>Ga0310811_10012733_pt1 | contig 10930 bp, 8 predicted proteins | sample YCmetagenome_FD_207642 | JGI IMG/M metagenome (GOLD analysis project Ga0310811, IMG submission 207642) | Soil microbial communities from experimental microcosm in Duke University, North Carolina, United States - YC | ecosystem: Engineered > Artificial ecosystem > Soil microcosm > Unclassified ...
CGGGTGCGCGCCCGGCGGGTTGCGGGACCTCGAGGGTGAATTCCTGGCGTCGCCCGTGCCAGCGGGCCGCGAACGCGACCCGGCGCCAGGCCGCGGGGAGCCGGGGCGACAGCGAGAGCCCCTCGGGACCCACGGAGAGTCCCGAGAACCCCATGACGGCCGACTGCCAGAGGCCGCCCAGCGCGCCGATATGGATTCCGCGCGCGGCGTTGGAGCCGGCCTCGCTGAGGTCGATGGCGCAGGTCTGTTCGAAGTACTTCAGGGCTTTCTCCGTTTCTCCCAGCCGGGCCGCCACGGCCGCGTGGATCGGCGGGCTCAGCGAGCTCCCGTGGCCCGTCCGGAGCTCGTAGTAGCGGAAGTTGGCCTCGCGGGCATCCGGCGGGAACCGGTCCCAGAGCAGGTAGAGCGCCATCACCACGTCGGGCTGCTTCAGGATCTGGGAGCGCTGGATGCGCTGCCTCCCGATCAGGAGGTCCATCGGGAGCCGGCGGCCCTCGTACTGCTTCAGGTCCAGGTCTTCGAGCGCGAAGTATCCGCGGAACTGCTCGTAGAGGCCCGACTCGGCGTGGAACCCCGTATACATCCCCCGGGCGATCTCACCCCAGGCCGCCGGCTCCGCGCGGTCGAGGCGGAGGCGATCGGCGAGCGCCGCCCAGAGCGCGGGGTGCCGCTCGCGCATCCACGTCGCGGCCTGCTGCGCGTGCTCCAGGGTCCACTGCGCCATCAGGTTCGTGTACGCGTTGTCGTCCACGTCCTCGTGGTACTCGTCCGGGCCGATGACGTGCTCGATATGGTAGCGGCCGTCGCCGCCCCAGACGCCGCGGCTCGCCCAGAAGCGCGCGGTCTCGAAGAGGATCTCCGCGCCGTAGCGGAGGAGGAACTCCTCGTCGCCGCTGGCGCGCACGTACTGGTCCACGGCGTAGGCCACGTCGGCGCTGATGTGGTGTTCGCGCCGGCCCGTCCAGATCGGGACGACCTCGCCGGTCGGCGTGAGGACGAGGTCCGGCGTCGTGTCCTCTCCCGACCCCGCGGACTCCCAGGCGTAGAGCGCCCCGGCGTAGCCCATCGCGCGGGCCCGCCGCCGGGCGGAGTCGAGCGTGTGGTAGCGGTACAGGAGCAGCGAGCGCGCGGCCGGAGGCTGGGTCAGGGCGTGGAAGGGCAGCACGTAGATCTCGGTCTCCCAGAACACGTGCCCTTTGTAGGCGTCGCCGGTCAACGCCCGGGCTCCGACGGAGATCCGGCCGTCCTCCGGATTGGCGGTCCCGACGAGGTGGTAGACGCCGAAGCGGAGCGCGCGCTCCGCGCGGGCGTCCCCATCGACCTCGATCCACGCGTCGCGCCATTGGGCGTCCCACGCGGCGACATGGGCCTGCAGGGCCGCGCCGGTCCCTTCCTCGAGGAGACGCTCGAGGCGGCGGAGCGCCTCCTCGGTCGGCCGGGGCGTTTCGCGGGACGAGTAGACGGCGCAGAGGCGGTCGAAGCGGGTGGTCCGGCCCCGCTGCAGCTCCAGGCTCCACGACTCGAGGATCGTCGTCGGAGTTTCCCCCAGCGGGGACGGGAGCAGCGGAGCGTCGTCCGGCCGGATGAGGCCGGCGGTCGCGAAGCCGACCCGGACGTCCGAGCTCGACGTCCGCAGCTCGCAGGTCCGGAGGATTTCGCGCTCCCCTTTCCGCCGCGTCGTCACCGACTCGGGGACGAGCTTGACCGCGGCGGGCACGTTGCCCCGGACCTCGAGGAGAGCGGCCAGGTCGAGCCGGCCGCTGTAGTTCAGCGGCGTGACGGCCACCGACTGGACGAGGACGTGGCGATCCGCGAGCGACGCGAGGCGCAGCGTTCGGATGCGGGTTTCGCGGCCCGAGGCGTCGCGATGGAGCCAGTCGCGCCAGACGATTCCCTGGCGGAGATCCAGGAAGCGCGCGTGTTCGAGGGTCGTCCCGGACGTCAGGGTGACGGGCCCCTCCGGGCCGCGCAGGTGGACTTCGATCCAGTTCGGCGCGACGGCGAGCTCGGGGACGGAGCCCCGCTGTGGGGCGCGGTCGAAGACGCCGGCGAGGAAGGTCGCCGGATTCGAATAGACCCCGCCCTCTTCCAGGGCGCCGCGCGCGCCGGCGTAGCCGTTGGCCAGAGAAGAGGGACTCGATCTCCTGCTCGCGGGCGGGAGTCCAGCCCTCCTCGGCGATCACCCAGCGCGGGTCGCGTGTCCGCCGGGCGGGCAGCTCCGCCCAGGCGCGCCGCTCATGGACGTCGGCCTGGCAGGCGAGGAGCTCCCGGAAGCGGGCCGGACCTCCGCCCAGGGGAATGACGCCCGGCGGGACGCCGGCGGGCTCGGGGCCGACCGAGACCACCACGGCCCCCTGCGACTCGGGCAGCATCATCTTTGCGTCGCTTCCTTCGGATCCGCTGAGCGGGCCGAACTCGTCGCCGGCGATGAGGATCTCGCCGACGGGGATGCCGCGCGGCTGCGCCAGCTCCTTGAGGGCCCAGCGCATCGCGTCCGACTTGTCGGTCAGTCCCACCTCGACGTGCTTGATGTCGCTGGTGAGTCGCGCATCCATCAACCCTTTCTCGCGCGCGACGCGCTCCGCGAGCCGCAGGACCTCCGCAACGCCGCCGGCGATGCCGGCCTTGCGGAGCCGATCCTCGACCTCATCGCGAAGCTCGCCGATCTTCGCCTTGGGAGGGTCGCTCCATTCGGGCAGCGGGATGAGGTCGATCTTCCGCCGGTTCAGGCGATCGAAGACGATGCGGACCTCGAGCCCGAAGCGCCGGGCCAGGTCCTTCCGCACGGCTTCGGCGACCTCGCTGAGGAGGCGGTCTTCGGCGGGGCTCGCCTGCCGGCGCTGAAGCAACACGGGCTCTCCCTGCAGGTCGAAGCCGGTGGCCTCCGATCCGCGGTTCGTCAGCACGAAGAGGCGCCTCTTCCGGGGACCCCGGATCCGGGAGCAAAGCTGCCGGTCGATGTTGCCGAAGTTGGTCCCGCTGACGATCACGACGAGGAGGTCCAGGTCCAGGAGCCGCTCCAGGAGGTCGCGGGTCGGGCCGGCGTCTTCGCGCCGGTCCGTGACGGCGGTGCCGTCCCAATCAAACACCAGGATCCGCAAGGGCTGCTGGAGCGCCCGGGGAAGCGTTCTGCAGGAATCCGGAATGCTGGCCATGGGAGGAGATGCTGCTTCCAGGTCCATGTTCATAGATCCCCGAAGCGGCCGCTCGCGACGGCGGGAGAGCATAACGGCCGGTGATTCGCGAGGCTCAGTTCAATAGAGCCTTCACCGACCGTTTCGGCGAGGGAGTTCTTCGATTCGATCCACCGCAATTCGACCTGCGGCGATTCTCTCCTCAGGAACGCGGAGGCCACCATGGGCAAGATCGTCGGCATCGACCTCGGCACCACGAACTCGGTGGTGGCCGTGATGGAAGGCAAGGACGTCAAAGTCATTCCCAACAAGCACGGATCGAATCTGACGCCGTCGGTCGTGGGGTTTACGGAGTCGGGGGAAACCCTGGTGGGTCAGCTGGCGCGCCGGCAGGCCATCGTCAACCCGAAGAACACGATCTACTCGATCAAGCGCTTCATGGGACGACGCGCGTCGGAGGTCCAGCAGGAAATCAAGATGGTCCCCTACGAGGTGACCGGCAGCGGGGACGAGCCCGTGCGGGTGCGGGTCCGCGGGAAGCTCTATACGCCGCAGGAAATCTCCGCGATGGTGCTGGCGGACCTGAAGCAGAGCGCCGAGGCCTACCTGGGCCAGCCCGTGACCGAGGCCGTCATCACCTGCCCGGCGTACTTCAACGACTCGCAGCGGCAGGCGACCAAGGAGGCGGGGCGCATCGCCGGCTTCGACGTCAAGCGCATCATCAACGAGCCGACCGCGGCGGCGCTCGCCTACGGTCTGGACAAAAAGCGCGGCGCCCACAAGATCGCGGTCTACGACCTGGGCGGCGGCACGTTTGACATCTCGATCCTCCAGGTCGACCACGAAATCGTGCAGGTGCTCGCCACGAACGGCAACACCCACCTGGGCGGCGACGACTTCGACCAGCGGATCATGGAACACATCCTCTCGGACTTCAAAAAGCAGTCCGGGATCGACCTGCACAACGACGCGATGGCTCTCCAGCGCCTCAAGGAGGCGGCCGAGAAGGCCAAGATCGAGCTCTCGAGCATGATGGAGACCGACATCAACCTGCCCTTCATCGCGCAGGACGTCGGGCGCGGGCCCGTCCATCTGACCATGAAGCTGACGAGGGCGACGCTGGAGCAGTTGATCGGCGACATGATCCGCTCCAGCATGGAGCCCTGCAAGGCGGCGCTCGCCGACGCCAAGCTCAAGCCGGCCGACATCGACGAGGTCGTGCTGGTGGGCGGCTCGACGCGGATTCCGATGGTGCAGACCCTGGTGAAGGATTACTTCGGCCGGGAGCCCAACCGCAGCGTCAATCCGGACGAGGTGGTCGCGATCGGGGCGGCCGTGCAGGCCGCCGTCCTCTCGGGCGAGATGAAGGACGTCCTCCTGCTCGATGTGACGCCCCTGACGCTCGGGGTGAAGGTCGAGGGCGGCCTGCTGGCGCCGCTCATCCCGCGGAACACGACGATCCCGACCCAGCGCTCGCAGACGTTTTCGACCGCGGCGGACAACCAGTCGGGCGTCACCATCGAGGTGTATCAGGGCGAGCGACCGATGGCCGACGACAACCGGAAGCTCGGCAACTTCGACCTCACGGGGATCCCGCCCGCGCCGCGCGGCATGCCGCAGATCGAGGTGAAGTTCGACATCGACGCCAACGGGATCCTGAACGTGACGGCCCGGGACAAGGGCACCGGGAAGGAGCAGCAGATCCGCATCACCGCCGGGACCGGCCTCGACGAGAAGCAGATCCAGAAGATGGTCCGGGACGCCGAGGAGATGGCGGACCGCGACCGGCAGCGCAAGGAGCTGGCCGAGGCGCGGAACCAGGCGGACCACGCCGTCTACAGCACCGAGAAGCTGCTGCGCGAGAACGCCGACAAGGTGAGCGGCCGGAGCAAGGAGGGGATCGACAGCGCGCTGGAGAACCTCAAGCGGGTGAAGGATTCCAACAGCGCCGACGAGGTCCACCGGGCGGTCGCCGAGCTGCAGACCGCCACGCAGGACTTCTCGAAGCAGCTCTACGAAGCCGCGGCGGGGCGGCCGCAGGAGCCGGCGGCCTCCGGCCCCGGACCGCAGGGCGCTCCGGGCGGGGAGGGCGGCGGGGGCGGTGAGAAGGTCATCGACGCGGAGTTCAAGACCAAGAAGTGACGGGGGCCGGACCATGGGCAACGACGACAGAGCGCCGGACGCCGAATCGGCCGAGATTCGCGACCTGCGCGCCAAGGCGGCCCAGTCCGACGAATACCTCGACCTGCTCCGCCGCACGAAGGCGGACTTCATCAACTTCCAGGACCGCGTGCGGCGGGAGCGGGAGGAATGGAGCAAGGAGGGCCTGCGGGACTTCATCCGCGATTTCCTTCCGGCGCTGGACAGCTTCACGTGGGCCCGCTTCGAGGAGCCGACCCTCATGGAGAGCCTGCACCTCGTCGAGCGGGAGTTCCTGCGCGCCCTCGCCCGCCACCACATCGTTCCCATCGCGACGGCGGACCGCATGTTCGATCCGCTCTACCACGAAGCCGTCGCGGTGGAGGAGACGACGAAGAAGCCGCCCGGCTCCATCCTGGAGCAGGTCCGCCGGGGCTGGATGATGGGGAACCAGGTGCTGCGGCCCGCCGGCGTGCGCGTCGCCAAGCCGCCCGCGGCCAAGGCGGACGAGACGCCGTCGGCGAAGGAGCAGGAAAAGTAGGGAGGTACGGATGACCCGCCCGAAGACGTCTCGGAAGCCCGCGGCGGCCCGTCGCAGCCCACGGGGCCTGCGGAGGATCCTCGTTGCGCTGGACGGGTCCGCGGAAGGGGAGACAATCCTGGATCAGCTGAAGGAGCTGCTGGCGCCGCGCTCGGTCGTCCTCCTGATGCACGTCATCCCCACGCCGACGCCTTCGACGGGCGAGCAACTGTCCGATCTGCTTCACGTCGAGGAGGAGGCGGAAGAGTACCTGGAGGGGGTGGCGGAGCGTCTCCCTCAGGCGAGGGTGCGATGGATCGTCGAGACGGGCGATCCCGCGGAGCGCATCCTCGCCGCGGCGCGCGACGAAGGGGTCGACGCCATTGCCCTCACCACCCACGCGCGGAGCGGACTCAGCTCGCTGCTGATGGGAAGCGTGGCCCGGGATCTGGTGCAGAAGGCCGGCCGGCCGGTCTTCCTCGTCCGTCCCGGCGTGCCGTCCCGCGCCGCCCGCCGCAAGATCCTCGTGCCGCTGGCCGGGCCGGAGGGCGCGCTCGGCGTCCTGAGGGCGGTGCAGGATCTGGCGAAGCAGACGGAGTCGACGGTCACGCTCTTTCACGTCCTGCCGGCTCCTCGCGTCGCGGATTCGAGCACGGGCTTCAATCCGATCGTGCTCCGCCCGATTCAGCTCCCCGAGGTCGCCTGGCTCGATCCCATCGTCGACCTCTTCGCGCACCACGGAATCCGGGCGGAGAAACTCGTCCGCATGGGAGAGCCCGAGGAGTGGATCCTCGAGGAGGCCCGGGAGCGGGACGTCGACCTGATCGCGCTGCCGACCCGGGGTCGGGAAGGGCTCGCGCGGCTCATCCTGGGAAGCGTCGCCGAGCACGTGGTCCAGAAGGCCGACCGCGCGGTGCTCCTCTTCCACCGGGTCGAGGAGTAAAGATTGGCCACGGAGCCCTCCGAGCCCACAGAGGCGATTCTTCTCTGAGGGCTCCGTGGGCTCTGTGGCCAATAAGGGAATCTAGAGCGCCTTCAGGACGGCCTTCCCCATCTCCGTCGTCGTGAGGGCGCGGCCCTTGGCGCCGGCGAGATCGCGCGTGCGAAGGCCCTTCGACAGGACCTTGCGGACCGCCGCCTCGATGCGCTGGGCCGCCTTCTCGGCGCCGAAGCTGTAGCGCAGCATCATGGCGCCCGAGAGAATCGTCGCCAGCGGGTTCGCGATGCCTTTCCCGGCGATGTCGGGCGCGGAGCCGTGGGCGGGTTCGTAGAGCCCGAAGACGCCCCACTCGGTGGTCTTCGCCCCGAGGCTCGCCGACGCGATCAGGCCGATGGAGCCGGTCACCTGCGCGGCCTCGTCGGTCAGAATGTCGCCCATCATGTTCTCGGTGACGACCACGTCGTAGCTGGCGGGCCGCGAGATCAGGTACATGGCGAAGGCGTCCACGTAGCAGTCGTCGCAGGTCACCTTGGGGTACTCGGCGCGGACTTTGTCCCAGACCTTCTTCCACAGGATGGAGGTCTGAAGGACATTCGCCTTGTGCACGAGGGTGAGGTGCTTCTTGCGCTCCAGGGCCGCTCGGAACGCGAAGCGAAGGACCCGCTCGATCTGCTCGGCGTCGTACTCGATGACGTCGTAGGCGCTGGTCTCCTTCAGCTCCTTCTTGCCGAAGTAGGCGCCGCCCACGAGTTCGCGGACGACGAGCATGTCCATGCCCGTGATGATGTCCGGCTTGATGGCGGAGCGCTTCTCCAGGCCCTTGTAGACGACGGCCGGCCGCACGTTCGCGTAGAGGGTGTAGCGCTTGCGCAGGGGGAGCAGGGCGCCGCGCTCGGGCCGCAGGTTCGGGTCGGGGATCTTGTCGTACTTGGGCCCGCCCACGGCGCCGAAGTAGATGGCCGCGGCGCGATCGCAGAGCGCGGAGGTGTCCTCGGGCAGGGGGTGGCCCTTGGCGTCGTAGGCCGCGCCGCCCACCAGGGCGTGCTCGAACTCCAGCTTCAGGCCGGCCTTCGCGGCGGCGGCCGAGACAACGGGCAGGCTGGCCTCCATCACTTCGGGGCCGATGCCGTCACCGGGCAGGACTGCGATCAGAGGCATGAGTCAGGCTCCCTTCAATCGTTCTTCCGAGGTCCGAAGGACGGCAACGTCGCGGCCAACGCGGCCACCTGCTCTTTTCCTTCCAGCAGTTCCGAAACCGAATCCCAACTCCCCGTCAGGAACTGCTGTCGCGTCGCTTCGGGAATCGAGACATTGATGGTTAACGAGCCTGCCTTTACCAGCTTTTTCTCGAGGTCCACGGCGACCTCCAGGGTCGGGTCTGCCGCCACGGCGCGCTTCAACGCCTTCAGGTCCTCCGGGGCGGCCGTGACGCAAGGAATGCCGATCGCGACGCAATTCCCGAAGAAGATCTGCGCGAACGAATCGCCCACGATGGCGGCGACCCCCTTGTTCCAGCGCAGGAGCGATTGCGGGGCGTGCTCGCGCGAGGAGCCGCAACCGAAGTTGCGGTCGACGAGGAGCACGCGCGCGTCGGCGCGGGCCGGGTCGTCGAACGGGTGCGTGGCGCCGGCCTCGCGCTGCTGGTTCCGGGCGTCCCCGAACGCGAAGGCGCCGAGGCCGTCGAAGGTGACGCGGAGCATGTGCCTCGCGGGGAAGATGCAGTCGGTGTCGATGTCGTCGCCGTCGACGCCGACGGCTCGGCCCGCGACGCTGGAGATCCGAAGATTCTTCATGGCCGGCTCCTTTACGAGTTCAGGGCAAAGACCTCGCGGGCGTCCTCGACGTGCCCGCTGACCGCCGCGGCCGCGACCATGACGGGCGACATCAACAGGGTGCGCCCGACAGGGGAGCCCTGGCGGCCCTTGAAGTTCCGATTCGACGACGACGCGCAGATCTCGCGGCCGACGAGCTTGTCGGCGTTCACCGCGAGACACATGGAGCAGCCGGCCTCGCGGAACTCGAAGCCCGCCTCGCGGAAGACCCGGTCATAGCCCGCGGCGACGAGCTGCTCCCGCACCTTCTGGGAGCCGGGAACCACCAGGGCGCGCACGCCGGGCCGGACCTTCCGCCCGCTCCGCTTCAGGTGCCGCGCCACCTCCTCGAAGTCCGAGAAACGGCCGTTGGTGCAGGAGCCGATGAAGGCGACGTCGATCGCCTGGCCCCGCAGCGGGCGGCCCGGGGTGAAGCCCATGTACGCGTAGGCGTTCTCGACAAGCTTGCGATCCCCTTCGGGGACATCGCTTGGCGAGGGGAGCGGGGCGTTGACCGCACTCGACTGCCCCGGGGTGATGCCCCAGGTGACGATGGGCTCGATCTCCTCGGCGGCGATCGTGACGACGTCGTCGTAGCGCGCATCCGGGTCGGAGCGTAGAGCGTCCCAGCTCCGGACCGCGTCGTTCCACGCGGCCCCCTTGGGCGCGTACTCGCGGCCTCGGAGGTAGGCGTAGGTCGTGGCGTCGGGGTTCACGTAGCCGCAGACGGCGCCGCCCTCGACAGCCATATTGCAGACCGTCATCCGCTCTTCCATCGTGAAGGCGTCGATCGTGCTCCCGCCGAACTCGTAGGCGTAGCCCGCCCCGGCCTTGACGCCGAGGCGCCGGAGGACCGCGAGGACGACGTCTTTCGCGTAGACCCCGGGGCGCAGCCGGCCGTGGACCTCGATGCGGCGGACCTTGAGCTTCTCCATCGCGAGCGACTGGGTCGCCAGCACGTCGCGCACCTGGGTGGTGCCGATGCCGAACGCGATGGCGCCGAAGGCGCCGTGCGTCGACGTGTGCGAGTCGCCGCAGCAGATGGTCATGCCGGGCTGGGTGAGGCCGAGCTCGGGGCCGACCACGTGGACGATGCCCTGCTCGCCCTTCGCGGGCGAGAGGTAGCGGATGCCGTAGCGCGCGCAGTCCTTCTCGAGCGCGACCAGCAGCTCCTCGGCGTCGCGGTCCGCGAAGGGCCGCGCGCGGGACGCCGTGGGGATGACGTGGTCGCAGGTCGCGAAGGTCCGCTCGGGGCAGGCCACGCCCAGGCCGCGCTCGCGGAGCATCCCGAACGCCTGGGGCGAGGTCAGCTCGTGGACGAGGTGGAGGTCCATGAAGAGCTGCACCTGGCCCGAGGGCAGGGGGCGTACGGCGTGGCGGTCGAAGACCTTGTCGTAGAGGGTCCGTCCCATGGCTCAATCCTCCTTCCGGGCGTAGCGCTCGATGCGGCCGATCAGGTCGCCGGCGAACTCGTTGAAGCGCCGGAGCTCTTTCGGGTCGAGCTGCAGCCAGATGGCCGCGATGGCCTTCTCGCGCTCGGCCCGCAGGCCCGACAGGGCGGCCTTGCCGGCCGGCGTGAGGGCGTAGTCGCGCTGGCGGCCGTCCTTGGCCGAGACGGCGACGCGCACGAGCCCGCGGTCGAGCAGCTGGCGGATGACCTTCGAGACGCTGGCGCGGCTGCTGTCCCGGTCGCGGGCGAACATGGACGGCATGAAGTTCTCGGTGGAGATCTCCTCGAGGACCTGCCACTGGGCGTCCGTGAGGCCGGCCCGGGAGGCCAGCTGCTCGCGGCGCTCCAGGAAGAGGTCCGTCAGGCGCGAGAGCTTCTCGATGGCCGCGTGGGCCTCGCGGGTGCGCGAGGTAGTTGCCATGTCATAATAGTTAACCTATGGAAACTATTACGTCAAGGAAAATAAGCGGCCTTCAGGGGAGGGTGACGATGGCGCGACCCACGATCTCCCCGCGGTCCAGGGCGCGGTACGCGTCCGCGCAGTCCTCGAAGCGGTAGCGGCGGCTGATCGGCTGCGACACGGCGATCAACCCGCGCGCCGCGAGCGAGAGGATCTCCGGCATGTCGCTGCGGACCCGGGCCCCGTAGGATCCCGTCAGGCGGATGCTCCGGCGGACCAGGCGCGTCACCTCGATCGGCGCGGCGGACTGGCCGGGGGCGAGGCCGATCACGACCGTGCGGCCGCCGTCGCGCGTCATCATGAAGGCGTCCGTGACCGTTTGCGGACGTCCCAGGGCTTCGATGGCGACGTCGACCCCGCGGCCTCCCGTGAGCTCCATCACCTGGCGCACGGCGTCGCCCGCCGACGCGTTCACCCCGTCGCTGGCGCCGAGCTTTTTCACCTCCTCGAGCTTTTCGTCGCGCACGTCGACCGCG
>Ga0310811_10012734_pt1 | contig 10930 bp, 11 predicted proteins | sample YCmetagenome_FD_207642 | JGI IMG/M metagenome (GOLD analysis project Ga0310811, IMG submission 207642) | Soil microbial communities from experimental microcosm in Duke University, North Carolina, United States - YC | ecosystem: Engineered > Artificial ecosystem > Soil microcosm > Unclassified ...
CAGGCGTATGCGAGTGCGCCTGGACTGCGGGGCACCGGCCCACCATGTCCGTCCCTCGATACGCCGCGCCCGCTCAACCGCGGAAGATGTCGAATGGCTCGATCTTGAGTACCCGGCGTATGCCTATGTAGCTGGAAATGGCCGCGATCAACAGCACCATGCCGAAGGCCAATCCAAGATTGGTGAAGGTGATCACGGCCGCGTAGTCCGGCAAGCGCAATCTGGCGAAGCCGATCAGCATCGTGCAAAGGCCAATGCCAAGCCCATAACCGGTGAGGCTGGTGAAGGTCACCTGGAACAGGATCATGCCCACCAGCTCATGCCCTTTGGCGCCGATGGCCTTGAGCGCGCCGAACTTGTCCAGGTTTTCCAGAATGAAGGTGTAGAACGTCTGCGCCGAGATCGACAGGCCCACGATGAAGCTGATGATGGTCATGAGCATGATGTTGGTGCCCACGCCCGTCTGGTACTTGTAGAAATCCGCGATGCGCTGGTCGAATTCCTCCCGGGTCAGCGCCAGGTAGCCGAGCTTTGACACGGCCTGCTTGATCTCACGCACGCGCGATGCATCTCGTGGCTCGACCAGGATATAGGACAAGGTGAACCGCGGATTGGGGATGTATTCGATGGCGCGGCTGTAGGTTGTATACAACGTAGGCACGCCAAACAATCCGAACGAAGCGACCTTGGCGACGCCCACGATCACACCGCGATGGTCGTTGAGTTCGAATTCCGTGCCGATGCCGGGGCGCTCCAGCTTCGGGTACTCGGCGTCGTTCACGACGATGAAGGCGTTGTCGGCAAAGATGTCCTCGATACGTCCCTGCTCCAGCGCCGGGCGGCCGGTCAGGCTGCTGTCGTCCAGGCCAAGCACGCTGACCTGCTGGTAGGTGCCGCTCTTGAGCTTGACCAGGGCGCCGCTGGAATACAGCGGCGACGCATAACGCACGCCATCGATGCTGCGCACGGCATCGAGGAGGTAATCAGGCATGGGAATGGAGCTGGCCGCCGTCTGCACCGCGGGATCCATGATCCACATGCTGGCACCCACATTGGTCACGGTGGCCGAAGAGCGGATGAGTATGCCCGCGAACATCGACGTCATCTGCACCATCAGAAAAGCGGCGAACGTGATGCCCGTCAGCAACGCCGCGAACTTGCCCTTGTCGTTGACCAGCAGTTTGTATGCAAGCCTCAGGATGCCGGCGCTCTTCATGGTTGCGTCCCCTTCCCGCCTGCCATGGCGCCATCGCCGCGGGAAGGCGCGTTCCACCAGCCGCCGCCAAGTGCGACGTACAGGGCCACCGTATCCTGGTAACGCTGCGCGAGCGCTTGCACGTAAGCCAGGCGGGACTGCTGGTATTGCTGGTCCGACGCCAGCACATCGAGATATCCCGCCAGCCCCGAGGCGTAGTTGGCCCGGGTGAGCTTGAGCCCTGCCTGCGCTGCATGCATCGCTTCTTCCTGTGCGGCCAGGCCCTCGGCGTCGTACTGCAATGCCTTGAGGGTGTCCGCGACCTGGGCAAAGGCCGCAAGCACGGTCTGCCGATAGTCGCTGAGCACCCTCACATAGGCTTCCTGCACTGCCTTGCGCCCAAACCATGCCGAGCCGCCCTGGAACACCGGCCAATCGGCCGTGACGCCACTGCTCCAGAACTTGCTTTGCGTCTTGCCGAGATCACCCAGTGCATTGCTCTGGGCACCGTAGCCGCCATCGATGCTGAAGACGGGAAAGAGCGCGGCGGTCGCCACGCCCACATCGGCGTTCGCCACATGCAGTTGAGCCTCGGCAGCCAGGATGTCCGGGCGCTGCCTGACCAGTTGGGACGGCAGGCTCAGGGGCAAATCGGCGGGCAGGTGCAACTGATCGAGCGCAAATTCCGGTGGGCTTGCCTGGCTGGTCGCCTGCCCCATCAGCAACGACAGGGCGTGACTTGCCTGGTCGCGATGCTGTGCCAGCGCGGCCATCGCGGCGCGTGTGGTCGCGACGCTGCCGCGAAGCGACTCCACCGCGGAGTACGGCACCGTGCCGGCGTCTGCCCGCGTACGGGTGATGGAGAGTTGCTCCTGCTGGATGGCGATCACCTCCTGAAGCACCGCCATCTGCTCGGCATAAGCTTCTCGCGCAATGGCCGTGTTCACGACGTTGCCGGTCAGCGTGAGATCGGTGCCCAGCAAGACATAGCGCTGCAGGTCGACCGACGCACTCAGCCCTTCCACCGCGCGGCGTTCGCCGCCAAATATATCGAGGGCATAGCTGATGGTCGCGCCCAGCGTAAACAGGTTGAAAATCCCGCCCGGTCCATTGAGGCCAAGTCGCGCCGGCGTCGCGCGCTCGCGCGTGGCGCCCAGCGCCAACCCGACCTGCGGAAAGAACACGCCGTGGCCGGCCCTCAGGTTGTCTTGGCTTTGGCGCAACACGGCTTGTGCGCCCTGCACGCCTGGATTGTCGGCAATCGCGGTGGCAACCATTGCATCGAGCTGCGGCGAACCAAACAGCCGCCACCAGTCGGCAGCCAAGAGCGCTTGCGTGTCGAGTTGTTGCGTCTGCCCTATCGCTTCCAGTCGCCCCGGTTGTTCGGCCGCCGGCAGATAACCCTGTTCCTTCGGCGCGTCGGGGCGAACGAAATCGGGGCCGACGGCACAACCCGCGAGAAGTGCCGTCGCCAGCAGCAGGCTTCGACTATTTCGCGCCCACATACACATCCACCAATTCACCAGGGTAAAGGTGAGCGCCCGGCGGCGTGCGAAACCGGAAGATTACCGGCAAGACGCGCAGATCTACCCGCTCCTGCCGCTGGTCGGCCAACTGGATTTTGGGGGAGACGTACGGTTGCGTGCGCACGAACTCCAACGGCACGGTGACGCGTGATGCTCCGCGCGTGGACATCTGTGCGCGCATGTGCGCCGCCTCCGGCAGGCGATCGACGAGGATTTCGTCGATGTAGCAGCGCACGGCCAGGTATTCCTGTGGCGTGCCCATGACCACGGCCGGACCGAAGCCCTGCGTATAGCTGTCATAGACGCCCTGGGTCGATACATAGCCACCGACGGCGGCATGTATCGCCAACACCGGTCCATCGACCGTCGCCGTGACCGTGTACTTGTCGAGCAAGGCGGATGACGCCTTGGCGGCCTCATAGAGGGCGTTGTACTGCATCTGCTGGCTGTTGATGTCATAGACCCACGCGCCCGCGCGCGTGAGCTCGTATTGCCGGGCGGCCACCTTCAGGTTGGCCTCCGCGGTCTTGAGTGCGTTGTATGCGTTATCCAGGGCGTCACGGCTCACCGAATGAGGATCGGCGTCGAACGAACGCTTCTGCTTGCCGTAGGCATCGGCCGCCGTCTTTCGATTGGCTTCCGCCAGCACAACTTGTGCCTGGGCGACGTCGAGGTTTTCCTTGCGCGGCATCGACTGAAGCGCCTGCAGCGTGGCCAGCGCTGCCTTGGCTTGTTGCTGCTGCTGCGCCACCGTGGCGCGTTGCACGGTGTCGTCCACCTGGAAGAGCGGCGTGCCCGCTTTCACCGTGTCGCCTTCATGCACGAAGATGCGCGCCACGCGCCCGGAGACTTCCGGATAGATGTTGATGTTTTCGCCGCTACCCAGGTAGCTCTCGACGATACCGTTCGCAAAGATGCCGTGGTCGTACGGATTGGAAGCGGGAGTGAAAGCTGGCGGCATCGCCTTCCTGGGCAGGCTGGCGAAGACGGCACTGCCCACGGCGAGCACGGCTCCGAGCACTGCCAATCCAAAGATATAGCGCGACTTCATGCGTGCCCCGCTTCGTAACCGGTGATCCTGCCGTCTTCCATGTGCATGATCCGGTCGGCGTATTCGAAGATGCGCGCGTCGTGCGTAACGATCAGGATGCAGCGCTGGGGGTTCAGCACCTTCTCGCGGAGGAACTGCAGAATCTTTCGGCCCGTATCGCCATCCAGCGAGGCCGTCGGCTCGTCGAGGATGAGGAAATCGGGCCGACTGACCAGTGCACGCGCGATCGCCACGCGCTGCTGCTCGCCACCACTGAGCTTCACGGGTGGCAGCTCGGCGCGATCGCCCAGGCCGACGATGTCCAGATCCTTGCGACCCTCGGCGAGCGCCACGTCCCAGTCGGCATGCTTGAGGATCAGCGGGATGGCGACGTTCTCCGCCGTCGTCAGGCGGGGAAACAGGTGGTAGTCCTGGAACACGAAGCCGATCGTGTTGAGGCGGAACTCGGCCAGGGTGTCGGCGTCGAGTGCCCACAGGTCGACATCCTTCATCCGCACCCGTCCCGCGCTCGGGCGCAAGATGCCCGAAATCATGCTCAGCAAGGTGGTCTTGCCGCTGCCGGAGGGCCCTACGATGAACAGCATTTCCCCGAAACGGGCCTCGAAGCTCGCGCCGCTCACGGCCACGGTTTGGGCGTCCCCGCTCCCGAAGGTCTTGGTAAGGTCGCCGGCGACGATCGCTGTCGGTCCCATGGAAGGACCTTAGCCGCCCGCCTCAAGGCCATATTGACCACTATCAATGCATCGAATGGCTGGTCTTCCTGGCCATCCGAACGGTGCCATAGCACCCCAACCGGTTGTATCTTGTCGTCCGGCGCCGTATCTGAGCCCAGAAGGCGTCGCCTTTCCAACCTTTCGCGGTCCACACCATGTCGGTAGCCGAGCACGCGAACACGCCGTCAATTCCCCGCATTCTCGTCGTGGACGACGATGAGGAGATACGGACGCTGGTCAAGCGATACCTGGGTTCACAAGGCTTTGACGTGTCCATGGCGGCGGATGGTGCCCAGCTTCGCGAGGCGCTGCGATCGTCACGGGTCGACCTGGTGCTGATGGATCTCGGCCTGCCTGGCGAAGACGGTCTGGATCTCACCCGCTATCTGCACAATCACTGGCAAGGACCCGTCATCATCGTCTCGGGCCGCGGCGAATCGGTCGATCGCGTGGTGGGCCTGGAGCTGGGGGCCGACGACTACATCACCAAGCCCTTCGACCTGCGCGAATTGCTGGCACGCGTGCGCAGCGTGCTTCGCCGCACCGCGCGTCCTTCTCCAGGCGAAGCGCAAGAGCCCCCGTGCACCCTGGTGTTCCAGGGCTACCGCTTGAATACGAGGTCGCACGAACTGCGAGACGATCATGGGCGCCTGGTGCCGCTGACGACGGGCGAGTACGAGCTGCTCAAGCTGTTTCTCGAACACCCTCATCGCGTGCTGACGCGCAACAACATCATGAGCCAGATCCATGGCCGCGACGCCGGTCCTTTCGATCGCGCCATCGATGTGCAGATCGGTCGACTGCGCCGCAAGATCGAACGTGATCCCACGCAGCCGGCGCTGCTGAAGGCCATACGCGGCACGGGGTACATCCTCACTGAACAGGTGCGGCGGGAATGAGCGGCACTTCGGCGTTCTCCGACCCCGCCGATCTCTTCCGGTCGCTTTTCAATACGGCACCGGACGCGATGATCGTGGTCGACCATCAGGGCTGCATCGTGCTGGCCAATCCGCAGGCCGAGCGCATGTTCGGCTATGGAACGCTCGAGCTGCACGGCATGATGGTGGAGGCGCTCCTGCCTGAGCGGGTGCGTGCCGCCCATCAATCGCACCGGGCGCGATACATGTCCAATCCACGCGTGCGACCCATGGGCGCGGGTTACGAACTGACCGGCGTGCGGCAGGACGGGCACACCTTTCCCGTGGAGATCGGCCTCAGCCCGCTATCGGCGGGAGAGCACACGCTGTTCGCAGCGTCCATTCGCGATATTTCCGAAACGCAGCGCGCGCGACACGCACTGGTCCGCGCACGTTACGACGCTGCCACCGGCCAGGTGAGTCGCCTGCTTCTGGAGGCTCCGAGCTACGAGCTGGCGATCGACAACGTGCCGTCCCTGGTCGCCAACGCACTGAAGGTCGGCGGCGCCGCCGTCGTATTTCGCGACAGCCATGACCGGGGCTGGCAATGTCGGGCCGCCACGGGCGTGAGCAAGTTGCTTCAGTACAGCCTTTGCCTCGACCTCTCGGAAAGCGACTGGAGCACAGATGCGCAACGGATCGAGTTTGGCAGCACCGGCATCGAAGGCATGCCGGCGAGCTTTGCGCGCACGCGGGGCACCTTGAGCGACGAGGGCTTTCAGGATGCGGCGCTGGTGCCCTTGCTCGACCGGTACGAGACCATGGGCCTGCTCGTCGTGCTGGCTCGTGAGCAAGGCAGCTTCGACCACGACAAGATGCACTTCCTGCAGTCGGTGGCCAACATGCTGGCGGCCGCCGTCCAGCGCAGTCGCAGCGAGGAGCGGCTTGCCCATGCGCAGCGCCTGGACGCCATCGGGCAGCTCACCGGCGGCATCGCGCACGACTTCAACAACCTGCTCACGGTGATCTCGGGCAACCTTCAGCTGCTGGGCGCAACGCTGCCGGAAGATCCATTGGCGCGCGATGCCCTCGACAGCGCCGCACGCGCGGCCGATCGCTGTGCCGCCCTCACCAGCAAGCTGCTTTCGTTCGCCAGCCGCCGGCGGCTGTCGCCTCGCGCGATCCACCCTGCGCAGCTGTTGACAGAACTCCGCGACATGCTGGGCCGCACGCTCGGTGAACAGATCGCCATCACCACCACCTGCCCCGACTCGCTTCCCGCCATCGAGGTGGATCCTTCGGAATTCGATGCAGCCTTGGTGAACCTGGCCGTCAATGCACGAGACGCCATGCCGCGGGGTGGCCGCCTCGACATTTCCGTTCGTCACGCCGAGAACGACGGTCGGGAGTCCGTGATATTCCGAATCCGGGACGCCGGTTTCGGCATGCCGCCCGAAGTGCTCGCCCATGCGCTCGAACCTTTCTTCACCACCAAGGACGTAGGCAAAGGCAGCGGCCTCGGGTTGAGCATGGTCTACGGATTCATGAAGCAATCGGGCGGGCGCATGACCATCGAGAGCCAGCTCGGCTACGGCACCAGCATCGAGCTGCATTTCCCCAGCGCAACCGCGGACGTTGTGCATGAGCTGCAGGATCAGGCGCCGCAGGCGACGCCGATGGGGCACGGCACCATCCTGGTGGTGGAAGACGAAACGGAAGTGCGGGCGGTGGCACTCAACTTCCTGCGCTCGCTGGGCTATGCCGCCTATGAGGCAACAGGGGCGGAAGAGGCGTTGCGTTGCCTGCAGGATCACCCGGACATCGACCTGCTGTTCTCCGATATCGTGCTTGGGCGCGGCATGACGGGCGTTGAACTGGCCGAGCAGGCACGGCACCAGTGCCCTGATCTCCCCGTGCTGCTCACGTCAGGTTATGAACACCTTTCGCAGGACGTCAGCCCGGCCGCCCTCGACAGGTTCCCGATGCTACCCAAACCCTATCGACGCGAGGAGCTGGGCCACGCAGTGTTTCGTGCGCTCAACAGCTTGCAGAAGCCTTGAGTTCGCCGCGGGTCAGTCGTGACGCGCCAACCAGCGTACGCAATGCGCCATCGTCGAGCACGCGGACTTCGCGCCGCGCCACCTCGATCAGGTGCATCTCATGCAGCTTGGTCATCACCCGACACACCGTTTCATTGGTGAGCGCAAGGAAGCTCGCCATGTCGGCACGGCGCATGCGCAGCATGAAATGCCTGGCACTGAACCCCATGCGCGCGTAGCGGCGGCCTTCACTAAGCAGAAAGGCTGCCACGCGCTGTTCGGCGTTGAGTGTGCCGATATTGAGCATCCACGTGCGGTCATTGCGGATCTCGCTCGCCAGGGCCGCGGCCAGGCGCGCATGCAACTCGGGAATTTCCCGGCAGGCACTCAGCATGGCCGGATACGGCAGCTCCCACGCCTCCCCGCTTTCCAGCGAGACGGCGCCGCACGCATAGTGCGAGAGGCCGATCGACTCGGTGCCAAGAAATTCGCCCTTGCCGCGGAAGCCGGTGACCTGGTCCCGGCCATCGTCGGAAAGCTCGATGGTCTTGATGAAACCGGCATGCACCAGGAACAGGGATTTGAAGGGCTGCCCCGCGTGGTAAAGCGGCTGCCCGGCGACGAGCTTGTGGCGAAGCACCGTCACGTAGCGGCGCAAGGTGTCGACGTCGAGCTCGAAAGGAACATCCTCGCTGCCCTGGCAGGACCGGCCTGCGGGTAGCTCGGCTACTGCGGACTCCATCAGACGCATGTTCATGGCGATACCCCTCTGGACCGACACTTCGCGTTGAAAGGACGGTAGCGCTCGTCGGTCACGGCAAGACGTCGGCCGGGTAACGGCTTGTAACAATCGGTAACGGAAAAACGCGCGCCCTGGAATTGATGCGCCTCAATTCCTGGCGCCATCGCCAGGCCGACACTCGCGCTACACCAGGGATGCAGTCCGACACCCATGAAAGGTTCTCCGTCATTCATCGATCTTGCCGCCGTGGACGCGTGGGACGCCTGGTTTCGTTGGCGTCAGGCGGGTGGCGAGTTGCGCGACATATCCATTGCCGATACCTGGAAGCGCGTGGCACACACGCTTGCGTCTGCCGAGAGCGAGGAGGACGCCGCTGCCTTTGAGCGGCAGCTCAACGAGGCGTTTGAAGGCTGGCGTTTGCTGCCCGATGAAACGGTACTGGCCACCGCGGGCACCGGTACCGCGCCATGGCCGGATGATGGGCTTGTCGCGGTGCTCAACCTTGCCACCTTCGTGAAGCTCCCCGGCACCCCGGACGCCAGTGTCGATTGGAGCGGCATCGAGGCGACGGCTGACCTGGCCGTGCACGCCCTGGACAACGCCATGATGCTTGCGTCTCCCGTGCATGCCGTTCCTGGCCTGCACATGCGTGTCGGATTCATCGGTCTTGCTGACGCACTGCTTCTGCTTGGCGAGCGCTATGACAGCGCCTACGGCCGCCGTCTCGGCCATGACATGGCGCAATGCCTGGCGGTTGGCTGCCTTCGCGGAAGTCTTCGCCTGGCGCGCGAGCGTGGCGTTCGCTGCGAGCTGTCCGGACATTCCACGTTGAGCTACAAGCTGCGCCAGATTTCCGAAACGCAGGCCGAGGAGGCTGCACTCACCGGTCTGCGTCATGCGCGGCTCACGGCCATCACCTCGCAACCGCGGCTGGCCCTGTTCGCCAACAATGTTGCCGATGCGATCGACCCGTTGTCGGTCAAAGGCAACCTGCATACGATCGATAACGGCCACACGTCACGCACCGTGGCTTCGCTTGGTTATGCCCTGGAACTCCTGCGCCGGCGCACTGCCTCCGTCGCCTCGCCTTTCGCTCCGCCGCGGCACGCCGCCGAATCGGTCGAAGTGCAGATGGACATGCGCGCCGCCATGCAGATGTGGATCGATCAGCCGATCCTCTACCCCATGGGGTCGCCTCCGCCGAAAAAGGTGGGAGCGATGGCGTAAGCACTTGGCTTCTCATTGAGCGACGTCAATACGTGGAATCAGGCGCGCAACACACTGAATCCCCGAGTTCGATGAGCACTACATCATGAACCGCCAGATCGACGATTCCGGCTTCGTCCAGGTTCCGCAGCCATGGCTGCAAATCTCCCGCCCCGCCACGCAGATGACGCTGGGATGGGTCACCGAGTCGTTGCGGTACATGGGCGACCTGCAAAAGCAGCTGCTGGCGTTTCAGAACGAACGCGTGGAAAAGGATGCCGCGCTGCTGGAGCAGTTCGTGGAGTGCACCAGTCCGGGCGCCTTGCTGGATCTTCAGGCGGAGCTACTGACCGGGCTGGTTGCCGACTACGCCATGCTGGGTCAACGCCTGCTCGCCCAATTCGGAGATTCGGCGCAGCGCCAGTGGCAGCTGGCTACGCAGCGCCTGTCATTCCGCGAATGAGCCCGCTTGCAACCATGCGCCAAGGTCGACCACCAAGGCCATGTTGACGCCGGCCGTAACGTGAGAGTTGTGCCATGAGCCATGCCCACAAAGCGATTGCGGTCCCCATTCACGAAACCTGGGAGGGGCGCCTCAGGAATGGAAGCATGGTGCGCGTGCGCCCCATTCGCCATGAAGACGGCGAGCTTGAACGCGACTTCCTGGCCAGACTCTCCCAGGAAGCGGCTGAGCATTGCTTTCTCGGTGTGATCAGGCCTGACCGGGCAGCGGTTGCCAAGGAACTTACCGAACCCGATGAGCGCCGCGAGTTCGCCATCCTCGCGTTGACAAGGCAGCACGGCAAGGATGTGGTCATCGGCACGGCGCGTTACCGCGCTGACGAATCCGGCAAGCATTGTGATTGTGCGGCGGCCGTGGACCCCGCCTGGCGCCAGCAGGGTGTTGGAAGCATATTGATGAACCACCTGATCGGCGTCGCGCGTGTGCGGGGCATTCGTCGGATGTACGCGGTGGACGCGGCACGCTGCGCGGGTGCCCATGCGCTAGCGGGTTATCTCGGCTTTCACAGCAGCCCCGACCCCGAGGATCCCGCGTCGGTCACGTTCGAGCTGATTCTCGAGTAGCGGGCGCCCAACGCGCGCACTTCGAATATGCCAGTCGATTGCTGGTCATTGCACGCTGCTGCGCATCAACCCGCTCCTCGATGAAGCGACAGCCACGCGTCGATGGCGATCCTGCATCCGCGCGACGCAATTGATGGCCGTCAATTCCGGGTGAGTGCAAGAACCTAAGCTTTCTCCATCGAGGCGGTTTTTGGAGCGATGGTCATGGCAATGGCACCTGTCACGGGCAAACATCGGCCGCACTTCGCCTTCTCGCTCTGCTCCTCCACGCTGGCGATCGTGTCTGTGGCGACATCGCTGGCATTCGTTCACAGCTGGGGGAAAGCGGCCATACCCGTCGTCGAATGGATCTGCGGCACCACCGTGGTGTTGTGGGTCATCAGCATGATCGTCGACTGGCGGCGCCATTGAACCCCAAGGGAAGCAACCATGTTCAAGCGAATCTTCGTACCGGTGGACGGCAGCCAACAGGCGATGCACGCGGCGGCCATCGGCATCGCCATGGCCGCGCAGGA
>Ga0310811_10012735_pt1 | contig 10930 bp, 5 predicted proteins | sample YCmetagenome_FD_207642 | JGI IMG/M metagenome (GOLD analysis project Ga0310811, IMG submission 207642) | Soil microbial communities from experimental microcosm in Duke University, North Carolina, United States - YC | ecosystem: Engineered > Artificial ecosystem > Soil microcosm > Unclassified ...
GCCAACGCGTTCTCCGCCGGACGCACGTGCGGCGGACGCCTGCGCGACGCCGGCCGACGGACATTTGCGTCGTACGGTAATCGCGGATCGACAGTTCTGTCGCTTCGGCCGAAGCGTCCGCCGATCGCGCGTCACGTGACGGCGCGATCGCCGCCATGCCGCGCGCGACGTCGAGGGCGCCGATCGACATTCGTGTCGATCTCCCGCGTCGCGATCGACATTCTTGTCGCTTCAATCGGGCCGTCCGCGATTGCGGATTCGCACCATTCAGAGCCGGTCATTCTTCGATCGTGTCTCGATCGCGCGCCATAGGCACGCGTGGCGTTGCTCTTGCTGAGACGCCCCGGCGACGGCTCGACGTCGATGACGCGGGCGGCCCCACATGAGGAAGGAAGGATGTGAATGACCATGCGTGCGAGTGTCCTCCGGAGACTGTTCCTGGGTTTCGTGCTGGCCATGGCGCTCGCGCCGTTGCTCCCCGCGCAGGTCGTCAGCGCGCAGGCGCCGGCGCAGGCGGCCGCCGCGGGTGATCCAACCGGCGCGTCGACCGGCACGGCGAAAGACGTCGCGGTCAAAGATCCGAAGAACCCCACGCTGCCGGAAGTGATGGAGACGGTCGGCCACAACAAGATCGCGATCAACATCGTCTGGACGCTGCTGACAGGGTTCCTCGTCATGTTCATGCAGGCCGGCTTTGCGATGGTCGAAACCGGCTTCACGCGCGCGAAGAACGTCGCGCACACCATGGGCATGAACTTCATGGTCTACGCGATCGGGATGCTCGGCTACTGGGTCTGCGGCTACGCACTGCAGATGGGCGGCGTTGGCGCCGTCGCCGCGCTCGGCGGGACGGCGCCGCTCAATCACGAGTTCGCGGTCACGCTGCTCGGGAAACCGTTCGGCCTGTTCGGCCTGAAGGGCTTCTTCCTCAGCGGCGACACCTACGACGTCGGCGTGTTCACGCTGTTCCTGTTCCAGATGGTCTTCATGGACACGGCCGCGACGATCCCGACCGGGGCGATGGCGGAGCGGTGGAAGTTCTCGGCATTCGTCATCTTCGGCTTCTTCATGGCGATGTTCGCGTATCCGCTGTACGCCAACTGGGTGTGGGGCGGCGGCTGGCTGTCGCAGCTCGGCGCAAATTTCGGGCTGGGCCACGGCCACGTGGATTTCGCGGGCTCGTCGGTCGTCCATATGGTGGGCGGGATGGCGGCGCTCGCCGGCGCGATCGTGCTCGGGCCGCGCATCGGCAAGTACACGAAGGACGGCGAGGCCGTCGCGATTCCCGGCCATCACATCCCGATGGCGATCATCGGCACGTTCATCCTCGCCTTCGGATGGTTCGGATTCAACCCCGGCTCCACGCTCGCGGGCGGCGACCTCCGCATCGGCATCGTCGCCGTCAACACGATGCTCGCCGGAGCGGCCGGCGCGTTCTCAGCGATGCTCTTCGTCTGGAGGCGCTTCGGCAAGCCCGACCCGAGCATGATGGCCAATGGCATGCTCGCGGGCCTGGTTGCGATCACGGCCCCCTGCGCATTCGTCACGAGCGTGTCGGCGGTGATCATCGGCGTCGTTGCGGGCGTGCTCGTCGTCGCTGCCGCGCTCTTCATCGAGCGCACGCTGAAGATCGACGATCCGGTCGGCGCCGTCGCCGTCCATGGCGTCAATGGCGCCTGGGGCGTGATCGCGCTGGGCCTGTTCGCCGACGGCGTCTACGGCGAAGGGTGGAACGGCGTGCCGGGCACCGTGCGCGGGCTCTTCTACGGCGATCCGCGTCAGTTTGCCGCGCAGGTAATCGGCACGTTCACGTGCGCCGTGTTCATCTTCGGCGTCTTCTACGCGTTCTTCAAGCTGGTCGAAATCACGATAGGCAACCGCGTCTCAGCGGAAGCCGAAATCGGCGGACTCGACGTTCCCGAGATGGGCGTCTCCGGCTATCCGGACTTCGTCCTCACACCCGGCCCCGAAGGCATCAGCAGCCACGAGCCGGCAACCGTCACGGCGATGCCGCACGCCGTCCTGGAGCCGCTCGCTGGCAAGAGCTGATCGAAAACGCTGTTGAGGAGAGACACCATGTCCGCACTGATGAAAACGCTCGTTGGACTGACCGCCGCGGCGCTGGCCGCGGCCCCCGGGTTGGCGTACGCGCAGACGCCTGCGGCTGGAACTCCGGCGCAGCCGCCGGCCGCCGCCGCGCCGACACCGGCCCCGGACGCCCCGGCCGCACCTCCCGCGCCGGCGCCTCCGCCCGATCCAAAGTCCGATCTGTCCACGTTTTTTCACGGGACGGAGGTCGGGGGCTTGATCGACGCCCACTACGACTGGTTCTCGACGAAGCCGGACGGCGACGCCCCGTATCGCAACTTCGACACCCGCCACGATCAGTTCCGCGTGAGCATGGCGCAGATCTGGATCACGAAGACGCCGACCGCGGATTCGCGCGCCGGCTTCAAGGCGAAGCTGAGCGTCGGCCCGGCGACCACAATCGTCCAGAGCCTCGAGCCCGGGGGCTCTCCGGCGGTGCTTCAGAACATCGAGGAGGGATTCATCAGCTACCTCGCGCCGCTCGGCAAGGGCTTGCAGGTCGACGTCGGCAAATTCGTGACGCAGCACGGCGCCGAAGTGATCGAGGCGAAGGACAACTGGAACTATTCGCGCTCGCTGCTCTTCGCGCTGGCCATTCCGTACTACCACTCGGGCGTGCGAGCGACCTATTCGCCGACGGCCACAATCTCGCTGATGGGCACGATCGTGAACGGCTGGAACAACGTGGTCGAGAACAACAGCGCCAAGACGCTCGGCGCGCAGATCGCCTACAAGCCAACCGCGGCGTTCTCGCTCGTGCAGAACTACATGGCCGGTCCGGAGCAGACCAACGACGACCACGACTGGCGCCAGCTGTCCGACTCCACGGCGATCGTGACGGTGAACAAGGTGCTGAGCCTGATGGGCAACTACGACTACGGCACGGACACCATCGCCGGCGCGAGAGTACGGTGGCAGGGCGTCGCCGCGTACGCGAAGCTGCAGGGCAAACGCGTCGGGTTCTCGCCGCGGCTCGAATGGTACGACGACGCCTCCGGGTTCACGACAGGAACGCCGCAGACGCTGAAGGAAGTGACGACGACCCTGGAATTGAAGGCGACCGACACGTTCCTGTGGCGAATCGAGTACCGCAGCGATCTGTCGGATGCCGCGGTCTTCAAGGCCCACTCCGGCGCGCTGAAGAAGACGCAGAGCTCGATCGGGTTCGGCGTGCTGTATTCGTTCAGCACCAAAGGTTGACGGGTGCGGCTCGCAGGACTCGATGTGCTGCCGGACGAGGCGCGGCGGGAGATCGGCCTGGAGATTCTGTCGGGTGAAAGCGGCGCGGCGGCGCTCGATCGATACGCAGGCCGGATCGACGCAGAGATCGTGCGCCTGCACGCGGCGGCCCGCCCGCCGGGGCAGGCCGTCGCGCTGGCGGCTCTCGGCGGGTACGGACGCCGGCACTTGTGCCCTTACTCGGATATCGATCTGCTGATCCTCTTCGGCGGCCCCGTCGGGGACGCTGAAGAGCGGTTCCTGCGGCGGCTGCTCCATCCGCTGTGGGACGCCGGCTTCATCGTCGGGCATCAGGTTCGCGACAGAGACGATGTTGCGCGGCTGGAGGCCGACAATCCGGAGTTCCTCCTGGCGCTGTCGGACGCGCGGCTGGTCGCCGGCGATTCGATGCTGTTCGAGGAGGCCCTTGCCGCGTTTCGCACTCCCCGAGTGCGCGCGCACGTGTTCACCGCACTGGAGCGCCTCATCGATACGCGGCACGCGCAGTTCAACGAAACGCTGTATCAACTCGAGCCGGACCTGAAGGAGGCGCCGGGCGGGCTGCGGGATGTTTCCGCCGCCCGCACGCTCGCGGCTCTGACCGATGGCGCGCTCCTCGATCGGGGTGAAGACGCGGGCCGGCTGGCGCAGGCGGAGGACTTCCTATTGCGCCTGCGATCGCTCGTTCACCTGGAACGGCGGCGGAACGACAACGTGCTCGGTCACGAGATTCAGGAGAAGCTCGCCGGGCTCCTGGGCTATGCGGGCGCCTCGGCACGACAGCGCGTGGAAGCGCTGATGGCCGAATACTTCGGCCGCGCCCGCGCGGTGGCGCGCGTGCTCGACCGCGCGCGCCGCGGAGCGCCGGTGCCTGTCGCGGAGAACCTCGGCCGGACGCGCGACGGGATCGGCTTCATCGACGCGCCGAAGGCCGCCGCGCAGCCCGAGACGTGGCTCGCGGCCTTCCAGTCGGCCCTCGACGCCGGCGTCTCCGTGTCGGATGGCACGCTGGACGCGATCCGGAGGCACGTGGATCGTTTTGCGGTCGGCGACGTGCTTCCAACCGCACGCCATCGCGCGGCTCTGCTGCGGTTTCTCGCTCCGCGCCAGGGACTGTACGCGCGGTTGTCGGAGATGCACGACTGCGGCCTGCTCGGACGCATCATCCCGCCGTTTCAGGCGATTACGTGCCGAGTGATCCGCGACTTCTATCACAAGTACACCGTCGACGAGCATACGCTGCAGGCGATCCGCAATCTGGAGCGGCTCGCGGTGGAATCCGAGCCCCGCCATCGCTTTGCGACGCTTCTTCGTGAGCTCGAAAGCCCGGAGCTGCTCGTCCTCGCACTGCTGCTGCACGATGTCGGCAAGTGGCGCGACGAGGATCACGCGGAGGAGAGCGTGCGCATGGCGGAGGCGCTGCTGGACGGCCTGGATGTATCCGGCGTTCCGAAGGATACGATCCTGTTCCTCATCCGCCACCATCTGCGCATGTCACAGGTCGCGTTCCGGCGCGACACCGAGGATCCCGAGATCGTGCGGGAGTTCTCCGCCCTCGTCGGCAGCGAGGAGCGGCTGAAGCTCCTCTGTCTGATGACGCTGGCCGACGTCGCGGCCGTCGGTCCCGGAACGCTGAGCAAATGGAATGAGGATCTTCTCTGGCGTCTCTACGTCGACACCTACAACTACCTGACGGTGCAGTACGGCGACGATCTGATCGAGCGGACGCAGGCCGCCGCCGCCGAATGCGTCGCCCGGCGCCCGGCCGACCTCGACGCCGGAGAGGTCGCCGCGTTTCTGGAGGGACTCCCGCGCCGCTATCTTCAGGTGTTCGATCGGCACGCCATCTATCATCACGTGCGGCTCGCCCGCGACATCCATCCCGACGAGGTCCACCTGCGCCTCGAGCCGGCCGAGTCGGTCTGGGAGCTGACGCTCGTCACCCTCGACAAACCGATGCTCTTCGCCAGCATCTGCGGAGTGCTGTCGTCGTTCGGCATGGACATCCTGCGCGGGCACGCGATGACCAATCCGAACGGGCTCGTGCTCGACGTGTTCCAGTTCACGGACGCCGAGCGCTTCCTCGCGCTGAATCCCGGCGCGCCGGATATCGTTCTTCACGCGCTCGAAGACGTGGTCGCCGGACGCTCGACGGCGATCGATCGGCTCCGTGGGCGGCAGAGCGGTCTCCGACGGCGCCGGCCGGCGGGCGATCCGCCCGTCGCGCGGGTCGATGGCGGCGCGTCCAGGAAATACACCGTCCTCGAGATCGTCGCACCGGACACGCCCGGTCTGCTCTACCGCATCAGCCATGCGATTGCCGCGCGCGACTGCGCGATCGATCTCGTCCTGATCTCGACCGAGGGACAAACCGCGATCGACGTATTCCACATCACGAAGGACGGCGCGAAGCTGACGCCGGCCGATCAGCGCGCGCTCACCGGCGATCTGCAACACATGCTGGAGGACAACGAATGAAGCTGCTGAAGGCGATCATCCGACCGAACAAGGTGGATGACGTGAAGGACGCGCTGGCGAAACTGAACATCTCGGGGATGACCGTCACCGAGGTCCGCGGCCACGGCAAGCAGAAAGGGCACACCGCGATCTACCGCGGGAAAGAGTACAACGTCAGCCTCCTTCCCAAAATGCAGGTCGAGGTCGTCGTCACGAACACAATCGCCGAAGAAGCCATCCTCGCCATCGTCGAGGCGGCCCGCACGGGGGAAATCGGCGACGGCCGTGTCTTCGTCCTGCCCGTCGAGCAGTCCTATCGAATCAGAACGGGCGAACGGGATCTCTGACCCATCTCCGGTACGCATGGGCACGATGTGATCATTGTATTTTGCTAATGGACTCGCGTCTGCGATAACGGCTGCGTGACGACGCAGACATGCGATCCCGTGGGAGGCGTCGGCCTCTACGATCCGGCGTTCGAGCACGACGCCTGCGGCGTAGGCTTTGTCGTCGATATTGCAGGACGCCGCTCCCACTCCGTGATTGCGCGCGGCCTCGAGGTGCTGATCAACCTGCAGCACCGCGGCGCGTGCGGATCCGAATCGAACACGGGCGACGGCGCCGGCATTCTCATCCAGATGCCGGACCGCTTCCTGCGAAAGGCTGCGTCCTCGTCGCGCATTCGCCTGCCGCCGGCGGGCCGCTATGGCGCCGGAGCGGTATTCCTTCCCACAGACCACGGCGCCCGCCTCCGTATTCAGCGGCTGATGGCACGCATCGTCGCCGAAGAAGGGCAGGTGCTGCTTGGGTGGCGGCATGTGCCGGTGGACGACAGCCACGCGGGCAGCGCCGCCGCCGCGGCGCGCCCCGTTATCGAGCAGGTGTTCGTCGGCGCTTCGCAGGAGACGGCCGACCTCGTGGCGATCGATTCCATGGCGTTCGAGCGGACGCTCTATGTGATCCGCAAGAGGATCGAACATGCAGTCGACGATCTGCCGGCGGCGGACCGTCAGCAGTTCTACGTACCCAGCCTGTCATCGCGGACGCTCGTGTACAAGGGCATGCTCACGGCCGCACAAATCCAGCCGACGTTCCCGGATCTCGCCGATCCGGACATGGAATCCGCGCTGGCGCTCGTGCACCAGCGCTTCAGCACCAACACGTTTCCGTCCTGGCCGTTGGCGCATCCCTACAGGCTCATCGCGCACAACGGCGAGATCAACACGCTGCGGGGCAACATCAACTGGATGCGCGCGCGCGAGAGCCTGCTGAGGTCGCCGCTTTTTGGCGACGGCCTGCGCAGGATCCTGCCGATCATCCGCGAGGGCGGCAGCGACACGGCCACGCTCGACAACGTGCTCGAGCTGCTGATGCTGGCGGGACGTTCGCTGCCCCACGCGATACTGATGATGATCCCGGAGCCGTGGTCCGGCCACGAGACGATGGACCCGGCGCTTAAGGCGTTCTACGAGTACCACTCGGCGTTGATGGAGCCGTGGGACGGCCCTGCCGTCATCGCCTTCACCGACGGTGCGGCGATCGGCGCGGTGCTGGATCGCAACGGTCTGCGTCCGTCGCGCTACTGCGTCACGCGCGACGGTCTCGTGGTGATGGCGTCGGAAGCCGGCGTGCTCGATCTGGCGCCCGAAGAAATCGTCCTGAAGGAGCGGCTGCATCCGGGACGGATCTTCCTGGTCGATACGGTGCGGGGCCGGATCGTCTCCGACGAAGAGATCAAGCACGAGCTGGCCTCGGCGCATCCCTACGCCGAATGGCTGCGCGACAACCTGGTCGACATCAACGATCTGCCGGCGCCGCCCTACCTGCCGGGCCCAGGCCCGGAGACGGTCGCTCGCCGGCAGCGGATGTTCGGCTACACCGATGAGGATCTGCAGCTGCTGATCGCGCCGATGGCGCTCACGGGCGAGGAGCCGATCGGCTCGATGGGAAGCGACGCCGCGCTTGCGGTGCTGTCGGATCGTCCGCGCCTGCTGTACGACTATTTCAAGCAGACCTTCGCCCAGGTCACGAATCCGCCGCTCGACGCGATCCGGGAGCACCTTGTCACCGCGATGTCGTCGACCATCGGGCCGGAGGGCAATCTGCTCGATCCGCGTCCCGACTCCTGCCGCCAGATCAAGATCGAGTATCCGGTCATCGACAACGATCAGCTCGCCCGGCTGCGCCACGTCTACCTGCCGGCGTTCCGCTCGATCACGATTCCGGCCGTGTTCGATCCGCGGCGCGGCGGGACGGGCCTCGAACGGGCGCTCGACGAGATGAAGCGCCGAGCCGGCGACGCCGTCGAGGCGGGCTACACGATCGTCATTCTCTCGGATCGCGCCGCCGATCGCGACCTGGCGCCGATGCCCAGCCTGCTGGCGACCGCCGCCGTCCATCATCATCTGGTGCGCATGGGGATGCGCACGCGCTGCGGACTGGTCGTCGAGTCCGGCGACGCGCGCGAAGTCCATCACTGCGCGCTCCTGCTCGGATACGGCGCCGGCGTCGTCAATCCGTACGTGGCGTTCGAGACGATCGCCGATCTGATCCGGGAAGGCGATCTCCGCGGCATCGCGTACCCGGCCGCCGTGGAGCATTACATTCACGCGCTGAACAAAGGCATCCTCAAGGTGATGTCCAAGATGGGGATCTCGACGCTGCAGAGCTACTGCGGCGCCCAGATATTCGAGGCGATCGGCCTCGACGGACGGCTGATCGCGAAGCATTTCACCGGCACGCCGTCCCGCATCGGCGGCCTCGGTCTCGAGGAGATTGCGCGCGAGACCATCGAACGGCATCGGCGCGCGTATGCGCTGCGCGGCACCGACAGCGCAGCGCCGGCGGTTGGCGGGGAGTATCAATGGCGGCGCGGCGCCGAGCATCACCTGTTCACGCCGGAAACCGTGTTCAAGCTCCAGCACGCGACACGTTCCGGCCAGTACGCCGTCTTCAAGGAGTACACCAGCCTCGTGGACGACCAGTCGCGCCGCCTGGCTACCCTCCGTGGCCTTCTGGAACTGCAGCCGGCATCCACGCCGGTCCCGCTCGACGAAGTCGAGCCGGTCGATCGGATCGTGACGCGCTTCGCGACGGGCGCGATGTCGTACGGGTCGATCAGCGAAGAGGCGCACACGACCCTGGCGGTCGCGATGAATCGCCTCGGCGCGAAGTCGAACACAGGGGAAGGCGGCGAGGATCCGGCGCGCTACCGGCGCGAGGCGAACGGCGACTGGCGCCGGAGCGCGGTGAAGCAGGTCGCCTCCGGACGTTTTGGCGTCACGAGCGAGTATCTGGTCAACGCCGATGAAATCCAGATCAAGATGGCCCAGGGCGCCAAGCCCGGCGAGGGCGGCCAGCTGCCAGGCTCGAAGGTGTACCCGTGGATTGCGAAGGTCCGCTATGCGACGCCCGGCGTCGGATTGATCTCGCCGCCGCCGCATCACGACATCTATTCGATCGAGGACCTGGCGCAGCTCGTTTACGACCTGAAGAACGCCAACCCGCGCGCCCGCATCTCGGTGAAGCTCGTCTCCGTTGCCGGCGTCGGCACGATCGCCGCCGGTGTGGCGAAGGCGCACGCCGACGCCGTCCTGATCTCCGGCCACGATGGGGGAACCGGCGCGGCTCCGCTGACGAGCATCAAGCACGCGGGTATCCCATGGGAGCTCGGGCTGGCAGAGACGCAGCAGGTGCTGCGCCTCAACGGGCTGCGCGGGCGCATGGTCGTGCAGGTCGACGGCCAGCTCAAGACCGGCCGCGACGTCGTCATCGCGGCGCTGCTCGGGGCCGAGGAATTCGGCTTTGCCACGGCGCCGCTGGTCGTCTCCGGCTGCGTCATGATGCGCGTCTGCCATCTCAATACCTGTCCGGTCGGGATTGCGACTCAGGACCCCGCCCTCCGCAAGCGATTCACGGGCAAACCCGAGTTCGTCGTCAACTTCTTCCGCTTCATCGCGGAGCAAGTGCGCGAGCACATGGCGGCCCTCGGGTTCAGGACGATGGACGAGATGATCGGAATGGTCGATCGCCTGAACGTGCGTCCGGCGATCGATCACTGGAAGGCGCGAGGGCTCGATTACAGCAGCATGCTGAAACACGTCGTCTCGCGCTCGCCGCGACGGCGCGTCGAGGCGCAGGACCATCAGCTCGACCGCGCGTTCGATCGCGATCTCATCGACGAGTGCCGCGACGCGATCCTCGATGGGCAGCCGATCGCCGTCGAGCGGCGCGTCCGTAACGTCGATCGGGCGATCGGAACGATGCTCGGATCGGAAGTGACGCGCCGATGGGGAGGCCAGGGGCTTCCCGACGACACCATCCGCGTGAGCTGCGTCGGATCGGCCGGGCAGAGCTTCGGCGCGTTCGTGCCGCGCGGAATCACGCTGCGTCTCGAAGGTGAGGCGAATGACTACGTAGGCAAAGGGTTGTCGGGCGGGCGTCTCGTCCTGGTTCCGCCGAGGGCGGCGCGCTTCCTCGCGGAAGAGAACGTCATCGCCGGGAACGTCGTCCTGTACGGCGCGACGAGCGGCGAAGCGTACGTTCGCGGAATTGCCGGTGAGCGCTTTGCCGTCAGGAACAGCGGCGCAACGGCCGTCGTCGAGGGGGTCGGCGACCACGGCTGCGAGTACATGACCGGCGGCCGCATCGTCGTGCTGGGGAAGACGGGCAGGAACTTCGCCGCGGGCATGAGCGGCGGCATCGCGTATGTGCTCGACCCGTCCGGCTCGTTCGTGGCTCGGTGCAACAGGGAGCTGGTCGATCTCGATCCGCTTGCCGAAGAGGACGAAGCGGAACTCCGCGTCCTGCTCGAGACGCACGCCTCGTTGACGGGAAGCACGGTGGCGGAAGCGGTCATTGACGGCTGGCGCCGAACGGCCCGATCGTTCGTGAAGGTTGCGCCGCGCGATTTCAAGCGTGCGGTGCGCGCCGCCGCGGCCGCGGGCCCGGCGGTGTCGTCGCTCGCCTACGCGCCGGTGGCACATGGGTAAGCCGACGGGCTTTCTCGAAGTCGCGCGCCAGAAGCCGCCCGCGCGGCCGGTTTCGGAGCGGCTGCGCGACTGGCGCGAAGTCTACCTGCCATACGAGGAGCAGACGCTTCGGGACCAGTCGTCGCGATGCATGGACTGCGGGATTCCGTTCTGCCATCAGGGCTGCCCGCTCGGCA
>Ga0310811_10012736_pt1 | contig 10929 bp, 7 predicted proteins | sample YCmetagenome_FD_207642 | JGI IMG/M metagenome (GOLD analysis project Ga0310811, IMG submission 207642) | Soil microbial communities from experimental microcosm in Duke University, North Carolina, United States - YC | ecosystem: Engineered > Artificial ecosystem > Soil microcosm > Unclassified ...
CCATACGCAGCCGGTAGCAGAACTCCCCCCACCACTCCGTCCCATGGCCGAGGCCGAGGGTGATGTAGCTCCAGGAGCGGGCCGGGATATTGGTGAGCGATCCGTTCTCGAGCCGGCTCGTCAACGCCATGCGCGGCGCGTTGAGATAGGTATCCTTGGCATGACAATGCAGGATGGCATCGCCCAGGGCATCCACCGCCGCCAGCGGATCGGCACCCATCCACATCAGGTGGCTCGGATCGAGATTGGCGCCGACGACCGGCCCAATCGCCTGCCGCAGCTTCAGCAGTGCCGGCACGTTGTAGACGAGCTGATTGCCGTGGATTTCGACGCAAAGCTTGGTGACACCCTGGCTTTGCGCGAATGCCGCGAGATCGTGCCAATAGGGCAGCAGCTTCTCTTCCCATTGCCACTTCAGGATGCGGCTGGTCTCCGGCGGCCAGGAGGAGATGATCCAGTTGGGCGTCCGGTCCTCCGGCCCGCCCGCGGGCAGGCCCGACATCAGCACCACCGTGTCGAGACCGAGCGCGCCCGCGAGCCGGATGGTCTCGTAAAGGGCCGCGGACTGTTCCTCGCCCTCCAGGGGGTGCAGCTGGTTGCCATTGGCGTTCAGCGCGATGAGCTCGAGGCCGCGGGCTTCAAAAGCGCGCAGGAAACGGCCGCGCGCAACCTCGTCCGTCAGCAGGCCGATCCGGTCGATATGTGGCGCCGAGGTCCAATTCGCGGCGTTGATCTCGATGCCCTGGATGCCGACGGCGGCCGCCGTATCCAGCATCTCCTCGAAGGGGAGATGGCCGAGGGAATCCGACACCATGCCGATTTTCATGACATGTCTCCACTCTGCCCGAATCGTCGAGCTTGATTAGTCATTTCTGTTGACATTCAGGCAGCCTGGGTTTCGCCGCGATGCAGTTCATGCTGGAGAGCATCGAGCCCGGCGCCCCCCGCCATGTGATACATGAGGTCTTCCAGCGTGAGCGCCGCGCGCGGCGTATCGAGCTCGACCTCGCCACGGGAGAGGACCATGAAGTGGTCTCCCACCATGTAGGCATGGTGCGGGTTGTGGGTGATGAAGATGACGCCGATGCCGTGCTGACGCGCGGCGGTCGCGATATAGCGCAGCACGAGGCCGGATTGCGCCACGCCCAAGGCCGCCGTCGGCTCGTCCAGGATCAGCACGCGCGCGCCGAAATGCACCGCGCGGGCAATGGCGACGACCTGCCGCTGGCCGCCCGAAAGCGTGCCCACCGGCTGCTCCAGATCAACGATGTTGATGCCCATGCGGCGCAGTTCCTCGGCCGCCGTCTCCTGCATGGTCTTCACATCGAGCCGGCGGAAAAGGCCCGACCCCACGCGGATCTCCGAGCCGAGGTAGAAGTTCCGCCATACCGAGAGTAGCGGCACCAAGGCCAGGGTCTGATAGACCGCCGAGATGCCGAGATCGAGCGCCTGGCGCGGCGAGTTGAAGGTCATCGGCTTGCCGTCCACGGCATAGGTGCCCTGGTCGTGGGTGATGAGCCCGGCAATGATGCTGATCAGCGTCGACTTGCCGGCGCCGTTGTCGCCCAGGATGCAGGTGACCTCGCCCTGGCGGACGGTGAGGCTGACATCGCGGAGCGCGCTGATATTGCCGTAGCTCTTACCGACATTGGTAAGCTGGATGATGGGATTTCCGGAATGGCTCATCTCATTTGCTCCGGCTGACGGCGCGGACACGGAGCCAGCCGTTGAAGACGGTGGCGAGGAGAAGCATGGCGCCGACGAAGAACATGAACCAGTCGGGGTCCCAGTCGGCATAAATCACACCTTCGGTCGTCATGCCGAAGATAAAGGCGCCGAGGGCGGAGCCCGCGGCAGAGCCGTAGCCGCCGGTGAGCAGGCAACCGCCCACCACGGCGGAGGCGATGTAGAGCAGCTCGTTGCCGATGCCCGCACCAGACTGCACCGTGTCATAGGCGAAGAGCATATGCATGCCGGTGAACCAGCAGGAGAAGCCGACCACCATGAAGAGGCCGATCTTGACGCGCTTGACCGGAATGCCGACGGCGCGCGCGCTGTCTCCCTGCCCGCCGACCGCGAAGATCCAGTTGCCCATGCGGGTGCGCAGGAGCACCCAGGTCGCAATCACGGCGAAGAGCAGCCAGTAGACGATGGCGATACTGATGCTGACGCCGGCGATCTTGAATTGGGAGGCGAAGATCCGGTGCGCGAGATCGAACCCGTCCATGCCCGCGATGTCCTGCGTCGCGACATTCCCGGTCACCAGCTTGGTGATGGCGATGTTGAGACCCTGAAGCATCAGGAAGGTGGACAAGGTGACAAGAAAACTGTGCAGCTTGGTGCGCACGAGCAGATAGCCGTTGAGCGCCCCGATCGCGAGCGAGAAGACCAGCGCGAAAACGATGCCGATCCAGATATTGCCGGCGATCTCGGTCGCGAACATCGAGGCCGCGAGGGAGGAGGAGGTGACCGCGACACCGGCACTCAGATCGAATTCGCCGCCGATCATGAGAAGGGCGACGGCGACGGCCGGAATGCCAAGCGTCGCCGCCTGGTAGAGCACGATGGAAAGCGCCGGAAGCTGCCGGAAGGGTGGCGCCATGACATAGAAGAAAGCGAAGACAAGGATGACACCGCCAAGCGCGCCGACCTCCGGCCGCTTCATCACCTTCTTCCAGAGCGGCTGCCGCACGAGCTGCCTGCGCGCAGAGCGCGTTTCTGCTGTTTCTGTCAAGACACTCACGTTATCCCTCCCGGCCGCTTCCGGCCGTTATCGCCCTATCCGTTCGGACGTGTCAGCGTGTTCCACCCTTCGCGAACTTGGCGACATCAGCGATGTTTGTTTTATCAACGAATGCCGGACCGGTCAGCACCGGCTGACCGCCGCCCACGACATCGCCATTGACCTTGTTCAGCCACAGGAAATCGATCGCCAGATAGCCTTCGACGAAGGGCTGCTGGTCGACCGCCCATTGCAGCTTGCCTTCCTGGATCAGGCCGACGGCGCGCGGCGTGAGGTCGAAGGTACCGACCTTGGCCTGGCTGTTCGCCATGCCGACGGCCTGCAGGGCGGTCGGCGCGAAAGGCGCGCCCAGCGTCACGACATAGTCGACGTTCTTGTCCTGCTGCAGTTTGGCGACGATGCGCGACTGAGCGGAAGCCATGTCATAGCCGGGCACGTAAAGGGTGTAAAAACTGCCTTTGAAGGTGCTTTTGATACCGTCGCAACGGGCTTCGAGCTGCACCGCACCCTGCTGTTGGTCGACGCAGACGACGCTCTTCGCACCTTCCTTGTTCAGACGCTCGCCGACCGCCTTGCCGGCGATGGTCTCGTCCTGACCGACATAGGAGAGAATGCCCATATCCTTCCAGGCATCACCACCGGCATTGAAGCCGATGACGGGAATGCCCGCGGCCATGGCGGCCTTCGCGGCCGGTGCCTCCGCATCCGGGAAGGCGAGGGTCAGGGCGATGCCCTCCACATGCTGCGACACGACATTGTTGACGAGTTGCGCCTCACCGGAGGCTGTGGGGCTCGAGAGATAGAGAAGCTTGACGTGATCCTTCTTGGCCGCCGCATTGGCGCCCTTGCGGATGATGTCCCAGAAGGTGTCGCCCGGCTGGGCGTGGGTGATCATCGCGAAGGTGAATTCCTTCTCCGCCGCCTGCGCGGGACGCGCGGCGACCGATACCGTGCAGGCGATGGCAGCAATGGCCGCCGAAACGACGGCGGTCTTCTGAAGTATTTTCTTCATTATTTCCTGTCCTCTCCCATCTGCGCCCCTGGGGGCGCGAAACGCCGAGTTATTATTGCTCTTGGAACGTCATTGATTGCGGTTCACGCAGAATGGCGGCTTGCAGCCTATGCCGGCACGGCCGATCGGTGCCGTCTGTGCCCACCTCCTTCGAACGTTCTTGATGACGCTTTTGGCCCTGACGATAAGGCCATAGCGCCCTCCGCCTGTAAATCCGCTTTTCGCCTATTTCGACTAAAAATTCCACTTTTTTCTGCCAAACGATTTCAAATTCCATATTTGGCCGAGATAACGTTGATCGGAGCGGCAAAAGCGCGCGATGGCGAACCGGGATCAGACGGCCGTCGCAGCCGTCCTCTGGTCTCAGCCTTCGCCAAGGAAGCTGGGAAGGCACGGAACAGGCTGCGCTTTTCGCCATCCGCAGCGCAGTCGCCCAGCCATGCGCCGAGAGCAGGGCGCCTGTCCCGTGCCAGACATCTCGTGAAATGGAAATTTCATTCCGAAACTGCGGCGACGGGAGGACTCCCGCCAATCGGCGAGAGTCAGTCCTGCAAATGCTCGCGCAGGGTGCGGCCGGCATAGTCCTTCCGGAAGACGCCGCGTTCCTGAAGGATCGGCACCACGGTCTTGCAGAACTGCTCGTACATGCCGGGGAAGGTCGTGGGCGTCAACACGAAGCCGTCGCAGGCGTGGTCCTGGAAGAGATCGATCAATCGGTCGGCGATCATCTCCGGGGTGCCGACGAGCTGCGGGCAAAGCTCGCTTGTCGCGAAGCGCCGGGCCGCCTCGCCCAGCGTCAGCCCCTCCGCCGCAGTGCCCTGCAGGATCACGTCAAAGGACCCGCGCGACCCCTGCTCGACCTGAATATCCGTCAGCGGTTGATCCGGATCGAGCTGCGACAGGTCGATGCCGATCTGGCCGGAGACGCAGGCCATGCCGAGCTGGGTATCGACCAGCTCGTTCACGTATTCCGCCCGCTCCCGCGCGATCGCCTCCGTCTCGCCGATCACGACATCGATCGAGGGCAGCACCACGCAGCTTTCCGGGGCGCGGCCGAACTTCTGCATCCGACCTTTGAAATCCTTGTAGAAGGTCTGCATGTCACTCTTCTGGTGCTGCAGGGTGAAGATGATTTCCCCCCAGCGCGCACCGAAATCCCGGCCGCGCTCCGAACTGCCGGCCTGCATGATGACGGGATGGCCCTGCGGGCTGCGCGGCACGGTGAGCGGGCCGCGCGTCTTGATCCATTGCCCCTCGTAATCCGCGTAATGAACTTTCGACGCATCGGCGAAGATGCCCGACTTCTTGTCGAGGACGAGGGCACCCTCCTCCCAGCTGTTCCACAGCGCCATGCAGGCTTCCAACACCTCGTCCGCCCGGTCGTAGCGCTGGGCGCGGCCCGGCATCTCCGTCATGCCGAAGTTCTGCGCTTCCAGCGTGGAGGTGGAAGCGACGACATTCCAGGCAACGCGGCCGCGGCTCAGATGGTCAAGCGTGCCGAGCATGCGCGCGATCTGATAAGGGTGGTTGAAGGTCGAGGAATAGGTGAGGCCGAGGCCGAGGCGCTCCGTGACCCGCGCCATCATCGGCAGGATCACAGCAGGGTCGAGCAGGCAGACCTGCCCGCCTCGCCCCAGCATGGTGTCGTAGCTTTTGCCGTAGATATCGTAGATGCCCAGGATGTCGGCGAAAAAGAGCGCATCGAACTTGCCGGCTTCGAGCACGCGGGCGATGTGCTCATAGCGCGCAGGGTCCAGGATGTTGTCGACCTCGCTCTCCGGATGGCGCCAGGCCCCATGGTGGTGACAGGTCGGCCCCGTCATCAGGAAGGCCACCAGATGCATGTTCCGTCTCGCCATGGCATTCCCCAATTCCGTTTGACCAGAAAACAATCCGGGCAGGAGCGGAGCAAAATCGGTGCCGCTTGGGAAGTGGCTGGTTTGGCGGGGAAGTGCGACCTTCTGCGCAAGCTGTAGGCGAATGGCCCAAATCCAGGGTCGAGGAGCGACCCCCTTGCGGGGGCTGCTGCCTCGACAATCCGGCCGGCGTTAGGAGGGCTGCGTCATCACGCCGTCGATTCGGCGCCAGAGGCCTTGCGGGTTCGCGTCCCGCACCGCTTCCGGCAGCAGGTATTCCGCCACGTTCTGATAGCAGACGGGCCGCAGGAAGCGGCGGATGGCAAGCGTGCCCACCGAAGTCGTGCGACTGTCGGATGTCGCCGGGAACGGCCCGCCATGGACCATGGCGTGGCAAACCTCGACGCCCGTGGGCCAGCCGTTGATGAGAATGCGGCCGGCCTTGGTTTCGAGCAGCGGCAGGACGGCGGCAAACAGCGCCTCATCCTCCTCAGTCATGTGCACCGTGATGGTGAGCTGGCCTTCCAGTCCTTGGAGGAGATGGGCGAGCGCCATGGCATCGCCGTCGCGCACCAGCAGGCCAGCCGCCCCGAAAACCTCGTCCGCCAGATGCGGCGTCTTCTGGAAGGTCGCGGCGTCGGTCGCGAAGAAAGCGGGGGTCGCCCGGTTTTCGCCGGACTGGCCGAGGCCCAGCCGCTCCACGCCGGCGGTGCCGGCAAGCTTTGCCACACCCTTCTCATAGGCGGCGAGGATGCCCTTGTGGAGCATGACGCCGGCCGCCGCCTCGCCCATCGCCGCGCCCGCCGCCGTCACGAATTCCTCGAGCCCAGGGCCCGGGATCGCGAGGAGGAGGCCGGGATTGGTGCAGAACTGCCCGGCACCCATGGTCAGCGACCCGACGAAAGCCTTGCCCAAGGCGGCGCCCTGCGCCGCGAGAGCGCCGGGCAGGAGCAGAACCGGATTGATGCTGCTCATCTCGGCGTAGACCGGAATGGGTTCGGGCCGTGCCGCCGCGATCTTGGCAAGCGCCAAGCCGCCGGCACGGCTGCCGGTAAAGCCCACAGCTTTGATGTGCGGGTCGGCGACCAGCGCCTGGCCCACGGTGTCGCCCACGCCAAAAAGGAGCGAGAAGACCCCTTCCGGCATGCCCGCTTCCTTCACCGCTGCCTGGATGGCACGGCCGACCATTTCCGAGGTACCAGGATGGGCCGGGTGGCCCTTCACCACCACCGGGCAGCCGGCGGCGAGGGCGGAAGCGGTATCCCCACCGGCAACCGAGAAGGCGAGCGGGAAATTGCTCGCCCCGAAAACGCCCACGGGGCCGAGGGGAATCATCCGCATGCGCAGATCCGGGCGCGGCAGCGGCTTGCGGTCCGGCAGCGCCGGGTCGAGCCGGACGTCCTGCCAGCTGCCTTCCCGCACTTCCCGGGCAAATAGGCGAAGCTGGCCGACCGTGCGGCCGCGCTCGCCCTCGATCCGTCCGCGCGGCAGGCCGGTTTCGGCGCAGGCCCGATCAGTCAGCGCATCCCCCAGCGCGTCGATCTTGGACGCCACGAGTTCGAGGAAGGTCGCCCGCACCTCGGGAGTCGTCGCCCGATAGGGGGTGAAGGCCGATTCCGCGAGGCCGCAGGCCTTGGCGACATCGGCGGCCGTCGCCCCGCCATAGCTCGGTTCGAGGGCCGCACCGCTGGCGGCGTCAAAACCCTGGAAAGCCGTCTCGCTGCCCCGCCGCGCGGCGGCACCGATCAGCATCTCTCCGGTCAGTGTCATCTCGTCTTTCCCTTCTCTGGCCCGTGCTTTTTTGCCCCGTGCCTCATTTGCCCCAGCGCAGCACCAGCGGATCGAGCCGCCGGGCCGCATCCAGAAGCCCTGCCCGGGTCTCGGGCGAGAGCGGCACCAGCGGCGCGCGCGGCGCATCGCAGGCGATCACGCCGCCCTCCTTCATCAGGGCCTTGCAGGCAAGCAGACCGCCCTGCCGGTTTTCGACATTGATCAGCGGCAGCCAGCGGCCATAGCGCTCCACGGCCGCTTCCCGGTTTCCCGATAGATAGTCATGCACGATGGGTTTCAAACCGTCCGGATAGGCGCCGGCGGTCATGGCTCCTGTGGCGCCGGCGTCGAGATCGGCGAGAAGGGTGATCGCCTCCTCCCCGTCCCAGGGTCCTTCGATCGCATCTCCGCCCAGGCGGATGAGGGTGCGCAGCTTTTCGGCCGCCTGCGGCACCTCGATCTTGAAATAGGAGACCTGCTCGATTTCCTTCGCCATGCGGGCGAGGAAGGGGGCGGACAGCGGTGTGCCGGCGACCGGCGCATCCTGGATCATGATGGGGATCGAGATCGCGTCCGAGACCGCCTGGAAATAGCCGAAAATCGCGGCTTCCGGCACGCGGAACGTGGCGCCGTGATAGGGCGGCATGATCATGACCATGGCCGCGCCCTGGTCCTGCGCACGGCGGCTGCGCTCGGCGGTGATCCGGGTGGAAAAATGCGTCGTGGTTACGATCACCGGCACGCGGCCGCCGACATGCTTCAGAATCGCCGTCGTCAGCACCTCGCGCTCCTCGTCGGACAGCACGAACTGCTCGGAGAAATTGGCGAGGATGCAGATGCCGTCGGACCCGGCATCGATCATGAAGTCGATCGCGCGGAGCTGGCCCGCCATGTCGATATTGCCCGCCTCGTCGAAAATCGTCGGCGCGACGGGGAAGATGCCCGTGTAACGCCGCTTGATGTCAGCCATATCTGTCTCTCCCAGGCACTGGTTTTCAGTGATTGTCGCGCGGCACGGCCGCACCGCTGCGGCCGACCAGGAAATCGAGATCCGCGCCTTCATTCGCCTGCAGCACGTGATCGACGTAAAGCTTGGTATAGCCGCGATCGGCGGCCGGCGCAGGGGGCACCCAGGCGGCACGGCGGGCTGCCAGCTCCTCGTCCGGGACATGCAGGTGCAGCCGCCCGCCCGCGACGTCGAGCGTGATAAGATCGCCGTTCCGCACCAGCGCCAGCGGGCCCCCGGCCGCCGCCTCGGGCGCCACATGCAGGACGACCGTGCCGTACGCGGTGCCTGACATGCGGGCGTCGGAAATCCGGATCATGTCCCGCACGCCATCCTTCAAAAGCTTCTGCGGCAGCGGCATGTTGCCGACCTCCGCCATGCCCGGATAGCCCTTCGGACCGCAATTCTTGAGCACCATGACGCAGGAGGAGTCGATATCCAGCGTCTCGTCGTCAACCGCGTCGTGCATCTCCTCGACATTTTCGAAAACCACGGCCCGGCCGGTATGGTTCATCAGTTCGGGCGAGGCGGCGGAAGGCTTGATGACGGCGCCATCGGGGGCGAGGTTGCCGCGCAGGATGGCAATGCCGGCATCGGGCTTGAAGGGCGTCTCGAAAGACGTAATCACCTCCCGGTTCCAGCACTGGGCACGGCCGACGTTCTCGCCGATCGGACGGCCGTTCGCGGTGAGCGCGCCCTCATGCAGCAAGCCTTGCTCGAGGAGGGTCTTCAGCACCACGGGCAGGCCGCCCGCATAATAGAAATCCTCCATCAGGAACCGGCCGGAGGGCATCAGGTCGACCAGGCAATGAATGCCTTTCCCCAGACGGTCGAAATCATCGAGGCTGAGATCGACGCCGACGCGGCGCGCAATGGCGAGGAGATGGACCACCGCATTGGTCGAGCCGCCGATGGCGGCGAGCGTCCGGATGGCGTTTTCGAAGGCTACGCGGGTGAGGATTTTGGAGAGTGTCAGATCCTCATTGACCATTTCGACGATGCGGCGGCCGGAAAACCGGGCGAGTTCGTTGCGCCTTGCATCGACCGCCGGAATGGCGGCATTGCCGGGCAGCGAGACGCCGAGCGCTTCCACCATCGAAGCCATGGTCGAGGCCGTACCCATGGTCATGCAATGGCCGGAGGAGCGGTTCATGCCGGCTTCCGCCTCGTGAAACTCCTCGAGCGTGATCTCGCCGGCGCGCAGCTGCTCGCTCATCGAGATGATGTTCGTGCCCGAGCCGATCATGCGGCCCTGATAGACGCCGCGCAGCTGCGGGCCCCCGGACACGCCGATGGTCGGCAAATCGGCCGAGGCCGCGCCCATCAGCAGCGCGGGCGTGGTCTTGTCGCAGCCCATGAGCAGGACCACGCCGTCCAGCGGATGCGCGCGCACCGCCTCCTCGACATCCATCGAGGCGAGGTTGCGGTAGAGCATGGCAGTCGGCCGCATCGTCACTTCACCGAGCGAGGACACGGGAAATTCCAGCGGGAAGCCGCCGGCATCGAGCACGCCGTAGCGGACATGCTCGGCGATGGTGCGGAAATGGGAATTGCAGGGATTAAGCTCGGACCAAGTGTTGCAGATGCCGATGACCGGCCTGCCCTCGAACTGGTCCTGGGGAAAACCGCGATTCTTGAGGAAGGAGCGGTAGTAGAATCCCATCTTGTCCTGTCGCCCGAACCATTCCTGGCTGCGCAGGGGCTTCTTGGTCGTCATGGCAAACGCTTCCGTTGATTTCTTTTATCGGGTCAGAATGGTCCGACCATAACGCGGCCAAGCCGGTTTAGCCACCAGCCTCCTCGCCCGCTTCGAGACCGGCTGGCATGGTCTTCACCTCCCGGCTTTCCTCGAGCCAGAAGACCAGCGCGGCAGCGGCCGCCGCCGGCACGGCCAAGGCCAGGAAGGCGCCCTGCCAGCCGAACCAGGTGACGACCGCCCCGCCCGCGAGGCCGGACAGCGCGCCGCCCACCCCCTGGCCGGTGTTGACGGCGCCAAGCGCCGTCTGCGTGCGGCCCGAGCCCCAGGTGAGGTCGGCCACGACCAGCGGCACGGCGACGCCGATGAGGCCGGAACTCACCCCGTCCAGCACTTCCCCCAGGATCAGCCAAAAAGGGTCGGTGACGAAGGCCGAGAAAAAGGCGCGGACCGGCAGCACGAGGCAGGCGACCATGAGGAGCCGTCGGCGGCCGGACCGTTCGGCGACGCTGCCCGCCCAGAGTGCCACGGGAATCATCGTCAACTGCGCGACGATCACGTAGCCCGCGAGCCAACTCCCCCCGTCGCGCCCCGCCGCGACAAGCCGCTGGGCGACGAGTGCCAGCATGTAGCCATTGGCGAGGTTGAAAAGGCCGAGGGCGACCGCGAGCAGGGCGAGACGACCGTTGCGCAGGATGCTGCCCATGCCGCTGCGATGCTCAACTTCGTCCGGCTCATTCTCCTCCCAGCCATGGGCGCGGCGACCGTTGAAGGCATGGAGCGGGGTCCAGAGAACGGACAGAATGGCCCCGAAAGCCATGGCGCCGAAAATCCAGAAGGGGGTCG
>Ga0310811_10012738_pt1 | contig 10929 bp, 6 predicted proteins | sample YCmetagenome_FD_207642 | JGI IMG/M metagenome (GOLD analysis project Ga0310811, IMG submission 207642) | Soil microbial communities from experimental microcosm in Duke University, North Carolina, United States - YC | ecosystem: Engineered > Artificial ecosystem > Soil microcosm > Unclassified ...
AACACGCGCACAATCCCGTGGATTGGTATCCCTATGGGGATGAGGCCCTGAAACGGGCCGTAGCCGAGGACAAGCCGATACTGGTCAGCGTGGGCTACGCGGCCTGCCACTGGTGCCACGTCATGGAGCGGGAGAGCTTCGAGCAGTCCGGCGTGGCGGACCTGATGAATGCCCACTTCATCAACATCAAGATAGACCGGGAGGAGCGCCCGGACCTGGACCATATCTATATGGACGCCCTCCAGGCGATGACGGGGAGCGGGGGCTGGCCCCTGAACCTTTTCCTGACCCCCGACGGACGGCCGTTTTTCGGGGGGACCTATTTTCCGCCGGCCAGGGCTTACGGGCGGCTATCCTGGACGGAAACCCTCCAGGAAGTTGTGCGGGCCTTCCGGGAGCGGCGGTCGGAGGTCGAGGGCCAGGCGGACCAGCTGACCGAGCACCTGTCGGTGGCCAATGCCTTTGGCATCTCGAGGGGCGCCCCCGGTGATCCGGCAGCACTAGTGACGCGAAACCAGGTAGACACCATCTTCCACACGCTGATGCAACAGGCCGACACCGAAGCCGGTGGTTTTGGCCGGCCTCCCAAGTTCCCGCAGACCTTTTCCCTGCAATGGCTTGTCCGGCATGCCCACTTCACGGGGGAGCAGACGGGTTTGAACCACGCCCTGAACAGCCTCGATCATTTGTTAAATGGGGGTATATACGATCAGCTGGGTGGCGGAATGGCACGGTACAGCACCGACAGGGAATGGCTAGCGCCGCATTTTGAGAAGATGCTTTATGACAATGCGCTGCTTGTCAATGTATTATGCGAGGCGCTGGGGCTTACGGGGGAACCCAGGTTCCGGGACGCCATCCGGGACGTGCTGGCATTCGCGGAGAGGGAGTGGCTGACGACCGACGGGTTGTTTTGTTCGGCCTGGGACGCCGACAGCGAAGGCGTGGAGGGGAAATATTATACCTGGAGCAAGGCTGAGATCATGGAGTTGCTCGGACCCGACGGCGACAGCTTTTGCCGGTTGTACGGCGTCACCGGGACCGGTAACTGGGAGGGGACCAATATCCTCCACCGCCCGGCCGGTTCGTGGTGGTATCTTTCCGAAGCCGACCGCGCAGTCATGGACACGGGGCGCCGGATATTACTGGAAACCCGTGGCCATCGGGTGCCCCCGCTTCTGGATGACAAGCAGCTGCTCAATTGGAACGCCTTGATGAACAGGGCGTTTTCCCAGGCATATGCGGTAACGGGCGACGAGGCGTACCGAACGACCGCGGTGCGGCATATGCAAGCCATGCTTTGTCATTTCAGGCAGGGCGATAGCCTCGGGCACGTTTTCAAGGCGGGTCGACTGCGTTATCCCGCCTTCCTGGACGATTACGCCTACCTGATCCAGGCGTTGATCTGTCTCCAGGAGATCACCGCGGATACGGCTTACCTGCACGAAGCGAAAGCCTGGACCGAATACGTGATCGCCCATTTTAGCGAACCTTCCAGCGGTTACTTTTATTATACTAACGCGGGTCAGAAAGACGTTCTATTCAGGAAGAAAGAGGTCTATGACGGGGCAACGCCTTCCGGCAACGCCGTTATGGCCTGGAACCTCTGGTATCTTTCGCTGATATTGGACCAGCCTGGCTGGAAGGCCAGGGCCGAGGGGATGTTGCAGGGCGTTCTCGGGACCCTTACCCGGTATCCCACTTCTTTTGGGGTCTGGGGAGACCTCGCCTTGCAGGCGTATTATGGATGGAACGAGGTGGCCATAGTGGGCCACGACTATGCGGAGTCGCTCCGATCGGTCCTGGGGCGATATATACCCAACCGGATTCTCCAGGCGGGACCCCGCGAAGACCACGGTTTCCCTCTGCTGGCGGGAAAAGGAACCGGTCAGGGTGCAACCTGGATTTATCTTTGCCGTAACTATAGTTGTGGGGCGCCGGTGTCCGATTCCGAGGGGTTGATGCAACAAATAAGACGTGGAACACAATAAGGCCGAGACCGGAAACGTTTAAAGAGACGTTAAAAATATAAGCGTAAAAATTTTTTATTTCTTATTATTTTTTATAGACTTGTGGACATTTTGCATGGTTTCCGCTTTGTAAACTGTACAACTGTCCAATACCTATATGAAAATTTTGACAATGAAGAACCAACTTTTAGGCCTTTTGGCTGTCGCTTCGCTTACCCTTGCATCCTGCGGCAAAAGCGGACAATCCTCCAAAGATGATGGTCAACTAAGGGGAGTCTCCTACGGAAAGGCGAACAACCTTACCAAGCCTTACGGTATGGTGTACGTACCCCAGGGTACCTTCCATATGGGCCCCAGTGACGAGGACATCAACTATGCTTTCACCGCACGTAACCGGCAAGTGTCCATCAATGGGTTCTGGATGGATGCCACCGAAATTACCAATAGCGAATACCACCAGTTCTCCAACTGGGTGAGGGATTCCATTGCCGCCAAGCTGCTCGGCTATGTCAAGCAGGTCGACGGGGAGGAATTCATAGACTGGAAGAGGGCCAAGACCATCTTCACCAAGCAGGACAAAGGCACCGCCGAGAAGCTGGATGCCATGATGCTCACCACCGACAACCGTATCTTCGGCCGCCGGGAAATCGACGCCGACAAGCTGGTCTATCAATACGAAGCCTTCGACTTCAAGGCTGCCGCTTATCGCAAGCCCAACGAGCCCCGCTCCAAGTTCATCGTCCGGGAACCGATCCACATTTATCCCGATACGCTGGTTTGGGTCCGGGACTTCTCCTATTCTTATAACGAGCCGATGGCTCAGCGCTACTACTCCCACCCGGCCTACGCGGACTACCCCGTCGTCGGCGTGAACTGGAAACAGGCTACCGCCTTTTGTAACTGGCGCTCCCATTTCCTGAACTCTTTCCTGGAGTCGAAGAAGAAGCCGCTGGAATCGGACTTCCGTCTCCCAACCGAGGCCGAATGGGAATACGCCGCACGCGGCGGCCGCAGTCAAGCCCTCTTCCCCTGGGGTAGCTACTACCTGCGCAACAAGAAGGGCTGTCTCCTGGCCAACTTCAAACCCGGCCGCGGTAACTACCCCGAGGACGGCGCCCTGTATACCGCCCGCGCCGACGCTTACTGGCCCAACGACTTCGGTCTGTACAACATGGCCGGTAACGTTTCCGAATGGACTTCTTCCCTTTACTACGAAGGCGCTTATAGCTTCATGCACGACATGAACCCCGACATCCGCTGGAATGCCCAGGATTCCGATCCTCCCCGTATGAAACGCAAGGTCATCCGCGGGGGCAGCTGGAAGGACGTCGGATATTTCCTCCAGGTCGGCACCCGCGCCTACGAGTACCAGGATACCGCGAAATCCTATATCGGCTTCCGCTGCGTCATCGACCTGCCCGCAGGCAAATAATCCGAACTACTTAACGTCACATACCTTTTTAATCCCACTATCCTAAACTCGACAAAACAGTTTACTATGTTGTTCTTCAAAACCAAGCGCGGCCAGTCCGTCATGAATTTCCTGTTCAGCCTTTTCGCTGCGATCGTAATCGCCGGGGCCCTGTTCAAAATCGAACACTGGCCGGGCGCCGACATCATGATCATCTGCGGTCTGGTAGCTGAAATCATCGTCTTCCTGCTCATGGCCTTCCTGGTGCCCGCGCACGAAGAGTATTACTGGGAGCGTTTCTTCCCCAACATCACCGAACACCCCGATGTTGAAGAGCGCCGCACCGGTAAGTTCTCGATGACCCCGATCTCTTCCCTCGGCAATTCTTCCAGCAGCGGAAATGCCGCCCTCGACAAGCTGGACGATATGCTGGCCAAGGCCGACATCACGCCCGCCAACCTGGGCCGCCTGAGCGAGAATTTCTCGAAGCTCAATACGACCGTTTCAAAAATGGGCGAAATCGGTGACGTGGTAGCCGCTACCGGCGACTACACCGCCAAGACCAAGGAAGCTACCCATGCCCTGATCACCATGAAAGAGGCATATTCCAACGCCGCTTCCGCCGTCGGTCACTTCAACAGCGCTTCCGAAAGCACGAAGGAGTTCCACGTACAGGTTCAGCACCTGACGAAGAACCTTTCTTCCCTCAATACCATCTATGAACTGGAACTCCAGGACACCAACAACCACCTGAAAGCCATGAACGCTTTCTATGGTAACCTGGTGAAGGCGTCCCAAGGCATGGAAGGCAGCGTAGAAGAAGCCAAGAAGGTCACTACCCAGATCTCGGCCCTGTCGCACAACTTGTCGACCCTGAACCAGATCTACGGGAACATGATCAATGCCATGCACGGGCGCTAAACCGTACGCCCCGCGTCGGCCCTTGCCTTTGCACCGGCTGAGTGCGCCGTCCCGGGACCCTTTGAAACCAATATCTTAGAGCCTCTAAATTTGAAATAGTCATGGCCTTACCAAAAGAGCCCAGGCAGAAGATGATTAACATGATGTATTTAGTGCTGACCGCGCTGTTGGCAATAAATGTGTCTGCTGAAATATTGAATGCCTTTAAAACGGTGGATGGGAGTATCAACAACTCCAATGCACTGATCGATAATAAGAACCAACGCGAGATGAAGGCCTTCGAAAAGGCCATCACCGACCAGGGCGAAGCAAAGGTCGGGCCGTTCCGCGACCGGGCGTTGGCTGCAACGGAACTCGAAAAGCGGGCTTGCTCGATGATCGAGAACCTGAAGCTCCAGATCCGGATGAATTCCCACGGTAAAGCGCCGGATGGGGAAGGTTTCGCCGACGACAACATGGACGGCCCCACCCGCGTCATGGACAACCAGCGGAAAGGGTATATGCTCCGGGATTCGATTGCCGCCTGGCGTCAGGAGTTGATCGACATGGCCGCTCCCGGCCGTAAGGAATACATCACCGAAAACATCCCCCTGAAACTCGATACGCCCCACGTGGAAAACAAGGGCAACCGTGACTGGGTTGGATCTCACTTCCGCATGGTTCCCTGTATCGCCGCCCTGACCATCATGGACAAATTCGCCAATGACGTAAAAGCTTCCGCTGCTACCGTCGTCGAGGACAATTTGGGCCAGATAAACGCGTTAGATATCAAGTTGGATAATTTCGAACCATATGTATCCGCCAACTCCCTGTACCTGATGAACGGTCAAACGTTCCAGGCTACGATCGGGGTAGGGGCCTTCAGCAGCGCCGTTAACCCGGAAATTACCGTGGACGGTCAGCCGCTGGCGGTTTCGGCCGGTAAAGGTACTTTTAGCACTACCGCTTCCGGTTCCGGTTCGCATACGGTCCACGTGGTCATCCGGATGAAGAAGCCGGACGGCTCCATGCTCGAAAAAACCGAAGATCTTACTTATAACGTCGGGACCTCTTCCTTTGCGGTTTCCGCCGACCTGACCAAGGTACTCTTCCGCGGCATCGACAACCCGATCTCCGTATCCGGTGGTGGTGTAGGCGCAGAGGGCCTGAATGTATCCGCATCGAGCGGTTCCTGCACCAGGGCCGGTAACGGGAAGTACATCCTGAAACCCGGTGACGCCAACGAGGACAAGATCGTCGTCACGGCTCACCGTCCGGACGGCTCCACTTCCACCCTGGGTAGCGAATCCTTCCAGGTGAAGGACCTCCCCAACCCCGCGGCTTATGTTGGTACTTCCGGCGGCGGCCGTATGCGCTCCGCCGAGTTCAAGGCCAACCAGGGTCTACGGGCGGTATTGGAAAACTTCGACTTCGTGAGCGGCGTCCGCTTCGAGGTAACGAGCTTTACGATGTACGTGGTAAACGATGGCCAGCTGCAACAGGGGACGTCAAACTCCTTCTCATTCGCACAGGTAGCAAAGTTGGTTTCGTCGTGTAAACCCGGTACGTCGGTCGACTTCGAGGACATCCGTGCCAAGGGCCCCGACGGTCGCACCCGTAAACTGAAGAGCCTCACGCTCCAACTGTATTAATAAACTGATTTGTATATGAAAATGTGGGCAAAATACGTGTTGATCGGTCTGTTGCTGGGCGGCTTTACCGCTGAGGTAGGCGCGCCGCAGGTAGCTACCGCACAGACGACCAGGAAGAAAAAAACGACGACCAAAAAGAAGAAGACCACTCCGCCTGTGACAAAGGTGATGCCGGTCGACACGACTGCCGTAGCCGCTGTTGCAGCCGCTCCCAAGACCCTGCCGGTCATCGGGGATACGATCCGCCGCTCCCTCCGTAACGACGGGGCCGTGGAAAGGAACCTGGTGAAGGACCGGGTACCCCTGGCCTACCAGCACATCCGCGAGGATGACGCTGTATACCGCCAACGGGTGTGGGAAGAGATCGATACGCGCCAGAAGATCAACCTGCCCTTCCGCTACAAGGCGTCCGAGGACAACGGTGATCAGCGCTTTATCGCCATTCTGATCAACGCCATCCGCGACAGCAGCGTCACTCCGTTCGATCCCATGGACGACCGGTTCACTACGCCCATGACAACGGATAAGATCGCCGAAGAGCTGGTCGGTAAGGCCGATACCATTCCCCTGATCGACCCTCAAACGGGTCTGAAAAAGAAGGATACGGTCATCACCAACGACTTCAACCCGGATGACATCACCAAATACGAGATCAAGGAAGAGTGGGTATTCGACAAACAGTCGTCCCGTATGTTCTGCCGTATCCTCGGGATCGCGCCCCTGAAGACGATCCGCCGGGAAGACGGTACCGAGCTCGGTGAAACCCCCCTGTTCTGGGTATACTACCCTGATCTCCGCCCGGTGCTGGCCAAGTACGAAGCCTATAACGGCCACAACTTCGGGTCCAGGATGACCTGGGAAGAACTCTTCGAGAACCGTATGTTCAGCGGCTACACCATCAAGTCCACCATAGACAATCCGTTCGATCGCCCGATCTCGACTTATATTAAAGACCCGATCCTCCGTCTCCTCGAATCCGACAAGACCAAGGAAAAGATCTTCAATTACGAACAAGATCTCTGGCAATACTAAATGCTCTCATAATGGAAGCCGCCCCCTCTTGATTGCGTCGCCTCCCGGCCGCGTAATCCCGCCGGGCGGCTTCCATTAAAATTTTTCTAAGCGCCCTCCGGGACGATTGCATTAAAATATTTCCTTATTTGAGGGCTCTCCTTTGTTTTACCACGAAATTTCACCGTATTCTCCGTTTTCCTGAGGTTTCCTAGTGTCTCCTTCCGAGAAAATGGGATCTATTGTCTTGACCGTAAATTTACGGGCCAGGCCGGCCGGTTTTTGGGGGTCAATATCCTCCCCCGCACCGCCAATTTCCGACCCCCTAAAAAGAGGGGAGAATCCTGTCCCACGGCAATTTTTGTTAAATGTTCGCAATTGAAAAAAATACCCTGTTTGAGGTATTGAACGGTCAAACATATAGATTATCTTTGTTATGGTTTTTCATAGGATATTGGATTTTAAAGACGGGGCTGGATGTCTATCCGGGCCCCATTTTTTTTGCCCCTGGTCGAGCGCGCTGCTGGAATTTAGCGCTCGGCCAGGGGCAAAAAAAATCATCAATGACTGGATGGGGCCCCAGCAATAAAGTGTCTCTTCTGGTGGGGTGCTAGCCCCATCCAGCGCGGAGGGGCGGGCCTTTTTGGCGTCTCCCCGGCGGCTCCTTCTTCTTGCCTTCGGACTTTTGTTTAGGTGCTTGCGCCGGCCCTTCGGGCGGCGGTTTGAGGGCTTTGGGGGCTTCCCGGGGGACCGGGTCTTTTCGGGGTCACTCCGGCGGCTCCTTCTTCTTGTCTTCGGACTTGTGTTTGCGTGCTACGCCGGCGCTGCGCGCGGCGGTTAAGAGTTTGGAAGATTTATCATATGGGGGCGCCGAAGGCGTAGGTTAGGGATATGCGGAAGCCGTATTGCGTGAGCTTTTGGGGGTATTGGGCGGCGTAGACTTGGTAGAGGAGGCCGTGGAATTGGGCGTAAAAGCCGGCTTCGAAGCCGAGGCCGCTTTCGAAGGTGTATTGGCCGCCGAGGTTGAGGAGGGCGCCGAGGCCGGTTTGGTCGGTGAGGGGACCGAAGCGGTCGCTGCCGTTGCTCCTGCCGAGCATCATATCGAAGGTCGGGTTGTGGAGTTGGAAGTCCCAGAGGAGGCCGGTTTGGACGAAGGCGTATTGGCAGATGGTGGCTTTGGCGGAGACGGGGAGGGAGAGGACGGCGCAGGTGGTGACGGGGAAGGTGGGGCCGCCATCTTCATCGATTTCGCTGACGTGGGCGGAGAAGCGGCTGTATTCGATGCCGGAATGGAGGCTTAGCCAGGTATTGAATCTGTAGCCGTAGTCTGCGCCGACGTGGAGGGGGTTGGAGAATTTGAGGCTCGTTTGCATCGAGGGGATGGCCTTTACGTTATTGTAGGAGCCGTGGTCATAGACGGCGAAGACCGACATCGTCGAGGTTTGGGCGGAGGCTGTGAAGGACCACAGAAGCAATGAGCATAAGCAGAGGGGAAGACGCATGGCTTTTTGAAGGTTGAACACAAAAGTGAGGAGAACGTGGCTTCCGGCAGGAGGGTTAACCGAAAATTAAAGTTGGCGGCAGCGAGCTATGGCTCTTCGGGGTGGAAGTGTCGGTAGACGGCTTCCGCCTTGGCGGGGCCTACGAGGCCGGAAAGGTCGGTGAGCCCGGCCTGGGCGACTTTTTTGACGGATTTGTAGGTGGTCAGCAGGAGGTCGACGGTAGCCTTACCGACGCCTTTGATGTCTTCGAGCTCGCTGGTGAAGACGCCTTTGGAGCGCTGGTCGCGGTGGAAGGTGATGCCAAAACGGTGGACTTCGTCCCGGATGCGGCGGATGAGGCGGAGGCTTTCGCTGTCCCAGGGGAGCTTGAGGGACTGGGTGTCGCCGGGAAAAAAGATTTCCTCTTCGTTCTTGGCCAGGCCGACTAGGGTCATTTTGCCGACGAGGCCCAATTCACGGATCGCTTCCATGGCGGCGCTAAGCTGGCCCTTGCCGCCATCGATGATGACCAGCTGGGGGAGGTCCTGGTCTTCGCGCACCAATCGGGAATAGCGGCGATGGACGACTTCCTTCATGGTGGCGAAGTCGTTAATACCGGTGACGGTCTTGACGTTGAAGTGGCGATAGTCCTTTTTGGAGGCGATGCCGTTACGGAAGCAGACCATGGCGGAGACCGGGAAGCTGCCCTGGAAGTTGGAGTTATCGAAGCACTCGATGTGCACGGGCAGCGCCGGCAGATGAAGGTCTTCCTGCAGTTGGTATAGGACCTCCTCCTTTTCGGCCTCGGTCTTATCTTCGAGGTGCAGCATCTTTTTCTTTTGCAGCTCGGCGCGGAAGTAGTTCACGTTTTTCTCCGAGAGGTCGAGGAGCTTGCGTTTGTCCCCGGTCTTGGGCTCGGTGATGGTAACGCCTTCGGCGGACCAGTCGATCGCGAGCGGCACGATCACCTCGGGGGCGTCGCTGGAGAAATCGTCCCTGAGCCGGGGGACGGCATAGGATAATACTTCGGCCTGATCTTCCTCCAGCTGGGTTTCGAAGGTGCTGGTCTGGGTTTGTATGATGGTGCCCTCGCGGACCATGAGGTAGTTGACGTAGGCCTGGTTGCCTTCCTTGAGGATGCTGAAAACGTCTACGTCCCCCATCTTTTCGTTGACGATCGTGGATTTGGCCTGGTATTGCAGGACGTGCTCCAGCTTCTTGCGGGTGAGCTCGGCTTGTTCGTAACGCATGGCTTCGGCCATGGCCTGCATTTCCCTGCGGAAATACTGGATGACGGGTGTCAGGTTGCCTTTGAGCAGGTTCTTGGCCTGGCGCAGGTCCTCCTTGTATTCTTCGAGCGTCTGGAGGCCTTCGCAGGGCCCCTTGCAATTGCCAAGGTGGTATTCGAGACAGACCTTGAACTTCCCTTTGGCGATGTTTTGCGGGGAGAGGTTGAGCTTGCAGGTCCTCAGGGGAACGGTCTGCCGGATGAACTCGATGAGCTCCCGGACCTTGCCGACGGAGGTAAAAGGACCGAGATAGTCGGAGCCGTCGGATATCTTGCGCCTGGTCAGGAAGACCCGCGGGAAGGGCTCGTTCTTAAAGACGATGTAGGGATAGGTCTTGTCGTCCTTGAGGTTGATGTTGTACTTGGGCTTGAATTGCTTGATCAGGGCGTTTTCCAAAAGGAAGGCGTCCTGTTCGGAGTCGACTATGGTGAACTCGATCCGGTCGATGCGTTGAACGAGCTCGTGGGTCTTATAGCTCGTAAAGGTCTTTATGAAATAGGAGCTGACGCGTTTGCGAAGACTCTTGGCCTTGCCTACGTACAGCAACTGCCCCCCGGCGTCGAAATACTTGTAGATGCCGGGTTGGAGGGGGATGGCGGGGGCAATTTTCTGAAAGGCTTCGGCGGTCATGGGCGTGGTTTAATGCAGTTTCCAGGTCACCTTCTGTCTGCGCATACCGGAAGGATATTGATTCTCGTGGTCCACGTTGGTGATGACGGTGAAGCTGGAATCGGTTTTCCAGATGAGCTGGTGACGGATACTTGAATCCGGCCCGGCCTGCACGTACTGGATATAGAGCTGGCCGATGACGCTGGAACCCGAATTCAGGAAGACGTCTACCCGGTTGAGGGGGATGCTGTCGCCCGCCGCTTCAAAGGAAATGATGGTGCGGTGGTGACTGCTGTCCTGGATCACCGTGCGGGTGTATTGACCGTTGGAGGTGTTCTCGTCGGTATTCATAAACGGCGTGATCAGCTGTCGGGCGTCGTCGATGCCGATCGCCGAGGAGTCCCGATCACCATACAGCATGAGCGACGCGTGCAGCGAATCCATTTTTTTGAACTGCCCTTCGAGGTAGATCTGAATATTGGGGAAAGAAACGGTATCCGTGGTGCTGGCGGTTCCCTTGCCTCCAAAGTGGCAACTGCTCACGCTCACGAGGAGGCATACTCCCAAAATGCACATTTTCATCCCCCAAAGGTACGATACGCCCGC
>Ga0310811_10012739_pt1 | contig 10928 bp, 12 predicted proteins | sample YCmetagenome_FD_207642 | JGI IMG/M metagenome (GOLD analysis project Ga0310811, IMG submission 207642) | Soil microbial communities from experimental microcosm in Duke University, North Carolina, United States - YC | ecosystem: Engineered > Artificial ecosystem > Soil microcosm > Unclassified ...
TTATGAGCATCCTCAATCGATTTGAAGGTCTCAGCAGCCTGCCTTGATCCAAGCTTTACATGAGGTGAATCCATATCGTTTGATGGGACCAAATCGTCCACATCATTCAAATCCTCATCCAAGTCTTTGCTGTCTCGTGACTCATACTCATTGAGGTCTGATATGTGGCGGTGAATGCTCTCAGCTGCCACTTGCCAGTGGTTTATGCGCAGTATCTGAAATGAAATCAATACCAACAATGATAGTTAAAGTAATAAAATGTCACCTGTGGCGCCACATCCCTGAAATTGGTGTGCAGTAAGTATGAGTCTTTCAGCGACCCATGCATCTTCTCATTTGGCTTTGTGTTGTAGTTACGTGTTGCACCTTTTGCTTTGACATTATCAAAGATGTGCGAGCTCATGTGCAGTTTGGGGAAGTTCTAATTTTTATTGCTCTCGTCGGCCCTCTTGTCTATGTATTGCTATTATAAGTTCAATCAATGAATGATCATTTGAGGGAACATGAGAAGATATACATGTAGATAGGTCGAGAAAGCTTGTATTGAATGCTGGCCGGCACTGATGGTCTCAGTTGTGTGAACTTCAAGTGCTGCATATGCATCGAGTTCGAGAAAGAGGTGGATGCAACAGAGTAAGAGGTAGCCAAGTGGACAGTCGTCTTCTGTCAAAATCATGTGTGAAGCATGGATCACCATCTAAAAAAGAGTGTCAGTGGCAATCAAGTAGAAATCTGAATCAAAAACGAACCTTGGATATGTCCTCATACACACTGCTATCGGCGAAGGAAATGTTCATAACCTGAGCTAGGTGCTTCAAGTTCTGCCAGCATGGAAAGGCTTCATAACTAGTTTAACGAGTTAGTTTGAGATATATATTTTATAGCGCTCAAGTCACAGACATACTTTTTGTCCATTTGTGCTACTTTCGCTCATCCCAAACCGACAACGATTTTTTGTAGTTCAGCCCAGAGATGGTCACGATATAGACCACCATTGAAGTGGAGTCGATCCCACGACAATGCCTCGTGTACGTCAGTGTAAATCACAGTCGCAAAGGCATTCTGCAGCTTTGTTTAGTCAAAAATGAATTTACAAGAGGAAATCTTACTGTGATATCATGAAGGCCATACTCTTTTAGTTTCTCCTCCTTCTCCTCGGCAGTTTCCTTGGCTCGTGCAGCCTTTAAGACTTCCTGGGACTGAGCACACGTTCGATGAGGATGACACCTCGATGTGTCCATAAGTTCATCATGGGGAACAAGACAGACTGGGCATGGCCAAAGGCATTTGATGCCTCGAATCAGTGACATAACACATCTTATATTGTTAAGTACATTATCTGTTAGCAATTCAGATTAATATGGAAGCGTGACATTACTCACTATTCCTCGTAGTCAGCTGATAATATTAGGATGAAAGGAAAGAACCACCATTGAACACTATCAAGGCACTCGAACCATTGTCCTGTGTGAGATTTTGATGCTAGCGGAGAGAGGATCTTTAAGAATGACTCATGCCAAACAGCATTCTTGAAGTTGACCCAGCTTGGTTTGCCGGCATGGTCTCTGTCTTCCTTCACCTGTGCTGCAGTGTCAGTCCTAATGGTCAATATATTAATACTATAGCCATGTCATATGATTGGAAGCCATCCAACTACATAACCACTGCCTACACCCTGTCCATTACGAATGTCTGTAGGTAGGTTTGCTAGACGCGCAACAATGGGATATCCTCTTGTGGTACCAAATGAGGATAACCTAGTTTTGTCAGCATACAAAATGAAAGCTAAGGGCTTGCCGTCTGGTGGTAGCTGAGACTATGAGGCAAATGAATACAATCAAATTCGCCACAGGTGACATCAATACACACTTGAACATTCCAAAAGGTGTTGGCAGTGAAAGGTTCGTCTGTAAAATGTACGAAAGTCTTGCCATCGAACTTTGAGAAGCGCAGCGCATCAAAAACCATATGTGGGAACAGTCGAGGATCGCGAAGGAGATCAGCCACCCACTCCCAGAGATCCCGATAGTATAAATCAAATTGTCAGATTGTATCATCATATGGTACAGAAATTATGTCCTGAGTAAACTAATAAAACTCAGGAGTTGATGTCAGAAAGAACGAACCCCAGTGATGCGATTGGAGACAGCATCCCATTTGTTGCGGATGTCTTTGTGGTTCTGAAACGTGAATTTTTCCTCCCAGGAAGTGCACCGGTTACAGAACTTGATAAGATGATCAGTTTGTTCATTATTTAGGCAAGCCTCCAGAGCAAGCTCAGCAATCTCAAACTCCAGTCGCGATTTGAATGGAGCCCAAGGGCATTTGTCAGGTGATGTAGATGTCAATGGTGTTGGATGGCATTTGAAATCATTGAAAGCATGTACTTTTGGTGCCATCCCGCTGCTGGGATGATATTCACACTTGATGTCCTCGACCTGGAACATCGGGTCTGCGTGTTCAGGGATGTTGACATCAAGAAACGAGGTAGGTTCTAGCAAAGTTTTGATGGTGAATAATAAACATAGCGAATGATAATCTGAGCTTACCATTGAGCTCCACATTGTCTAAATTGTTCCAAGTGCCTGGTGTGACATGTTGTCCTGTTATAACTTGAATACGATTAAAAGACACGCTAAAGGGCACTTACCTCTCTGTCCTGACACCGTATCAGTATGATCTCCTCCCAAAATTTGTCGTGGATTTGAGGGACCCGCTATTATGAGTAGAATTAGAGACTATAGATAACGAGAAAATGTGCATACCTGTTGCAGTGTTTCTTTGAATGGAATCCACAAAATGTTGATTTTGCCGTTGTTTCTTGGCTTTCTTCTCACAAGCCTTGCGGTGAGTGGTGTAACCGCGTGGCTTGATGTCTTGTTGACACAAGTTACAATATTTTGACCTCTCAGGGCCCATTTTGTCGACAGGAATACAAAAGTTATGTACACAGGTAGAAAGGAGGGAGGAGAATGCTCAAGAATGCTGTGAAAGAGGAACCCAAGCAAGTAAGACGCATATCAATCACGTCGGATGTGCATTGCAAGTGATTGAAACCCCGCCATCAATCTTACAGCAAGGTTGTAAACGCGATTGTAATGTGATTGTGACGTGATGTGAATGATTCCTGATTACAATCGTTTTAGGAAATTTGCGACATCGTCGCAATCTTTTGACAGAAGCTCTCATTAGTAGGATCTAGGTTAGGCTCTGTAGTGACCTGGACGTGTTCCTATTCCGGCTAACATGTTGAGAATTGTGCATATCAAGGAATGTGCAAGAAAGAGTTCGCGAATGACAGGGTTTGCCTGGCTTGTAGCAAACATGAATATGAACGTTTGCTTGCACATCAACGAGAGAGTGTTCAAGGGACTAAGATCAAGGTAATGCTTGACCACGTCACGGTCTCTCTGAGCCGCTCCCTTTCCTGTAAAACGTAGGCATTTGAGAGCAGCCAAAACTATAGGGGTCTTTCCTCCAGCGGCTTTGATGAGCGATGTCAAAGGCGGGAGAGGAGTGCTAGGAGGCTCATAATACACGCACGAGGTTGACTACATGGGCCATAATTGCACGAAGCATGTTGAAGTCCTGACACCAGTGGCAAAGATGCTTACTATTGCTTGTTGTGCTACAGCTCAAATGGAGTCTGCGAAATCAACTACTGGTGCGGAGTGCGACTAAAATTTTGCAGACTCAATCAGTGATACCACTGGATACTAAAGGTAACGTATTTAGTGAAGACTAAATGTGAAAAACATCGATATGAATTTTCTTCAGTTGGGGGTGGGGTTTTGGCTGTGGTCTGTCTCGGCTTTTGCCGGGCAGTGCAGACAAAGATATCCGCCGGGTCGACGAGAAAAGAGTGAGGAAATCGCCTAGAGCAAGCGAAAGACGAGGACAAAAGCGCACAAGCAAAGGCGCGGAGAGAGAAATAATCGTCTAAAGCAAGCAAGAGACGAGATTGAAAGCGCGCGAGAAGAAGGGCGCATAATAATCGACCTGGGGAAAAGACACAGCCAGAAAACCTCGAGTGTGAAGCAGAGGTATTTGGGAAGTTTTCTGAAGCACGACACAACCCAAAACAAGCACTAAATGAACAAGTGCTTACACCCGAGTCATGCAGAAAACAGCGACCCCCAACTTACGAAGACTTGTGAGTTAAACCGGAACAAGTGCAATTGTGGAGGTAATACGAATCTATCTGTATCTACGCTCATAAGAGTCCATTGATGATTTGATAAGGGAAATGCGTGAGTCTTGCATAGAGCTGGCAATAAAAGTGGGAAGAATGGATTCAATATGATGCCAATAGTCTAGGAACGATCTCGACTTCCAACGGCCTTGAACGGCTACAATGTCGGGGGGAGTACCTCTAAGTAGGAGCTCTGTTGCTCCCCTGATCCGAAAACAATGGCCAGACAAGGTCTCCAGGCCTTCTTCTTTCCAAATGTTGTTGCAACGTGTGAGGAACCATGCACGAGTCATAGGTGCCCATCCGGAATCGGTTTCGAATGCAAATAGAGGTGCGGATGAGGAAACTGCGGAATTAGCAGCCATGTGGTGTACAAGGGCATCATATGGATTCGTGGGATCATAAATCTTGGAGACGGTGACGAGATCGCCTTGACCATGTGTTGTTTTCGTCCAAGGGATGTGAAAAGAGGCGTACTTGGCACCACCTGGTGTGATTCTGTGTGCAATAACCACCGAACGAGAAACATGGCGTGTAGGATCAAATGAATTAAGTGATGGAATAATGAGTTCGCCGAGTCTGCAACAAGACCAAAATGCCACACTGGCAGTGCAGTATACAGCTGCGTCGAAGGAGTTAGAAAGGTCAAGATTGCGAAAGAGTGAGTGCATGTGCTCTAATGTTACAGGTGGCTGCCATGGGCGTTTCGAGGTCTCTGGTACGGTTTTTGCTAACCCTTGCTTAGCTCTCTTAAGCAAGGTGTGACTGTTCCATTGAGCGCCATTGATTTGGTGCCAAAAGTGAAGTCCGGCGAGCCAGTTGTCTGCGGTTGTTTCTGCTACACGGCCAGCCCAAGAAGAAATGAAGGCTGCAAGAAGGAGTTCGGATGTGGGGAGACGACGTTCTTCAGGAATGGAGATTTGGTCACAGAATTGATGAAAGCGAAGAAGGCTGGCGCCGTAGTTCTCACGTGTCTTTTGTTCAACTGATACTAATACAACGTCAAGTAGGCGAGATGCGGAGTTCAGTGGAAGCTCGTCAAGAAGGGCTGAGTGAAATAAATCAGAGTGGGGCGCAGACCAGAGGCGGACTCGGTCGCATGCAAGAACGTGTGGACGGAATACGGATGGTGACAGAATGTTTGAAGGTTTGGGTTTTCAAGGCTTAGGAATCCTGTGAGCAGTGGTGGGCAGCACTCCAACTTCGGGTGGTCTCGTCAAGGCGGTACGAAGATGGACCAAGGCTGTCACGTCAGCACGTGCTGACATCGACAATGGGGTGTCAGACATGCAGGAAAATGAAGGGCGTCAGCTCCTTGGGGAGCTGGAAGATTGGAAGACGAGAACTAGCTGGACCCGTTTCGCCACGAGAAACGGGGTCTGCTTTGTTAGCTATGGACTCGGTATATGACAAATGATGTAACATATTTGTTTCCATCGCAATGGATTGAACCCATCTGATGCACAAGTTGACCTGGAAATTCCTGCTTCGTCCATGTCTGAAGGCTCCTATTACGCCTTGGTTGTCTGAGTGAATGAGTACCGACCGGTCTTTCCAACCCGCAACCTGTAAGGTAATCACAGCCAACTCAATAGCAATAGCTTCGAGCCAGCCGATATCCCTTCCTTTGCCTTTCCAACTGTCGGTAGTATGCCATGCATTCCAACAGTCACCTAAAGTGATGCCGATGCCCCAGTCAGTTGACGCGTCAACCCAGAGGTCGATGTCATGTGGAGGTCCTCTCGGGGTGAGAACTCGTGCAGGGGGTGTAGTAATGAGCACGTCTCGCCACCACTTCAAGTCACTTACAACAGAAGGGGGTGGTTTCCTCTGTGCGAAACGTGCTTCGCGGGGAAAGAGGGAGGTGAAACAAGACAGGTTTGACAGGAAGGCGCGACCATGTGGTATAATGAAGGCGACGTGGGACAAGGTGCCGTGGATACTAAGGACGTCCTTGAAGGACAGGAAGGGGGACTTAGAAAGAGAAGTGAGAATAGAATCCAGCTTGGCTAGATACTTGAGGTGTTTCGCCTCTGGGAGAGAAACTGAATGCTCCACTAGGTCCCAAAGGAAGCCTAAGTAAGTGAAAATGGTGTCGAAATCTGTGCACTTGTCCGGGTGCCATGGGATGCCTAAGGGACGTGTTGCGGTGAAGATACTGAGGAGGTCGAATAAGTACTCGTAAGACGAGATGGATCCATCTGGGCCCAATACACCTCCTGCGACCAGAAAACGGAACATAGCATGGTCATCGACCCATTTCTTTATTGGTGCTATGTCCATTGCATGAAGGATGTCGACTGTAGCATCAGCAACATGGCCTTGAACACCACCAGCAGTTGTGAGACCGAAAGGAAAATTATGGTCTATCCAGAACGAACCGTCGAATTCTACTATGAGGAACCTCTTGTGAGGAGGCCAGACCAGTATGGTACGATATGCCGCCTCGATGTTGAGAGTTGCAGCTTGCGAGCCCAGGGGAGCTGTAGCCACCTGAGGTAATGAATGGACGATTAGATCCAATCATGTGTATAAAAAAAATTTGTATGTGGCCGACGGCCAAAAGAGGCAGGACGTGCTTCGACATCTGCGCAAAGAAGAGGCAGGACATCATACGACGCCTGCACAAGGAAGAGGTAGGATGTTCTGCGACACCTACACAAGGAAGAGAGCTAACACATGACAGTGTATCGCTCAAAAAAAAAGAGCACGACCCTGTGCATATATGCGCAGGGTCTGCAACGAGAAAAGTAAATTGAAGAGAAGGAAGAGAGAGAACATACTATTTCAGCGACTTGAGAAGCAGTACCCCATTCTGTGGGGAAGTCGTCTGAGTCGAGGTGGTCATTAACTGAATAGCCATCGTCTTTGTTGTGATAAGAGAGGTCGCGAATAATATGAAACTTGCTGGGTGAACTGGCCTTGTCGACGAGGCCAATTGGACAAGAAACAAAGAAGCCACCCAACTCTGCTTTGACTTGTGATGCTGACAAGGGACCGGACATACGTCTGAGAGACACTTCTTCAGCAAGGTAGTCACAGACTACTGAAGGGTTGTTGAGTGCTGACTTATGGTTGGGGGGGGGGTATATGAGTGTGTCAAGATGGGCATGTTGCTGATAGGGAAGCCATTTCTGATGTTGTAAACTAAGTCAGGGTAACGGGAGGTAAGGTTGAATTTATGAAGAAGGTGTTCGAATGCGTCTGCGTTGTATGGGGTAACAACCCGATTAGCGATGCTGTCAGCACAATTTGGTTGATGCAGCGTGTGCTTTGCTTCCACAGACAGAACATATGTGGAGGATATCGGCTCCGTGTTTGCCTGGGGAGCATCTTCCAATGTTGTGGGAGATACATACAACAGCAGAGGACAACTTGAGGATGATTTTATCTTGCCAGACACAGACGACTGGGATGTTTTTGACTGAGTGGGTGAATGTACAATCGCTGGCCTTGTGGCCATTCCGACCGCAGAGAAGGCAAAGGGGTCCGTCGGAGGAGGCCCCTTTGCCTTTTTGAAAGGGCTTGCCATCTGAGTTGGCCCCAGAGCCATCAGATTTCGGCTTGAGTGGGTATGGATTGTAGCGATTGTTACTGCTCGAACCTTCGAGACGTGAGATGAGGGTTGCAATACGTGCTGCTTCGCGATTTGCATTAGCAGAAGCTTCGTCAGATTTCTGCTGGGCCACTTTCAGTTGAATTTCTTCCCAGCGATGCTTATATGCGTCTTCGGTGAAGAAAGTCTTTGTGTTGAAGAAAATCCTGCGTGTTTCTATGTCGAACGCAAGGATAGCCTGAAAGTTCTCGTCAAAACGCTTCCGCGACAGGCAGAAATCATGGTGTTGCTTGAAACGTTCTATAATGAGAGGACTGGCCACATGCGCTAACAAGTTAATAAAGTTTTTTGAAGCCTCATTGAACTGTGCAGGGGGGAGTGACATTTCTGGAGGGAAGGACGAAGCATCCATGATAGACCTTTTCGGGTCGTCGAGTACGATTCCCTTCTTCATTTTTACGCAAGAAGGGTCTGTGTGAATGCGCTCCATGGCTTCGGCCGTTAGAAGAGTAAGTGGCACGTGCATTTTAGCTAAGGCAAGGTTAATAATAACCCTCGGTATTTCGTACACGTCATCGATAGACGTGACCATTTTGACATCGTCGTCATTGTATGCGAGTGCCGGTGCAGCCAAGTTGCTATTGACACTGGCAGTTGGCGGCTTGGGCTGTGATTTAGCCTTATCAGCCGCCACTTTGCGTACCAAAGCTTGCTGGAACGCATCACGTGAGTGTGGGGTTAGGGCGTCGAAGACGTTGAACGCGTTGATTAACGGTGCATTATCAAGGGAAGGCCTGCTAGGTCCGTAACTGTGCCTCGGCTCATCGCCTGGAGGATCGAGCATTTCTTCATCGTCAGACACAAAGCTCGAAGTAGCTTGTCTACGCTCTGCTCTGTCGCTATTGCGACTGGAACGCGCGTTATTTTCGCGTTCCACGAGCTCGCGCGACGAGATATTCTCGCGGTTCCTGTTCCTTACTACTCCGTCTACTAATCTATCAGTGTCCAAGCAGTTGTGGCTGAAGCCGCCAGGGTTCAGGGCAGACGTGTCTTTACCCCCTACCCCGCTCGGCAAACCAGAATTCAACGCGACATTAGTCATTGTAAACGAGAATCTTTGTTGTTTAGACGTGAGCGGAGGAATTCTCTTCTTAAGAGATCTAAGTGAGTTGATGCGAGATAAAACGAGATGAAAGACGCGTGTTGGCAAAACGGCGTCTTACAATGCGCGTTCACTCGCTTAGTAAGCACTTGTTTGAGCAAAACGTTCGCAGGCTCACGTAGAGCTCAAACGGCACATGGATCAACAATTCAGTCTTCGCGTTTAATGTCCGTTACCAAGTACCAGAGCTCCATGATGATTCGCTCGATCTCTGGAGTTGTCCGATAGAGATGTGCGACAACACCAGGAAGTACGCTGGTCACATATATGAACCGTATTAAGCTACTGGCAGCTTCCTGCGAGGTTACACTGTAGACCTCGTGTAGGCGTGCGACTGGGTCATCACGAGGGAAAAGGAAGGTATGGTAGAAAAATTGAACCCATGCAGATACCCCACTCCAATGTGAGTGTATGGCGTCGGACAGCTTCTGACGAAATTGAGGTGCACCGCTTACTAATTCCCCTTGATTCTCTCCGCATAAGCAACTAATGCCCGTGATGGACACCTTAGCGAGCATAATTGAATGTGCAGAATTTGAAGTAATTTCATGGGGGATGAGCCTTGGATCAAGATGAACGAAAAATAGAGGAATTAGAGTTTGAAAGTAAGGGCGCAGATGATCAGAGAACCCTTTAGAAGAGATCGAGCGATTTGAGGGACAATGATCCTCGTTCGATTTGTTTAGCTTGATTCTGGGACCATCATGATAATAAGCACATCACTAGTAGACGACCACATGTAGCCATGTTAGTAATGATTACCACTGTGACATGATAGGAGAATGCTGACACAAAGCCTTGAGGCTCTGGTGTACTTAAGAGAATGCATCAAGAAGAATGATTGCCTCGAGGCTCCTGGCCCATCAGGGAAACGTAATTCGCTACAGAGTGCTACAGGGCGCTCTGTAGCACTCTGTAGCGCCATCAAACCCGCTGATGTGCGTGTTCCGCCTTGAGACAAATGATTGGCGTTCAACTGCACTGCAGCCATGCATGAACCATCCTTGATGCGCGCATAAGTGGGCAGCCATGGCGCATGTCGTCGGCCGCTTTATTGGGTGCTGTACAATGTTCATCACACATGTATGTAATGCCTTAACTTATTATGGGTTGACGAGACGATAACCCAAACTCGGGTGTTTTGGGAACTTCGATTTCTGGCCTTACGATCAGGCTTACCGACAATCACGCTGATCCCCTCCTGGTAAATCCACGTTTGAGTTTGAGAAAAGTGTCCATAAATTAATCTAGACGACCACCCTTGGTGTACCTATACCCAGACTGCAGATCCGAATCATCATCCAAAAGTTTCTTGATCGCCATAACAACCGCTGCCAAAAATCCAAGAATCATCAGGACAGCCATGTATGGATGGGCGATGATGAAACCCTCAGTGCGTGTGAGACTTGAGTTGAAGACCTTTTGTATGGAGTTGTAAGCGAGGAAGTTAATAATGATTTGGTAGCGACGCATACCCGAAGAAGGCGCTCCAAAATATTCTCCGAGTGCTTGGAACGTATTTTGTTGCTGTAAACTCCTTCAATAGCAGAGAATATACTGACGGCATTTAGCTGAATGGGCTGCCCAGTAGCATCCCTATCCCAGTAGATCAAGCGCTATCCAATTATTAGATATGGTGCATGAAAAGAACAGAAATCATAATTGACACACATTATGATCGGCAACCACTACCTTCGGCTGGTCATTGGCCTTCACACCGTACATACTCTTCATCCAACTGCCCCATTGATCAGCATCCATCCACGTGAATACAACATCTTGTCTGCCAACATAGCTCTTGCGCAGGCGCCACTTCTTTGCGATATCGTTCAACTTCGATGAGACATCATTTTGGACGTCATTGGGCGTTGCAGCGATCACAACGAGCGGGTTATGTGGAGCATTCATTACCTGTTGAAACACATCACGTGAGAGTTCGAGAGAGGTTGGGAGGCGGTTGGCAAAGAGCCAAGTGCTAAGTGTGTCAGAAATGGATGAGTTAAAAACTGAGGTGGGTT
>Ga0310811_10012740_pt1 | contig 10928 bp, 7 predicted proteins | sample YCmetagenome_FD_207642 | JGI IMG/M metagenome (GOLD analysis project Ga0310811, IMG submission 207642) | Soil microbial communities from experimental microcosm in Duke University, North Carolina, United States - YC | ecosystem: Engineered > Artificial ecosystem > Soil microcosm > Unclassified ...
TTCGCCCCGACATTACCCGTCAGCGACCAATAAGAGCTTTTTGTTTCTATATTGACCGTAATAGACGTAGCGTTCGAGTTCCCCAACGCATCCACCGCCACCGCGGTTATCTTATACTGCCCGATCTCCGGGTTCGCCCACGTCGCAGAGTACGGCGCCGTAGTTGACTCTCCCAGTTTGGTCGTATCCCCGATATAGAACATTACTTTGGTAATCGTACCGCCCGGCTCGGAGGCAGTAGCATTGACCACAAGCGGGTGTTCGTCATCAAGTATATCGTTATCATCCGGGCTCGTGATCTGAACCACCGGCGGAGGAGTCGTACGCCCCATCGTGATCTGGAGCCCGCTGATGTCGGCCACCTGCGTGGTCGGCAGCGTGTTCACATAGATCTTTATGATACCGTTCTCATCCGGCAGAACATTGTTGAAGGTTGCTCCCAGAGCCGTATTGTTATGTGTGTTAACGTCGATGTATCCAAATACCGTCCTTCCGACCACGGTGTATCTCGTCGGGTTTGTATTACGGGTCGAAGTGCTGCTCGCCGTCATTCTCAGCGTATACACACTGTCCTTGGTCAGCCCGCTAACCTGCAACTGGGGAACCAGCTCATTGTACGCGCCCGGAGCGCTATACTGAAACCAGTGATTCAACATGACGGCAGATGGAGAAAAAAAGGTACCGCCAGCGGAGCCTATATTATCAAAGGCAGCACCGGTGCCAGCCAATGGCGCCCAATTGGCGGTCGCAACGGAACTCACCGTGATCCCGTTAGACGTCGCAGACCGCACACCCGTCGAAGGATCACCTGATACATTAGTCCAACCTGATATGACCTGGGCACCTGCCGAAAAATTAAAACTGGCGCTGCTTTGCGCCTGCAACTTCCCGGCGCAACCAAACAACAGCACCGCAAAAACCCATAGTAGTTTCTTCATAAATTATGTATGTTTCAAAGCCTTTTAATTATCTCAGTCATGGGAACAACAATCCCGTCCGGGCAAAGCAATACCATGCCCCGGGCCAATACGCCTGCAGCCGATGAATAGCAGTATCCCGCTATGACATCCGACGCAAACCGAACTTGTTGGAATAGAAAGGCGAATGCAGAATAGATCGTCCGCCCCTTTCGGTACGCAAAGGATCGCGCGCCCGAGTACAGTGTGAGCTCATTGAATTGTCTGGTTTAAGAGTTGGGTAAAATGGTTAAGGTGGGACGGGATTACAAGGGACGAAATAAAAGAAAGTAAATGACTCTACCTAAAAAAATGTTAAATGTTTTTTTGATATTGCATAGGTGTGTTTATTTGATGAATAAACGTGTTGCTTTAGCTGATGAGCGTGTCGCATTCCATCCGAACGCCGGAACCTTTTTTGCCGGATCCTTCTATCCGACTTCAACGGCATCTCGCATCTACCCTCCACCAATTTTTGACCATTTTGCCTGAAATCGGTACCTTAACACACTGCTTAAACTGACGGATCATCCACAAAACAAGCCTCATATGAAAAAAGAAGACATCAAACAGGAAGTATTCGATCTTTACGACGACTACGCCCACAACAGGTTAAACAGACGTGACTTCATGGAGAAACTCTCCGCCTACGCAGTAGGCAGCCTGACAGTACCCGCATTGATGAGCTTTCTGATGCCCGACTATAAAAATAATATACAGGTACGGCATGATGACCCCCGCCTAAGATCTGAATATGTCAATTACAACTCTCCAAAAGGGGGAGGCACGATCAAAGCATTACTCTCTCAGCCCGTCGACAGGACAAAAAAACTGGGAGGTATCGTCGTCGTCCATGAGAACCGCGGACTGAACCCCTACATCGAAGACGTCGCCAGGCGGGCAGCACTGGCCGGATTCATATCCCTCGCCCCAGATGCACTCACTCCTCTCGGCGGCTATCCTGGCGATGATGACAAAGGCCGCGAACTGCAAAGCAAAAGGGATAAGAACGAAATGCTGGAAAATTTTATAGACGGGTTTGAATACCTGAAGAAACATCCTGACTGCAACGGAAAAATAGGAGTGGTTGGCTTCTGCTTTGGCGGCGGCATCGCCAATATGATGGCAGTCCGGCTCCCTGACCTGTCCGCCGCCGTTCCTTTCTACGGAGCCCAACCGGCAAAAGAACTCGTTCCCCAGATCAAAGCACCGCTTCTCTTGCATTATGCAGGCCTCGACACCCACGTCAACGAAGGATGGCCGGCGTACGAAGCCGCCTTAAAAGAAAACAACAAGGAATACACCGCTTACATATATCCCGGCGTAAACCACGGCTTTCACAACGACACAACTCCCCGCTACGACAAGACCGCGGCAGAGCTGGCCTGGCAACGGACCATTGAATTCTTCACCGCCAAACTAAGTTGAAAGCAGGCCGACACAGTTTTGAAAATCCCGGCCAATTCCTTATCTTGGGTAAAACCAACGAAACCTGAACTCCTAAACTGATACCATGACTACCCGACAACTGCTGACCGCCTTATCCGCATTGACTATTCTGGCCTCCTGCAAAAAGAACAGCAGCACAGACCTCTCCGGTAATACCCTCAAGCTAAAAACCTATATCGAGGACGTACAACTTCCTTCTTCTCCTCATCTCACCGACACCTTTGCAGTGACCTATGACAACAGCAACCGCATCACCAGCCTGGCTTCCGCAAACCTCAAATTCCTATACACTTACTCTGATAAAAGCTTTACCCTCGATCTTTACCAGAACAACCAACTATCCATCCACGAGCTCTTATACATCAACAGCATCCCCTATCTCGACAGTACATTTCAATTCAACAACACCAATGACTCGACCACCGAGAAGTATGTATACAACGGGAAACTGCTGACGCACAAAACAACCTATACATATTCGAAAAACGGCACAACCGTAAACTTCAGGAATGATTATACCTACGATAATAGTGGGAATCTTATCAAAGACGTCGAAACCGACGGCCAGGGAAACATCAATAGCACATCCACCTTCACCTACACCAACAATCCGCTGAATGTGTCGGTCAGCCCTGTTTATTTTCCTATCCAATCCAAATACTTCCCGGCCACACAAAAACAGACGGACGGTACAGGCACTCCAATTGCCACTATCACTTACTCCTATCTGTTCGACAATGCCGGCAGGGTCTCCAAAGAAACAGATATGGCCGATGATGGAGAAGTGGTCATAAAAACCTATATCTACTACTAACCTAGTAAGATCACTGCTCAAAAAATACTTCGACGCGGGTTCCCTTATGGATCTGAAAAATCAGCTTACCTCTCAGATCCTCACTTAGCCCCTTCATTAGCCTGACACCCAGGGAATTCAATTCAGCAATATCAATGGCTGGGTCTATCCCGATACCATTATCAGCCACGCATAACCTTATCTTACCGCCCTCCTGCTGCAGCTCAACGCTGATCTGACCCTCCCGCCTGCCCGGAAAAGCATACTTGATACAATTGGTGATGGCCTCGTTTACGATCAGGGCTATCGGGATGGCCTTTGCAATATCCAGCCTTACCTCATCGATGGCCAGATTGAAATGAATATGCTCCGGACTGCCAAAGCTTTCCCGGATATAATCGACAAATTCAGAGAGATAACTCCCCATTTCCAGGGTACTTATATCCTCCGACTGGTACACCTTCTGATGGATCAGCGACATGGCATAAATGCGATGCTGAGTGGTTTCTATCACCCTCAGCGCATCATTTTCCAGGTAATATGCCTGGGACTCCAGCAGGCAGATAATGCTGTGCAGATTGTTCTTCACGCGATGGTGTGATTCCTTCAGCAACCACTCTTTCTCCGTCACCAGCTTTTCCAGCATATAATTTTGTTGGACGATCAATGCGCTCGCCCTTTGTTTTTGCCGGTATTGCCAGTACAGCAGACCTCCTCCAAGCAGCAGGACCAGGATTCCGGAAATAGTGATGTCCCTGATCATTTTACTTTTGCTGAGATCGGCCCGCTGGATCTCATTGCGCTGCGTCAGCAGCGTGATGTTCTGATCCTTAGCCTTGATCTCATCTTCCTTTTTTTGCGTTTCCATCTCGATCTTTATCTGCTGGACAGCCCTGGTCCTTTCTATCGATGCAATGGAATCATCCAGCTTCTTATTGATGTTTAAATGTCGTATGGCGGAAACATAATCACCGGCCGCAGAATCACAGAGAAAAAGGAAGTAATTCAGCATGGATTTTACATTGATGGTCGGATAGGCATCGGAAGCATTCAACGCCTTAAGCAGGTATGGTTTTGCTTTCGCGTACTGATGATCCTGGATATACGCGCCTCCCACACCCTGGTAATTCAATGCCGTTACCAGGTTCTTCCTTTTGGCCAGATCCAGCAACTCCAGTTGCAGCTTTATAGCCATATCATGCCTTTTTATAGCGGTATAATAGCCGTCCCATGTATTGGCGACTATAAAACTATCCGAATAGTTCTGAGGCTGATACCGTTTAAAAGTTTCCTGCAGAAATGCGTACGCCTCATCGTTCTTCCGCAATCTCGTCAGGATCGCATTGATTATCTTCACCGGGTGAAAAAATGAATATTCCCCCCCGTGAATAGTATAGATTGCTATTGCCCTTTTTGCATTATCGATACAAAGCTGGTACTCCCCGACATATTTATAGACAATGGCCAGGTTGCAATAGAGATCCCCCGCCCTGGATGTATCCTGCGCCGCACTCATCGATTTTATGCTCTCCAGGGCATAATAAAGGGCCTTATCAAAATTTGCCTTTTCCTGATAAAGAAAAGAGAGAAGATAATAGGCATATTGAAGATCAGGGTCCCGGATCGCCCGCATGCGGCTTACAACCGCCTGAAGCTCACTTTCGGCGAGACTACTTTTATCCTGAACTATATGCACAGCCGCGATACCTGCCAGCGAAAAAAGTTCCTTTTCCTTCAGCTGGAGCTTGCCGCTCAGATCCCTTGCCTGCCCCGCATACTTCAATGCCTTCTCATAAGCCTGAGTTGGGTCACGGAAATCGTCCCACCAGTAATGAAAGCTTAGCAGCAGCAGCAGATCAACCTTCGCCGTATCCCCCACTTTATCCAGGAGAGCCTCGGCTGAAAGGATCTCCTCCGTGTGCGCAAAGATATCGGCCATATACAGCTGCGCTGTATTATAACCCGTCGTATAACGCAGCTTCGCGCTCAACTCCCCGGCCTGCCTGGCATAACGCAGCGCGATATCGAAGTTGGCCCTGATCCTGAACGGCTTGTTAAAATAGAGATTGATCAGGTCCAATAACACCCTGACCTTATTCGTATCCGGCAGTGAAGCGGACAGCTTCGCCAGAAGCTCAGCCTGCCTGCTCTGGCTCACGGCGGCAGGTCGCGGATAGAATTGTGCCGATGCGACTATATTACAGATAGCCAGCAGCACAACAACAATTCCAGCCCTAAAGATCGGTATAGATGTCTTTCGCATTGATGTCCTTTTCAATACGGAGCTTTTTCATGCGTGAGTACAAGGTCGAAGCATTCATCTCCAGTATCTCAGCGGCGCCCCCCTTGCCATTTACCTTCCATTTGCATTTTTGCAGTACCGCCACGATATGGTCGCGTTCATTCTGGGTCATTGTTTTAGGACGGTCTGTGGCATTCAGCTGGTTTCCCATCCCGGCGACAGGTAGTTTAAGAGACTCAATGATAGGACCATCAGCAAGCAACACGCTTCTTGCCATCAGGTTCTCCAGTTCCCGGATGTTTCCGGGCCAGGGATAATCCAGCATCTTCTCCACAACAAGGTCAGAGATCCCGGTGATCGTCTTTTTTTCTTTTTTGGCGTAGACCGATAAAAAATGGTTCGCCAGCAACAGGATATCTTCTTTCCGCTGTCGCAGCGGAGGCAGGGAGATCGGAAAAACATTGAGACGATAATACAGATCCAGCCGGAAACGACCGGCGGCTATTTCATCTTCAAGGATCCGGTTCGTCGCAGCTATGACACGGACATTTATCTTTTTCTTCCTGCCTCCTACCGGTTCGATCTCCCTTTCCTGTAGCACCCGGAGAAATTTCACCTGGAGATCCATCGGCAGTTCGCCGACCTCATCCAAAAATATCGTCCCCCCATCTCCAAGCTCGAACTTGCCGATCCTTTTCTCTGACGCGCCCGTAAAAGAGCCTTTCTCATGACCGAACAGCTCCGCTTCTATCAGGTTGGCCGGAAGCGCTGCACAGTTGACGACGACAAAAGGTTTATCGCGCCTCGCAGAGATCCGATGGATCGCCCCTGCGATCAATTCTTTGCCCGTACCACTTTCGCCAAGGATCAGCACCGACGTGTCCGAAGGACCTACGAGCCTGATGTTTTTCAGCACATCCCTCAAACCCGGACTGTCTCCGACAATATCGAAATATTCTGTACCCGCCGGAGGCTCAGGCAATGTATCGGGCAAACAGACATTGGATTCCCGGTTATGCCGGTGAAGATACCAGGCAACATCCAGCATGACCAGCACATCCTTCTTGCGAAAGGGTTTTACAAGAAAGCCATAGGGTTTTGTGGCCAGCGCTTTATCGAGGATCGGCTTATCTGAATTGGCAGACAGATATACAAAGGCTATATTTTTTTCCCTTAGGCCATTGGCAAGATCGATCCCTGTCAGGTCGCCCTGAAGAAGAATATCGATCAGCACCAGGTCCGGGGTTCTCTTTTCAATGATCAGCTTCGCATCAGCAACCGAACGGGCAATAGGAAGTACAGAATATCCCGCATCCAGGAGGATACGCATTAAATTATTGGCTTCAATAAATTGGTCTTCGACGATAAGAATACTTGCTTTCATTTTCATTATTCCACCTTATCGGCAACAAAGATAGCGACGGCAGACGTTCCTTTACACATGCCGCAATCAAAAAAGACACTCCTGGATGTCTTCTGACCCTCAGCATCGGACTAAGGGAAATTTGAAAAGGTTGATATATCCGACAATCTTGAAATATCAATAATATATTAAATTTTCAACACTCATAATTAAATGACATACAAAAAACTACGTTTCGGCACAACGATTGACTCCCCCTTACCATCATCTCATTTTCCTTAATCCATTTGACTTTTTATGACAGCAAAACATAAGAACCCGAAAAGCGGGGAAGACGATCTCCGCATATTTAGCGATGTCAGGAAGTTCTTGCAAGCTTTGAATTCAGGCGGCGGAAAACCGATCGAACAGCTCGACCCACCGGCAGCCCGCCAGGTGCTGGCACAAGCCCAACAAGCGGTGAACGTGGACTATTCAGGGATAGAAGAATCCCAACGACTCATCACCGAAAATGGCATCACCGTGCCCATCCACATCGTAAAACCGCTGGAAGCAAAGGCTGATATCCCCGTATTTATGTTCTTCCATGGAGGTGGCTGGGTGCTCGGCGATTATCCCACCCATAGAAGATTTGTCCGCGACCTGGTGGTGGAAAGCGGTGCCGCAGCCGTTTTCCCGGACTATACCCCCTCGCCCGAGGCGCAATTCCCGGTAGCGATCAACCAGGCCTATGCCGCCACTAAATGGGTCGCCGAACATGGTCATGAAATAGGAGTGAACGGCAGAAAGCTCGCTGTCGTGGGCAACAGTGTCGGTGGAAATATGGCCGCTGTAGTTGCCCTTATGGCAAAAGATAAACATGGTCCGGAAATAAAGCTGCAGGTTTTATTCTGGCCCGTCACCAATGCCAGCTTCGATACTCCCTCTTATAACGAATACGACGAAGGTCGATTTCTGACCAGGAATATGATGACCTGGTTCTGGGATAACTACACCATGCAGCCCGTCGAACGCGGACAGATCTATGCATCCCCATTGTTAGCTACCGTCGAACAGCTGAAAGGCCTTCCCCCCGCCCTGGTGTTAACCGCGGAAAATGATGTCCTGCGCGACGAAGGCGAAGCCTATGCCCGGAAGTTGGAAGAGGCCGGCGTCAAAGTCGCCGCAACCCGCTACAACGGCATGATCCACGATTGGGGACTTCTCAACGCCCTGGCCAGCATACCCAATACCCGCGCCTCCCTCCTGCAAGCCGCTACAGAACTTAAAAAAGCCTTGATCTAACACTTAAACATTCATTTATGACACTCAAACAACTATTAATTATGGCACTACTAGGAACAGGCGTCTCTGCATCGGCGCAGAAGATCGATGCGGCAGTTGACCCCAACATCGATCCGGAGATCAGGGTATTCCTGAAAGGGCTCAATGCCGCCAGCAAAGGACAGACTCCCATTTACAAGCTGCCCGGGTCGGGTCCGGCAGATGCTCTTACAGCCTTACAGGACAAGACACCGGTGGACATGTCCGGAGTGGAAATTACCAGCAGGACGATCACTATGAATGGCACGACCGTCCCCATTCATATTGTAAGACCCGAAGCAGCGCAGGGCATGTTACCGGTGATCATTTTTTATCACGGCGGTGTATGGATCGTAGGAAACTTTGACAATCACAAACGGCTGGTCCGCGATCTCGTCGTAGGCACAGGGGCCGTAGCAGTATTCGTAGATTATTCCCTGTTGCCCGAGGCAAAATATCCTACCCAGATCAACCAGGCTTACGCCACACTGGAATGGGTAGCCGCGCACGGAGCAGAGATCAATGCCGACCCCACCCGGATCGCCATCGCCGGCAACAGCGTAGGAGGCAATATGGCAGCTGCCATCGCCCTGATGGCAAAAGACAAAGGCGGCCCCGCCCTGCGGATGGAATTATTGATGTACCCCGCTGTGGGCGCCAATTTCGAAACCGGCTCCTATAAGGAATTCGCCAACGACCGCTTCCTGACCAGGGATTTCATGGAATTCGGATATGACCTTTACGCACCAAAGCCGGAGCAAAGAAAAGATCGCTATGTTGTCCCGATGGCCGCAACCGTTGATCAGGTGAAAGGACTTCCCTATACGCTGATCCAGACAGCAGAGAACGACCCATTAAGGGACGAAGGAGAAGCCTATGGGAAAAAGCTGAGAGAAGCCGGCGTCATCTGCACCGTGACAAGATATGGCGGGCTGATCCATGATTTCCAGGTCTTGAATGCGATCAATAAAGTCCCTGCTGTACAGGCCTCTTTAGTCCAGGCATGTACCGAGCTTAAGAACGCACTGAAATAGAAGCAGACAACCACCACTTCATCAAGTGGTCCGCAACCACTTCCATTAACCCGGCAGGGAGACACGCTCTCTCTAGTCGGGTTTTTCCAGTAGCTTTAGTCTACAATAATCAACATCGATATGAAACCCGGGACACAGCTCATAACAGGAGTGCTGGCAGTTGGCCTCATCTCAGCAGTGGTCGCGTGCAATCCCATTAACACTAAAAAAAAAGAACAAACAATGTCAACAACAGAACAAACATCCATTTTCCCGAAAGGAAACCCTCTATCCCCCGACTATTTTTCCGGCCATGCCTTTTTACACCCCTTACTGGCCAAAGACAAGAACAATGAGTTCGCGCTCGGCAGCGTAACCTTTGAGCCGGGCGCCAGGACCAACTGGCATACACATCCCAAAGGACAGGTTTTGATCATCATCGAAGGAGAAGGATTTTACCAGGAAAAAGGCAAACCAGCACAGCGCTTGAAAAAAGGTGATGTGGTCAATATCCCGGAAAATGTGGAACACTGGCATGGCGCAACTGACCACAGCAAGCTGATCCACATCGCAATTACCAACTATAAAGATGATCAAAATGTAGTCTGGCTGAAGCCTGTGTCCGATCAGGAATACCAGGAAGTAAACAAACCTTAAACAGCGGAGCTCAAACCCCGTATCGACAAAGCATGATAAAATATGTTCAGCGGGTCCCATTTTCTTTTCACACCCTGCAACCGCGGATAATTCTCCTTGTAATACAAGGCATGCCATGGGACGCCTGACTTGTTCCACTCCGGATCGGCAAGATCCGTATCAGGATGATTGATCATACTGCCGTCGGTCTGTTCATTGGGCACCGGCACACCACCGGAGCCGGTAAAAAGGTCCCGATAAAAATCCCGGACCCAGGCCACGGCAGGCGCTTCCCCTTCCGGAGCACCCCAACCTGCGTTGCAGGCAACATCGAGAATGCAGTCCCGTTGAGCCGATGCCGTGGCCCCAGGCGACACGGTATTGACCTTACCTCCGTAAGTCGCCAATCCTAATAGACCACCGATATTTTCACCGGCAGTAAGATATTTATAGGCCGTCGCGATCTGGTCGTCAGTCAACGGCCGGCGGAAAAAAGCATCCTTGATCTTTGCCTGTGCGTTGTCAAACCCCGGTTGGAATAATTCGGGAAAGGGATTGAGGGCAAAACTTAACCAGGACCGCTCCTCGATCTGCCGTGTAAAAGGCAACCCGACAGGCCCTGCGACGGCAGCCAGGTGCTCGTCGATGAGCTGTATGGCCTTTGCACCCGCCGTGGAAAGCCCCTTCATCTCCAGCTTGCCCAGGTTGCGGTGATTGAGAAAAAGCAGGCTGAACAGTTGTATATAAGGAGAATCCGGACCGCTGTTCTGCCGGCACCATTCCCCGAAATTTCGCGTAAGAAGGGCGAACGATGTCTCGTCAACACTCTTCCAGTCCCATGTCACCCGGAAAAGGGTAATGGACGCCGGCGCCTTTGGCAAGGCCGAAGCCGGATCCGAACCGGTGGCATCCGGAGACCGGAGCCAGTAACGCGTTACGATCCCGAAATTCCCGCCACCACCGCCGGTATGCGCCCACCACAGCTCACGGTTAGGGCCATACGCCTCCCGGGTAGCTATGACTGTGTGGGCCTTACCGGATGCATCGACCGCCACCAGCTCTATTCCATAAAGATGATCTGCCGCCAGTCCATATTCCCTGCATAGGAAGCCGAACGCCCCCCCGACAACATGCCCCCCCATACCAATGCCTGGATGCTCACCCGCAGGAAGGA
>Ga0310811_10012742_pt1 | contig 10927 bp, 7 predicted proteins | sample YCmetagenome_FD_207642 | JGI IMG/M metagenome (GOLD analysis project Ga0310811, IMG submission 207642) | Soil microbial communities from experimental microcosm in Duke University, North Carolina, United States - YC | ecosystem: Engineered > Artificial ecosystem > Soil microcosm > Unclassified ...
GGCGATGCATTTGAGTCGCCGCATGAGATTTTGAGCGAGAAGTTCGGCAAGCCGGTTGCCGATCTGGTGCTCGGTCTGCAACGCCTGAAAGGACTAAGGCTCGCCGCGTTGCATGATTCCGCGTCGCCCGCGGAAATCAGGACGCAGGCCGAGGTTCTGCGCAAGATGCTGCTGGCCATGGCAGATGATGTGCGCGTGGTACTGCTTCGCCTTGCCAGTCGTACGCAAACCTTGCGTTATCTGACCGAGGTCAAGGGGGCAGAGCATACGCCGCTGCGGGATGCTTTCGCACGCGAGGCGCTGGAGCTCTACGCGCCGCTGGCAAATCGCCTGGGTGTGTGGCAACTGAAGTGGGAGTTGGAGGATTTGTCCTTTCGCTTTCTCGATCCGGCGACCTACAAGCGCATCGCGAAGATGCTGGATGAACGTCGCCTTGAGCGGGCGGATTTCATCGAGCGTTCGGTTGCGAGGCTGAAAAAGGAACTTGCGGCACAAGGCATCAAAGCCGAGGTGTATGGCCGGCCCAAGCATATCTACAGTATCTGGAACAAGATGCGCGGCAAGGACCTGGCTTTCTCCGAGGTGTATGACGTGCGTGCCTTGCGCATCATCGTCGACGAAATCAAGGATTGCTATGCGGCATTGGGCCTCGTGCACCAATTCTGGCAGCCGATCCCCAAGGAGTTCGACGACTACATTTCACATCCGAAGGGTAATTTCTACCGCTCGCTGCATACCGCCGTGATGGCCGACGATGGTCGTGCACTGGAGGTGCAGATTCGTACCCACGAGATGCACCAGCATGCAGAGCTCGGCGTGGCTGCACACTGGCGCTACAAGGAATCGGGTACGTCGGCCAAGGCCGAAGGTGAATATGAGGACAAGATTGCCTGGCTGCGGCAACTGCTGTCTTGGCGTGACGAAATCACCGACAGCACCGAATGGGTGGCGCAGTTCAAGCGGGCATCGCTGGATGACACCATCTATGTCATGACGCCACAGGGCAAGGTGATTGACCTCGCCAGTGGCGCGACGCCAGTGGACTTTGCCTATCGTCTGCATACCGATCTGGGTCATCGCTGCCGCGGTGCGCGTGTTGACGGCCAATTGGTGCCGCTCAATACACCACTCAAGAATGGCCAGAGCGTCGAGATCATTGCTGCAAAAGCCGGCGGACCATCACGCGACTGGCTGGTGCCGGCACAGGGATATCTGGTCACGCATCGCGCCAAGCAAAAGGCGCGGCAATGGTTCGCCGCTCAGGAGGAGGCGGAGCTGCTGGCACAGGGGCGGGTACTGCTCGCCAAGGAGTTGCAGCGCGAAGGCCAGACACAATCCAATATTGAAGAACTGGCACAAAAGCTTGGACTGAAGAGCAGCGATGAGCTGTATCTCGGTGTCGCACGCGGCGAAATTGGCCCGAATGCGCTGCGTCAGGTTTTGCATGGCGCAGTGGCCGAAGCGCCGCAGCTACCGGAAATTCAGACCAAGCGCAGCAAGGCTGGCAGCGGCGATGTCCTGATCGTCGGGGTCGACAAGTTGCTGACGCAACTCGGACGTTGCTGCAAGCCGGTGCCGCCGGATGCGATTGCCGGTTTCGTCACGCGCGGTCGCGGCGTATCAGTCCATCGCGCCGAATGTCCGAACTTCCGCAACATGGTGATGCGCAATCCCGAGCGCCGCATTGAGGTGAGCTGGGGACACTCGGATGAAGGCGGGCGTACCGAGGGTGTTTACTCCGTCGACCTCAAGATCGAAGCCAGCGATCGACAGGGCCTGCTGCGCGACATTTCGGAACTGCTATCGCGAGAGAAGGTCAATGTTACGGCAGTGAATACGCTGTCGCGCCAGGGCGGTGCCAATATGTCCTTTACCGTTGAATTGCCTGGACTGGACAAGCTGAAACGAATTCTTGCGTTGCTGCATGAGGTGTCTGGAGTGGTATCCGTGCGGCGCGGTTGAGCGATGGCTGGACATGGTGTGACAACGAGCGTGAACGGATATCCGGGAAAGGGAAGTGAAGCATGAGGAAATTGCGCGCAATCGTACGCACGCATTTTTCACGCTGGCGTGAGGCTTCCCCGCTATTGCTGGCCAGTGGCATGACGCTGCTGTGTTTGCCGATGATCCTCGTGCTTGTCTGGAGTGGTGCCGAGCATTGGCAAGATCGACGTGTTGAGCTTGCGACGCAACGCCAAAGCATTGTCATTGAAAGCCAACTCAACGATGCTGAAAGCGATCTCCAAACCGTCTTTACACAAGCACGAAATCTGGGCGGATGGTTGGCAGACGAGGGCCATGTGCTGGATGCAATTCGGTCGCCGGCCAAAGTGGCCGAGGCCAATCGTTTCCTGAAAAAGCTTTCCGGCAGCTTCAACGTAGATCTGGTCTACATCATGAACGCTACGGGCCTCTGCGTGGCATCCAGCAATGCGGGTACTGTCAATAGTCCCATCGGCAGGGATTTCAGCGACCGCATGCATTTCAGGATGGCCATGAGCGGCATGCCTGGCTACCAGTTTGCGATGGGGCGAATGAGCAAGGTGCCGGGTTTTTATTTCTCGATGCCGATTTTTGATCATGGCAAGGTTGTCGGTACCGTCGCTATCAAGCTCAATCAATCGCGTCTGCAGCATTTGGCGCGTATCGGCGATACCTTGGTCAGCGACAACTACGGCATCGTCGTGCTGACTGATGAGCCGCGTTTCATGTTCAATGCAATGCCCGGCGAAACGACGATTGATCGATTAACGCCGGAGCAAGTCCACAGCCGATATGCCCGCGATGATTTTCCACCACTGCCTTTGCAGTCGGCAGGTGTGAGCGAGTATCCGGGCATCATGCTGTTTGACGACATGCCTGTGTTGATGGGCAGTCGCGTCATGACAGACCCTGGCTTGATCATTCACGTGATGATGGATTTCGACATGTTGCGCGATGCGCGCTGGCAGAAAAATACCGTCTTTCTGGTTGGCGCTATCGGTGTGTCCGGGCTGATCTGGAGTTTGTGGGTCGGTTTGTTTTATTTTTTGCGCGCCCGTAGCGATCGCCAGCGTCTGGAGACTGCTAACACCAGGCTATCAGAATTGAACAACGAGCTGCACGAACAGGCAACGCATGATTTTCTGACGGGATGCCTCAATCGGCGGGCGTTTACGCCCTTGCTGCGTGCTGAGTTGGCACGTGTACATCGCTATGGTGGCGAACTGAGTTTGTGTGTGCTCGACATCGATCACTTCAAGCGTGTCAATGACACGCGTGGTCATGAGGTTGGCGATGTCACGCTCAAGTTTCTTGTTGATGCATTGAACCAGCAGATGCGTCGCGCCGATGTACTGGCACGCTACGGCGGTGAGGAGTTTGCGTTGCTGATGCCAAATACCTCGGCGAAGGAAGCCGTGATGGTGATTGATCGCATGCGCCAGTCGATCTCGAACCAGCTTGTGCCGGGGCAGACGCCACCCCTCAAGATCACGTTCAGTGCCGGTGTTGCTGGCTGGCACTCAGGCTTGGATGAGCGCACCTTCGTTGCATCTGCCGACGAAGCGTTGTATGAAGCCAAAGGCGCTGGTCGTAACCGCGTGATGCTCGGCAAGGGCTGACTACTCTTCGGTTTCCTCGATCTCCTGGATCGTTGTACCCGAAAGGCTTTCCAGCAACACTTCCTGCGCCACGTTGCGTGTGCGTCGCGTTTGCGGCAACGCATAACTGCCTTCGCTGTCCATTTCCCATGCTTGTGTGTTGTCAGCCAGATACACGCGCAGGCCTTCCTTGAGTACGCGGCGCTTGAGCTTGGCGTCCAGAATGGGGAAGCAGATTTCGATGCGGCGGAAGAAATTGCGCTCCATCCAGTCGGCCGATGACAGATACACCAGCTCTGCGCCGTCGGCATGGAAACAAAATATGCGATGGTGTTCGAGGAAACGACCGATGACGGAACGGACGCGAATATTGTCCGACAGTCCCTTGACCCCGGGACGCAGGGCGCAGACTCCGCGCACGATGAGATCGATTTCCACACCGGCCTGGCTGGCTTCGTAGAGTGCTTCGATGATCTGCCGCTCGAGCAGCGAGTTCATCTTGGCAATGATGCGTGCCTTGCGGCCGGCCTTGGCAATTTCGATTTCCTTGCGGATCGATTCAACCAGGTTTGCATGCAGCGTGAACGGTGCTTGCCACAGATGCTTGAGCTTGCGTGCCTTGCCGAGGCCTGTGAGCTGCTTGAAGATTTCATTGACGTCGTCGCCGATCTCATCATTGCAGGTGAGCAGGCCGAAGTCGGTGTAGAAACGCGTCGTGCGTGGATGGTAGTTGCCGCTGGAGAGGTGGACGTAGCGACGAAAGACCGTCTTCTTGTTGTCCAGTTCGCGGCGCAGCACCATCAACATCTTGGCGTGTGTCTTGTAGCCGACGACACCGTAAACCACGTGTGCACCGACTTCTTCAAGCCGCGCGGCGATGTTTAGATTGGCTTCTTCATCGAAGCGAGCCATCAACTCGACCACAACCGTAACTTCCTTGCCCTTCTGGGCGGCACGCAGTAAGTGATCCATCAACACCGAATCGATGCCAGTGCGATACACCGTCATCTTGATGGCCACCACGGCAGGGTCATCGGCTGCTTGTTCGAGCAATTGAATGACTGGCTCGAACGATTGAAACGGGTGATGCAGCAGAATATCCTGCTTCTTGATGCTGTCGAAGATGTCGTGACGCTTGCTCAGTGTTTTGGGCAGTGATGGCTGGAAGGGGCGGTACTTGAGGTCGGGACGATCAATGAGATCGGGCACCGACATCAGGCGCACGAGATTGACGATGCCAGGTGCGCGATACAGATCCTCGGTCTTGAGGCCAAACTGCTGCAACAGGAAGTTTGACATCACGACGGAGCAGTTGTCGGCGACTTCGAGGCGAACGGCATCGCCAAAGTGGCGTTGCGGCAATTCTCCTTGTAGCGCAGTGCGCAGGTTCTTGATTTCTTCGTCGTCGACGAAAAGATCCGAGTTGCGAGTGACACGGAACTGGTAGCAGCCCAACACGTCCATGCCGGAAAACAGTTCGCCGACGTGCTGATGCAGCATCGACGAGAGGAACACGAAACCATGGTCGAGGCCGGTCAGTTCCTTCGGCAATTGAATCACGCGCGGTAGTGCACGTGGCGCCTGCACGATGGCCGCACCGCCATTGCGTCCGAAGGCATCGGTGCCATCCAGCTCCACGGCGAAATTCAAGCTCTTGTTGAGCACGCGCGGGAAGGGATGCGACGGATCAAGCCCGATCGGTGTGAGCAATGGCATGACTTCGCGCAGGAAGTAGGCATGTATCCATTCCTGCTGTTCAGGTGTCCATTGCGAACGGCGCAGGAAAGCAATACCTTCGGCCGCGAGTGCGGGCAGGAGAGTATCGTTCAGCAGGGCATATTGTTCGGCAATGATGCCATGGGCTTGCATGCCGACACGACGGAAAGCCTCCTGCGGGAGCAGGCCGTCATTGGCCGGCAGGGCGCTGCCGAGCTTGAGTTGCTCCTTGATACCGGCAACGCGAATTTCGAAGAATTCGTCCATGTTGGACGAGACGATGCAGATGAACTTGAGGCGTTCCAGCAACGGCACCGCAGGGTCGGCCGCTTGTGCCAACACCCGGCGATTGAATTCGAGGAAGGAGAGTTCCCGGTTAAGAAAACGTTCAGGCGCGACTTGTCGTGGCAGGGCGGGCGAGTTCATGGATGTATGCCGAAAGTGCAGTTGGTCACATTCTGTGTCATTTCTGTTTCATTAAGATGACATCCTCTCAAGTATTTTCCATCCGTTGTTTATGTCCTCGTTTCTGTCCTGCATGTTCGGGAAAGCAGATGGGGCATGCATACCGAATGCTAGAATCGACGCACTTTTGGGAGTGAGCGCAGATTGGAATACGAGCTGATTGCAGCAGTCGATTTGGGGTCAAACAGCTTTCGGCTTCAGGTCGGACAGGTGCGCGGCAACCAGATTTACGAACTGGACGGCATCAAGGAAACCGTTCGTTTAGGTGCCGGTCTGGGGACGGACAAGCGCTTGGATGAAGAATCTCAAGTGCGCGGTCTCGCCGCGATGGCCAAGTTCGGTGAGCGCCTGCGTGGATTTCCTCCCGAAGCGGTGCGTGCTGTTGCTACCAATACCTTGCGTGTTGCCAAGAATGGCGCGGCCTTTCTGGCACAAGCCGAGGCTGCACTCGGTTTCCCGATCGAAATCATTGCCGGCCGTGAAGAGGCGCGTCTGATCTATCTCGGCGTTGCCCACTCGCTGCCGAATCCTCGCCGTCAGCAGTTGGTGGTGGATATCGGCGGCGGCTCCACCGAATTCATCATCGGTCGCAATTTCAAGCCGTTGCAGCTTGAGTCGCTTTACATGGGTTGTGTCAGTTACAGCCTGCGCTTCTTTCCTGGCGGCAGCTTCAGCAGGAAGATGTTCCATGAGGCGGAACTGGCTGCCGGCCAGGAGCTGCAGACCATCGTGCAGGCCTACCGCGAGACGGGCTGGGAGACAGCAGTCGGTTCGTCCGGGACGGCACGTGCCATCGCCGACTTGCTCGAGCTGAACGGCTTGGTGGGTCGCGGCTACGATGAAGGCATTACGCTTGAAGGCATGGCCCGCCTTGCGGAAATGCTGGACAAGGCTGGCAACGTGCACCAACTCAAGCTTGAGGGTTTGCGCGGCGATCGCATGCCGGTGCTGGCTGGAGGCCTGTCGATCATGTCGGCGGTGTTCAAGGCTTTCGATATCGAACACATGGAATTCTCGGACGGTGCACTGCGTCTTGGCGTGCTGTATGACTTGTTTGGCCGCAGCCACCATGACGATTTGCGCGAAGCCACGGTCAAGAATTTTCAGCGGCGCTATGGTGTTGATGCCGAGCAGGCATCGCGTGTCGAAGCGACGGCGTTGGCCTTCCTGCGCCAGATCCTGCCGGCGGCCGAAGATGGTGAGCATGTTGACGCCCAATTCCTGTCTTGGGCAGCACGACTTCATGAGGTTGGCATCTCCGTCGCGCATTCGAGTTACCACAAGCACAGTGCCTACATGCTCGAAAACGCTGACATGCCGGGCTTTTCCAAGCGCGACCAGGCGCGTCTTGCACGCATTGTGCTGGGACATCGCGGCAAGCTTGAACGTGTACAGCCCTTGGCACGCGATCCGATGGAGTGGTTGTTGATCTTCTGCTTGCGCACTGCCGTCGTGCTGCACCGTGCGCGTGATTCGCGTCCACTGCCGGATATCTGCACGGCAGCCACGCCGAAGAGTTATCAGCTCAGTGTGCCGGAAGGCTGGCTGGCTGAGATGCCGCTGACTGCCGCAGCACTTGATGACGAGGCGCGGCAGTGGCATACACTGGGTGTGAATCTGAAAATAAAGGATCACACCTGAGATGGCTCTCGGCCGCCATTACGTTCGCTGTGCAGGCGTCGAGTGCGTTGCCGATGAGAATGGCGCGCTTGCTCGGCTGACGGGCACATGGACCTTGTCCGTGGTCGGGCGCGAATTCGAAACGCTGCGTGCCGAATTGGCAGCGCTTGAAGCCAAGCCTGGCTTGCGTTGGGATTGCAGCAGCATCGACGCAATCGACAGTACGGGTGCCGTCTTGCTGTGGCAAACCTGGGGGCGCACGCTGCCTGAGAATGCAGAGCTGACGGCGGTACAAAGAAAGATCTTTGTCAGGCTGTCCGCTGCGGATGCCTGTCCGCCGGCAAAGCCTGTACAGCCACGCCCGTTTGCGCGTGTACAGGCCATCGGCGACAAGGCGCTGGATCTTTTGCAGCATGCAACCGACATCATCGAGTTGTTTGGCCAGATGGTGCTTGGTTGCATCTACCTGTGTCGTTTCCCGCGCGAGATTCCGGCCCGCGAGATTGGCGCAAATATTTTCAAGGTTGGTGTCAAGGCGATGCCGGTGACGGCGCTGGTCGGTTTTCTCATCGGCGTGGTGCTGTCGTATTTGTCGTCACTGCAGTTGAAACAGTTCGGGGCAGAAGTATTCATCATTAACATCCTTGGTCTGGGTGTGATTCGCGAATTGGGACCGTTGCTTGTTGCCGTGCTTGTTGCCGGACGCTCAGGCTCGGCCATGACCGCGCAACTGGGCGTGATGCGTGTGACCGAGGAGATTGAAGCGCTTGCCGCAATGGGCATACAGCGTTCACTGCGCCTGGTGTTTCCCAAGGTACTGGCGCTCGGTGTGGCGATGCCTTTGCTGGTGTTGTGGACAATTGCCGCTGCATTGCTCGGCGGCATGGCATCGGCACAAATTCAGCTCGATATTTCCTGGGGCTTTTTCCTCGCGACGCTGCCCAAGGTCGTGCCTGTCGCCAATCTCTGGCTGGCGCTTGCCAAGGGCGTGAGCTTCGGTATGGCGATTGCACTTGTCGCCTGCCATTTCGGATTGCGCGTACGGCCGAATACCGAAAGCCTGTCGGCCAATACGACCGATTCCGTCGTTAGCGCGATCACGGTTGTTATCCTGATCGATGCCGTGTTTGCGATCTTTTCGAGAAATGCCGGCATATGAGCGACGATAGGCGCGATATGGATTCCGGACTTTCAGGGAAAGAGGGAGGCGTTGCTTCACCTGCCAGTACGATTTCCCCGAGCTGCCCGCCAGTCATCGAGATTCGCGACGTGTCCATGCGTTTTGGCCGGACGTGGATTCATCGCGGCCTGAATCTCGACATTGAAGCCGGTGAAGTGGTTTCGCTCGTCGGTGGTTCCGGTAGCGGCAAGACAACCTTGTTGCGGCAGATGAGCGGTCTGCTGACACCAACGCGCGGCGTGATCAAACTGTTCGGCGAACCTTTGTTTGGTGGCAGCATTCAGCGCGAACGTGCGCTGCGTCAGCGTTTCGGCATGTTGTTTCAACAGGGTGCGCTGTTTTCCGCCTTCAGTGTTTTCGACAACATTGCGTTTCCCCTGCGTGAACTGCGCCAGCTTGACGAAGCCACGATCCGCGATCTGGTCATGCTGAAGTTGTCGCTGGTCGAACTTTTGCCCGAACATGCGTTGTTGATGCCAGCGGAGTTGTCCGGTGGCATGATCAAGCGCGTTGCGCTGGCGCGTGCCTTGGCATTGGAGCCAGAGCTGTTGTTGCTTGATGAACCTACGGCGGGCCTCGATCCGGATCGCTCGGAAAGCTTTGTGCGATTGATTCGCGGCTTGTCGTCGGCACTTGGCTTGACTGTTGTCCTCGTGACGCACGACCTCGATACGCTGATGGCTTTGTCGACCAAGATCGCCGTGCTCGCCGAGCAGCGCATTCTGGCTTATGGCAGCATTCCGGAAGTGGTCGCCGTCGATCACCCGTTCATCGAAAATTTCTTCCGTTCAGAGCGCGCCAAAGGCGCATTGCAAAAGGCAGGTTATTAGCCATGGAAAACCGTTCCTACGCACTGGCTGCGGGCCTATTTGTCTTGCTGCTCGGTATCGCCTCAGCCGCCGCGATCTGGTGGTTCCGGCAGGACAAGGACGAGCTGTCCTATTACCTGCTTGAAACGCGCGACGGCGTTGGCGGATTGAACAACGAGGCGCTGGTGCGCTATCGCGGCATTCGCGCCGGCAAGGTCGAGGACATCGGCATTGACCCGAAGGACAAGCGTCTCATTGTCGTGCGTATCAGTCTCGACAAGGATATCGAGCTGACACAAGGCACCACGGCGACATTGACCAGCCAGGGCATTACCGGCCTGACCTACATTTCGCTTGACGACAATGGTGACAATCCCGCGCCGCTGACTGCACCATCAGGCGAATTGCCACGCATCGTGTTGCAGCCTGCGTTGTTCGACGTGCTGTCGGATCATGCGGCGGACATGGTGAAGCAATTGTCGGCTGTGATGGCGCGCCTTGATCGCGTGTTGAGTGACAAGAATGCTGCCAATCTTGAGCGCACCATTGCCAACGCTGCGACGGCGTCGGACAGCCTCAAGGATCTGCCGCAGGTCGTAAGTCAACTGCGCGCCACGATGCACAGCCTGGAACAAACCAGCGATACGGCGCGACCGGTGATGACCGATATCCGCAAGGCTGCCAATCATGTCGACGATGTGGCTGATCGCCTCAATACGCTGTTGGGCAGTGGGGCTGATGCGCAGGCGACATTGCCGCGTGCGAATGCCTTGATGAAGGAATTGTCGGTCACCACGCAACAACTGTCGCATCTGATCGAGAAGCTTGACAACAACCCGCAATCGCTGATTTTCGGTCAACCGCCGGCGCGTCCGGGGCCGGGCGAGCAGGGCTTCAAGCCCTGAGCTGATCTACAAAAAGCATACGAGAACGCATAGGCCACGCCATGAAGATTTCGCGCATTGTGTTTGTTTCGCTCCTGCTTTCTGCATGCGGTATTACGCCGCAGCGACAACCCGAGGTTGCGCATTACGATCTGCCGGGCACGCCGCCGGATTTGTCGGCGCCACTGCGCAGCCTGGATGTATCGCCATCAACCTGGATGAACGGAAATGCCATGTATTACCGTCTTGCTTATGCTGCCGACGGCAGCCGCCGTGAGCAATATGGTGAGACGCGGTGGTCGGCGCAGCCGGCTGATCTGATCGAGACGCGCCTGAAACGCGGCCTGATCGGCAACATGGGCAGCGAGGCGGCGAAGGGTTGTCGCTTGCATATCGATCTCGACGATTTCGTCCAGGTATTTGATGCGCCAGAAGCCAGCCGTTTGCAACTCGATACGCGCGCGGCGCTCTACGATGCAAGTCAGAATCTGCTTGCACGCAAGATCTTCAGTCTGTCGCGTCCGGCCGGCAGCAATGCAAAAAGCGGTGTTGTCGCCAGCGCTGAGGTGACCGACGACTTTGCACACCAATTACAGGATTGGGTACGCCAATCCTGTCATTGAACGGGACGGTATCTCAACGTCCCGTCTTTTCTTGCACGATGACAATGCG
>Ga0310811_10012743_pt1 | contig 10927 bp, 10 predicted proteins | sample YCmetagenome_FD_207642 | JGI IMG/M metagenome (GOLD analysis project Ga0310811, IMG submission 207642) | Soil microbial communities from experimental microcosm in Duke University, North Carolina, United States - YC | ecosystem: Engineered > Artificial ecosystem > Soil microcosm > Unclassified ...
CACCATCAGGTGCACGTCGACCGGCGCGGTGATGCCGTACTTGCGCAGCGACTGCAGCACCATCGGCCCGATCGTGAGGTTCGGCACGTAATGGTTGTCCATCACGTCGAAGTGCACCCAGTCGGCGCCGGCGGCCAGCGCCGCGGCGGTGTCCTCGCCGAGCCGCGCGAAATCGGCGGCGAGGATGGATGGGGCGATGACGGGGCTTTGCTTGCTCATGGCGGCGATCCGGTAGGTCGGAGACGTGATTGTAGGAGCCCGCTGGCGGGCGATGCTCCTGCTCTGGTGCAATGGGGGCGTCAAGGCGAAAAAGCATCGCCCGCCAGCGGGCTCCTACTTGAAGCCGCGCTGTTCCTTGATCCGGTCGTACGCGGCGTTGATCTCGCTGGCGCGCGACTCGGCGCGTTTGCGCATGTCTTCGGGCAAGTCGCCGAGGCGATCGGGGTGATGTTCGGAGATCAGCTTGCGATAGGCACGCTTCACCGCGCGGTCGTCGGCGTTGCGGTCGATGCCGAGCACCGCGTACGGGTCCGGCCCCTGCGGCGCGCGCTGCGGCGGCACATAGCCGCCGCCGGTGCCGTAGGCGTGGCCGTAGCCGCGCGACCCGCCGGCAGCGGCGTTCCAGGCGTAGCCCTTCATCGCCATCAGCGCCATCAGCTCCATGTCGCTGATCCGCAGCGCGAACGCCAGCTGGCGCAGGATCGCCATCTTCTCCGGCGGCGGATTGCCCTCGGCCAGCACGGTCTCGATCACCACGTCGAGCACCGGGAATCCATGGTCGCGGCGCAGGCCGACCCAGTTGCGCAGCGCGGTGATGGTCTGGCTGACGTCGAACTCCGGCTGCTTGCCGACGTTGAAGCTGGCCACCGCCTGCTTGCGCAACTCGGCGTCCAGGTTCATCCGGGTCATCAGGCGCTCGGCGACCGCGATCTCCTGTTCCGACACGCGGCCGTCGGACTTCGATACCGCGCCGAGCAGGGTGAACAGCGGGCCGACGAAGCCGCCGGCTTCCGGCGTGGCGCGCTTGCGCTGGCTGTAACGCAGGTTGTCGAAGATGAAACCCAGCACCGCGCCGGTGATCGCGCCGGGCAAGTGGCCGATGAGCAGACCGAAGAACGCGAACCACAACGTGTAGGTGTAACTCATGGCTGCCCTTGCGGCTGCGGCGACTGTGCGCTGTACCAGCGCGCCAGCGCGTCGAGTTCGGCGTCGCTGACCGGACCGATCGCGGCACGCATCACCGGCACGTCGCGCCGGCCGTCGCGGTACTGCTTCAGCGCGTCGCGCAGGTAGTCCAGCCGCTGCCCGGCCAGATGCGGCACGCCGGGCATGCCGGCGTGGCCGCCGGCGCCATGGCAGGCCGCGCACAGACCCAGCCGCGTGGGCGGCGCCGGTGTCTGCGCGCAGATGGGGAGGGCGGCGAGCAGGCAGAGCGCCGCGGGCAATAGGATTCGCATCGGCAAGCAATGGGGACCAAAGGTCGCCAATTCTAGCAGCGCGCCCGGATTCCCCGAGGCCGCGTTTCCGGCACCCCGGCCGCAGCGGCTAGAATGGGTGCCTGCCCCGCCACGTGGAACCTGCCGCCGTGCCCACCACCCTGCCGCAATCGAACCTGCCCGGCCTTGAGCTGATCCATCGCGGCAAGGTGCGCGATGTCTACGCGTTGTCCGACGATCGGCTGCTGATGGTCGCCACCGACCGGCTGTCGGCGTTCGACGTGGTGATGCCCAACCCGATCCCGGGCAAGGGCGAGATGCTCACCCAGATCTCCAATTTCTGGTTCGGCCAGACCGCGCACCTGGTGCCGAACCACCTGCTCGACGTGCCGCTGGCCGAGGTGCTGCCGCCCGGCACCGACCTCAAGCTGTACGAGAAGCGCACGGTGGTGACGCGGCGGCTGAAGCCGGTGCCGGTGGAATGCATCGCCCGCGGCTACCTGATCGGCTCGGGCTGGAAGGATTACCAGAAGACCGGCGCCGTGTGCGGCATCGCGCTGCCCGCCGGTCTCAAGCTGGCACAGCAACTGCCGGCACCGATCTTCACGCCGTCGACCAAGGCCGCGGTGGGCGACCATGACCAGAACGTCAGCTTCGACGCGGTGGTCGACGCGGTCGGCGCCGACCTGGCCCACCAGGTGCGCGACGCCACGCTGGCGATCTACCGCTGGGCGGCCGCCTATGCCGCCGAGCGCGGCATCATCCTCGCCGACACCAAGTTCGAGTTCGGCACCGATGCGAACGGCAAGCTGTACGTGATGGATGAAATGCTGACGCCCGACTCCACCCGCTACTGGCCGGCCGATCAGTACCAGGTGGGCATCAGCCCGCCCAGCTACGACAAGCAGTTCGTGCGCGACTGGCTGGAGGCGCAGGGCTGGAACAAGACCGCGCCCGGCCCGGTGATTCCGGACGAGGTGATCGCGCGCACCGCCGCCAAGTACGCCGAGGCGCTGCAGCGGCTGGCCGGCATCCGGCTCGACTGAACTTCCATGGGGGGAATGCCATGCGCACCATGCAGGACTGGCTCGACAGTTACAGCGGCGACCATCGGAACCCGACCAATCAGGTGTTCCACTGGTTCTGCGTGCCGCCGATCGTGTGGTCGGTGATCGCGCTGCTGTGGGCGATCCCGGTGCCGGCCGCGTTCGCCCGTCCCGGCGCGTGGGCGGTGCTGGTGATGGTGCTGGCGTTCTACTGGTACTGGAAGCGCTCGCACCGGCTGGCGGTCGGTCTGCTGATCGTGTTTGCGCTGCTCGGCCTGCTCACCAACCTCCTGTACGGGCGACTCGGCGCCGCGCAACTGTGCTACCTCGCCGTCGGCGTGTTCGTGGTCGCCTGGATCGGCCAGTTCATCGGGCACAAGTTCGAAGGGCGCAAACCGAGCTTCCTCACCGATCTTTCCTACCTGCTGATCGGCCCGGCCTGGCTGATGGCCAAGCTGCTGCGCAAACTGGGATTCAAGCAAGTCACATGACCACCCTGCTCACCGTCATCAGCAGCCTGCTCTGGTGGGTGCTGTACAGCAGCATGGCCGCGCTGGCGTTCGCCCTGATCGGCTGGTCCGTACTGCGCTGGGCCGAGCGCTGCGCGGTGGTGTTCAACCGCATCTATCTCGCCTGCCTGCTGTGGACCATGCTCGGCCTGCTGCTGGTGGTCGGCGTGGCCGCCTACGAAGGCCACCTGCACCCGCCCTACGGCGCGCTGCTGAGCTCCGGCCTGCTGCGCTGGACGCTGGTGCTGGACATGCTGATCGGCAGCGTCCTGCTGTGGCGGCTGGTGCCGCGCATCGATGCGCGTCGCATCCGCCCCGGCAGCGCGTGCATGGCGGTGGCGGTGATCATGGCGATCGGCTTCGGCGTCGCCACCAGCCTGGCCTGAGCGCCCTGCGGAGGAGCGGGCTGCCCCGCCCCTCCGCCGCGATCACATGTGCGCCAGCATGCTGCCGAAGAACACCATCATGATGCCGCCGATGATCACGCCCAGCACGATGCCGATCACCAGATACACCAGTTGCACCACACACGCCTTGCCGTAGCCGATCTGGCTGCCGTTCTGCGCCAGCAGCAGGTAATTCACCACCGCGGCACCGACCAGGAATTGCACCAGCAGCGACAGCAATCCGCCCGCGCTGCCGCGCGTGACCATGCCCACGAGCACCATCGCCACGGCCGCCGCGATCCAGGTCAGCACCAGTGCGCCGATCGCGCGCAGGTAGGACGGCATGTAGCCGACCACCAGCCGGAACGCCACGCTCAGCACCAGCGCCGCAAGCAGTACGCCCACGACGATCATCATCAGGATCGCGAACAGCCCCATGCCGGCCAGCGCGGCAAACATCGAAGTACCCATACAACCCCCTAGTCAGTGGAAGGAAAACCGCCCGGCGGCATCCCCATGCCGTCCGCTCTCCCCGGCGGTGGCGCCAGCCTAGCCGATGGCCGCGCCGGCGTCTCCCGCGGCGAGATCCGCCCGCGCTATATCATCGACCCGCCATGCGAGACACGCGATGAGCCTGCGCAGCCTGTTCGTCGACTTCAACAGCTACTTCGCCTCGGTCGAACAGCACGAGGACCCGAGCCTGCGCGGCCGCCCGGTCGGCGTGGCGCCGGTGGCCGCCGAAACGACCAGCCTGATCGCCGCCAGCTACGAGGCCAAGGCGTTCGGCGTCGGTACCGGCACGATGGTGCGCGAGGCGCGACGCCTGTGCCCCGGCATCCAGATCCGGGTGGCGCGGCCGGAACGCTATGTGGCCTGGCATCACCGGCTGATGGAGGCGATCGACCACGCGATTCCGGTGGGCCGGGTCGGCTCGATCGACGAGGTGGCCTGCGAACTGGTCGGCCGCCAGCGCCGGCGCGAGGTCGCCGAGCAGATCGCGCAACAGGTGAAAGACGAAATCGCGCTGGCCGCACCCGGCGGCGCGATCCGCTGCTCGATCGGCATCGCGCCGAACGATTTCCTCGCCAAGACCGCCTCGGACATGAAGAAGCCCGACGGCCTCACCGTGATCGAACTGGCCGACCTGCCGCACGCGCTGCACGGGCTGGCATTGCGCGATCTTTGCGGCATCGGCTCGTCGATGGAAGCGCGCCTGCACGAAGCCGGCATCACCACGGTTGCCCAGCTTACCGCCGCCTCGAAGCTGGTGCTGCGACACGCCTGGGGCGGCATCGAGGGCGAGCGCATGTGGGGCCTGCTGCGCGGCGCTTGGTTGCCCAGCGCGCCCACCGAACGCGGCTCGATCGGCCACTCGCACGTACTCGGCCCGGAACTGCGCACGCCCGCCGGCGCCCGCGCGGTACTGAAGAAGCTGCTGGTCAAGGCGGCGATGCGTATGCGCCGAGAGGAAATGCTCAGCGGCGCCATGGCCGTGCGCATCCGCTTCATCGGCCACGACCAGCGCTGGGAACGCGACCTCGCCTTCGACCCCACCGACGACAGCCGCGAACTGCTGCGCCTGTTGAACGGCATGCTCGACAACGGCAATCGTCGTCGCTTGTTGCCTGGACCGACAAACGCCACGCCGCTTTCAGTCAGCGTGACCCTGATGCGGCTGGTGCCACGAACGCAAAGCAGCGGCTCGCTGTTCGCAGCAACCGAAGACACCGGCCGCGTCGACGCCCTGGTCGACCGCATCAACGCAAAATTCGGCTACAACAAGCTCTACTTCGGCAGCATGCAACTGGCGCTCGAACACGACGCCGCGCCGATGCGTATTCCGTTCAATCGGGTGCCCGATACGAAGAGCGAGGACGAGGCCACGCATGAGAGCGATGCCAGCCACGATCCCCTGTGGCTGCAGACAATGAATCGCTTCAAGGCGATCGCCGAAGGCGAGCATCGGCGGCGAGAAGGGAAGGCTCGGAAGAGATGAGTTAGCCGATAAAGAGAGCTGCGCTGGTGTACCAAGCTCTCTCGATGCCCGCCGATCGAACCCATACGGTTTATTTCCGCGTTCCGGGAAACAAGACCTTTCGCCTCGCGAGATATGCAAAACCGCCCTCGCTCCGCCAATGGCATGAGCTTCCGCGCCAATACGTTGGCCGGTCGCACGATGTGTTTGCTTGACGACGTAATGTCGAAGAGCCGACCATCCCATGTATGTGCCCCGATTCGGGGTTTAATAAGCGTCAGGCCGCACACTCAGGCAGCATTCGTCATGCTCGACGTTTTCACCGAAGAAGTTGAAGTCCTCATAAAGGATGGCATCGCCAATCTGTACTGGTACAAAGGCGATCTCCACAAAGCTTGGTTGCGGTCTGGCGTTCTTGCGTCAGTGCGCGACGAGATTCTTCGTCTAAGAACCGAAGAGGGGCAAGAACTGAGCAAGCGTCGTCAGATGGATAAGCTCTACGAGCGCCTACGGATCGGCGACTACGATCGTCGCCTTGAAGTTTCTAGGAACTTCGTCCGAATACTTGTTGAACAAGTCGGCTTCACGCCTCAAAACGAAAAGCACAGAGTGGAAGTAGCTGAGCGCTCTGCACTAAAGCTGCGGGAACTGATCAGGAAGCAGGATGCAGATCGCGAATATAAGGAGGCGATTCGGACCAGCGCGGCGAAAGCGACCCGAGAAACCTACGATTCCAAACTGGGCGAACTTCGCACCAGGTTCGCCGAGGCACATGAACTCGAACCGCAAAAGCGGGGATATGCCCTCGAATCGATTTTCACCGAACTCATGCGCCTGAGTGGTATTCCGGTCGAAGAGCCATTTCGCATCACTGGCGAGCAATTGGATGGTGCGATCAAGTACGACGGCCACTACTACCTGCTTGAGTTGAAGTGGACTGCAGACAAATCTGACCCAAAGGAGATCGGTCACTTCTTTTACAAAGTCGAGGGCAAGATGCAGGCCCGCGGTCTGTTTGTCTCAATGAGTGGATTCACTAACGGAGCTATTGCCACACTCCCGAAGGGAAAGGAGCTGAAGATTCTGCTTCTTGACGGGAATCACTTAGCTAACGTCGTCTACGGCATGTACAAGTTCCAGGAGCTGCTTGAGCACGCCATCCGACAGGCGTCACTGAAGGGTGAAATCTATTGTGCACACAATCTGGGCGCGTAAATTGCGACTTAACCCTTCCGCAAGAGGCTTCTCGCCAAGGCCACACGCTTGATTCTCTTGCTCTTAACTGTCGGAATTGCCAATCACCGCGTTTCGAAAGCGGATTCCTTCCGAGACGTCATGGACGATCCAGCGTGGCTTGCCGATTCGCCCCGCGCACTGCATCAACAAACCCGCCAAACGGAATATCCGTAATCCCCACCAGCCCGATATGGCTGTTCTCGCCATCGAGCAGACGGCCAGTCACGGGCTGATCGGTGTATTCAAACCAGTGCGCGCCGACGATATTCGAATCGGCCGCAGCGGCGGCAATGAAGCGCGCGTAGGCCTCGCCACGCTGCTGCTCGTTCCACACCGACACCACGCCCTTGCCGAACGGGCCGCGGTCGTCGGAGCCGAAGTGGAATTCGCCGATCAGCACCGGCTTGTCGAGCGCATGCATCGCGGCGGCGTCGAAGCCGTGCTGCGGCAGGTCGGCGTAGACGTTGAAGCTGACCACGTCGCAGTACTCGGCGCAGGCGGCGACGGCTTCGGGGGTGTTCACCGCGAAGCGGCCGCCGAGGAACAGGTGGTGCGGGTCGTGACGGCGGATGGCTTCCGCCACGGTGCGGAACCAGGTGTCGGCGTAGCGCCGCAGCCACGCGCTGTAATCGGCAGCGATCGCCGGGTGCGCCTCGTTCGGCGCGGGCGCGGCGAAGCCGGTGACATCGAGCGCATCCCACGAGGTGAGCGCGATGCCCCACGCCGCGGCCAGTGTTTCCGGCGCCGCGTACTGCTTGCGCAGCAGCGCGATGAAAGCCTGCTTGGCCGGGCTCTTCGCATCGCCGGCGAGCGTGCCCAGCGCCAGGCCCCAGCGGCCTTGCGGGCCGGTACCGGCCCAGGCCAGTTCGTTGTCGGCGAAGTAGCCGAGCAGCCAGGGATCGTCGCGCACGCCGGCGCTCGCCTCGACCACTGCCTGCTCCGCGGCCTGCGCGAAACGCGGGTCGAACGGATCGGGCATGCGGCCCCAGTAGTCGTAGCCGCTGGCGACGTTGGCGTAGTTGCCGGCGATGTTGATCGAGCGCGTGTATGGCAGCCGGTGCGCCTGTCCCAGCGCATCGTCGCTCCAGTTGCCGATGGTGTTGAAGCCCCAGGCCTGCAGCCGATCCAGCGTGCGCGTGCGCCAGGCAGCCAGCCAGTTCTTGCCATCGACGCGATACAGGTTGGCCGCGTAGAAATCGAACCAGCGGCCATGGTTGTAGCCCATGCCCCGGCTGGCGCCCTGGTCCTTGCTGCGGTTGTCACCATTGCCGTAGAACGCGGCCCATTCGCCGCTGTCCGGCGGCAGGTCGCGGAACATGAACTCGCGGCCTTCGACATAACTGCGGCCACCATCGGTAATCACCGCGTTGACGCCAAGCGAGAAGAACGCGTGGCCGTCGGGTGTCACCAGTCGCCAGCGACCACCCTGCTTCTGCGTGTGGAACCAGCCGGTTTTGGCAAGACTTGGGACGTCCAGACGTCCGCCGTATTCATCCTGCCCAGCCCTTTCTGCCTTCGCCTGCTTGAGCGCGGCTTGTTCGTGCGCATGCGCGGCACGCAAGGCCGCATCGGAATCGATTTTCTCCGGCCAGCGGGCGCGACTGGCCTGGCCGTAACCGTCGACGATGCCGCTGTAGGCAGCTTGCTGCAGGTCCTGACCGGATACCGCCTCGACCCGTCCCAGCAGCAGGGTCTGCGCGGCCTGCGGCGCCGGGATGCCGAACCGCAGTGCGCGCGCCGCACGCGGATCGAGCGTGCCTTCCACCGTGGTGGCGAGCAGGACGGTCCGGCCGTGGTCGTCGAACGGCATCGGCGGCGCGGCCTGCATGCCCATGGCGCGCGGGCTCGCTGCGTGCAGGGGGATCACCAGCGTCTGCGCCGGCCCGGCCGGCAGGCCGACCTGCGCATGCAGATGCTGGTCCGGGTTCGCGCCGTCGATATCGACGGTCAGCGTGACCGCCCACGGCATCGCGTTCTGCACCTGCACGTGCAGCTCGTCGCCTGCGGACCATGCACGCGCCGGTGTCACCGTCAGCGTCGGCGCAGATCCCGCTTCGAAGGTGTAGCGCTGCAGGGTGAAGCCGGCGATCGCCTGCGGCGCGCCATCGCGGCGCACGTGATCCAGCGTGACAGGCGTCGCCGACGCGGGCGCGGCCAGGTCGATCGACGCCACCGGCGCACTGGCATGACAGCCACCCAATGCGAGCAGGCTCAGGCAACCGGCGAAAACGATCCGTTTCATGATCCACGGCCTGCGTTGAAAGGCCGAGTATGACGCGCGAAGTTGAAGCGCAGCCATCGCGACGCGTGCGCGCGTCCGCGGATCTTCCGCAATGCGCGCGTCGGTGCCGCGTGGTCAGCGCTGCGCCAGCAACGCGGCGGCCCGTTCGCCCGCGCCCATGGCGAGCGTCCAGCCCAGCATGCCGTGGCCGACGTTGAACACGATGCCGTCCCGCACCAGGCGCACGATCGGCATCGACGACGGCGTCATCGGGCGCAGGCCGGCCCAGCGGCTCTCGATGGCGTCATAGTCCGCGGCGGCGGGCAGCGACGCGCGCGCCAGCGCCACCAGCAGATCGCTGCGCCCGGGGTCCACCGCGGTATCGCGCACGCCCAGTTCGGCCAGGCCGGCGACCCGCAACTGGTCGCCGAGGCGGCAGAACACCAGCTTGCGCGTGGTGTCGGTGATGCTGGTGAACGGCGTGTGCGGACCGCAGCGGGTGGTGAAGGAATACCCCTTCATCGGCATCAGTGGCATGCGGATGCCCAGCCTGCGCGCCAGCCGCGTCGATTCCACTCCTGCGCACACCACCAGCTGCCGCGAACGCAAGCGGCGGCCGTCGCGGGTGGTCAGCGTGATCGCATCCGGCGCGCGCACGAGGTCATCGATATCGGTTTCGAAGCACGCCTGCACGCCGTAATGCTCGCGCAGCACGCGCAGCAGCTCGACGCAGAAGCGGTGCGGATCGCCCACTTCCTCCTGCGGCGAATGCAGTACGCCGACCAGGCCCGCCACGCCTTCCAGCGCCGGCTCGACCGCGACCGCCTCGCGCGGCGTCAGCACCTGCTGCACCACGCCGTGCCGCTGCTTGATGGCGGCGATCGCCTCCGCCCGGCGCAGCGCGCCGGCGTCGTGGTACAGGTGCATCTTGCCGGGCGCCGAATGGCTGAACTCGATCCGATGCCGCTGCAGCAGCGCATCCATCGCCGACTTCGATTCCATCGCCAGCTCGAGCACCGCCAGGGTGTTCTCGCGAAAGCGCGATGCCGTCGTGTTGCGCAGGAACGCCAGCCCCCACTTCAGCGAATCCGGATCGAACAGCCAGTGCATGCGGAACACCGGGTCGAGGCCGAGCAGAAGCTGCGGCAGGTGTTTCCACAGCGACGGGCTGCCCAGCGCGTCGGTATAGACATAGCTCAGCTGGGCGCCGTTGGCGAACGAGGTGCCGAGTGCGGGGCCGCCCGCGCGATCGACCAGGCGTACCGACAGGCCGCGGCGCGCCGCCGCATAGGCGGTGGCCATGCCGACCACGCCCGCACCCAGCACGGTGACGTCCGCCGTGCCCTCGTCGGACACGAACGTCGCCGGCTCCGGATCGGTCGTCGTCACGGAAGGCCCCGCAGACTCGGATGGCGTCTGCGCGGTCATCGTGATGGCGAACGCATGCGGTCTTCGCACCGCGGGCCGGTGCACCACGCGTGCATGCCGTACACGGCGACCTTCGGCACCATCGCCCTCGCGAACGTCATCGGCACCGGCCGGCAAGGCGCACGGCGTGGGCAGCGAATGTGGGCGTTGTCGGGCATGCGCCTAGCCTAGCGGGCAAGTCCTTCGTTGCCACATCGCTTTATGTCGGCATGGATTAACCTGCAGTTATGGCCCGGCCGTTCATTCCCAGAAATTCAGGAACCCGGTGATGATCAGCGCATTGGTGAAGTCGATGAAGAACGCGCCGACCAGCGGCGCCACCAGGAACGCCCGCGGCGCCACGCCGTAGCGCTCCACCAGCGTGCGCATCACCGCCATCGCATTGGCGGTGGTGCCCAGCATGAAACCGATGAAGCCGCCGCCCATCACGGCCGCATCGTAGTCGCGGCCCATCAGGCGAAACACCGGGATGCAGAACAGCACCACCAGCACGATCTGCAGTGCGAGATTGACCATCAGCGGCAGCGCCAGCCCCGCGAGTTCCCACAGGCGCAGGTTCATCAGCGCCACCGCGAGGAACATCGCCAGGGCGACATTGCCGATCACGTCGGTGCTGCGCACGGACAAGCCGATCCAGCCGGTGTAGTCGTCGATGTTGCGGATCAGCGCGCCCACCAGCATCGCGCCGAT
>Ga0310811_10012744_pt1 | contig 10927 bp, 11 predicted proteins | sample YCmetagenome_FD_207642 | JGI IMG/M metagenome (GOLD analysis project Ga0310811, IMG submission 207642) | Soil microbial communities from experimental microcosm in Duke University, North Carolina, United States - YC | ecosystem: Engineered > Artificial ecosystem > Soil microcosm > Unclassified ...
ATCGGTCGACGCACGCCGGACGCCGCCGCTATTCTCGCGGCGACCTCCACCAGGGGGTGGGGCCGGCGAGGTCCGCGGGCTCGACCGGGCGACCGAGCACCGGTGTGATCACGCGGGCGCCGGACTCCGTCGAGAGAGTCATCAGCGTCTCGATTGGCTCGTCCCACGGATGCAGGCCAAGGTCGAACGTGCCCCAGTGAATTGGCAGGAACGTGCCGCCCCCGAGCATGTCGAACGCGCGCAAGGCGTTCGCCGGGCCGAGGTGAATCGAGCCCCACGCCGGGTGCCACGCGCCAATCTCGAGCATGGTGAGCTCGAACGGACCATACCGTCGCCCGATCTCGCTCAATTCGTCCGTGAGCCCGGTATCCGCCGAGAAGAAGATCCGTCGGGTCGCCGTCGCGAACACGAACGAAGACCACAACGACTTCTTGTTTCGATCGAACAACCCGCGACCGGAGAAATGCTGCGCCGGCGTCGCCGTCAGTGAGAGTGCGTCACCGGCGATCGGGTGTGTTTCCCACCAATCGAGCTCGGTGATGAGCGAAGGATCGACGCCAAGGCGTTCCAGCCGCTGGCCGACGCCGAGCGACGTGACGAATGGGACGCGCGTACGCGCCAGCTCGCGGATGCTCGGGGGATCGAGATGATCGTGATGATCATGCGAGAGCAGCACGACGTCGAGCGGCGGCAGCTGCGCGATCGTCGCTGGCACAGGGTGAAAGCGCTTGGGTCCAGCGAATGCGAACGGCGACGCGCGCCGCCCGAAAACCGGATCGGTGAGCACGCGAATGCCGTCGATCTCGAGGAGGAGCGTGCTATGACCAAGCCACGTAACTCGGAGGCCCGACGACGACACCGGCGTCGCCCACACTGGCAGCGGATTCTCGACAGGGATCGTGATCCGCGGCTTGCGCGTCCTTCCTCCGAAGAAGAAGTCATGCATCACCGGCAGCGTGCTGCCTTCGAGATCGGCTGTTGCGCCGCTCGTGTTGTGAAAGCGGCCGTCGCGGAATTGCGGCGACGAGAGAATTCGGGCCCGATTGGTCGCGGACGTCGTCATTCTCGAAACTTGACGACGTCCACAAGCAAGTCATACACCTGCGCGCCCTGTGTGCTGCGCCGCCATGAAACCTGACGGCGCTAGACTCTTCCTGCGACGCGGACGGTTACGATCCACAGGGCCGCGGCGAGAGCGATCATCAGAATGCCGAGGATGAGCGCCATTCTCCGCCGAGTATGGCGAAGCGCCACCCACGACGGCTCGTCCAGATAGTATCTGCCCGGCGCGGCTTCACGAATGACGGCTCGATGGACCAGTCGCTCCCAGGCCAGCCGTTCGTGAACTCCCAGCTCATCGGGCGACTTCGCCGCTCCAGCGGCGATCGCGCCGGCGCTCTGGAAGTGTGCAACGAGATCCTTCTCTTTGCGGATGATGACCGCGGCAGCAGCTGCTGCGCCCATGGGCGAGCTCCGGCCAGAGTATGAACGAGATCATACGAATGAGCCGACGTCCCCGCCAGATTGCCGCCATGTGCTCTGCATACGACGCTGCGCGGTCATTAAGCTTTCTCGATCATACCGCTCACCGGATGTCGCATGCCTCTTTCGTCAAATCCGATTGCCCTGGACCGTCTTGCCGACCCATCGAGTCGCGTCCGCGTCGCGGCCGCGCGCATCGGACAGGGGCTGTTTGCGCGCGGGCCATTCGACGTCGGAGAGCCGATCCTCAAGCTCGCCGGCCGAGTCGTCAACTACGAAGTGCTGTGGGAGCGCGGCGGCCGATTCTTGGACAACTGCATCCGCTTCGGCCCGGAAACGTATCTCGACCCGGGCGATGGCGTCGGCCGGTACGTCAATCATTCGTGCGAGCCCAACGCGGCCATCCACAAGTGGCGGAATCAGCTTTTTCTCATTGCCGCTCGGCGGATCAGGCGCGGGAACGAGCTCGTGTTCGACTATTCCACGACGATCGGCGACGACGACATCTGGACGATGCGTTGCGACTGCGGCGCGCACGACTGCCGAAAGCGGATCAAGCGCTTCGGTTCTCTCGCCCCCGAGCTGCAGCGTCGGTATCGCGAGCAGGGTCTCGTGCCGAAGTACATCCTCGAAACCCTGCGCTGACCGCTAGCGTTTTAGCGGTACAGCACCTCGCCGCGCTGCTGCACGTTCCGTCGCATGAGCGACACAAAGCCCCAGATCAGCATGTCGACGATTCGTTCGTCGCGAAGTGTCGTGTCGATGCCAGGCTGTTCGCGAAAGCGTCGAATCGACGGGCCGAGCAGGTCTTCCTCGATGACGCGCGCGTATTCGCCGCGAAGAAAGGCGTAGAACTCGAGGAGCGAATCGAGTCGAGTCTCGAAAGGACGATCGCTGGCCGGCGGAATGAAAAAGTAGAACGACGTCACGTGCGTGTCGTACACCGGCTCGCGGGAGTCGAGTGTGTTGAGGAGCTTGGTGGCGAACGAGAACTGCAGCGACGACCGTTCCGGTGTATCGGACAGCATGGCGATCTCGCGAATGGCCGCTTCGTCGGGACCGGTCTCGCTGGTCTTCAGCGCTTCCATGTGGGCGAAGTACCGCTTGTAGAACGAATTGCCCAACCGCGACAGACTCATCCGCCAGTAGTCTCGGTACATCTGTTGGAAGTCCGCGTCCGTCGCGACGTTGACGTCACTCATTCTGCGGCGAAGCTCCAAGTACCGCGGCACGTCGCTGATTCGATTCAATTCGGCAATCACGTCGTCGCGATAGTCGTTCATCAGGCGGTACAAGCGCACCCCCTCCGGTGGTCGTTCCTGTCGAGCAGCCACAAGCGTTAAACGATGACGAATTTAGCGGTCACCTGGCACTCGAGCTCGACCGGAAAGCCACACCGGGCGCGGCGGCGAGACGGAGAAGGACGCTAGCGCCCCAGCGCTCTCCACAGGCTCGGGTCCTCAGAGCCGACCCGCCAGAGCGCCGTGCGCTGAACGCCGGCTTCTTTCGCCTGTCGCGTCAGCGTGGTGAGTAGTTCCGCATCGCTCACCCAAATCTCCCACCCGCCGGGTTTGATCGCGCGAAGGGTGTGCGACGCCGGATCGCGCTCGAGCGGAACGTGCGCCTGTTCAGCGAGGTGCTTTGCCTCGGCGAAGCTCACGGTTTCCGCCGGTCCGGGCTTCTTCAACGACCATCGGTAGCCGTACGTCGGCAGAGCAGCGACGACTCGTGAGGCGCCCACCTCCGCGATGCGACGCGCCAATGAGACGCGCACCCAGTCCGGCGACGAAATCGGCCCCGGACCCGACGTCGACCAGTGCTGGTCGTAGAGCATCGGCATCACGAAATCGGCGACGCCGACAATCGGTTTCGCTGGATATGCCGTGGTGTCCGTCGCGGGAATCGCGACCGCAACGGTGGACACGCCGTGCGCGTGTGCCGAATCAGTGATCGATTTGACGACGCGCAGCAGCGCTGGAAGATCGCGGGCGCCGAGATCCTCGAAGTCGAGCACGAGCCCGGCGTAGTGCATGTTCGCCGCGTGTCGCGCAATCGCGCTCGCGGCGCGGGCGCGCTGGGCGTCATCGCTGGCGAGCGCGCGAATCGAGCTCGGATGAAAACGGTCGCCGTGCCACGCCGTCACGATCGCCATACGCCTGAGGCCGCTGTGCGTCAGTCGAATCGTGTCCGGAAAGAGCGTCGGTATGATCGGCTGCGCACTCGTGCTGTCGAGTGCGATCCAACCCGTTACGGCGACATCGAGGTGTCCGGCATTTGCACGAAGGCTCGAGTCGCTGCGCGCTTCCCACGGTCCGGTGAACGCCCAGAGCTCCGTGGCTGGCGCGTTCCGCTGACCGCACGGAACCGCGAGACTCATCAGGGTGACGCCAGCGATCAGCTTGTTCATGAGCATTTCGTAAGGACGGCACGTGAATTGAAGGGTTCGTCGGCCAACTCGCCACTGTGCATCTGCCTCAACCATCGTGCCAGGCTCGTCATGCGCCGAGTCCACGAGAAGGGAGACTCAACCAATTCGCGGCATCATTCATAGCGGCGTCGCTCTCATTGACGACTGGCTTTCCGGCGTGCGCGAGGGCGGAGCGCATTTGTTCACCGGGGGGCCGGGGAGCGGCAAAAGCACGATCGCACTGCACTTTGCCGATGCCGCTCTGCGTCGCGGCAAGAGCGTGGCAATGCTCGTCCATTCCCGCGCCGACGACGTAAAGTCCCACGCGAAATACCTCGGCATCGATATCGAGACACCTCTGCGCGACGGGCGGCTGCTGCTGCTCCGCTATCGCTCAGAGCTTGTACACTTCGCGGCACACGCGGTGTCCCCGGTACAGGTCGTCGCTGAGCTCGATCGTCTCGTCTCGCCGCACAGCCCGGCGCGCATCGTCCTCGATACGTTCTCACCGTTTGTTTCCGGGTTGGCGCCAGTCGCGCCGATGGTGACTGCGCTCGCCGCATTCCTCGAGCAGAGTGGAAGTACGTCGCTGCTCACGTTTCCCGAAGAGCTTTCGGCGGGATACGATCGTAGTCTCGAGCCGCTGGTGCAGTCTTCCGCGGCAATCATTCGTCTCGCTGCCGAGGACGGTGGCGTTCGACGAGCCGAGCTGTTGAGTCTGCGCTATCCGGCGCCCGTCGCGGCGACCGCACGGTTTATCATTCGCGGAGGAGTGGGGATCGTTGGAGAACACGTACTTCGCGCCGAGCGGTTGACGCTCCGGGTTCCGTAAATGCGCTACGCGCTGCTCTTCATGCTGTGCGCCGTCTGTCTGACGACAGGCGCTCTGGTGACATTCGATCGAATCAGCGTCCTCGGTATGCCCGTGCACGCCGACACACTCGGGCGGCCGACCGCAGACACGCTGCCGACACCCGAAGTCGTCACCCCGGTGGCTCCGACCGCCGCCGACTACGCCCGCTTTGCTGACGCGGACCGCGAGTGGCGCGACAAGAACGCGCGCCAGTACACGCTCGCCGAGCTGCGTGCGCGCGGCGACGGCAAGCGCACGGCGCGAGACTCGGTCGAAGATCGTGTATTCCGCCTCGTGCAGGACAATCAACGCGATCAAGCGATCGCCGAATTGGAACGGTGGGTCGGCGCGCATCCGACCGACTCCGATCTGCTTCTTTCGCTGGCCCGGCTGCTATCGGAAGCGGGACGCAGCGACGCCGCAATCGGCCGATACCGACAGATTCTCGCGATTCATCGGCGCGGAGAGTAACCATGCCAACGTTGGCCCGTGTCGCGAGCGCGCCGCTCGCCTGCTTCGTCATCCTCACAACCGTCGTCGCAACCTCCGCTCACGCGCAACGTCGCCGGGCCGCGGATACGTCGGCGACGCCCCCAACCACCTCGATCACGGTGCGCGCCGAGCTCGCCGCCGTACTTCTGCAATCCAAGAAGTATGATGACGCCGCGCGCGAGTATCGCGCTCTGCTCGCACGGGACCAGACCAACGTCGGCTATCGACTCGGCCTCGCGCGCGCCCTCGCATGGGGAGACCGGCCGCGCGAAGCCGAGATCGAGCTGCTGGCACTGCGCACGAAACGGGTGTACGGACCAACGGTCGATACACTCCTGCGAGAAGTTCGCGAGGCGCTCGAACCGCGCGCTGCCGAGGCGGCGAAGTGGGTTGCTGAAAGGCGCGACTACGCACCCTATCGTCTCGCGTACGCCCGTGCTCTCGCGCGGGAGCACTACAACTGGGCCGCATCCACGCAGTACGACACGCTGCTCGCCGGCGGCGGGCAGGGAAAAATTCCAGACGCGGCCACGCTTCGCCTCGAGCAGTCGCGTGCCCTCATCGACGTGGGCGACTTCACTGGCGGAGCCGCACGGATGCGTGAGGTGCTGCGGGCAGCGCCAAATGACACCGCGTTGCGTCACGAGCTTGCCAACGTACTTCTCTCCGCGCATCGAGACGCCGAGGCGCGCGCGCAGTACGATACGCTGATTCTTCGTACGCCCACAGCGGAGCTCTTCGTCGAACGCGCGCGGCTGCGGCTGGCGAACGGCGACAGCTCGGGTGCCGAGTACGACCTTCTCGCGTCGCTCAAGCAACGACCGGGTGCATCGTCGTACGTGATGCTCGGCGACCTGTATCGCGAGCGCGGCGACTACGTGTCCGCCCAGGGGAAGTACCGCGACGCGATTGGGATGCCGGGGCGCGGCGTGGACCGAATGGGACTTCGCTCGACGATCGCGCAACTCGCGCGTGAGTTGCGTCCGGTCGCCGCGTTCGTACCCGCGGTCGGCGACGATCCTGGTTTGCGCATGACCACGGAAGGCGTGAGCGACAATCTCGGCGTCCACTACGTGTCCTCGACCGTCGGTGGTGCTGTCGCACTTGGCGATGCAACCCGGGTGGGGCTGAGCGTCGTTCATCAGTATCTCGCCGAGCACTCGGCGGTTCGCTCGATCGACCTCAACACGTACGGCGGCGATGCGTCGCTCTCGAGCCAGATCGACTACGGTTCATTCTTGGGCCGATTTGCCATTTCAGGCGGCCAGGTGAGGCCGCCGGCCTCGCGCGCGATCACCGTCGGCGACGCCGTCGTCGCGGGATGGTTGAACGCGTGGGAGTTGGCGCTCGAGACGTCCATGGGTCCGGCGTATCCGTCGCTGCTGACGACGACTGCGTTACGCCCGGCCGACGGTGTTGACGACGTGCTCACCGAACGGGCGATGAGTGGAACGCTGGGTGGGCCGGTAGGCCCCCTTGATGTCGCTGTGACGGCGCAGCGATCGCGATTGAGCGACGCCAATCGCCGGGTGACGTTGCAAGGCTACGCGCGGTATCCGCTCGCGCCCGCCGTGTTCGTCGTCTACACCGCGAGTCGGATCACGTTTGACGAACGCAGTCTGCGGTATTGGGATCCGCTGGATTACGTCGCGCATTCCGCCGGGGTGGAAGTCGCGTCGCGTCCACTGCGTGGCCTGTCGTGGGCAGTGCGCGCACTCCCGGGAGTTGCATGGAGCAGGGAATTACCGCAGCCCAAGATCCTCAATGGGCGGCTTCAGCCCAGGCCGACCGAGGTCGTCAACCGAACGGCCGTTCAAGTGTCGTCGAGCGCCGAGCTGTCGTGGCGGGGCCCCGGCTGGGAGGGGATGTCGGCGGTGAGCTATGGACTCGGCAGAGTCGGTGAGTATCAGCGACTGAGCGTGACGCTCGGGGCTCGGATCATTCCATGAACGTCCTCGCCGATGGCGATAGCCTCGTACTGCAGATCGGCGTCGCGTTCGTGCTCACGTTTCTCGTGGTTTTGATCCTCCGCTACGTCCTGCTGCTCTGGCTTGGGTTTCTCCATCACATCGAGAATCGCGGAATCGCGCACGAATCGGGGCCCGAGCCGCCGGTCTCGATCGTCGTGCCGGTCTACAACGAAGAGACGGTCGTGATCTCCGCGCTGCGCAGCCTGCTCGCGCTGCACTATCCGTCGATCGAGATCATCGTCGTCGACGACGGCTCGACGGATCGCACCGTCGAGCGTGCCGAGTCACTCGAGGGACGATATGGCAATAGCACGCTGCGCGTCGTCTCGAAGCGCAATGGCGGAAAGGCAAGCGCGCTCAATACGGGTATCGTTCTGGCGCGTCACGACTTCGTCCTCTGCATGGACGGGGATTCGCGCCTCGACCCGGACACGCTGCGCACCGCGATGCGGCACTTCGCCGATCCGCGTGTCGGAGCGGTCGCGGGGAATGTGAAGGTGGTGAACCGCGACAATGTGTGGACGCGGCTTCAGGCGCTCGAGTACCTCGAGGGGCTCAACATGGCGCGTCGCGCTCAGGGCCTGCTTCGCGTCGTCAACATCATACCGGGGCCGATTGGCGTGTTCCGACGGGACGCGCTTCGCCAGGTCGGCGGTTACGACACGGATACCTTCGCCGAGGATGCCGACCTCACGCTGAAGATTCTCACGGCTGGGTGGCACGTCGCCTACGAGGAGCGGGCGATCGCGTATACGGAGGCGCCCGAGCAGTTCGTGGACCTGGTCAAGCAGCGGTATCGCTGGACTCGGGGAATTCTTCAGGCGCTGCGGAAGCGGCGCGCGTGGCTGATGTCGCCGTGGCGCGGCGGGATCATCTGGCTCTCGCTCGTCGCGATGATGTTCGAGGCGGTGCTCTGGCCGGTGATGAACATCGTGGGGAATCTGCTCTTCTCGCTCGTCGCGCTTTCGGTGGGCGCGGCGTCCGGCGTCGTCTACTGGTGGGTTCTGCTGACGATGCTCGACGTTGCCGCCGCACTCTATGCCGTCGGGATCGAGGGAGAGGAATTACAACTCGTGCCGTATGCGGTGCTCTACCGCTTCTTCTTCATCTCGATGATCGACGTCGCGAAGCTCTTCGCAACGGCCGAAGAAGTCGCGCGCGTGAACATGACGTGGGGTAAGCTCGAGCGAGCTGGGAGGATCTAGATGCGGATCGATACGCTGCTGTCGACCATCATACTCGTCTCGTTTCTCGTGACGATTCTCATGGCGATGGGCAGCTACGCGGCCTACAAGATTCGTGAGCGCCGACGTCCCCGCGCGGAATCGCGAGCGACGCCCGACGAGTCGCCGTACTTCGAGCGCATTTTCGCTGACGAGCCGTAATGAAAGTCGGGCCAGCACTGCTCGTTTTCGGAGGCCCGGCGATCGCTGTGGTGTTGGTCTCGGCGGCCGTGACTCTTCGTCGCACCGAAGCCGCGACGCGCCCGCAACCAGCGCGCTTTTCCGGATCGACGGTCGTGCAGCGACTTCCGTCGCTCATGGCTTCGCCTCGATTGGCTCAGGCGATTCCGGTCATCGTCGTCCGCGATGAGGCCGCGGAGTCGTTCTATACCTCGCGGGCGGAATTCGACGCGATCATCACACGCTGGCGCGACGCGCTGGTCGCGGTCGGCGCCGACGTTCGTGTGCTTCCGGCAGCGGCGGCGCGCGACGACAATGTCGCCCGAGTGATCGTCGTTCCGTCGTCGCCCTGCCTGACCGTTGCGGCACGCGAGATGTTGGATGCCGCGAGTGCACATGGGACCGGCATCATTCTCACCGGCGCGGCGGGCACGTACGACGCAGGATGTCGGCCGCTTGGTTACGGGCTGATCATCGGCGCCACGGGCGCGTCACGTGCCGAAGTGATGGAGACGCGCGATGCTGCGTACGTGACCTTTCCGGCGGCGGGCGCGCTGTCGGCAGACATTCCGCCCGGAGCGCGCCTCGATCTCAAACCTGGTCGCCAGATCGCCCTGCGCCACCGAACACGCGACGCGTTCTATTCCGACTATTCACTACAGCCGGAACCGGCGCATCGTGAACCACTCCTCGATGCCGCGTTGACGCATTCCAATGTGGGCACGCGTCGACTCGTCTACTGGGGTTTCGAGCTCACGGATGTCGTCGACCGCCCGTGGAATCGCGCGATCGCTCGGTTGCTCGTTCGAAACTCGGTGGCGTGGGCGGCGCAGGAGCCTCTGGCCACGATCGAGCCGTGGCCGAATGGAAAGGTGGCCGCAGCGTCGTTCGCGCAGGACGTGGAAAGCGGCTTCGCGAACGCGCGATACGCCGTCGACACGCTCCGGGCAGTCGGAGTTCGATCGACGTTCTATCTCACGACGGAGCTGGCCCAGCGCTACGAGCGATTGTCGCACCATCTCGCCGAATCCGATGAGATTGGAACCCATAGCGAGAACCATCGTCTCCTGGGCGGTCTGCCCAGCGCCGAGCAGCGCCTTCGCCTGTCGACGTCGCAGCGCGAGCTGCGAGAGACCATTGGGAGCAACGTGGCCGGGCTGCGTCCTCCCGAGGAGCAATTCGATACCGCGACGATGAGCGCCTGGCTCGCGGCCAAGGGCACCTATCTTTTCGGCGCGAACGACTCGCGATCCGCGGCGCCCGAGCTGCTCCGCATCGGATCCGACACGCTGGTGTTGGTCGGACGCGTGGGCAGCGACGATTTTGCGGTGGTTGCCGGACGCGCGCCTGTGCCCGATACGCTCTCGGCGATCTTCCTTCGTGAATACGAGCGCATGCGCGCCCTCGGCGGACATTACGTACTCAACTACCACTCTCAGGTGCTCGCTCGACCTGAGCTCGTCTCCTCGCTCGCGATAGTCGCCCGACGTCTCGTGGCTGATTCATCTGTGTGGGTGGCGACAGTGGGAGATGTCGCGGAGTGGTGGCGCGTGCGTGCGCAGATGAAAGCCAGGGCAGTGATCATCGGTAGTCGCATGCAGGTGATCGTCCGGAACCCGGGTGATCAGGCCGCACATGATGTCGTGGTGCGAATCGTCCTGCCAGACTCGAAGCGCGTCGCGCGTGCCGACGCGACGCTCTTGTCGGGCGCGGGGCGCACCGTTCGATTACTGTTGCCGCCCCTTCAGCCGCGGACGACCAAAATACTGACCGTGGTTCTCGCGGATTTGCGTTAAGCGGGCGCCGGTTTTGGCCGTGGCTGCAGGACCCCTTGGTCGTCATTGCTGTTACCCGTACGGCGCGGTATATCACGGGCACGCGTTGCGCCCCGCCGGCCCAGGTCCCCTCGAATGTCGCAAGACGAAATCGCACACATCGGGAAGTATCAGATCCTCGGCCAGATCGGTGAGGGCGCCATGGGTGTTGTCTATCGCGCCCTGGACCCGGTTCTCAATCGTCCGGTCGCCGTCAAGGTGATGAGCGATGCGCTGGCGCGTGACACTGACCTGCGGGGCCGGTTTCTTCGCGAGGCGCAGTCGGCGGGGTCGCTTCAACACCCGAACGTCGTCACGATCTATGACTTCGGAGACGTCGACGGGCACCCCTTCATCGCCATGGAGTTCGTCGAGGGAACGGACCTCGATGAGCTCCTTCGCAATCGCGCACAGCTGTCCCCCGTCGAGAAGATCGACATCCTTGTGGATGTGCTGAACGGGCTGGCGTACGCCCACAAGCGCGGCATCATCCATCGCGACGTCAA
>Ga0310811_10012745_pt1 | contig 10927 bp, 11 predicted proteins | sample YCmetagenome_FD_207642 | JGI IMG/M metagenome (GOLD analysis project Ga0310811, IMG submission 207642) | Soil microbial communities from experimental microcosm in Duke University, North Carolina, United States - YC | ecosystem: Engineered > Artificial ecosystem > Soil microcosm > Unclassified ...
GCGGACCGACGACGCCCTCAAGGTCTCCGGCTCGGCCCGCAAGCAGATCCTGTGGGACGCCGGCGCGGACCTGATCCCTTCTTCGGTCCGCTCGCGCGCCAAGCAGCCGTTCACCTTCCCCGTCAGCGCCTACCTCGCCGCCGGCGGCCCGCTGTGGGACTTCGTCCGCGACGTGCTCGCCCGGCCCAGCCTCGTGACCTCGGGTTACCTCGCTGGACCGGCGCTGCGGCAACTGATCGCCGAGCACGGCGAGGGCAAGGACCACGCCCGGCTGTTGTGGGGGTTGATGGTGTTGGAGCTGTCCCTACCGTGATGCCGCCTCGGCGATCACGTCGAGGTTCTCCGACAGCCGGGACCAGAACCGGGATACCCACCCGAGGTACCACGGAACCAGGGTCACGTCACGCTGAGCCAGCAGCGTGACGTGACCCTGTGTCGGTACGAACCACAGTGCGCCGAGCCGGGCGAGGGCGACGGCATCGGCGCACGGGGAGGCCAGCAGAAACCGCTGAACCGTGGGGGGATCCAGCTGGAAATCGCCGCGGGCGCGGCGGCAGGACAGCCACAAGGCTTTGGCGGCGTCGGCGGGGCGGCGGGAGAAGCCGGTCTCGTCCCAATCGATCACGGTGCAACCGGAGTTGCCGAAGACCAGGTTGCGGCCGTGCAGATCACCGTGGTGTACGGAAATGTCCACACCGGACAGACGTGCGGCGGCGTCCACCAGGCCATCGAGATTTGCTTGGACGACCTGGGCCAGGTCGACGTGGTCACCCAGTACGGAGAGGGTGCGAGGGAGCTCCCGGTCGGCGTCGGCGCGCCACGGGGAGGCGTAGTCGGCGATCAGGTCCTCGGCGACGTCGGAGCCATGTGCGGACAGGCCGCGCAGGATGCCGCCGAGTTCGCCGAGGTGGGGGCGGCCGTCCTGCACGGCCTGGCCGTCGGCGAAGGGCCGGACGACGACGAGCGAAGGCCCGTGCCGGCTCAGGTCCAGCACGGGCGGATACCAGGACACCCCACGCAGCGCGGTGTCGACGCGTCGGATCCGGGCCTCGATCAGCTCGGTCGACGTCACAGGATGGTGGACCTTCACCGAGAGTCGGCCGACGCGGTAGGAGGAGTTCACGCCGCGCCCGTCGAACACCTCGGCGTCGCCGCTCGCGATGGCGGCCATGACGCCGGCGACGGACGTCATGGTAGCCAGGAATGGACGGCGCTGAGCAGCGAAGACACCGGCTGGGCGCTGTCGAGCCGCAGCACCGGGCAGGACAGGCCGGCCAGCCAGCGCTCGTGTTCGACCAGGCTGCGGCCGGTGAAATCGGGGTCGTCGTAGCCGCGAGCCCAGTCCAAGAACTCCTGGTGGGCCTGCTCGTTGAACCCACCCACCTTGATGGTGTCGCCATACCTGAGTGACTCTCGGTTACCCAGCCGGTCCATCCGCTTCCCGGGGTCCAGGGTCAGGAACACGACGCCGTCGAACTTCTCGATCAGACCGCCGCCCCAGCCCATCACGGACCCGGACAGCACCCAGCTGTCGCGCGGCAGGAACAACTCCGCCATCAGGGCCAGCCGCGCCGCCGGATCCCGTTTCTGGGTGTACGGCGGCGAGGTCGGCACCCAGAAGTAGTCGTCGACGTCGGCGTGCGGGATGGCCAGCGAGGTGGCCAGCTCGCGGCCGAGGGTGGTGGTCCCGGACCCGCTGGCCCCGGTGATCAGCAGTCGGCAGGTGCGCACAGAGAGTTCCTTCATCCGGTCGACAGCGACGCGGCCGGGCGGAGCCGGGCCGACAAATAGTCCGCGAGTCCGTCGACATGGCGGCGGACGTCCCGGAAATCGTATCGGAGCCGGTAGGACGGCAGTGCGGCCAACGCCGCGCGGGTGCGGTCCGGCGCGCCGGGGGCCGGCTCGTGCCCGAAGATGTTGAGGTGCTTGTTGGCCTCGGCGAGCGTCCGTGCGGCCAGCAACTCCTGGTTGACCGACGGGGTCACGGGGGAGAGGTCCACCTCGGACGGATGGTCGGCCAGGCTGAGATGCACGACCGCGTCCACCCGCGCCGACCGGCCGATCGTGGTGCCAAGCAGGTCGGCGTACTCCTCGGGGTAGAGCAGCGCGGTACCGTGCGGCTCCGCGCCGGATTCCTTGAGGCTCAACAAGGTCTGGTTGGCCGGGTGCGACAGCGAGGCCCGGATCCGGGTCGCCGAGCCGTCGCCGAACAGCAGGTCGAAGGTGTCGAGGCGGACGGAAATGGACCTCGGCCAGCCGATGCCGACGACTTCGTCGTCCGAAGCCACCAGGCTGACGTCGTCGTTGCAGATCATCCGGCCAGCGCCGGCCAGCGCGGTGGCCATGATGAACGACGTCTTGCCGGCCCGGCTCCCGCCCACCAGCGCGACTCCGATGCCGCCCAGGTCGACCACACCGGCGTGCAGGAATACCGCGCCCTGGCGGCTCGCGGCCGAGCGGTGGATGGCACGGGTGGCCCGCAGCACGGACTGCGTCACCCATGCCGGCCCGCGCGGCGCGAGGTGGAACAGCATCTTGGCGCCGTGATCGACCGCGTAATCGACGGTCACTTCACCTTGCGCGGTAACGGATTCCGGGACCGCGGCCGGCGTCGGCGGGCCGGCGGCGACGACCTGCCACTCACCGGGCTCGGCCGCACCGGCCTGCACCGAGAGGTACGGCGCGGTGAGGCGGCCGATCTGCTCGGCCACCTCCGCGTCGCAGGTCAGGCCGGTACGGGCGAACCGGGAGCTGACCACAAACTGGCGTGCCGTCACCACATCACGATCCCGGTGCTGACCAGCTCCTTCGTGATGCCGGAGACCTCGGCCAGCGAGCGGGCGACGATCTCGTGGATGCGCGCCTCCACCGACGGGTCCGGCTCGCCGCCGGTGACCCGCACGATGACCTCGTCCGGCGCGCCCAGCGGCGCTTCCTTCGAGGTGAACACGTGCGTCTCCACGGCCAGCCCGGTCTCCCGGTTGATCTCGGCGGCCAGGTCGCGGGCCAGCACGCCGTACAGCTTGCCGGTGTGGTCCAACGGGTTCTTGCCGGCCGGCGCCTCGATGCTCATCGAGCGCATCGGCGTGATCAGCCCGTTGATCCGGTTGCCACGGCCGACCACGCCCACGTCGCCGGTGTCGGCGACCGAGCCCAGCGCGGTCAGGTACGGCTTGCCGTTGCGGTCGGTCGGGTTGACCAGCAGCTCCGGCACGAAGCCGAGCAGCTGCTGGCAGAACGCGGTGATCTGTGCCTCGCATGCCGCCTTGCGCTCGAAGTACTGCGCGAGCGAGAAGATGCGCGAAGCCAGGAACGGCATGTTCACGATGAGCTTGAACCGGTCCTCGGTGCGGCTGCCGAACACCTTGACGTCCCAACCGGTGTCCGGGTTGACCCGCTTGAACTCGGCGCCGTTGATGTGCTGCTCCACGCCCAGCACCAGCTGCTCCAGCCGGCTCAGCGGCGCGTAGCCGTGCAACAGGTTGCAGTCGTTGGAGACCAGCCGCGGGTCGCCGATCTCGATCAGGTCGTCCAGCACCTGCGGCCGGTAGCGGGAGTGGCCGCGGCCGGCACCCTGGTGGTCCACGATCTCGCACTGCACGACCAGGTGCTTGTCCGCGTCGAAACCGGTGGTCACCTCGGCCAGCACCTCGGCGGTGGCCTCGAACAGGATGCGCTGCAACGGGATCTCCCGGTCGCCGAAGCGGTAGGCGCCCTTGCCGGCGAACAGCACGGTGTACGGCTTGGTCATCTCACCGCGGCCGTAGTCGATGTCGGCCTCGCCGCCGAAGATCATCACCTTGTCGAACCAGTGGTGCGCGACCCGGCCGAACTGGGCAAGGCAGTACTCCGCATAACGCCGCGAGGCCCGTTCGGCGATGGCGTCGCACATGGTGTCCGGATGGCCGATGCCCTTGCGCTCGACCAGCTCGTAGGGCAGGTCCTCGATGTCGGCGGTGCTGCCGGGGAGAACACGGATGGTGCTGGCGTGCACGGCGGTCATTCCGTCCTCACTTCTTCTTGGTCGGCCGCGAAGAATGGCGATTTCGACCGAGATTACGGCCGGTCGCGCCGCCGGAAATGGTGTGCCGTCGAAAAAATCGCACCGTGGAACAGGCGTTCCCGGTCATCGCGGCGGCCGGGTAACTTCCCGGCATCATCGCAACGATCGGAATCGGAGTGACAGCCGAATCGAAACCCATGCACCTGGTCAGGGTCGCCGTGGTGTTCCCGCACACGCTGGTCCGCCTGGGCGTCGAGCACGTGCTCGCCTCGGACGGGCGACTACGGGTCGTCGACCTCGCCGACGAGGTGGACGTCGTGGTGTGCGGACCGGGTTATCCGCCCGGACCGCGGACCGTGGTCGTCACCAGCGACGCCGTGCCGGCGGGTGCGGCCGCGACGGTCGACTGGCTGGCCGAGCCGGACAACCTGATCGCCACGGTGCTGCGCATCGCCGGCGACCCGGGCCCGCCGCCGTCGACACCGCTGGGCCGGCGCGAGGTCGAGGCGCTGCGCCTGGTGGCCCGAGGACTCACCCACCGGCAGATCGGCACTCGGATGGGCCTGACCGAGGAAACCGTGAACACCTACCTCAAGCGAATACGACGCAAGCTGGGCGCGCACAACAAGGCCCTGCTCACCCGGCGCGCGATCGAGCTGGGCTACCTCACGTAGAAGGGACCGGTGATGGGTCTACAGTGGACGTTGCTCGCGCCGGCGGGCACGGAACACCTGCCAGTGTCGATAGCCCAGCTCGCGCAGGTGCCGGCGGACCGCCTCGAAGTCCTCGCCGACGCGGTCCGGCCGGTGCGCGTCCGAGCCGAAGGTCACCTTGACGCCGTAGAAAGCCGCCCGTGCCACCACGTCCGGCGACGGATACCAGCCGCCGACCGGCTTCGTGCCGCCGGAGGTGTTGATCTCCATCACCACGTCGGCGTCCGCGATGTCGCGCAGCATCTTGTCCACCGCCGGCGTCCGGATGTCGGCGATCTCCGGGCGGTTGCCCTTGATCGCGTCCACGTGCCCGAGGATGTCGAACGCCCCGCAGCGGGCCGACCGGCCGACTGCGGCGCAGTACTTCTCCTTCTCCGCAACCAGGTCCGCGCCGTCCCAGCGTGCGGGGTCGAAGATGTCGGTGTCGCCGAGGACATGCACCGACCCGATGATGTAGTCCAGCGGATAGTCCTGGAAGATTCGGCGATACAGCTCCACGTGCTCGTCGAAGAAGTCGGACTCCACGCCGACCAGCACGGTGATCCGGTCGCGGAACTCGTCCCGCAGCGCCAGCGCTTCGGCGATGTAGCGGGGGAACTCCGACTTGGCCATCGCCACCCACGGCTTGAAGTGGTCGACCGGCTCGCCGAAGAACGGCGAGTGGTCGGACACGCCGATGGTGTCCAGGCCGGCGTCGATCGCCGCCTCGATCATCTCCCGCAGGCTGCCGACGGCGTGGCCGCACCGGTCGTGATGGGTGTGCAGGTCGAACATGGGCACCGCCTTCCCTCTCCACCACCAGGATCCGGTGTCTCGGCGCGGCGGTCGACGTCCCAGTTCCGGGACGGATGTCGATGCTGACCGCGGTGGTGACGGGCGTGTCCCGTGGACTCGGCCGCTGCATTTGCCGTTCGCTCAAGGATTCCGGCTACCGGGTGCTCGGTGTGGGTGCGGCCGCCGCGCCGCGGCACGATGATCTGGACGACTACCGGTCGCTGGACCTGAGCGCGCCGTTGCCGACGGATCTGTTCGCCGGCAAGGACATCGATGTGCTGGTCAACAACGCTGGTGTGTACCTCGATGATCCGCGTGGCGGCTACGGCGACTTGTTCGGCCTAAGCCTGGCCGACCTGCGGAATACCTTCGAGGTCAACCTGTTCGGCGCGGTGCAGATGGCCCAACGGTTCGTGCCGGACATGATCGCGCGAGGGCGCGGGAGGATGGTGTGCGTGTCGTCCGGCCTGGGCCGGTTACAGGACGCGGACGGGGCTTCCTTCGCGTACCGGTCGTCGAAGCTCGCCGTCAATTCGCTGGCGGTGACCGTGTCGCGGCACTTCACTCACGGCGACCTGGCCGCGTTTTCCTTCTGTCCCGGGTGGATACGCACCGGGATGGGCACGGCGGCCGCGCCGAACGAGCCCGCCCTCGCGGCCGCGGACCTGGTGCACCTGCTCGGCGCACCGGCCTCGGTGACCAACGGAAGGTTCTTCCGCGGCCGCGATGAGCTGGGGTGGGACACGCACGACCCGTTCGGGACCCAGGTCGTCAAGTCTCAGCGGTGGGCGTAGACCAGGTGCAGGTCCAGTGCTGCCGGCACCATGGACGGGCGGTCCAGCGTGGCGGTGTATCCCTTGGCCCGCAGTAGTTCGACGACGTCGTCCAGCCGGGTTCCGACCTGCTGCACCTCGACCACGAACTGCTCGATGCGCGTCCAGTCCGTCTCGGTGATGCCCGTCAGCACCTCGAGTTCCGCGCCCTCGACGTCGATCTTGACCAGATCGATCCGCGGCACGTGCCGCCACTCGTCGAGCACGTCCGACAGCGGACGTACGGTGACTTCCTCGCGGTGCGAGCGCATCGTCACCTCGGCGACGTCGGCCCCGCGGTCGTCCCGCATCAGGTCCCGCAGGCCCTGCTTCTCCTCCGGGTACCGCGTCGAGTTCGCCGGCAGCCCCGGGAAATGGTGGAACGTCGCCGTCTCCGCCACCGCGCCGAGGGCACACCCGTAGACATGGCAGTCCGTGAGCTCGTGCAGCTCGATGTTGCGCCGCAACACCTCTCGCGTGTCGGCCATCGGCTCCACGGCCAGCACCGTCGCCGCCGGCGATTCCGTCTTCACGAACAGCGAGAACAGCCCGATGTTCGCCCCCGCGTCCACCACGAAGGCGTTGCGCGGCAACGTGACTCCGTGCCGCAGGTACTCATGCCGCTCGAATATCTCCTGGTAGAGAAACCGTGCGTCGTCCGCCGCATCCGTGCTCGCCGCGGCGTAGCACTCCAGCGTCGGATTCAGCCTGACCAGGGACAGCTTTCCCATGCTTTCCTCCCGCATGCCATGAGACAGGGCTGGTCCTCGGACGCTACCCATGGCCGCCGGCCGGAACCACGACTGTTTCACGGCACGAAACAGGGTTACGCCAAGGCCGTCCCACGCACTGCCCAGGCCCGGGCGGTCAACGGAACGGAGCCGTCGGCGGCGATCGGCAGCCGGTCATGCAGCAGGTCCCGCAACGCACCGCGTCGGTCGTCGGCCAACGACATCACGTACCCGGGAGCCGGGCCCTGACCGCCGAGGAACGGCCGCCAGTAGTCGTCGAAGTCGGCGAAGACAGTGGGCACCTCGATGGCCCGAACCCGCACGTCGCCGAAACCGGCGTCCGACCACAACCTGGCCAAGACGTCGGCGCGGCACAACGGAGGCCCAGAAGTGGCGCAGCATGCCCATGCCGTCGGCGTAATCCCATACGTACGCGCCGGCCACGCCGCCCGGGACGAGGATGCGGGCGATCTCGGTCGCGGCCAGCTGCGGGTTCGGGACGAAGTTGAGCGCCAAGCCGCTGACCACGGCGTCCACGCTCCGGTCGGGTAGCGGCAGCGACTGGGCGTCCCCGACCTGGAAGGACGCCCTCGGGTCGGTGACGCGAGCCCGGGCCCCGGCCAGGAATCCCGAGGACGGGTCGACACCGAGGACGTGGGCGGGATCGGTCGCGGCCAGCACGGTCGCGGTGAGCGCGCCGGTGCCGCAGCCGACGTCGACCCAGCGGCCACCCGCCGGCCCGGCCAGCCAGTGGACGAACTCGTGTGCGACCGGGCGGCTCCACCGGCCGATGTACGCCTCGTACGCGTCACCAACTGCCCAGACGTCGTGCTCGCTGGTCACGGGGCCGACGGTACGCCCGCGCGGCGGCATCGGCCATCGGAGAGGACCGGGACGAGAGCGGCGTAGCAGCGGGCCGGCCGAGGCTGGGGGTGAGACTGTCGTGACGCACCGGGAGGACCCGTGGACAACCATTTCATGCTGCGGCTGGCCGAAGAGAACACCATGGGCGGCGTGGAGAACCTGATGAACCTCTACTGGGCGCTGTCGGGCGTGCTCGCGGCCGACGTGCCGGGGGAGGTCACGGAGGTCGGCTGCTACGAGGGGCGCACGGCGGTGCTGCTCCAGAAGGTCATCGAGCACTACGCCCCGGAGCGCGAGCTGCACGTCTTCGACTCGTTCGAGGGCCTGCCGGCGCCGGGCCCGCAGGACGGGGAGTTCGCGGCGGCGGGCATGAACAGCACGGGGGAGAAGGAGCTGCGCGAGACCTTCAAGCGTTGGGACGTGCGGGAGCCGGTGATCCACGCCGGCTGGTTCGAGGACACGCTCGCCGAGGGACTGCCGGCGCGGCTGTGCTTCGCCTATCTCGACGGCGACCTGTACGACTCGGTGAAGGTGAGCCTGGAGCATGTCTACCCGCGGCTGTCGCCGGGGGCGATCGTGATCGTGGACGACTACTGCGACCGGGCCAAGAACCCGAACGCGTTCGACGGGTTCCCCGGCCCGAAGCAGGCCTGCGACGAGTTCTTCGCCGACAAGCCCGAGCAGGTCTCGGTGCTGGTCGGCCCCGGCCTGATGGCGGCCGGCTACTTCCGCAAGAGCTGAGACACGGATCCGCCCCGGCGCTTGGGCACCGGGGCGGATCCGATGTCAGGCCAGCACCGACCGGACGGCGTCGGTGAGCAGCCGCGTCCCGTCCACGGTCATGATCGACTCCGGGTGGAACTGCAGCCCGGCCAGCCGAGGCCCACGCAGCGCGTACACCTCGCCGGTCCGCTCGTCCCGGCTCACCTCGACCCCCGTGTCTCCGGTGTCGAAGGCGGCGAAGGTGTTGTAGAACGCCACCCGCTCGCCCGTGCCGAACAGGTCGATCTTGCGCTGCACGCCCTGGTTGGGCCGGTCCAGACGCCGCAGGTCGAAGCCGAGGCGCAGGGCCAACAACTGGTGGCTCAGGCAGATGGCCAGCATTGGACGGCGTTCGTCCAGCGCCCGGTCGATCATCGCCCCCATGGCCGCGATCTTCGGATCCGACACGGCACGGGGATCGCCCGGCCCCGGCCCCATCACCAGCAGATCAGCCTGGTCGAAAGGCTCCGAGTAGCGGCGCACCTCCACCGACAATCCGAGTGCCTCCAACTGTTTGCGCAGCATCGCGGTGAACGTGTCCTCGCCGTCCACGACGACCGCCGTCAGACCGGCGAACTCGGCCGCGGCAGGAACCGAAGAAGCCTGCCAGAAGTCGGCGATGCTGTCGTTGCGCCGACGCAAAGCCTGCCGTACCAACGGATGCGTGCCGAACCGGGCTGGCTCGGCCGGGGACAAGGCGTTGAGCACCCCGGCCATCTTCACCCGGGTCTCGGCGGCCTCGGCCATTGGATCGGAGTGCCGCACCAACGTCGCGCCGGCTGAAATCCGGACGTTTCCAATGGGATCGATGGCGGCGGTGCGGATCAGGATGGCCGAATCCGCTTGCTGCGCACCGTTTTCATCCCGGCTGATCAGCGCCGCGACCCCGCTGTAGTACCCGCGCCCCTCCGGTTCGTAGCGCCGGATGACGCGCGCGGCGCTCTCCAGTGGGCTGCCGGTCACCGTGGCGGCGAACATGGTCTCGCGCAGGATCTCCCGCACGTCCCGGTCGGTCCGGCCGTCGATCTGGTAGCCGGTGTGCGCCAGCCACCGCATCTCCTTGAGGAACGGCCCGCTGACGGTCACCTCGTCGCTGATCCGGGCCATCATCTTCAGGCCCTCGTCGAGGACCATGTAGAGCTCGTCGGTCTCCTTGCGGTCGGCCAGGAACTCCATCAGCCCGTCGAGGGTCGGGCCGCCCGGCGGGTAGCGGTAGGTGCCGCTGATCGGGTTGGTCACCACGGTGCCGGCGTCCAGCGAGATGTGCCGCTCGGGGGTCGCGCCGACCAGCGTGGTCGTGCCGGTGTGGATGATGAACGTCCAGTAGCTCTTCTCCTCCCGTTCCAGCAGCCGCCGGAAGAACGACAGCGCGGTCGGCACGCCGTAGTCGTCGATCTGGGCCACGAACGACCGCTTCAGCACGAAGTTGGCCCCGACACCGGTGCCGATCTCGTCGTCGATGACGCGCCGGACCATCGCGGCGTATGCGTCATCGTCCAGGTCGAAATGCCCGTCGGACAAGGTGATCGGCGTCCGTGGCAGACGGGCCAGCGCGGTGTCGACCGGCACCAGGTCGCGGTCGGCGATGGTCATCGCCAGCAGCGGAGTGCCGTCGTCGGCCGCCTCGAAGCCGCGCTCGGCGATCTGCCGGTACGGCACCACCACGAGCACGTCGCCGCCGGGTTCGGGGAGCGGGATGTCGGCCAGCGTCGCGTGTTCGGTGACGTCGCCGACCAGCACCTGAACCGAGGACCTGGTGCGCTCCGGGCGGTGAATGATCGCGAACGGCGGCGTCTGTGTGAGGACCCGGTCGAGCAGGTCGGCGGTCATGCGGTTGCCTCCTTCCGCTGGAGGGTCCAGGCCCGGATCACGTGATGGGCCTGGGCGGGGTTGAGCCGCGGATCGCACAGCGTCGTGTACGGCCCGGAGCCCAGCTCGGACCGCTCGGTGACGCACTCCACGACGTCGTCCGGGGTCGCCTCCAGGTGCAGCCCGCCGGCGATGCCACCGGCCCGGTCCACCGCCCGCCGGAACCCCCGGACCTCGGCGGTGATGGTGCCGACGAACCGGGTCTTGGCCCCGTCGGCGGTGCTGACGGTGTTGCCGTGCATCGGGTCGCACAGCCAGATGGCCGGATGGCCGGCCGCCGCGACCGCGGCGACCAGCGCCGGCAGGCGGTCGTCGACGAGGTCCGCGCCCATCCGGGCGATCAGCGTGAGCCTACCGGACTCCCGGTCCGGATCGAGTCGTCCGCACAGGTCGACCAGC
>Ga0310811_10012746_pt1 | contig 10926 bp, 11 predicted proteins | sample YCmetagenome_FD_207642 | JGI IMG/M metagenome (GOLD analysis project Ga0310811, IMG submission 207642) | Soil microbial communities from experimental microcosm in Duke University, North Carolina, United States - YC | ecosystem: Engineered > Artificial ecosystem > Soil microcosm > Unclassified ...
CCGCCCCGAGTCCGCGATGCGCGGGGGCTGTTTATCCCGCCGGCCATCATCCTCCGAGGTATGCACTGACCACCTCCTTGTGTTCGCGCACCTGCGCCGGCGTGCCGTCGGCCAGGACGCGGCCCAGGTTCAGTACGGTGACGTGATCGCAGATATCGAAGATCAGGTCGGCATGATGTTCCACCAGCAATACGCCGGTGCCTTGGCGGCTGATGTGCCGGATCAGGTCGCCCAGGCGGCGGATTTCTTCCGCGGCCAGGCCGGCCGCGGGTTCGTCCAGCAGCAGGAAGGCCGGCCGCAGCATGAGCGCGCGGGCGATTTCCAGGAAGCGCAGCTCGCTGTGCTGCAGGCGGTCGGCGCGTGCGTCCGCCACCGAGCCGAGGCCGACGACCTGCAGCGCCGTTCGCGCCGAGTCATGCAGTGCCGATTCTTCGCGGCCGTGGCGCGGCAGGCGCAGCAGTGTTTCGATGAAGGACGCGTGCCCTTGCAGCGTGCCGCCGATCATGACGTTCTGCAGCACGGATGCCTCGCCGATGATGCGCGGCGTCTGGTAGGTGCGTGCGATGCCGCGCGGCGCGCGTTGCAGGGGCTTGCCCGGGGCCAGGGGCGCGCCGTCCAGCGCCAGGCTGCCGGCTTCGGGTGTGCAATAGCCGGAGATGACGTTCAGGGTGGTGGTCTTGCCGCTGCCGTTGGGGCCGATCAGTCCGTGTACTTGTCCCGGCGCGATGGACAGGCTCAGGCCGTCGATGGCGCGCACGCCGCCGAAGCTCAGCACGATGTTTTCCAGCACGATGCCGCCGCGCGCCGGTGCTGCCGTCAGCAGCTGGCCCAGGAGCGTGGGATTGGGCACGATGGCGCGATTGGCGGGCAGCGGCCGGCGATTGCGGAAGTCCAGTAATGCGGCGATTCCGCCCGGCGCGACCAGGACGATCACCAACAGCATCAGCGCGTACAGAAAGTTGGACCATGCCGCCAGCGGCGCGGCGATCTCCGGGAGTACTGTCAGGATCAGCGTGCCCAGCAGCGGGCCCAGGATGGACCCGCGGCCACCGATCAGTATCGAGATGAAGAACAGTACCGACAGATCGAAGGTGAAGGCGTCCGGCGTGATGTAGGTTTGCAGCGAAGCGAACAGGCCGCCCGCCACCGCGGCCAGCACACCGGCGAAGACGAAAATCAGCGACAGCAGCCTGACCTTGGAAATGCCGCTGGCCTCGGCCGCGACTTCGGCGTCGCGCACGGCGATCAGTCCGCGGCCGTAGCGGCTGCGCGCCACGTTGGAGGTCAGTAGCGTGCACACGCCGGCGATCGCCAGGCACAGGTAGTACAGGCCCATTTCGCTGTCGAAGGGCGCGGGCAGTGCCGGCCCGGTCAGCCCGATGCCGCCGCCGGTCACGTCCTGCCAGGCCAGCGCGATCTGCGTGACGATAGTGGCGAAACCCAGCGTGGCCATGGCGAAGTAGAACGTGCGCAGGCGCAGCGCCGGCAGGCCGACGATCAGGCCGAAGACGCCGCCGCCGACGCCGGCGCAGGCCAGCGCCACGAAAGGCGGCAGCGCCGGCAGCACATTGCCGGCCGCCAGTACGCTGGTGATATATGCGCCCAGGGTCAGCAGGGCGACATAGCCGATGGCCAGCTGCCCGGCGAAACCCACCACCAGGTTCAGGCCGGACACCAGGATCCAGTAGATCGCCGCGCGGGTGGCGATAACGGTCCAGTACGTATTGCCGCTGATCGGCAGCAGCGCGGCCAGCGCGAAAATCGCCAGGAAAGGCCAGGCGGCATGCCAGGACCGCGTGCCGCCAACCCATCCCGTCACACCCGTCACACCTGTCGCACCCGCCGCCATCACACCCTCCGCGCCGTCGAGCTGCCGAACAGACCCTGCGGCACCGCCAGCAGCACGACGATGAACAGCACGAACACCGCGATCGACGCGAACACGCCGCCTACCGTAAAGTTGGCCGCCTGTTGGAACAGGCCCAGCGCCAGTCCGCCCACCAGCGCGCCGCGGTTATTACCCAGGCCGCCCAGCGCCACCGGCACGAAGCCGTAGAAGTTCAGCAGCGTGCCGTTGGCGAAAAAGGCCAGCATCAGCTGTCCGCTGGCGAAGCCGGCGATGCCGCCGATGACCGCTGCCAGGACATAGCTCCACACGCGAAGCCGCCGCTCCGGCAGTCCCAGCGCGCGCGCCGCGAAATTGTCTTCCGCCACCGCCAGGAAGGCCATTCCCACCAACGTGCGGCGATACAGGTATTCCAGGCCCAGCACCACCAGCGCGCAGGCGATCACCGGCAGCCAGAATTTTTCGTCGGTGATGCCCGAGCCCAGGCCGAACAGGCGCGGAAAGGGCTGCGGCTCCGTGCCCCATCCGATGGCGGTAACCTGCTGCACCATCAACGCCAGCGCCAGCGTGGACAGCACGTACAGATGCTGGTCCAGGCTCTTCAGCACGGGCCGCACGGCGACCAGCTCCGTCACCACGCCCATCACCGCGCAACCCGCCAGCGTCGCGATAAAACCCAGCCAGGGCGGCAGCCCCAGCTTAAGGATGAACAGCGAGCCCAGCACGCCACCCAGCATGCCCAGTTGCCCCGCGGTAAAGCTCATGACGCGCGAGGTGGCGAACATGGTGTTGTAGGTAATGCCGATAAGCGCGTAGATCGCGCCCATCGCCAGGCCGGATACGATGATGGAGCCGAACATCGTGCCTCCTTCGGCTCAGGCGTAGCCGGGCGCCAGCGCGAAAGTGCCATGCTTGGCGGAGTTCGCCGCCGACATCACGACATCGGAAGTCGGATAACCGTTGTGCTGCTCAGGCGAGTATTTGTAGTCGCCGAAATAGCCCGGATAAGGATTCAGCGTGTTCCAGTAGGCGATGATTTCCTTGGACGATGCGCCGCTTTCCTGCACCGCCTTGGCGACCATCTGCACCGCGTCGTAGCCGGCCGTCACCCACCAGAACAGCGTGTCGTCCAGGTTTACCTTGCCCTGCACCTTGTCGACGAATTCCTGCGATCGCGCCGGCAGCTTGCCGCTGGCATCGTAGCTGCAGCTGCGGTAGCCCACGGCATAGACTTTGTCCCAGTTCTGCGGCTTGGTCAGCAGGCCGCGGATCTCGCCCGATGCCATCGAAGGATGGCCGGCAAAGTTCACATCCCAGCCCATTTCGCCGCGTGCATTGAACAGGCGCGCCTCCATGCCGGTCGACACGCTCCAGATGACAATGACTTCCGCGCCGGCATTGCGCGCGCGCGTCATGTCGGGCGTCATATCGGGCTGTGTGGCATCGATATTGTTGCTGTAGACCACCTCGGCGCCGTCGCGCTTGAAGTTCGCCACGCTGGCCTTCAGCGCGCTTACGCCGTAGCCCGTGGTGTCGCCGATCACCGCGATCTTCTTGACCTTCAGCACTTTCAGGCAATATTCGCGCGTGGCGTCGTCCCATTGCTCGTTGGACGGCGCGATGCGAAAGGCGTTGGGGAATTTCTTGGGATCGATCAGGCTGTCGATCACGCAGGGATGGATATTCGGCATGCGCGCACGCGCCATGATGGGCGTGACGGCCAGCGATTCGCCGGAATTGGTCGGCCCCCAGATGGCGTCCACCTTGATGGAGTTGATCATCTCCTGCGTGGCGTTGACGGCCTTGGTCGGATCGCCCTGCGTGTCGCGGGTGATGATCTCGATCTTGCGTCCCTTGACGCCGCCGGCGGCATTCAGCGTTTCCGCGGCGAATTTCACCCCGCGGTCGAAGCCCACGCCCGGTGCCGAGCTGGGCCCGGTCAGCGCGGCCAGCCAGCCGATGCGCAGCGGCTCGCTCGCCGCGCGGGCGAAACGCGGCGCGCCGATGGCCGACGCTCCCAATATGCTTGTGGTTCCCAGCACGAAATTCCGACGCGATAAGGGCATGGTCTTTCCTTGAAGAGAGCAGCCAGAGAAAAAGGAATGCGCGGTGCGGGCGACGTGTCAGCGCCGCGCGTTTTCCAGCTCGGCGATGCGCCGTGGATCCAGCGTGAAACCCCAGCCCGGCCGTTCCGGCACCACGGCATCGCCGTCGATGAATTCCAGCCGTTCCCGGTAGAGCGAAGAAAACCAGGGCATGTATTCCAGGTAGATGGCATTGGCCAGGGCGCCCAGCACCTGGATGCTGGTTTCGGGAAACAGATGGCTGGATACCGGTACGTCGTGGCTTTCCGCCATATGGCCCACGCGCATGAATTCGCTGACGCCGCCCACCCGCTGCAGGTCCGGCATCAGGACGTCGGCGCTGCGTAGCGCGAGCATGCCGCGAAAGCCGTAGCGGGTGTATTCCGTTTCGCCGCTGGCGATAGGCGTGTCGAGTGCCGCGGCGACGCGCGCTACGCCTTCCAGGTCCCAGGCCGGCAACGGTTCCTCGAACCACGTCAGGTTGTATTCCTCCAGCATGCGGCCCAGCCGGATCGCCTGGGCCTCGTTCAGCCCCTGGTTGGCGTCGGCCATCAGGCGTATGTCGGGGCCGATGGCCTGGCGCACCGCGCGCACGCGTTCGGCGTCCTGGCGCGGGTCCGGCATGCCCAGGCGCATCTTCACCGCCTTGAAGCCCTGCGCCACCATGTCCTGCGCTTCGCGCCCCAGCGCATCGATGCCGCGGTCCAGCCACAGGCCGCCGCTGTGATATGCCGGCATGCGGTCGCGCGCGCCGCCCAGCAGGCGGTACAGCGGCATGTTCGCGGCCTTGCCGGCGATGTCCCACAGCGCGCCGTCGATGGCGGAGATCCCCATTACCGGGATGCCTTTGTGGCCGAAGAAATTGATGTCCTTCCACGCGCGCGCCCAGAAGCCGGCGATATGCCCCGCGTCGCGCCCCACCACCAGGTCGGCCAGTTCGTCCACCATATGGCGCAGCACGCCCGTGCGCCGGTCATTCAGCGCAAAGACCACGTTCTCGCCGACGATGCCGTTATCGGTATACGCGTATACCAGCACCAGGCCGCAGCTGTGTATCGATCCCAGCGCGCTTTCGATGGGCCGCTCCAGCGGCAGCGACAGCACGCGGGTTTCCAGGCGTTCTATTTTCATGCGTGCTTCTCCCGGATGACGTGGCGTTCGCCGACGCGGTAGCGCGCCAGTACTTGCGGATCCGGATCGCATCCCAGGCCCGGCCCCTGCGGCACGGCGACGCGGCCGTCGCGCACGCGCACCCAGGGATCAAAGGGATTGGCTTCCATGTCCAGCCACAGGACTTCGATCAGCGGCTTGTTCGGCAAGGCCGCGGCGATATGCAGCGTGGCGATGAAACCCGGCCCGAAGTACGGTGAATGCGGCACGGTCTGCACGCCATGCAACTGGCACAGTGTCACCACGCGCATGGACTCGCCGATGCCGCCGATCTTCGTGACGCTGGGTTGGGCAATGTCCAGTGCGTGCGCTTCAAGCAAACGTTGGAAGCCGTGCGGTCCGGCAACGTTTTCACCCGCGGCGATGGGAATGCCGCGCTGCCGCACACGTGCCAGTCCATGCGTATCCTCGGGGGGCCACACCGGTTCTTCCAGCCAGTACATGCCGTCGCCGCGCAGGCTATCGGCCATGTCCACGGCGGTGGGCACGTCCCAGGCGCAATTGGTGTCCAGCATGATGGCGGTACCGCTGCCGCCGGCGGCCTGCGCCGCCAGCACGGAAGAGCGGGTGACTTCATGCAGTTTGACGTGGCGGTAGCCCTGTTCAACGGCCGCGGCCGTATTGCGCGCCACCAGCGCGTCATCGCTGTAATTCAGCAGGCTGGAATAGGCCGGCAGGTCGGCGCAGGGCGCGGCGCCCAGCAGGCGGTGCACGGGCAGGTCGCAGCGCTTGCCCAGTAGATCCCACAGGGCGATTTCGATGCCCGACCAGGCATAGACGTAGGCGCCGTTGCGGCCCAGCAGATGGGTGGCGTGCAGTACGGTTCGCGTCAGCCCGGCAATGTCGCCGGCATCGCGGCCGATCGCCAGCGGCGCGACGATGGTGTCCAGCGCGGCGCGGGTGGATGGAATGGCCGCGTGGCCGAAGGCTTCGCCCCAGCCCACCAGCCCGTCCTCGGTTTCCACGCGCACCAGCAGGATGTCCAGCCGGTCCCACAAGGCGCCGGCAAAGCGCTGGTACGGGCCGCCCATATCGAAGGGCAGCGATACAACTTCGGATGCGACGGACACGATCTTCATGCGTCGCTCCTTGCGGGGTGCGCCATCTTGTCTCCTCGGGGCTTGCCGGTTCTTTGGCCGGGCTGTCGCAAGGCAATGCCTGTACGGGGGCAGCAAGCCTGTCTGCCGGCCCGGCATGGAATCTTTTTTCGCCGGTGCCTGTTCCGCGGATCAGAATAGGGAGGTGGGTAGATAAAATCAATTGAACCCAACTAATTTCCACATAAGCCAGCCTTATGCAGGAGGAGACAGGATGTCCCTTACCGTCCGACAGTTGGAGGTCATCCGCGCGGTCAGCGTGCATGGGTCTGTGACCGAGGCAGCCGCCGCGCTCGGCATTTCGCAGCCCGCCATCAGCCTGATGCTGCGCGACTGCGCCACGCAGGCGGGTTTTCCGTTCTTCGTGCGCAAGCATGGCCGCCTGCAGGCCACGCGCGAAACCCAGGTCATCCTGGCCGAACTGAACCGCATCTTCGACAGCATCGAGCGGGTCAACCGGCTGATGGACGATATGCGCGAAATGACGGTGGGCACGGTGCAGGTCGCATCGGTGCCGACGCTGGCGGACAACCTGCTGTCGCCCACCATCGCGGATTTCCAGAAGTCCTGGCCGCACATCCAGATCTCGGTGTTCACCGAGGACAACCTGGGCGTGTTCGAAAACGTCGTGCAGGAACGCGTGGACTTCGGCCTGGGCCTGTCGCCGCTGCACCACCGCGACGGCCGCATGGTAAAGGGACGCATCAGCGATGTTTGCGCCGCCGACCTGGTCTGCGTGGTGCATCCTGACAGCCCGCTGGCCTTGCGCGAATCGGTGACGCCTGCCGATCTGGCGCCTTATCCGCTGATTTCCTTCGGCAAGACCCAGCCGCTGGGCGCGTTGATCGAAGACAGCTTCCGGCGGGCCGGTGTGGTACGCCGCATCGCGACGGAAGTCACGCTGACCTCGGTGGCGTGTTCGCTGGCGCGCTCCGGCGCGGGCGCGGCGATCATCGACCCCTTTCACCTGTGGGCGCCGCGCGACCATGGCGTGGTCACCCTGCGCTTCCAGCCACGCACGGAGGTCAAGGCGCAAATGCTGCTGCCCAACAATACGCCGCTGTCGCGTTCGGCCCAGCTATTCGTATCGGCCTTGCGCCGCACCGTGCGCGAACGCGGCGCGGCCGCGCTGCCGCAGCCTTACAGTTGCTGAAAGCTGGCGTAGCGCTTGTCGATGTATTCGCGGCGGGAATTCGCTTCCTTTACCACCGCGCCCGGTGGGCCCCGGCCCAGCCATTCCAGCATGTGATCGATCTGGTCCGGCGTGCCCTGTACCAGGACTTCCACCGAGCCGTCGGCCACGTTCTGTACCCAGCCGGTCGCGCCCACCATGTGCGCGCGCCGCACGGTCGCCATGCGAAAGCCCACGCCCTGGACCTTGCCGCGGACCTGGACGAAGACGGTTTCTATCAGGGGATGGTCAGCCATGATGCGATGCGGTTGTCGACGTAAAACGCGATATTTTTCCATAACATGCGCTCATCCATGAAAGCGCATTAGTCGGGGCAGGTAACTTATTAAGTCAGGGCGGCGCGGTTTATCCGGCCACGAGCATTCCTTATGCTTGCATCATCCTTGTACATGCCCCGTCCAGAGCCGGGGACGGTTGATTGCCATGTCTAGTCATCCTGATGTCGCCGCGCGGCAAACCGCGCGCCACGACGCCTCGCTATCCGGGTCCATGCCGGCCGCAGTCGATATCCCTCCCCACCGGGTGCGCTTCTACGGGCGGCGGGCGGATGGCGCCTCCACGCCGCTGATCGTGCATTTTCACGGCGGCGCTTTTGTCTCCGGTTCGGTCGACAGTCCCTCGGTGATTGCGCAGTTGCTGGCGGATGCCGGCGCCGTGGTGCTGTCAGTGGACTATCCGCTGGCGCCGGACCATCCATTCCCCTCGGCGGTCGAAGCCGCCTACGCTACCTTGCGATGGGCGCACCAGCATCGCCAGCGATTGGCCGGCAAGGGCGCGGGCCTGTTCGTCGCGGGCGAAGAAGCCGGCGGCTGTATCGCCGCGGCGGTCGCGCTGATGGCGCGCGACCGGCTGGGTCCGCCAGTGGACGGCCAGATCCTGTTTGCTCCGATGCTCGATGCCAGCATGAGCACGGCGTCGGTGCGCGGGGCGCAGGGAACGCCGGCCGGAACGCAATGGTCCGGCGGCTGGCGGGGCTATCTGCCCTGTCCCTGCGATGCCAGCCATCCCTATGCAACACCCATGGCGGGCACGCGCCTGGCCGGCCTGCCTCCGCTGTTGCTGCTAAGCGGCCCGGACGATCCCCTGCGCGACGAAGGCCGCGCCTATGCCACCCGTCTGCGCACGGCCGGCGTTCCGGTCATCCGCGAAGCACGAGACCGCGCCTCGGCATGGAATGATCGGGATGCGGGGGCGCCGGCCCTGCCCGAAGACGCGGCCGAACTGGATGCCGTGCGTGCCCGCCTTTTCAGTTTTTTGGTCACCCATCCCGGCGCGGGCACCCGGCCCGTTGCACCTTAAGCTATCCGCCCTCGCGGTTACCCGCCTTTGCGTTGGCATTGGGCTTTTCGCACTGGCGCCTTTGCCTTCGCCTGGTTTTCGCGTTGGCAAGGGACTCCGCGCCTTCGCCGTTTCGCCTGGGCCGCTCCACCTTCGTACTTCAACCTCTCCGCCAAAAGCGTCACGGCGCCGCTTGCGCGCCGCGCCGCCAGGCCCCCGTCGCCATCCGTAAAACGCACGACGCGCGGCGCCCTTCTGCCTTAGGAAGGATGAGCGATAGTTGCTCCACCGTTGAAAAGATACCTTAAGCCGTACAAAGCCGCCGACGACCCGACGCGCGGCCGGAGCCTGACTTGTGCGGAGCGTGAATGTGAATCAGCAATACCTTCTTCCGGAAGAAACGACGACTGAATACAAGACGCGGGGATACATCTCCCTTGAAGAGATCTGCCCCCCGGACGAGGTGGTGCAGATACGTCAGACTCTCATGCGTATGTTCGAGAACAAGGTCGGCTATGAAGAGGGCGCGCAATACGACTTCGCCAGCCGCGACGATCCCAACAAGCCGCAAACATTCCCCAGCCTGCATGATCCCTCGCACTACGCGCCCGAGCTGCTGAAAACCGCCTATCACCGGCGCGCCCTGGCCATCGCCCGCCAACTGCTGGGCCAGGACGCCGCGCTGTACGGCGAGCACGCCCTGCTCAAGCCCGCGCGGGTTGGCCCGGAAACTCCCTGGCACCAGGACGAGGCTTTCCGCTCGCCGGATTTCCAATATCGCGAGCTGAGCATCTGGCTGCCGTTGCAGCCGGTGGGCGAGGTCAATGGCTGCATGCAATTCATTCCCGGCTCGAACCGCTACCAGGTGCTCAAGCACCGTTCGCCTGGCAATGACAAGACCCTGCATCCCCTGGAATGCTGCGACGAATTCCCGCGCGCCAGCGCCGTGCCTGTGCCCTTGCCGGCCGGCGGTTGCACCGTGCACGACATGCGCACGCTGCATTACACCGGACCGAATACATCGGACGCGCCGCGGCTGGCGTACATCCTGATCTTCAATGTGCCGCCGGTCTACAAGCCGGGGCTGCGCAAGTTCGATTGGCTCGAGGGTCGACGTACCGATAGCCAGGTCCGCAAGCGCGAGTGGCACCGGCGCGGCGGGATCGCCGTCGAGGTCATGCGCAGGCTGCCCCGGGCCCGGCTGATGAATGGCAGGTGGATGGCGTGGGCAGCCATCCGGGCCGTCAGCAAGGTCTGGAACCGGGCGCGCTGAAAAAGAACGGCACTTCCGGGGAACCATCGCGCTTACCCCCGGTCTACTTCGTTCAGCAAAACGTAAGGAGACCGCCATGAAGTGCCCAAGCTGCCACGAACCAGATCTGGTGATGTCGTCACGGCAGAATATCGAGATCGATTATTGCCCCCAATGCCGGGGGGTCTGGCTGGACCGCGGCGAACTGGACAAGCTGATCGAGCGCAGCATCCAGGAAACCGGCGCCGCCCAGGCCGCGCCGCAGGCGCAACCGCAGCCGCAAAACCAGGGCCGCCCTTACCGGGATGACGACCGAGACCACCGCTACGGCCACGATCGCGGCCATGAACGCGGGCACGATCGCGGTTATCGTAAAAAGTCCTTCTGGCAAGACATCTTCGACTGATCCACGCGCCGTTCCTATTCATGGATCGGCTGGCGCCGTGCAGATCGCGTCGTAGCCCTGCCCCAGGAACTGCAGAATGCACAGGCCGTGACCGAAAGGATCGGCCAGGCGCGCCAGGCGGCCCCAGGATTGGGTGACGGGCTGTGCCTCGATTTTCGCGCCGGCCGCGACCGCCTTGGCCACCGCCGCATCGCAATCGTCCACCACGATGTCCAGATGCACGGGCGTCCAATGACGGTCGTAGGTACGGCCCGCGACGACGTGCGGCGCCGGCTGCGTGCCCGCGGCCTTCTTCAGCAGATAGACCGGCACGGCGGCGCCCAGCATTTCCACACCGTCCAGGCCAAAGCGCCGTCCCGCCGTCAGGCCGAAGGCATTCCGGTAAAAGGCCTCCGCGCGCGGAATGTCGTCGACGTCGATATTTATCAGCAGGTCCATAGGGCATCTCCCTGTTGTCCGGGCATCGTATACCCAGGCCGCGCGCATCCGCTCCGACGCAATGGTTGCGCCATGCCGGGAGCCGCGACGCAAGGACACGGCCAAGCCGCGAGCGCATAATGCGACCCTGGCGAAGGGCCCCACATTGCGCCCTGGATGGAGA
>Ga0310811_10012747_pt1 | contig 10926 bp, 5 predicted proteins | sample YCmetagenome_FD_207642 | JGI IMG/M metagenome (GOLD analysis project Ga0310811, IMG submission 207642) | Soil microbial communities from experimental microcosm in Duke University, North Carolina, United States - YC | ecosystem: Engineered > Artificial ecosystem > Soil microcosm > Unclassified ...
TTCGCTAAAACGTTTGAAGACGCGACGAAATGTTTCGAGCAACGCTTTCAGTGGCTTGAGAGCGGCTTCCTGTTCTATTTGAGCACCAACCTCCTGGATGGCGCTATTCAAACGCTCCACCTCGCGCGACAGCTCATCGTGACGCCAGCGGGTACCCTCGAGTGAGCAGAGATCATCCAGCAGCGATAGGACGCCCGCAACATCGTCCTGACCCTGCTTTTGCGCATCCGTCAGAAGATGGACATGGGTATGTATGCGCGCCTGCAAGCTCTTCAGAGTGGCGATTTCCTGGACAGTCGTAAGCTCCGAAGCGAGCGCATACCAGGCTTTCTGTGGGGCTTGAGTTGCAGAAGACTCGTTTGTGCTGCCTGTTCGCCCCAGTTTCTCCAGCAGAGGACGTGTCTGCTTGATCAACTTCGTATTCGCACTCTCCCGTTCATGCCATAGTTCGGGGACAGTCGTGCGATAGTGCTTAAAGCGGGCAAAGACATCATCGTCCAATAAACGGCCCTGACGTTGATAAAAATCGAACAACTTACATAGATGATTGCGCAGATGCAGCAGATTAGAGACAACAGCACTACTTTTCTCGCGCTGCTTCAGATACATATCAAGCTGCGTATCTGCAACATGTTTCAGGGACTTTTCAGCTCCGGTACTTTCGCCCGCGCGCTCGTACGCATCGCTCAGCGCCTGCCAGGCACTGAATTTATAGCGGTTGCGTTGGGCATAGTCGTGAATCCAGAAACGCCAGACATCGTCCAGATCGAGGCGACGGAGTTCTTTTTCAAATGTCTCCAGGGCAGAATCGCTGACCGACTCCTCTGGCTTCAGGATAAGGATGGGATGGTCAAGCAACTCGTTAAATTTGGTCAGGATCGTCAGTTGCTTCATCATATTGTTTGTACTTTGCGCTCGATCAACACTCTCGCGTTCACTGACCAATAAAGACCATGCCAGATAGCATTCCGGCAAGGGATACTGTTTCAGATGCTCCATAAGAAACGTTTCGGCGGCTTCGATGCTCTCGTGTTGCGAATGTGACCCCTGTCCGAGAATCTGCACGCTGCAATAGAGGGCAAAACGCAGATGCGAGAAAGGGGCTCGCTGCCGCTCAACGCCGGGCACCAGCAATTCCAACGCCTGATCGATCTTGCCAACATGAACATAGAAGACGGCCAGATTCCAGATCTCCTCCCAGGACGCAACGCCCTTGCAGCGATCCTCTTCCCACAGCGGGACCGCCTGATAGCGCGCCCGGACGCAGGCAATCGCGAACAGACGCCATTCGCGTGCAACGGGCTGATATTCGCGGGCAGTATCAGCCTGAGCTCGCTCGAAGAGAGCAAGTCCCTCCTGTTGCTCGGCGACATTCTCGCTCTGAATAAGCGTTTTTGCCTCCTGAAAGCGATCGAGAGCATTGGCATTGCGACCACGTATGCGCAATGAGCGTCGGGGCGGGAGAATCTCCGCAAACTTCTGATCGGTCAATAGACGGCTCAGTTCGGCGAAAAGTTTCGGGCGCGCCTCACGCAGAATTTCGCCCAGACGATCCAGACGAGAGGTACGAATACAGGTCAGCAGCTCTTTGTAGCGCTCCTGTCCGAGAAACGCCAGTGGCCCCCTGTCATGTGTTTCACTGACCATTTCCAATGACTCGCCCTGCAAAGCACGCAAAGCCATACTGTCGCGCACGCCATGCTGGCGCACCTCACTCACAAACACCTTGCGCGCCTCCAGTTGAAACTGAGGAGCAAGATCAGCCAGAGCGCGTATCCAGGACTCCACCTCCACCACATCAATGGTTTCCGCCAGACGACACTCGCTCAGGTAGCGCGTCACGATGCCGAGGAGATCGGACCAGGAGAATTCCGATATTCGGGCCAATCCCTCGGGTGCGAACTGGCGTTTCAGCGCGCTCACGAGCACATCGGCCGAGAGTACATGTGTCCGCAGATCGCGTAAGCTGCTCAAGAGCAGATAATAATATTCGGCCTTACCAATATAATCACCTGAACTATAGCGTATCGAGTATTCCGCCAGCGCGATGGCGTCCGCCAATTGTTCAGCAGTCAGCATGCTGCCAGGTAACGTACTATTGTGAGCATAGCGAAAGACGACATTGCGACAAATCACCCCGCCCAGCGTTGCCAGTTGCGAAGGAGTGGTCGAGTCCATGGGATTTTCGCGGGCAAAGGTCAGCGCGCGCTGATTACTGCTCTCGCGTTTTTTGTCTAAAAACTGCCAGAGATGTTCAATAGCCAGAATGATACGCGCCCACTCACGTCTCGGGCCGGGCTGATCGGCCAGCACCGTCAATTGAGTTGACTCCAGATCCACATCGGCAGGCATAACGAGGCGTTGGTGAAGTAATGCGCGCAGATGCACGACATCCGATGAGTTGCCCAGACGTTCACTGGCGGTCAGGAGTTTGTGGATATTGGAAGTATCAACATATTCAAGTAAGAGCGGCATGCTCAGGAGCATATAGGCGAAGAATTCGCTATCCCCGGCGCAGCCATTAAAAAAGCCAACCAGTTCGGCAAAGCGGGCATCAGCCATCTTCGGGCGCAAAGCTCGTTCATAGAGCACGGACCAGCACAAGGCATCCCAGAGATTGCGTTTCTGTTCGGCGTTCAACTCATAGCGCCACATAAAGCGAGCATACAGCCCGGCAATAAAGGCAACTTTGTCCCAGGAACGATCTTCGAGCGGAGGAGTTTCTCTTCCGCTATTGGTTTCAAAAAGCTCTCTGTTTTCATTGCGCCTGGTATTGACATACACAAGGACCGTCAAAAGTTTTGCGGCAATGGTCGCGCGATGTTCTGCAAGCCAGGTTTTGATCGGCAAAACGGCCGAGTAGATGGTAAAAGTGGGAGCGGCAGAGTGATCATGATGCAGGTCCGTTGCGACAGGTTGATCATGATGCACAAGGTCCGTTGCTACAAGTTGAGTAGAGTGGGGAACGGTAAGAAGAGAAGATGGTAGAACAGACGCTGCCGTGTCTTGTTTATTTCCACAGCGTCCACAAAATTTTGCTCCCTCTGGTAATACCGCGTGGCAGTTCCAGCACGATAACATAAAGGACGTCCTCCTGATGGGTTACTGATAGACAGGGGCAATATCCACTTATTATAGGGATATTATTCATTTTTGTACAGAAACTAATACTATGTACCTATTTCTGTATCAAACGTATTAGCAGTTAGTTTTAGAAAATATAGTGAAATATAGATTTTTGTTTCGTTTTCAACAGATTTGTCGCGCGCGATGGCCGGGGGGCTCGCGGATCGGCATAAAGCCCGATCCCTACCTCTGCGGGGGCGCGACGCGTGTCGATGCCGGTATGGGTTCTCCGGGCCAATGGGTGGATTCGTTATGACAAGTTGTTACAGGGCTACACATCCTACACCAGGGTGGATGTGATCGCGATCTTGACCCTACACGCCTCGACACCAGAGCTACAGGAGATGGTGAGAGGTGAGATGATAGGGAATTGGGATCCTTTTGGTGACGCGCTACGAGATTTTTTTACGCTACGAGATTTTTTTCTAAAAAGCTACATAACCTACACAAATGCCGATGTGATGGGAATCTCACGCCTACACGCCCCCTACGCCAGTCCTACACTTTCCCCCATTATTGGATGCTGCACTGTCTCTCTTCAGGCGACATCGTTGTTGTGAGAACGGGGTGGGAGGGATTTTTCCTCTTCTGTTATAGATATTCGACAGGTAATGAAATTTCTGAAGGGTTCGGGCGAAATTGGTTCTTCGGCATGAATTTGTGGACGTACATGCTTTCAATCCATAGAGGGATTTGGATTGTTTAGTCAAACGTCATTGTCTATCTTTTCGTTTTTTACTATCCGATGTGGTTCCTGGTAACTCATCTGCGGGGATGATGCCGGTTCTCATCCTTTCTCCGGCTACACTTGCAGGAGCAAGAGCACATCAAGATTTTCAATAGATGGATTTTGATAACTTCAGCCGTGGGGTACTTCACTGTCATCCCGCGATTCTTTCTGGCAGACGTCTTTCTGCCGGTCCGCAATCTCCCCTGGTATCTGGACATCCTCTCGAAGCTTGTCCCGATGCGCTACACCGTCGATCTGGTCCGTAGTATCTTCTATATGGGCAGATCAGAATACGCTCAGGTTGTCCTGCTCAATCCGTTCATCAATCTGCTGGTCATCGGGATTCTGTTCGTGCTCTTTCTCTCTATCGAGACGACAGTCTTCGTACGTAGCGAACGGAACCGCTAATACAAAACAGATCGGGAAAGCGAGGCGCGCAGGTCACACGTCGGGAATCAGGCGTACCGCTTCCCCAAATGGCACATATTCGATGCTTATCCCGCCGGGAGAGAGGACCCAGAGCACGGGCAATGAGGGTGGTACGCTGGGAAAGGTACCATAGCCATCGGTCAGATAGATGCAGATGCCATGAGACGAAGCATCGAGGGTCGTCTCAACGGCCGCAAAGAACGGACGAAAATCGGTGCCGCCGCCACCCACCGGAGGGGGAAGCTCTGAGTTAGGGGTCAGCTCATAGGGACCATAGCAGGCAGCATCTGCATAATAGAGGATGGCCTCCAGATGTGGATAGGCACCCAGGATGGCCTGCACCTCGCCGAGAAACTGCGCAATCTCTTTACTGCCAATAGAGCCGCTGGTATCGACCGCCACAAAGACGCGCAGTTTCTCCCCCGCGAGCGCGTCCAGATAGAGTCCCTGACCCACAAAGCGACGATCGAAGCCCTCAAAATCGGTCGGAGTTTGCACCAGGAAGCGCCAGAGATAGGCTCGCCAATCCAGTTGAGAGGGGCTGAGATGGGTCATTTCGCGCCGCAAGCCTGCTGGCAGCGTGCCATGTCCCAGCACTTCGACCAGCGTTTCGGCCTGGCGTAAGGCCTGCCTCCAGTGCTGCTCAAGTTCGGCATACTGGTCGGGAGAGAGTCCTTCTGTGGGCAACAGCAGATCGGCAAACAGAGGAAGCAAAAGCTTGCGTACGTCGGCATTTGCCTGGATCTGATGATAAATTTCCTCCACACTCAGTTGTTCAAGCTGCGCATAGCGCAGATGCCCCTTCGGCAGCGCAAAACCATCCTGAGCAAGAATGATGCCATTGACCACAATATCGGCTGCAATATTCCAGGTTAAGGGATGGCGTCGGCCCAGGCGCGGCACGTGGAGGAGCGCGGCGTGCAGTACTTCGTGAGCGAGCAAGCCCAGGCGCTCAGCGGTCGTCAGGTCGCGCCAGAAATCTGGATTGATAAAGACATCGCGTCCATCGGTTGCCGCCGTGGGATAGTTTTGCGTGGGAATAATCCTGGCGAACAGCGCGAGCGTTGCAAAGAACGGCGAATGCAGGCGCAACTGAATGATCGCGGCGGAAATCTGGCGCTGAAAAGCATCATTCTTGCTCATCGGCTTCCTCCAACGCGTCGGGCTCCTCCAGCAACTTCATGTATTCAATGAACATTTGCTGTAAGCGTTTATCGCGCTGCACCAGTGTCGCCAGACGTCCCAGTTCGTTGCGTGCGCGAGCCTGACGGAAGAGATCGGTAGCAAAGAGCTGTATCCATTCGTGTCCGGCATGCGCAGCCATCCATTGAAATGCCAGATAGCTTTCTTGCAGAGAAGTGGCGCGCATAGTCAGAGCAACGGTCAGGGCGTAACGCTGCGATGGCTCATCGGGGAAGCCAATCTTGTCGCCGTTTCCCTGCAAAATCTCAGTGACATTGGGCAACTGTTGATAGAGCTTGAGAAAAGCGGCAAACTCTGCGGCAACGCCCTGGCCGACCACATGCGAGATATCCAGGCCCACTTTGTATAGACGATTGGCAATCATCCACGAGCGAGGCGAAGGCCAGGCAGGCTGCTGTGGATCGAGCTTATGTAGCAATGCGGGACGGAAAGAGAGAAACGCCAGGATGTGCTCGTGAATGTGCTGTCCGAGGGCGTAGGATTTGAAGCTGTCAAAGTGCGCCTCGACCGTGAGATGGATGAAGCGGTTGGCGAGTGGCGCGGGCATGTCGAACACGGCGGCACGATCTTCTTTGCGATTGCCTGCGGCCCAGACAAACCAATCCCGGGGAACCGTATAGTTCCCGACGCGGCGATCCAGAATCAACTGTTGCGCCATCCCCTGCATCGCGGGAGGAGCGAGATTCAATTCGTCGAGAAAGAGAATGCCCTTGCCTTCACGCGGCAAAAATTCGGGCGGATACCAGCGCGAGACACCATTGTCAGCCACGGGCAAGCCGCGCAGATCCGTCGGGGCCAGTTGTGAGAGGCGAAGATCGATCATCTCCATCTCGTAGGCAGCCGCAGTCTGCGCGACAATGCTCGATTTGCCGATGCCCGGCGCGCCCCAGATCATAGTACTGAACATCAGACGATGTTCGACGAGCTTATGCAAAAAACTTGAGAGAGCTTCTGGCGTCATGATAGTCCACTCAATTCTTTTTTTATTGGCTGAAATCTCTGCAAGATCGGTCTGGCAAGAATGCGGGGATAAATGGCCATAAGATATTCGGGTGAATGTGGAGGCGACCAGGAGTTGAACCTGATGTCCTGTACTAATGAGCGTACTATGCTTTCGCTGCACCACGCCCCCACGACGACGTTGAGTGTGCAGGGCTCGAACCTGCGACCTCTCTCCTTGGCAAGGAGGCGCTCTAGCACCCGAGCTACTCCCACGCCGATCGAACAAAGTCGATGCATGTAATATAGTTGAGGGGAAAAGCGTTGTCAATGCTCATTGCGCTTCTGAGGTGGCACGAGGGGAGTTTTGCGGTGGATGAAGTGTGGAGGCGACCAGGAGTTGAACCTGATGTCCTGTGCTTTTGGCTGCACGATGCTCACGCTGCACCACGCCCCCACTGACAGCACGAAGAGACAGGACTCGAACCTGCGACCTTCTGCGTGCAAAGCAGACGCGCTACCATCTACGCTACTCCTGTGCTGATCGGACGAATCCGATGTATGCAATATAGTTGAGTTTAGATTTATTGTCAATGCTTGTTGTGCTTCTGGGCTGCGATGAGGAGAGTTTTGCAATGGATGAACTGTGGAGGCGACCGGGAGTTGAACCCGGCGTCATGTACCAATTGGATGTACTGTGTTGACGCTGCACCACGCCCCCACTATGCGACACAGGCGACAGGATTCGAACCTGAGATCTCCTGCGGGATATACAGCTGCGTTAGGCCACTACGCTACACCTGCGCCGATCGAACGAATCCGATGTATGCAATATAGTTGAGTTTAGATTTATTGTCAATGCTCATTGGGCTTCTGGGCTGCGATTCGGCTGGTTTTTTGTTGCTGCTCTCGTCTTCGGTGCCTGAGAATTCGTTGGCTACCCGGACGCCATTCCGTGCCTCCATGGCGTCCCTACTGATGAGCGCTTATGGGGCAACCCAGACTTGTATCGTTGCATCGCCACCGCCAGAGGCAATGTATTTTCCGTCGGGGGACCAGGCCATGACGCGGGTTGGAGCGGCATGGGAGAAGGTTACCAGTTTGAGATTCGTCATGGTGTCCCACACCTCTACTGTCTTGTTTTCGCTGGCATAGGCGAAACGCCTCCCATCCGGCGACCATGCGACGACGGAGAGAGGGGCATTGTAGCGGTAGCTTAATACTTCGCGATCTGTGGTGGTATCCCACATCTGTACCGTTCCGTCTGCTCTCCCGCACGCGACCCGGGCACTATTGGGAACCTTCGTGGGCATGCTTGCCGAGTAGCTCGTCTGGAGAGACATGGGATATACCTCCGGCGACCATGCGACACTCATGACCTTCGCCCCCTGGCTGCGGTGGAGCGCAATACTTCTGCCAGTGGAGGCATTCCAGGTCTGCACTGACGCATCGTCGCCACCGGAAACGATACGCGCCGACGAAGGATCATCGGGCGACCACGCCAGCATATTGACGCTGCCGGTATGACCACGATAGATGGTGAGCGTCTGCCCCGTCGTCGCATCCCAGACGTGTACGGTGCCGTCAGCAGCGGCGGAAGCGAGCTGCTGCTGCGTTGGCGACCAGGCGATTGCGTTAATGGTGCTTCCGACATGACCACGATATGTGGTTACCAGACGATTCGTGGCAAAATCCCAGATCCGCACCTGGGCATCAGATCCGGCAGTGGCAATACGTGAGCCATCAGGTGAGCCTGCGATGACACCCACGGCATCAGCGATATCCTGGTAGATCTGGAACTGCTTGCCCGTCATAGCATCCCAGACATGCACACTTTTATCATTGCTTACCGACACAATGCGCACGCCACCGGAGAACCACGATAAAGAACATACTTCGTTCGGATGTCCCTGATAACTGGAGACGAGCGTTCCCGCGGGTTTTGTTTGCGGCGTGGGTACTGATGGCGGGGGTGCGACAGGGCGCACAACAGGGCCTTCACTTTTCGCTGGCGATAGGAGTTCAGGGGGTGGAAGGATCGTCGGAGGCGCGGCATTGTTTGCTGGCGATACAGGCGCTGGAGATGGGAGAATCGTCGGCGCAATCGCGGCTCTTTCATCGCCCTGGGGCTTGCTGAAGGAGGGGGAGATCTCGCCAACTCCGGCAGGCTTACCGGCGACGTCAGAGGCAGACGCATTGAGCTGGCTCGCCAGCTCCAGGGCAAAGGCAAATGCGCGGATGTTGTTAAAGCGTCGATCAGGATTCTTCTCCAGGGCCATCAACACCACCTGTTCAACGGCCGGGGCAATCGTCGGAACCTTTGCGCGCAAGGGACGAGGGAGAACAGAGAGCTGCTGCGAGATTATCTCGTTGAACGAGCCATTGAAGGGACGTTCGCCAGTCAGCCACTCATAGACAATGATGCCCAATGAATACTGATCGCTGGCCTGACGCGGATTGCCCTGGATTTGTTCAGGGGCCATATAGGCCAGCGTACCCGCCACATTCTGCATATTCTGATCGTGCATCGTCTGCGCCATCAGAGCGATCCCAAAGTCGCTCAGAAGCAACTCGTTATTTCTTCCCAGGAGGATATTTTCCGGCTTCACATCCCGGTGAATCAACTTTTCACCGTGGGCATACGCTAATGCCTCAGCGATCTGTTTCACATAGGAGACCACCGTTGGCAAGGGGAGAGGCACGCCTTTGGGGTAGTACTGACGAAGCGTTCCATTGGGCGCATAGTCCAGCACCAGAAACGGAATGGTGCCTTCCACGCCAAATTCCAGCACGCGCACAATATTGGGATGAATCAGACGAGCGATAGTACGAGCTTCTGTGCGAAACACATCCAGATCGTCCGCCATCTGCGTGCTGAGCACCTTCATCGCCGCCGGAGTACCAAGATAGATATGCTCCCCAAGATAGACCTGCGCAAAACTGCCTTTGCCTAAAAGACGGGTAAGGCGATAATTGCCAAGCTGTCGTCCTATGTAATCAACCATATGCAGCCTCTCCAGAGATTTTTTGCCATTCCTCTTTCCATTTTCAGCAACAGCGAACAAACGGAAAGAGCATACGTATTGTTGCGGGGTTGAATGTGCACACTATCGAGCCAACGATAGGTCATCTTTATGATATACGGGCGAGAGACGAAAAAGTCCCTCTGAGACCCATCTCTATCATACCAAAACGAACGTCTCTATCCCAAAACGGGGCAAAAAAAGGGGGAGAATAGGAAGAATGTGGAGGCGACCGGGGATCGAACCCGGCCTCCCGTGCTTTGCGTGCACGATGCTGCCGCTGCACCACGCCCCCACAACAGCGCAGAGTGGGCAGGACTCGAACCTGCAATCTTCGGTTTAGCCAACCAATGCTCTACCATCTGAGCTACACCCGCACCGATCGAACAAAGTCGATGGCATTACTATAATCGAGAGCACATTCGCTGTCAATGCTTCAGATTATGAGAGAGTTTGCGCTGTTGCAATGCGTCCTGTGCACCGGCCTGGACATAACAGATGCCATCGTGAGCAAGTGTATCAAGGAGCGATTCTGCTATTTGCGGATGGCGAGCTGCAAGGTAGCGCTCTTCCCAGTGAGGAGAGCTAGCAAACGGCTCCATGATGGTTGCGGGAAATGAGGTGTAATATTGGAATACGACTTTTCGCAGCCAGTTCGGAAAGCTGTTTGCAACCATAAGTTGCTGGAGCTTGCTCGCGAGCAGCGTGAGATAGGGACGACGCTGATTGCGCAGCATCGTCGGATGGTTGAAGAGGCGATACCAGAGATCGGTATACGGTGTAGCAAGCGCACGTTCCAGGATGTCAAGCGGCGCGTTCGGGTTCATAGCCAGACCCTGCCAGATCTCGCGTACATTTTCCTGCTCCAGGGCATAGAGCACTTCGAGCGGCGTCTGCCTGTGAGCGGCAACGGCTGCGCGCACACGTGCATCGCCCTGTTGCGCCAGTTGTGTCAGCAGTTCTGGAGCGGTCTGAGGATGGCGTGCGACCCCCTGCCAGACCTCCGCATTGCCCGTTCGCCAGAGTGTTTCGAGATGCTGGACGGGCAGGCGCGAATTGGCGGCGAGCTGTTTACGCACGAGCGGCGAGGGATCTTGCACGAGCACGGCAAAGCACGACTCAGGTAAACGTGCATTCCCGCTCACTCCGGCGCGCACAGCAACTTCAGGATCGGTAGCCAGCATGCTCTGTATCTCGCCCGGAAGACGCGAGTTGGCGGCGGCCGCAGCGCGCACTACTGGCTCGGGATCATGTGCTAATGTGGTAAGAGTCTCCACGTTGATTTTCACATTGCGGGCAACGGCGGCTCGTACGGCTGGCGCGGGGTCACGGGCCAGCTGGCTCAACAAATCGAGTCCGATCCGGGGCACTCTGGCAAGAGCAGCACGTACTGAGGTCTCCTGATCGAGAGCAAGAATTTCGTAGTCCTGTTGCGTGAGAGCGGGATGCGAGACAGCAGCCCGGCGCACCACACGC
>Ga0310811_10012748_pt1 | contig 10926 bp, 12 predicted proteins | sample YCmetagenome_FD_207642 | JGI IMG/M metagenome (GOLD analysis project Ga0310811, IMG submission 207642) | Soil microbial communities from experimental microcosm in Duke University, North Carolina, United States - YC | ecosystem: Engineered > Artificial ecosystem > Soil microcosm > Unclassified ...
AAGAGATAAGTTGTAAAGTAATGTTTGTAGGCTCAGAAATTATTGAATAAAATTCTCCTTTGATTAGGAAAATTCAAGACAGTATAGTGGACTATTATTAGGAGCTTGTATAGGGTAGAAACTTAGATGAAAATATGTCTATGACCATGTACAAAGCAGAATTTGTGCATGTCAGCGGGTGATTTGAGAATAGTGGTGAACAAGGATATGGCAAGTAATGCACTGGCACGAGATGCGACAATAGAGAGGAGTGGGTATTAGCAAGCAATGTGCTGGTGTGAGAGGCGACAATGGAGAGGAGTGGGTATTGGCAAGCAATGCGCTGGCGTGAGAGGCAACAATGGAGAGGAGTGGGTATTGGCAAGCAATGCGCTGGTGCAAGAGGTGACTATAGAGAGGAGTGGGTATTGTCAAGCAATGCGCTGGTGCAAGATGTGACTATAGAGAGTATTGGCAAGCAATGTGCTGGTGCGAGAGGTGACAATGGAGGGGAGCGGGTATTGGCAAGTAATGCGCTGGCACAAAATGCGACGAGGTGCATGACTTATCAGGTTATAAGCGTGACCTTGCAAGAGTGAGGACCTAAGTAGTGCACGTGGACACAGAGAGAGCAAGGAATTTGACAATTTGCACAAACTATGAGAACTACTAGATGACTCCGCTATATGACAGTTGCCCGTGGGAAGGGAAGTAAGTAAGAACTATCTACTCATGGTCCTTGTATTGTAGTGTGCAAATATATGGAATGCATAGGCGAAACTTGTAGCAATGTAAGTGCGGCGCATCATATCTGTAGGTAAAATGGAGGACTGGCGCTGCAGAACACAAGGATACATGTAAACCTGTGCCAATAGCTTTTAGCAATGATAATCAATGGGAATTGATGCACCAGTGGAGGTAAGCAGGCATAGACAGGACATGGGGGAGCACAATACCGACATCAGACCGAATTCTGTGTAAGCATACAACAAGCAATGACAGCCATGAGAATTTATTCAATCTGTTAGCTCCATTGTGAATATCAAGGGGAAGGTGGCTGTAAGCGCTTATATCCGCCCAGCGCTAATGTGTTTGTCACAATGCCACTCTCTTAGTAAGCAATTATTTGAGCTTTCTGCTTGCAGGCTTGTGTACAGCTCAAACAGCACTCTGACTAGAGAGATCTATAGGAGATTTGGTTGATTATCATTTCAGAGTTTCAAATCATGCAGTACCCTTACAGCAGTGTGCAATCCTAATGAGATTCATCAAGTTTAATCTACATTTGCACTTGGCTCAGGCAGAGACACTGGTCTGTGCACCATTCATGGCTTACATATGCAGCCTCCTAAATGCTAATATTTGGGCACAGACTTGAGATTCATGAAATTTTGGTGGCGTAACAAAAAGGAAACTGACCATGACAGAACAACATGTCCCCAGTAGGAGCCAAGCTAGGGCCAAGTAAAGTTGACATGGTGTTCATTGTGTACTTGTGTCAAGGCCACATTATAAAACCCACATCCCTGACAAGCTCTGGTAACTTGAAGGCATTACTTGACCATTATACCTGCACTCTGCTCAGAGATAGCTGTTGGCCGTTGTGATGCACAAACTTGGCTAGGTAGTAGGATCACTCCCTAACCAATATGTGGCCAATACCCTGCCTAGCTGTTATGTCCTAGAAGACAGTGTTTGACCCTAAAGGATTTCTGATTTAGGCTCAAGCTCAGAGGTAGTGAAATATCATCACACTTCAGACTGGTACTGGTGAAAGGGAAACATGCTTATATAAGCCACAAAGTAATGAATGTAAAGGTAAGTAAGTATAGCTAATATCAGCCCAAAGAAAACTAGATTGTCACACCATTCATCAATCTGAAGCCATGGTCCATGTAGTTGAATGTAGTATCTTCATCATGGTATTTACACAGGCAAGTATTATGGTGGATCTTTAGTGATGGTTTGATCTATGAAGTGCATTAATTTCAATGAGTTGACTGCCAGATAAATATACTTACAAACTGCATGAGATGCAGTATACAAGTCACTAGATGAAGCGGACCATGCTGAGGTCAACAAATAAGCATTGACAATCTGGTTTAAATAACAATGAGAAATTCCAAGATAACAAAAGGAAGGGTGTGCACAGCTTACTGATGGAAGAGGTTTAATTCCAGCTGTTTCAATAGCAATGACAAATGGAGACTGGGCAGTTCCACTGTTCAATTGGAGTAATTGGTTGTTGGATGGTACAAGCAGACCAATGATGAGTGTGCCACCAATGTAGAAAAGTAATATATGGATGTATACTTGATGGATGGCTTTGGGCAAGGTACAATGAGGATTCTTTGCTTCTCCAGCAGCAATCTAGGTGAAGGTTACCACCACTGATGGAAGTCTTTCCAAAAGTGGGCCCATTACCCATTATTGTGTATTGACAGTCAAGATAGACAACTGTGCCATGCTAGGCAAATTTAACATTACCCACTTAGGAAAATGTGACCAGATTCTCCTTGGAATTCCTTGGCTGCATGCCATGGATCCTCTGATCTGTTGGAAGGCAGGAATGCTCTCCCTCCCTCATACTCCTAAATCCAATTTGATAGAAGAAGATTTTGACACTTAATGAAAAAAGAATGGACTCCCACAATTGTTTGACAAGATGTTAAATGACCATGCACAGGGGTGCATTCAATCTCTTGGAGGGATGGATGAGTGACTCATACAGGGCTTTGGCCTCAGCTCATATGCTGTGCCCCTTTCCTGAGTATGGTGCCCCAAATTTCAGATGATGAAGTCCAGAGGACTTCAAAGGCAGACAACTCATGGTAGAGATGTCTGGAGGAGCGTGGGAACCATCCAGAGAAGTTTAGGAAACTTCTGGATAGGTACCAGGAAGTATAGTAGAGTTCTGTTTACTGGATGGGATAAGATTTGACTGTGCAAGGCAATCCCAGATGGGAACATATGGTGGAGGAACTACCAGGGACTGTTATGAACTCGGATAAAGTACGCCAACAAAGGCAATCAATCACACCAATAAAGGTGGTTCAGATCAGGACCGACTGAAGTAGAACTTCATCGGGCTAAGGACTCCCACAGGATCTAGAGCTATTTGAGGACAAAGGCTAGCCTCCTTCCCAAGGGGCTAGAGTTCAGATATCAGAGAGAACCGAGTAGATTCAAGTTAAGGAAATACAGCCAGTGACTACAGTTTTAAATAGGTAAAGGAAATGGGCACAGACCAAGAGTAAAGGTACAAGAAAGGAAGGTTTATGGGAAGTGAGTCAAGATGAGTCAGAGATAAGGAAAGCATGAGGAGTCAGCAAGGTGATAAGGAAATGATGTGATATGGAAGCATGGTGGAATGAAAGAGAAGCATATTGTGAGAAAAGAATAGGGTGACTGTAACAGGGACAAAGTCCAAGGCAGGAAGTAGGATCTGGAGGTCCAGATAGGGGTTCCGGAGTTTTGGATACTTGGTCTGGAGGTATGGACAGGAGGTCTGAAGTCTTGGACACTAGGTCCGAAGGACAGGAAGTCAGGAGATCAGGAGGACAGAAGATCCAGAGGACAGAAGGGTGGGTGGATAGGATGTCTGGAAAGAGTGTAAGTGCCAGGAAGGCAAAACTCCAGCCTAAGGATTCAATCCTTTAGGCCTGAGGTAGGATCCGAAGATCAGATGAAGTCCAGAAACTCGGAAGAGTGGAACTCCAGTCTAGGGAATCAATCCCCAGGCCTGAGAGAGAGAAAGAGTCCTCACTGTAGGAAGAAAGCCTAGACATGAGTCTCAGTCACTAGAAGAGAGACTAAATTGATGTAGTACTACGAACCTAGACGTGAGTCTACATATGTATCGTGAGTATCGTTATATAATAGAGAGGGAATGAACACCACACACCTCAGTCACTAGAAGAGAGACTGAGGTGCGCTGGTGTGTGCTGGACGTCTTAAGTATGGTGAAGTGAGGGGTAAAAATGAGTAAGGTACTGCAAATGTTTCTAATATATATGTCACTTGTCATTACCTTCGGGTGGTCTGACGGACGCTATTAGCTACTCTTGACACTCCCACTCGTCAGACTATCCGGGGTAGTGTAACGACAAAGCCCCATCTCCTCTCTGTGACGTATGACGGCTGGCCGAGGCAAGGCCTTTGTGAGGCTGTCGGCTAGCATCTCCGAGGTCGACTTATACTCAAGTCTAATCTGGTTGGTGTCAACGAGATTGCGAATTAAGTGGTAATGAACACGGATGTGCTTTGCTCTCTCATGGAACTTGGGGTTCTTGGAGAGAGCAAGGCTGGCTTGGTTGTCACCATAGAGGAGTGGGGGGTCATATAGGTCCAGGTCAACGTGGAAATCGTGGAGTAGTTGAATAAGGTACAGTGCTTCTCATGAAGCACTTGAGAGACCGATATATTTGGCTTCTGTGGTTGAAGTCACAACAACAGACTGTTTCTGTGCCTTCCAGCTAATGGGCCCACCAAACAGTTGGTACACATACATGCTGGTGGACTTGCTGTCATCACGATCAGCAGCGTAGTCAGAGTCTGAGTAGCCAATAAGGCCATCGTCCATTGAGCTGAAGACCAGTGTCAGGTCCATCATACCATGAATATACCTGAGTAAGTGCTTGAGTTGGTGATGATGGTCAATACCAGGGCTCTCCATATAGCGTGAGAGGCATGAGATGGTGAATGCAATGTCAGGACGAGTAGTTCTCATTGCATAATTGAGCTTGCCAATGGTACGACAATAGGGGATAGATGTGATGGCGGTTGCTTCATCAGCAGTGGGAGGACGGGTCACCTTCTGAAGTGTAACACCCGGAGTCATAGGGGTACCAACTGGATTGCACTGGGACATTCCAGCGTTCTCCAGAATCTTCTCCAGGTAGGTCTTTTGGCTGATTGAGAGGAGGCGCTTCTCATGGTTGTGGGTGATATGCATGCCGAGGAAGTGTTTAGCCGGTCCAAGGTCTGTGAGGTCGAAGTGTTGCTTCAGTTGTACCTTGAATCCGTTTAGGTAGTCACGAGAATTCAATGCAGCGAGCATGTCATCGACGTATACAATGAGCCAAATGACCTTATCCCCTTCATGAAGGACATACAGACTGTGATCAGCTTCACTTCGAATGAACTTGAATCCCTCCTTTCATATATATTCATCGAGCATCTGATTCCACTCATATCCGGCCTGTTTCAGCCCATACAGTGCTTTCTCCAGTTTCCACACCCAATCTGGATGTTCTGGGTCTTCAAAGCCGGCCGGTTGTTTGAGGTAGATGTCTTCCTTGAGCTCAGCATTGAGGAATGCCGTACGTACGTCCATCTGGTCTAACTCAAGGTCAAACTTGGCTGCTAGTGCGAGGAGAATTTGGACAGTGTCGTATTTAGCTACAGCTGCAAAGGTTTCCGTGTAGTCGATCCCTTCAACTTGAGTGTATCCCTGTGCCATGAATCTGGCTTTGTGCCGGATGACATTGCCATCTTCATCTGTCTTTAGCGAGAATACCCACCTGGATCCAATCGCCTTCCTCCCTTCTGGGAGTGGCATGAGGCGGTGCATTTTCAAGTCCTGCATGGACTGTAGCTTTGATTTTCAGGCATCGGACCATAATGACCATTCAGGTGATGAGCGCGCTTTGTCGATCGATGCTGGTATGGTAGGTCTTGGTGGCATAGGGGTGACAGGTGGATCCAGCAAGGTGTGCATGGCTGACTCACTGGGAGGGGCTGAATCAGGTTTTGGGGTTACTGGGATATAAGTCCAGCATTCTGCGACAGGGACACGTCTGGTTGGTATGGCAGTGTTGCTAAGGCCAGTTGGGGTATTGTGATCAGGCTGTGTCTGCCTGCGCATGCGGCTGCTTTGGCGTGGAGCTGGCAAGTTAGGAGGAGGGTGAGCTGGTGCTGGGAGGTCGTCATTTGGTGGGCTAGGTGCTTCTGGTGAGATGCTATCTGGTCCTCCCACTGACACCTGCGGCACTGGGGCCACAGGGGTCACTGATGGCAGTTCACCAGGAGGAAGGGTAGGAGGAGTACCTCCCACTGAAGTCCTGACACCAGCATGCACAGGGTCGGCTACATTGACAAGCGTACATAGTGGGGAAGAGGTGGGATCCCCATAGAAGACCAACTCATCAAAGTGGATGTGGTGGGAACGGATGATGCGCTTGGCAGATGGGTCCCAGAGAACATAACCAGCATTCCGGACATGGCCCAGGAGGAAGCACCAGCGGGAGATGAACTCGTACTTATGGTGCATGTCTTCAGGGATATGGGAATAGGCAAGGCATCCAAAGGGGCGGAGGTAGCTAACATCCGGTTTGCGGCCATAGAAAGCCTCAAAAGGCGTGCAGCCATTGAGCACCGTGGACAGGAGTACGTTCTTGACGTGTGCTGAGTTCAGGATTGCCCAGCCCCAGAACGAGCGGGGGAAGCCACTCTGATGGTAGCTGCTAAGTACGCAGGTTACAATGGTTTGGTGGCTGCGTTCAGCAACCCCATTTTGCTGCAGTGTATAGGGCATAGTGACCTCATGTTCAATGCCGCGCTCAGCCAGGTAAAGAAGGAATTCCTTGGACATGTATTCCCCACCACTGTCGCTATGAAGGCGCTTGATGCGGCCGCCAGATTGAGTTTTGACCCACGGTACAAACTTCTTGAAGAGGTCGAAAACCTCAGACTTGGCACGCATGAGATAGACCAGGGAGTAGTGGGTATAATCATCTGTAAAGACGACGAAATAAGAGTTGCCAGTGGAGGAAGGGATATTGACAGGTCCCCAAACATCAGAGTGTATAAGCTCAGCAGGGGCAGAGGCACAACGCACAGGGGAAGAGAAGGGTAAGTGTTTATGTTTGCCCATGAGGCAGGACACACAGTGGATGGACTCGGCACCATCATTACCAGGTATGGAGGTAGAGTCAATGGAGATACCGTCAGTACACTCACTGGCTTTCAGCACCATTGAGAAGCCAGCATGACCCAACCTTTGATGCCATGTATGTATGGATAGGGCAGTGGGTGGTGAGCACACAAGCATGGCCGATGCAGTGGGAGTGGCACTTGTGGGGGCATACGTGGCGTCGAGTAAGTACAGTCCATCGTGAGGGTGAACATGCATGAGTAGGGGGCCTTGGCCATCATTAGTGCGCAGCACACCCCCAGTAGAGAGAGATATGAAAGAGATATGCCCAGATGCAAGACATGACACTGAGATTAGAGTACAGCACAGGTCGGGGACATGAAGGAAGTCAAAATCTCGCTCAGTGAGAGATTCCTCATATCGTAGAGCAAGCCTTACAGTTCCCCAGCTGGGAGCCAAGACTATATGGTTGTTGGTGAGTTTCACACGGATCGGTGTGACAAACACATTAGCGCTGGGCGGATATTGAATAAATTCCCATAACTGGCCTCGCTTGTCGCACACCTACGTAGAATCCGGTCCGATGTTGGTATCGCGCTCCCCCATGTCCTGTCTATGCCTGCTTACCTCCACTGGTGCGTAAATTCCCATTGATTATCATCGCTAAAGCTACTGGCGCAGGCCGTATTACATGTATCCCTGTGTCGCGCAACGTCAATCCTCCGCTTTACCTACAGATACAACGCGCCGCGCTTACATCGCTACAGGTTTCGCCTACGCCTTCCGTATATTCATGCACTACGATAAAAGGACCAGCAGTAGATAGTTCTTACTTACTTCCTCTTCCCGCGGGCAACTGTCGTATAGCGGAGTCACCTAGTAGTTTGCATAGTCGCGCAATCTTCAAATCCTATTGTTCTTCTGTGTCTGCGTGTGCTATTAAGTTCCCGCAGTTGCATGCTACTACTCAGGCCCTCACTCTCGCAAGGTCGCGCTTATAACCCGTCGTGTCCAGCGCCAGCGCATTGCTTGCCAATACCCGCTCCTCCCTGTATTGCGTCCAGCGCCAGCTCATTGCTTGCCAAAAACCCGCTCCTCCCTGAAGTTGCGTCTAGCGCCAGCTCATTGCTTGCCAATACCCACTCCTCCCTGAGTTGCGTCTAGCACCAGCCCATTGCTTGCCAATATCTGCTCCTCCCTGTAGTTGCGTTTAGCGCCAACGCGTTGCCTGCCAATACTCACTCCACTCATATCGCCGCGCCTTATACCAGCGGGTTATCTACCATATCCTTGCCCACTGCAGTTCTCAAAATTGCCCGCCAACGCGCTACTTAGTTACAGACTTACTCAGTGCACTATCGCCGTTGGGTTGACATAAGGTCGTTATAGGTCACTAAGTCCTTAAGTTTCAGCTTCCCTTGCAATTAAGGATAAGTGGAACTAGTCTATTCAGTCTAGCTAAATTTATTCTTTCACATCAGTTCATGGAACATTGTATAGTGGGCAAAACGTGATATATCAGGCTCCATGTGAGCCATGGAAGCAGAATCTACATGAAAGGAGCCTGTAGGCACAGTAAGGGAGGATGAGATATTGGCAGAGTGCTCTCTCAAGGAGAGGATGGATGGGGGATGTGGTATAGCATCTGTGCTAGGTTGGTCTGCCGTAGAGACTTCCATGTTAGTGGCGATAGTGACAGGGGAGGAGAGAGGCGTGGCTGACTTTGGATTCTTTTCTTCTTTGGAGAGGCATTGTAGAAACTACAACACAGCGAGGTGCGAACAAAGCTCCTAACTGTATCTATAATTGTTGTAGGTCGCGCGTTGCCTAGTCTGCTATACCTGAGATGACAAGTGCGTTCGACCCTAAAGGGGAAGCAAGTGCAGCAGGGATCTAGTTGTATGCGCTGAAGGCGCTACTGGTCGGCCAATACGAAGCGCGAGAAAGCGCAGGTGCATGCAAGGCATAAAGGTGCAGGAATGCGCGCGTGTGCTGCGCGAAGTGCGGGAAAGTGCATGTGTATATGCACAAATGAGAGAGTGTAAAACGAATGGATTTCAACTATATTCTGCTAGGTAAATAGTGGGTGCCAAGTTCTGTCAACCGAAAAAAGTCCTCCAATAGTAAGTACTGCTGGTGCTTATATATGGCGCCTAAGCGCTGTCATGCAGAGCCGAAGTGCTATCGAGTAAGGTATGTAAAGTAAGGGTCCATGATAAAAATAAAAGTGGAACGATATGCAAATAAGGAAAATAGGAATATACACACTTAGAGAGCTTGGTGGACAGTGGATGGATGCTTCTGGATGGCTGGCGCTATAGGGCGCTTCAAGCGCAGGAAAGCGCGCGCATCGTGAAGCGCAGGAAGTGTGCGCGCATGGCGCACGTTGCGTGGGAAAGCTGCGCCTCATATAGGAATAACTGCAGATAGCACCCAGAGTGGTGCTGCAAGTTCGTGCCATGTATTCCCTAGTGAAAAGTGCCATATCACACAATGAGAGGCATTATTCCTTACAGTGTGCACGACATTGTGCCCATATATGTCCAGCTTTGACACAATGCCCACACTTGGGACGCCACCCAAGCACCCAACCATCTCCCTTCGTCTCATCAAAACCCTTTGGTGCCACACGATCCCCCCTGGAAGGACCAGCTGGGGCACTGCGGTGCCCAGAGAACATTGCAGTGTGTTCTGCGCCACCGCTGTTATTGGTACGGTGGAGTTCTTGAGTCTTCAAGCGATTAACGATATCGTTGAAGTCGAGTGTCGTGCTGCTGTTTATCAGAGTCTGGTGAAATGGGTCGTAATAGTCAGGTAGTGTGCGGAGCAAGATGTGAATGAATATAGCGTCAGGGACCTTATATTCAGCCGAGGTTGGGGTACCTGTTGTAGCTGTGGTGGTTGTAGCAGCTGCTGGGGGGTTAATAGAGAGAGCCGTGAGGTCAGACCTGAGTACAACAAGGCTCTGAAGCATTTCAGCAATGGAATTGCTGTCATGCGTCTTAGGGATGGTGAACAGGCAGTCAAGGTATTGGTCGAATCTGATTTCTTTTTGGGGAAGGTACTTCCCAGCTAACGCCTCCCACCCAACATTGGGGTCCTTGTGTCATATCCCAGATTCTGGACCTATCGTATAGTCGGATTTATGGACTAATCCTTAGATTAGGATCCTAGACCTCATCCATAACCAGTTCCAGTCTCATCCACTATCGCAATTGTCCAACTACCAACTACTGCTCATCCATCCGATCCAATATATGGATCCGATACAATAAGCTTTCTTATCCATTACCTGTCCATATAAGATTAACACAGCCTATTCCTTTATCTGATATGCCTATCCGCTCCAGATCCGATACAATAAGCTTTTCTTATTCATTACCTGTCCATATAGCATTAACACAGCCTATTCCTTTATTCGGTATTCTCTACCTTTTGGATAACCAGTTCTATACTTACCCGATATCTTCGCTACATGTCTATTACTGGTACTCGGTTGTTTACCTATCCGATATGCTTACTGATCTGTTATCCTTTGACTGTGCTAATGTACATAGCCTCGGACACTGCCTCTGATTATTCCATTAGCTACCTACAGTATATAAACTCTTGTACTTCTCGATAGATCCTCAGTTCGAATATTATATTGTCTTGCAGCATTCTTGTCCTCACACATTAGTGTTGTAAGGACCCCTTCTCTATCCTTTGGGCCTAGGGATTGATTCCCTAGGCCAGAGCTCTGCTCTTCCACGTTTCTGGACTTCATCCATTTCCGGATTCTACCTCAAGCCTAAAGGATTGTATCCTTAGGTTCAAGTCTTGTCTTTCCGATACTTACACTCCTTCCAATCCTTATCCAACTCCGTCTCTACCTAAGGGTAGTCCATATCCATCCGCATCCGCTCCAGAACCCCTATCTGGAACTCCGGACCACTATTCCTGCCTCGGACTGTGTCCATTGCAGTATATCCACCCTATGCCTTCACCAAGGATTGATACGCGCACTTATTCTACTTCCTATCAAGTAGACGGAACTCCATCCGAGTTTCCGATACTCGTCCGGAAGTTTCCCG
>Ga0310811_10012749_pt1 | contig 10926 bp, 4 predicted proteins | sample YCmetagenome_FD_207642 | JGI IMG/M metagenome (GOLD analysis project Ga0310811, IMG submission 207642) | Soil microbial communities from experimental microcosm in Duke University, North Carolina, United States - YC | ecosystem: Engineered > Artificial ecosystem > Soil microcosm > Unclassified ...
GCCCTATCTCATAGGACTCGGCGAGGGCCGCCTGAAGGCGTGGGCGAAGGTCGAAGGACACGTTCGAATTTGCCACCGACGATGCGGACCAGCAACCAGACCGCCTCCGCACAGATGGTCCCTCATAGAGTCAGTATTGGGTGCTGGCTAAGATCATACAAACGAGCCGAGTAGGCTGATCTTCGGCCAACTCAAGGAGGCTCCAGCTCGATCTGATACTGTCCGTTGTGCTGTCCGTTAATTGCGGCAAAGTCTGGCAGCGTCGTAGTTGAAAGCTGGCAGATCGCGCTGTCCATCAAGAAATTGCGCCGTGAATGCCGTACTTCCGCTGCTGCCGTCGTTGGCTGATAAGCGTGAGGTCGGAGGTTCAACTCCTCCCGGGCCCATCCCTTACAGAATTTCGATGCCTCGCTTTGCGTTGTCCCGCAAGGCGAGGTTTCGCTTTAAGAGTGTTCTTTCGGACGGCGTTGGCGGCGCTACAACTAGTTCGCCCCTTCGATCCTCGCGAACAATGGCTTGAGTCGCCGGTCCTTCCGCAAGCCGTCGTACGGTGCGCTGCGCCCTGTGCTCAAGAGCCATGGGTCATGTTGGGCGACGGCGCGCCGGAAGACGGCAACCGCGGACTCGCGATCGCCAAGCGCGTCGAGAGCTGCCGCGACCATGCCTGCCGCGGCCGTCGTCGGGTCCTGAGCAATTCGGGTAAGAGTGGCTCGCGCTTCCGACCGACGCCCCGCACGCGCGTACGCGTACGCCAGCATGCCGACCTTTTCTGTGGACCGCAGGTTCGGCTCGTGACTCAGCTGCTCCAGCGTCGTGATCGCGTTGTCGAACTGCTGCAACTCAATGAGAATGGCTCCGCGGGTCAACAATGCTTGAGGGAAGGTGGCGTCGAGCTTGAGGACCGCGAGCGCGGCCGAGTCGGCGGCGGCGTAGCGGCCTGCCGAGTAGAGGGACAGGGCTTCACCGTTGAGAATAACCAGGCTCGCCGGGTCATCGCGGCCGGCGTGCTGCGATTCGCGAATGGCGTCATCAACGCGGCCAATGTGGCTAAGCAGGAGAGCGTGCCAAAAGCGAGTCTGCGCGGAACCCGAATCGAGGCTCAACGCCGTACGGAATGATCGTTCCGCCGGCGCGTTCTCAAAAACGGCCGCGTGTGCATAACCGAGTACCGCGTGCGCCTCAGGGAGTGTGCTGTCGATGGCGAGGGCGCGATTTGCTGCGCGCACTGCGTTCGCGGTCATCGAGTCCGCTGAGACGTCGTCGTACACGGGCAGCACAACATTGGCCATTGCAAGCGCGGCCTGCGCGCTTCCGTAATTCGAGTCGCGCGTTACCGCAGAGTCGAGCAGACTGATGGCCTGACGGACCGCAGGGGCAGTGCGTTTTTTCAACTCCCACACACCCTGTTGATACAGACGATGTGCGTCGGCATCCTCGGTCTCTCTTCGAACGAGCTTTGTCGCTGAGCCGCCCGCTAGGCTGATCCGAAGGTGGCTGGCGACCTTGTGTGCGATTTCGTCCTGGAGGGCAAACTCGTCCTCTCCCTCAGAGTGATCGCTCCAAGTGACCGATCCATCGGCCACCGAGGTGAGACTGACCGTGATGCGAAGGCGCTCGCCGATGCGTTGGACGCCACCGCTCAAGAAGTTCGCAACGCGGAGCTGCCTTCCGATTTCCTGCGGGTCGAGGCCGCGGGCGGCGAGGGCTCGCGCGCTCATGCGGCCTTTCACCACCAATCCCGCCTTGACGAGCGCTCCAGTGATCTCGTCGGCGGTTGCATCTCCGACATAGTCGTTCTTCGGATCGCCGCTGAGATTCGCGAGCGGCAAAACCGCAATCGACCGATCGACGGGCGTGCCTGGGCCAGTCGACCAAGTGTGCCCACGCCACCACAATATCGCCGCAGTGACGAGCATCAGACCGATGACAGTGACGATCGCGGGAGCGAGGCGGCGCGCCCGCGGCACTCCAGCTCGTCGAACCGCTTTTGGATCTGTGACAATCGGCGTCGCACTCGCGGCGAGTGACTCCAGAAGCTCCGTCGCGCTTGCCGGTCGATCCGCCGCACGCTTAGCCAGGCAGTGCGTGACGAGCGACGCGAGCATCGGCGGTGTCTCGGCGCGAAGCTCGTCTACCGGCACCGGCGTTTCCGTCAGGTGTGCAGCGATCGACGCCTGCGGCGATCGTCCGCCAAATGGGGGATCGCCGGTGAGCAGTTCATACGCGAGACAGCCGAAGGCATAGATATCCGCCCGTTGGTCGATGGCCGGATCGCCGGCCGCCTGCTCCGGCGCCATGTACGCGGGCGTGCCGATCGACGTGCCGATTTGTGTGAGCGTCGGCTGCCCACTCGCTTCGCGAGCGGCCGTCCGCGACGCCGAGATGGCCTTGGCGATGCCGAAGTCAGTGACCACCGCGGCGCCGTGCGAGAGCAACACGTTGTCGGGCTTGATGTCGCGGTGCACGACACCGTGGTCGTGCGCATAACTCAAAGCGCGGGCCACATCGTGCAGGATGCTGACGACCTCGGAGATTGGTCGTGGGCCGTGTGTCGTCAGGAGGGCACGGAGTGATTCGCCCTCGACATAGGGCATGGTGTAATACGGCACACCATCCATGTCACCGGCGGTAAGGACGGGAACGATGTTCGCCTGTTGTAGTGACGCGGCGAGCTGGATCTCCCGCTCGAATCGCTCGACGCTCAGTTCCGCCGCGAGGTCGGGTGGAAGCACCTTGACGACTACGCGCCGCCGGAGGCGAGTCTCGGTGGCCGCGAACACGCGCGCCATCCCGCCGCCGCCGAGTTCGCGCTCCAGCGTGTAGCTCGAGCCGAGCGTGTGCTGCAACTGCTCGCGCAAGTCCATGGCAGTGGATTGAGGGGGCGCGGTTGGCGCCTATGATAGCACCGTTTGACGTGGCCCGCGACGCGCAGTCCACGCCCCTAATCCATAGGTTTCCCGGTGGTGCCCAATCGCCTTGCGCGCCTCAAACAGCCGAGAGGTTGTGCTGTCCGTTGTGCAGTCCGTTGATTCCGGCACTCTACGACACTCGGCCAATGTAGATACGGCAAATCGCGCTGCCCATCCAGAAATTGCGTTGTGAATGTCGGACTTCGGCTTATCACTGATCTGGCTGATAAGCGCAGTTCGCGCGATCACCGCCGTCTTGCGGTCGCGCTGTCGCGCACCTAGCGTAGCGTCACGATGGCTCCCACCCGCGCGCGCATCGTTACACCGTCCAACTGACGCGAGCATCGCGCATGATTGACCGCCTCACGAACGGTTTGCGTGACCGGTATCGCATCGACCGCGAGCTAGGCGCTGGCGGCACGGCCACGGTCTATCTGGCGCACGACCTCAAACACGATCGTCTCGTCGCGCTCAAGGTGATGCGCCCAGAGGTCACGCACACGCTCGGCGCCGAGCGCTTTCTCCAGGAGATTCACCTTGCCGCCAAGCTCTCGCACCCGCACATCTTGCCCTTGCACGATTCCGGCGAAGTGGACGGCATGTTGTTCTATGTCATGCCGAGCGTGGACGGCTCGTCTCTGCGCGAACGCATGTCGAGGGTAGGTAAGCTCCCGATCGACGAGGCAGTGCGGATAACCCAGGCGGTGGCCGGCGCGCTCGACTACGCACACCGGCATGGTGTCGTCCACCGGGACATCAAGCCCGAGAACATCATGCTGCACGAAGGGCAAGCGCTCGTCGCTGATTTTGGGATCGGCAAGGCGTTGGGTGCGGTCGAGGGCGCGGTGTTCACACACTCCGGCACGACGGTGGGCACGCCGGCCTACATGAGCCCGGAACAGGCAGCCGGCGATTCGATCGACGGGCGCAGCGACATCTACAGCCTAGGCTGTGTCCTATATGAAATGCTCACCGGCGAGCAACCGTTCACCGGCGCAACGGCCCAAGCCGTCATCGCCAAGCGATTTGTGCAGACACCGGCCGACGTCACGGCGCTGCGTGAAGGTGCGTCGCGTCCGCTCGCGCGGGTCGTTCAGAGGGCACTCGCTCGGGCTCCGATAGACAGATTCGAAACGGGGGCGATGCTCGCGTCCGCACTCGACGCGCTGGAAGAGAAGCAGCCAACGAGCTCGAAACGAGGGCCGCCCGATAAGTCAATCGCGGTGCTGCCGTTCGCCAACATGAGCCCCGATCCCGAGAACGAGTTTTTCGCCGACGGGATCACCGAGGAGATCTTGAATGCGCTCTCGCAAATCGCCGAGTTGCATGTCGCAGGTCGCACCTCGGCGTTCTCTTTCAAGGGAAAGAATCAGGATCTGCGTGCGATCGGTGAGCAACTGAACGTGCGCACGGTGCTCGAGGGATCGGTGCGCCGGTCGGGCAGGCGCGTACGCATCACGGCGCAGCTCGTGGACGTGACGGATGGCTACCACCTGTGGTCAGAGCGCTACGATCGCGAGATCGAGGACGTGTTCGCGGTGCAGGACGAGATCGCGTCGGCGATCGCGGGCAAGATGAAGACGACACTGCGCGGCGGCGCGGCGCGATCGCAGCGCGCGACCGATGACATCGAAGCGTATGAAGCCTATCTAAAAGGGCGCGCACTCTTTTATCGTCGTGGTGCCGCGATGAAGGAGGGGCTTACCCTTTTGGAGAAGGCACTCTCGCTCGATCCTCAGTACGGCCTCGCTTGGGCCGGCATTGCCGACACATACAGCATGTTCGGCTACTACGGTCAAGTCACGCCTGAGACGGGACGCGGCAAGGCAGTCGAGGCAGCGGCGAACGCGGTCAGGTTCGCGCCCGATCTGGCCGAAGCCCACGCGGCGCGCGGGCTGGTGTGCCTTCTGTATGAATGGGACTGGCCCGCGGCAGGGCAGTCGTTCAAGCGTGCGCTCGACCTCAATCCAGGCTATGTCCAGGGAGCTGCCTGGTACTATTTGTTCTTCCAGGGCTTGGTCTGTGGACGATGGGATGAGGCGCTACACGGGCTGCATGGTATGGAGGAGCGAGATCAGCTCTCGGGTTACGCGGCGGGAGCGTTGGCAAGCGGGTACGCCTTCTTCTCGCAGGCCGCGAATCCGCACGTGGCGCCAGTCGCTATGGCCGGCACCCAGGCGCTTGAGTGGGCGGAGAAGGCACTGGCACGTGATCCCGAGGCGTTTCTGTCGGTGCTTGCTCGACAGGTGTCATACCAGGTGCTCGCTGACTGGCCAAATGCCTTTGACTCGGCAAGCAGCGCGCTCGCGATGTCCGGACGCCAGGCGATGCCGCTGATGGCCCTCGGGCTGTCGCTCGCTGCATCGGGCGATACGATAGGAGCACGCTCGGTGTACGACGAGATGCGGTCGCGTGCAGTGCGGGAATACGTTCCGCCAAGTTGTCTCGCGGCGATGGCCGCGGTGTTGGCTGAGCAGGAAGCGACTGTTGGGTACTTGCGAGACGCCGCTCGCCGCCACGACCCATTCTTGATATTCGCACTGAGCTTTCCGGGAACCGATAGCTTGCGCCAGTCGCCGGAGTATCAGCGGATCCTCACGGACATTCGGCTACCGGCGTGGGTTGCGCGCGTCCGGAGCGAGGTCGACGCGCCGGCAGAGGCCTCGTAGTGAACGCGCGCATTTGCGCTGTCCGTTCTGCCGTCCGTTGATCCAGGCAGATCGGCAGAACGAGCCCGCAACTCCGGTAGATCGCGCCGGCCGTCAATGGTTTGCGGCTTGGATGCCGTACTTCGACGTCGGATTTGTCTGGCTGATAAGCGGTGAGGTCGCAGGTTCAACTCTCCGGGGCCCATCTGGAATCTCAATTCCGGCCTGGCGTCAGCCGTGTGCCGGAATTGTTTTTTTGGCGGCGCGTGATATCGCACCGAGGCCTCGCAGGTCGGTGTCGACCACCCGATCATAGCCTTCTTTCGCTGCACTGAATTGCGTGGTCAGGCTGTTTAGAAACAAATCCAATGCCCAGTTCCGCCAAAGTATGCGCTAAGAAAGCTCGTCGTGCCCCCGGTCCACGACCAGAAAGCGAGGAAGCACCAACCCTTTTCCTTGAACTGCGGCGTCTTGGTCGGTGTGACGTTCGCAATACTCGTACGGATCGCCGGCGAGATGATCCTGCCGCCCGACTCGGCATAGCCGCGCCACTGCCCGTCGACGTAAGCGACGAACAGGTTGTATCGGCCAGGGGGTAGGCCCGTTTCGTCGCCAGCGGCGCCGTTCTCCATGACGCCGAGGACCTGACCAGCTTTCAGCTCATCAGGCGTAACGCCGTCGAGGACGGCGGGCGTGAGCTTCATGGTCTTGCCGTGGAATGTACCGACACCGGTGTTCGCCGCACTGAACCGCGCGGCGCGCGCCTTGGTCGCGATCTCCGCGCCCGTCGGCGGGCCGCGGCGTTGCGCCGCGGCGGGGCGGGCGACGGCCGAAATGATAAGAACCGAAAATGTCGCGATGAGAACAAGCTTGGACCGCATGTCTCTACTCCTGAGTGGCGTGGCGGGGTTGTGCCTCGAGCCGTGACACGCAGGGATCGCGAACTGATTCTCACCAATTGCCTTGACCGAACGCGCGGCATAGCCGTCGAAGGTTCAACTCCTCCCATTGCCGAACAGCGACCACGCCTTTGCCCGCGTAGCTGTAGACGGGGCTGTTGGTCGGCAATACTTGTCTTCTAACGTCACTACCTTTGCCGCTGCTGGACATTGATCGCTGGGTTTGGGGACTCGGACTGATCAGCATTTGTTGCGGCTGTTCAGCCGCCAACCGACTCGAACAACCCGTGACTTTCACCGCGCGGAGCTGGCGGTTGCGCATCGAGGTGGATTCTGCCCCGACTCGAATCGCTGCGAAACAGACCGTTGTTGGAGCTGTCGACTTCACGACGCATCGACATATGGTGGACTTCTGGCCAGCGATCAACCACAGGATTCCGAACGGTGCTTACGTCGCACGTCTAAAGCCGCGCCAGTACAAGATCATTCTCGGTGACTCGGCATCGTTTGACGAGAAGATTGTGATGACTGGTCGGGCAGTAACACCTGATTCTATCGTCGGCACGTGGACTGAGACCGTCGTTTGCTGTTCGGCGGGCGGCCGCTTCACACTCTGGCGCTGACCGAATGGTGGGCTCAACGCCCACGAAGCATCAATGACATCGCCGCTCGGATAAGGTTCGATTCCTTGGACGGTCACCTTGTCATTCAGTTGTGGCGGACGTCGACGCATGTTTAGTTTGGCTCGATCGAACAACACGAACCGAGGGATCGCCAATGCGCCTCATGTTCGTTGGACTAGTCTCCGTCTGCGCTGTTGCCTGTCACGGTCAGCGATCCACCCCAGTCCACGCGCCGGCCGTCAGCGCTTCGCCTTCGGTCTTCACGGATAGCGCGCTCCACGGCAAGCTGTGTGAGCCAACCAAACGAGACGAGGATTGGCGACGCGTCTGCACTCCGAAGGACCAATCGCAGATCATTCGGTGAAGTCCCTCACGCCGTCCGTGAGGGCATCACCGCATATGACGAGTTTGCGGAGATCAAAGAAGCAGCGAGCCGAAGCGAATATCCAACCGTCAAATGGGTCGATCCCTCTCTGGTTTGTCGGAGCCATGGTGAGTGATACGGGGGTCGCACCATGGCTCTACTGGAGCATGCCTCCGGTTGCGGGCATGGCGTGGGCGTGGCTCTTAAGCGTGATCCTCGCGAAGGTCCGGTCGCCACGACGGTAAGAGGAGCTGGATCAGACCAACGATCGCCGTGACTCGTGCCGTACTCGCTCCCTTGTCGGCCGCCACCGACAAGGCCGGGTCGAGGAAGAGCAGGCCATCGCCCCCGCTCACGAACTCGAGGAGTTAGTGAAGAAAGCCCGGGTCGTGAGAGATGCGGGCTCGCGAGAAGACCTCGCCCGTTTGCTATCGATGACGGCCTGTTGGGCGACCAAAGTCGCCGAGTCGCGAACGCGGCAGAGACAAATCCGACGCGCGCGCGTTTTTATCCCGTCGTCGTCCGTCATCGTCGTGCACCGACGCCGAATAAAAAATGTTACGAAAAATTTCTTAATGGTGCGAGTGCCTGGTGATGCCGTTACCACTGGGCCCGGTGAGGGCTGAACTGTCCCGCGGAGCCACATGAGAGCGCGTTTCTCGCGCGGAACTGAAACATTGGCCTGTGACTTCTCTGAGTCGGATGTGGTTAGTCGTACCATGTGCACGGCTCTCTGCCGTTGGATGTGAGCCGCCCGCAACGACCAAGACTTCTCTTTCCGCTCAGTGTCTGGAGGACATGCATGCTCGTCATCCGTCGACGAGTAGCCGCGTCTGTGCTACTCGTCCTGTCGATCACAACGCCGGCCTTCGCATCATTCCCTGAACGTCGGTCCATAGACGCGGGACCGCTGGTTGCTCATCGCGCGCCCGCCATCACGGGGAAAGTCACGGACAGCGAGACCAGCGCGCCGATCCCCAACGCGCAAGTGACTGTGAATGGCCTGACTCGCATCGGCACGACAACCGATGCCAATGGCGACTTCACGATTCGCGGCCTTGCCGCTGGTGCCTACACCCTCCGCGCCACTCGCCTTGGATACGCGCCGCGCGAGGTCAGCGTAGACGTGCCGTCTGACGGCAACGTCACCGTGAACATCGCGATGGCGCACGCGGTCGCGCGTCTCGAAGAAATCGTCACGACCGCCACTGGCGACGTGTCGCGGCGCGAAGTCGGCAACGTCATCGCGACGGTCAACGCCGATTCGATCGTCTCGGCGGCGCCGATCACGAACGTTGGCGAGTTGCTGCAAGGCCGCACGGCCGGCGTCCAGGTTCTGCAGACCTACGGCGTCATCGGTGGTTCACCGAACATTCGTATCCGCGGCATCGGATCGCTCAGTGGAAGCAATGAACCGCTCGTCGTCATCGATGGCGCGCGCTTCAGTAATGAGAACGAGCCGGGCAACGTCTCCGGCATCCGGCAAAACCGTCTGTCGACGATCGACCCGGAAGAGATCGAGTCGCTCGACGTCATCAAGGGCCCATCCGCTGCCGCGCTCTACGGAACCGCGGCCGCGAACGGCGTCATCATCATCAAGACCAAGCATGGCCGAGCCGGATCGACCAAATGGCGCGTCTTCGCCGAGGGTGGCGCCAGCGCCATACCCGACAACTATCCGGCGAACTACTGGAGCTTCGGTCGCAACATCACCAACGGCGTGACCGGGACTGCCGCGATCCACTGCACCCTCGCCGCATCGGCTCAGGGACAATGCGTCATCGACAGCACGACGAGCTTCAATCCCTGGAAAGACCCGCGGACCGATCCCTTCCAGAATGGCCCGACGTCTCGCTACGGCGCCCAGGCGAACGGCGGCAACGATCAAATCCGATTCTTCGTCAGCGCCGATCGCGACGTGGAAACCGGCCCCTACAAGATGCCGGCCTTCGAGCAGAATCGTCTCATCACCGAGCGCGGTTTCACTCCGAGCGGCACTCAGATTCGGCCGAACCAGCTGCATCAGACTTCGCTGCGGGGCAACTTCACCTTCTCGCTCGCCAAGAACGCGACGCTCGACGTTACGAGTGGCTATCAGGACCGCGAGAACTTGACTCCCTTCGACGGCACGTTCTTCCAAGGGTTGTCCAACCAGCTCTTCTCGGCGCCCGGCTTCGTCACGGCGTCCAACGGCACCGCCGGCCAATTCGTCGGAGACATATTCTCGGTCGGTCAGCGCGAGCAGCTCGAGCGCTTCTTCGGTTCAGTGACAGCGAACTACACGCCACGCGCGTGGCTGCAGCTCACCGCGGGCGGCGGCATCGACAACGCAAACTCCAACAACGCGCAGTTCCAGTTCCCGGGCCAAGGCCCCACGACGAGCGCTTGGGGTCCGACCGCGGCTCAAGGCTTTTCCGGCGTCGACATCACCCGCGCCAACTCGCTCCAGTACACCGCCAACGCGCAGGCCCAAGCCACGCGCCAACTCTCGGGCAGCCTGACCTCGGTCTCGACCATCGGCGGACAATGGTTCAAGAGCGGCACCTACCAGCTCTTTGGCGAGGGATACGGACTCGGCGTTGGTGCGACGACGCCAACCGCCGCAGCCCAGCGGCTCGCCACGACGACGACCACGGAGAACGCGACCTATGGCGCGTACCTCCAGGAGCAGCTCAACTGGCGCGACCGTTTGTATGGCACCGCCGCGGCTCGCGTCGATAAGAACAGTGCATTCGGCCGCGACAACGGTACGACCGTGTATCCCAGCGTGAACCTCTCGTATCTCGTCTCGGAAGAGCCGTGGTTCCCGTCGCTGCGCGGTCTGTCTCGCCTCCGTTTGCGTTCTTCGCTTGGCGAAGCGGGTGTCCCTCCCGGCACCACCGCCGCGCTCCAGTTCCTCAGCCCACTGACCTATCCGGCGCAGAGCGGCGACGTCCCCGGTCTCACGGTGCAATCCGTTGGGAATCTGAATCTCAAACCCGAAGTCACGAGAGAATTCGAAATCGGCTTCGACGCGGGCCTGGTTCGCGACCGCGTCAACGTCGAGTTCACGGTCTACAACAAGGACAGCCACGACCAGATCTTCAACCGTCCACTGCCACCGTCGTTCGGGGTGGGCGGAACGCAAACCGTGAACATCGCGCGTGTCCTCAACCGCGGTCAGGAGCTCGCCGTCGACGCGTCCATCCTCGACAATCACTACCTCTCGTGGAGCACGCGCCTCAACGGCTCGCACAACACGAACCGTCTCGTCGACATCGGCGACGTCCAATTGCCGACCGCGCAGGGTCTGCGCAACGTCGCCGGCTACACGATCAACGGCGTTTGGGATCGCCCCTACACCTTCGCCGACAAGAACGGCGACGGCATCATCGTGCCGAGTGAGATCACACTCGCCGCGGCTGATTCCTTCCGCGGCTCGACGCTCCCGCTGTACGAAGCCGGCCTGTCGAACAACATCGGCTTGCTCGGCAACCGCATTCA
>Ga0310811_10012750_pt1 | contig 10925 bp, 4 predicted proteins | sample YCmetagenome_FD_207642 | JGI IMG/M metagenome (GOLD analysis project Ga0310811, IMG submission 207642) | Soil microbial communities from experimental microcosm in Duke University, North Carolina, United States - YC | ecosystem: Engineered > Artificial ecosystem > Soil microcosm > Unclassified ...
GTCCGGCCCGTCTGGCTGCCGCAGCAGTCGCGCGCCTGGCTGGTCACCCGCTACGCCGATGTCCGGGAGATCCTGACCAGCCCACGGGTCAGCAAGGACTCGGTCCGGGCGACCGAGCTGCTGCGGAACTTCCTGCCCGAAGACGCGCCGGGGCTCGACCCGGTCCACCGGGCACTGGAAGCGAACATGCTCAACACCGATCCCCCCGACCACATGCGGCTGCGCAAGCTCGTGGGCCGGGCGTTCACCGGCCGGGCCGTGGCCCGGCTGCGGCCCCGGATCGAGGCCGTCACCGACGAGCTGCTCGACGCGATGGCCGGCCGGGCCGAGGTCGACCTCATCGCCGCGTTCGCGGCGCCGCTGCCGATGACGGTGATCTGCGAACTGCTCGGCATCCCGGAAGGCGAGCGGGACCGGTTCTTCGAATGGACGAGGATCACGGTCACGGCACCGCATCACCCCCGGCTGGCGGAGGCGAGGGAGGAGTTCGCGGCCTACCTCGTCGATCTCATCCGGCGCAAGCGCGCCGAGCCGGCGGAGGACCTGCTCTCGGAGCTGATCGCGGTCTCCGACGAGGGTGACCGGCTCTCCGAGGACGAACTCGTCTCGATGACGATGCTGCTGGTGATCGCCGGGCACGACACGACGATCAACCTCATCGCGAACGGGGTACTGGCGTTGCTGGCCGAACCGCGGCAGTACGCCGCGCTGCGCGAGGATCCGGACCTGGTGCCCACCGCCGTCGAGGAACTCCTGCGCTACGCCGGACCCGTGCACATCGCGACCCTGCGGTTCACCGCGGAGCCCATCACCGTGGGCGGAGTGCGGATTCCCGAAGGGGAGTTCGTCGCGCTGTCCCTGACTTCGGCGAACCTGGACGCCGAGCGCTTCGAAGATCCGGAGGTGCTCGACGTGCGCCGGCCCGGCGGTGGGCATGTGGCCTTCGGCCACGGCATCCACCACTGTGTCGGCGCCCCGCTGGCCCGCTTGGAGGCCCAGATCGCGCTGGGCCGCCTGGCGGCTCGTTTCCCGGACCTCCGGCTCGCCGGGGAACCCGGGGCGCTGAAATGGCGGTCGAGCACGCTGTTCCGTGCGCTGGAGACCCTGCCGGTTTTCCCGCGCTGACCCCGGTTTTCCCGCTGCTCGGGGGATTTTTCGGGCTGCGCGGCGGAGATCGCCGTCGTCAGCAGGCCCGCTCGTACTCGACCTGATCGACGGGATTGCCGTTGCCGTAGTCGAAGGCGCGGGTGGCACCGGACTCGGTGAAGCCGGACTTGGTGTAGAAGCGACGGGACTGCGGAGTGTCGCGCAGCGTCCACAGGTGTACCCGGGCGAAGCCGTCGTCGCGCAGGCGGCGCAGCGTTTCGGTCATCAGCGCGGCGGCGATTCCACGGCCCCAACCGTCTGGGTGACCGTAGAAGCTGTAGATCTCGCCGAAGCCGGGCCGGCTGGGGGACGGGCGAAAGAAGCACAGCGCCAGGGGGCGGTCATCGAGGAGACCGAGCAGGATCGTTCCCGCACCCTCGGCGATCCGCGCGTGCCACCGCCCGCGCCGGTCCTGGATGGCCCGCGCCAGGAACTCCGGCTCGAAGAACGGGGCGTGGGACGGTTCCCAGGCCGCCGCGTGGATCTCGCCGAGCACGGGCACGTCGGCCGGGCCTGCCCGGCGAACCTCGATCATCCGGGCACGGTAATCCCGGGCCGGGCGTGACCGCGTCGTGCGATCAGGGGTGATTCGCCGGGCGGTCACCGACGCGGATCCAGCCCCGTTCGGCGGCGAGCAGGGCCGCCTGGAAGCGGGTGCGGGCGCCGAGCGCGTCCATCACCGCCGTGACGTGTTTCTGCACCGTCCGCCGGCTGGTCCGCATGACGCGGGCGATCGACTCGTCCTTGAGGCCGGCCGAAAGCAGGGTGAGCACCTGCCGCGCGCGCTCGTCGAGTTCGCCGGGTTCGGTCGGTTCGGCGTCCGCGGTCAGCGGCACCGCGCGCGCCCACATGCTGTCGAACAGCGCCATCAACGCGTCCAGCAGCGACGACGCGTGGACCACGAGTGCGCCCGAGCCCGGGGTGTCGGGCTTCAGCGGCACGAAACCGAGGGTGCGGTCGACCACGGCGAGCTTGATCGGCACACCGGCCAGTGCCCGGGCATCCTCGCCCATCGCGAGGCTTTCCCGGAGCACGGAATGCGTGACTTCCTCGGTCAGCGCGTCGCTGTCGTAGATCGCGCGCCAGTGCACACCGCGCCGGATGGCGAGTTCCTGGGCGCGCAGGGAGTGCGGAGCGTCGTCGTTGTCCGCCACGTACGGCGGTTTCGTGAGCGCCGCGAAATCGTGTTTCGCGGTCTGGATCAGGTGCAGGTAGTAGCGCACGACCCACTGCCGCCCGACGATCACCTCCACCAGATCGGCGGCCGAGCCCTCACCGGCGGCGAGCCGGAACTCCTCCTGCAGCTCCTTGGCGAACCTCCGCACCTGGGCCAGTTCGTCCGTGCGGCGGCCGACGAGGGTGTCCAGCGCGAGTTCCGGCGGGCTCGCCAGGTAGCCGCGCGGCGTCGTCGGGGTCCGGGTGACCAGGCCGTTGTCCTCCAGCGCGCGCAACGCGGACCGCCCGGCCGCGACCGTCACCCCGAGCGCCTCGCCGATCTCCCGGACCGACCGGCTGCCGCCCTCGCCGATCAGGTAGCGGTAGATCCGCTCGTGCAGCGGGCCGATACCGACCTCGCCGAGCCGGGGGGAGAACTGCGCGGCCGGGGCGCCGCCCGGGTTGTTGATCATGGCTAACCCTACGTCGCTTCTGCTACCACCGTGTTTCGTTGCCTGGTGGGGACTTCTCATCTGCGCAATTGCCCGAAGGCGCTGCCGCGGAAGGCTTGTCTGGCCCGCGGTGACCTCGGAGAGTGACGCAGACATGCCGCATGCCATTCGCGAGAGGTGAGGTTCACATGCGTCCAAGACCCATCGCGGGGCTGGGGGCCACGGTACTGACGATGGCGCTGGCTGTGGCGCTGACGGGCCTGGCGGTCGCGCCGCCGGCGTCCGCGTCGGCCGGTAGCCCGCCGGCTCCGGGGGGATCGACGACCGTCGCGCTGCCCAACGGGGACAAGGTCACCTACGACACCCACGGGAACGGCACGCTGACCAGTGCCGACGGCACGACGACCCGGCCGTACCCGGTGTCGCCGGTGTCCGGTCACACCGCCTTCGGCGACATCGGCCAGCCCGACGCCGCGGGCGTGGCGCGGGCCGCGGCCGCGGCCACGCGCAAGCCCTATGTCAGCGACCAGCTCGTGGTCGGGCTGGCCGGCACGGCGGCCACCGGCGCCTCGATTCCCGGTGCCCGCACCGAGTTCGGCGTTCCGGCCGCCCGGACCGCGGTGACCTCGAACCCGGCGGTGAACGCCGCACTGGGCAAGGTGCACGCGGACGCGCTGTGGCCCGCGATGGGGACCGCGCCGGCACCGGCCGGTGCTCCGCCGACCGACGTCGCCGGCACCTACGTCGTTCACCTCACCGGGGTCGACGCGAACACCGCGGCCAAGGAACTGAGCGGTACCAACGGAATCGCCTTCGCCGAGCCCGATGCGTTCGTGAGCACGATGAACAGCGGCGGTCAGCCACTGCCGTCGTGGGTGAGCGGGTCGGTGTCCCAAGCGGGTTCCGCGCACCCCGCCCAACTCGCCGCCCCGGCCTCCAGCGCGCCCACCGGTGTGCCCGCCAATGCGGGCGTGACCTCCTCGCTGCAGTCCTACCTGAACACCAACGGCGTCGACGCGCTCGGCGCGTTCGCCGATGACGCGAGCCTGCTGCACCAACTGCCGGGCAGCGGCGAGATCGTCACCAACGTGTCCCTCGGCGACCTGACCGACGCGGGCATGGCCGCCGCGGGAGACCCCTACGTCCGCAACTACGGCCCGGACTCGGTGATCCGCGACGGCCAGCGGTACCTGGATTTCCCCTCGCTACCGCTGATTCCCGCCTACACCGCCGACGACGCGGGCAACCTCGACCCGACCGGTTCCGTCGAGGGCGTCGACCCGCGCCTGGACGAGGTGCTGCTCGACTTCTCGATGATGGCGCCGCTGCCGCACGACCAGCAGCGGCCGGGCGCGCAGGGCAGCGCGGAAACCGACCTGCTGGGCATCGCGCCCGGGGCGCGGTACCGGCTGGTGGTCCCGCAGCAGGAAACCGAGTCGAACATCGCCTCGGCATTCCTGGCGGCGGCCGACCAGACACCGAAACCGGACGTGATCACCGCCAGCATCGGCTTCGGCACCGACTCGATCGGTTACCCCGGCCGGTACCTGGAGGACGACCCGCTGATGAACTCGGTGATCGACCAGGTGGTGCGCAAGGGCATCGTCGTGGTCATCTCCGCCAACGACGGGACCCGGCTCGGCCTGCCGGTCGCGATCGGCCCGGACGGCGGCAGCACCCCGACCGAGGTGGCCACCCCCGGCGCGCGCACGACGAACATCGCCGACGACCAGCTGTCCACCACGCCGACCGTGGTGACCGATTCCGGCGCGATCGACGTCGGCTCGACGACCACGGACGACACGCTGGCCTCCGGCGCCTCCTCGGTCGGCGCGTACCCGGAGACACGGTATGACGGCGGGGCGGACTTCTCGTCCGGGTTCGGCAGCCGGGTCGATCTCGCCGCTCCCGGCGACAACCTGCCCGCCCTGATGCACCTGTGCGACGGCACCTGCGCCTCGCCCAGCGACGTGACGATCGAGCTCAACGGCGGCACCTCGGCCTCGGCTCCCGAAGTGGCCGCCGCGGCCGCCGACGTGCTGCAGGCGGCCAAGGCCACCGGCCGGTCGCTGACCCCGGCCCAGGTGCGCGACGTGCTCGAGCGCACCGGACGCCCGCTGACCCAGACCCCGCAGACCGACCAGCCGCTGCGGATGGGCACCCAGCTGGACGTGACCGCGGCCGTGGAATCCGTGCTGGCCACGAAGTTCCCGCTGCCGACCACCGCGGTGCGGATGTCGGTGGCGCAGCGCCAGGAGATCGGCTCGCTGGGCGCCTCCTTCGTGGAGGAGACCGATCCGAACGCGATCGACCTGTCCGGTCCGCTCGACCAGCTCAACCGGCCCAGCGGGCAGGACGAGACCGCGCCGATCACCTTCGGCCTCGACCTGACCGGCGCGCACCAGCCGGGGTCGCAAGCCCTGCGGTACCGGCTGCTCGTCGGCACGCACGGCGTCATCCCGGCGGCGGGCCCGAGCGTCCGGGTCACCCCGGCGCAGTTGTTCGCCGCGGCGGGAGAGCCGCTGGTTTCGCCCGACAGCCACACTTTCAGCGTCACGTTCCAGGCCTACCGGGGCGCGGAGGTGGTGGCCTCGGCCACCCGGTCGCTCACCTTCGGCGCCGACGACGGCACCTCGGAGGAGGCGCTCGCGCCCACGGCGCCGGGCTCGGTCCCGTTGGGACAGCCGGTATCCGTCAGCTACGACCTGACCGGTGTGCGGAACCTGTCCTCGCCGAAACTCGTGCTGTCCTCGGTGGGGCACTGGACTCCCAACGGCGGCGGTGACTTCTTCCGGGCCCAGTACTCCGTGCCGCTGACCGCGACCCGGGGCACGGTCACCATTCCGGCGTCCGCGTTCGACACCGGGGGCGCGGGCATCTACGGCGTCGGCATCGAGCAGGCCACGGCCTACGGCGGAATCGGGATCTACGGTCAGTTCCGGGCGATCCGCGTCGGCCCGGACGCCGGCCAGCGGCCCGCGGCACCGACGCTGGCGGTTCCCGGCGCGCCCGCGGGACACGCGGCGGTCGTGCTCCACTCGGCACCCGCGGTCACCCTCGGCTGGGACGCCCGCAATGTCGCGGGTGCCACCGGGGCGGCGATCGAGATCTCCTCGCCCGCGCCGACCCTGTACGGCTCGATGAACACCTTCACCAATCCCGACGGCAGCGGCCGCGACGACAATGGTGTGGACCACCCGTCGACGCTCTACCAGGCCCTGCCCGGCGGAGCGGCGGGCAGCACCACGCTGGATCTTGTCCAACTCGGACTCCCGGACAGCCTGGAGTACTCGGTGCGGATCGTGCCGACCCGGGCGGGCCGGCCGATCGGGCAGGCCTCCCCGTCGTCGTTCCTCGAATTCGACGACGGAGCCACGGTCGCTTCGGGGCAGGTCCAGAACTTCACCCTCGCCCGGGGAACCGCGTACCTGTCGACGGCACAGTTCGGTCCCGGCACCGACGCGCTCATCGCACTCGACGACACCCAGGTCGAGCGCTACGACACGGCGACCGGGCAACTCGGCGGGGCGCTCGGCGACAGCACCGCCGGACACCAGATGGACGACGTCGTCGGCACCGACCCGGCGCTGAACCGGACTCTGGTGGCCACCGTGCCGTTCGACACCTTCGACGGGCCATCGGTCGAGGAGTTCGACAGCACCACCGGCGCCCCGGTCGCCACGGTGAAGTTCCCGGTCACCGGCACCGATCCGCTCTACTTCGACTCCGGCAAGATCGATCCGCAGCGGCACCGCGCGGCGCTGGTGACCTACGAACCGGTCCGGGGCATCAGCCAGGAGTGGACGTTCGACCTGCGGACCGGTCAGCTCAGCGCGCCGCTGACGCTGAACGACTCGAAGATCATGAACCGGGCGTTCTACGGTCTGGACATCGACTCCGCGACCGGTGACGTCTTCGTCGCCACGACGGGGGCGATGGGCCCGTGCCTGAGCGGGCGCGTCGGCTCCGCGCTGGTCCGCGTGGACCCGACGGCGGGCACGGTCAGTCCGAGCGTGTCGCTGCCGAACTGCAGCTCCGGCGTCCTCGCCGACGGGACGGGCACGAACGTGGACGTCCTGTTCGGCGCGGTCGAACCCGACCCGGAGAGCGGGAACTTCCCGACCGGCCAGTGGCGGGTGGCCGGCCAGCAGACGCTGCAGGTCGGCACCGGGACCGACACGGGCGCGCGCGGGCCGATGTGGCCGGTGCTGGACGGCACGCACGGGATCGCGGTCGTCGCGCACCTGTACGAGCAGAACACGGGATCGGACAACAACGCGATGAGTGAGCTCGACACCGTCGATCCGGCCACCGGGAAGATCCTGTCCCGCTCGGCGATGGTCAACCTGGTGAACTCGACGGTGAGCACGCAGAACTTCGAGTTCACCGCCAACGCCGGAATCCAGCTCGATCCGGCCACCCGGACCGCGTGGGTGGTCGACCCGTACGCCGACGGGCTGGAACGCCTGCACTACTGACCGGTGCTCGTCGAGTGGTGTGTTCCTTTCGGGGAGCGCACCACTCGACGCGGCTCGGTGCACTGCTGCCGTGCTTGGCCGCCGGCCGAGCCGCGGCGCGATCAACCGGCGGGTGTCGTCCAGGATCTGCTCGTAGTCGTGGTGCGTGAATTCGTAGGGCAGTTCGAGCCGTGACTCCGCAACGGTGTCCAGGACGGCATCCGGGTGGAGCCGGTCCAGGATCTCCTCCCGCCGCCGTACCGGATCCGGTCGGCCGGCCCGGGGAGCAAGTATCCAGTGGCGGCTGGCATCAGAGCAAGGGCGGCAACCGCCGTTGTCACTTGTCTTTTTCGAATTTCCACCATTTTTTCTTTTTGCCGTATCCGCCGGAAGCGGGGCTCGGCGGGATAAACGGAGAAGGCGCTGCCGCGTGGGGGACGCTGCTTGACGGATGATATGGGCCAGCCGGCGGATAGTGTGGTCCTGCCGATGGATGGTGTGGGCCAGCTGACGGATGGTGTGGGCCATAGGGAGAGACGTATCCAGGGGGCGGCATGCTTGAGGGGCCCCAGGGCGATGTCCACCAGGGTGGACGGGGTAGGCCGGGTGGGCGAAGGGCGCCAAGTACCCCGTCAGATTTTTGTGGCGGTCATAAACGCTGATGACCGCCGCCCGGACGATACGGTCGGTGAACGCCGAAATCTCCCCAGTTGTCAACCCTTTCGCATACAGCGACAACACAACCTCGTCCACACTGCCCAGACGCCGCTGCTGAGCGCCGCGTTCCTCGGCGTCGATGCCGAGGGCAAACCCCTGGAAAGCGTCGCCACTCCGCTTTCGGTCGTCACCGATGCGGCCGGAGAAATCGCCGGATAACGTGTACCTCGCCGCTCGGGGTGGCCGCGGTCACCCTGTTCTGGCGGTGTTGTCCAGCGTCGTCGGGCTGTGTTCCGGTGACGACTCGGGCTGTGGTCTACAACACGCTCGGGGATGTGAGAAGCGGACGTGCCGCAGCGACGCGGTCGATCGGCAGGGATGTCCCGTCGGGTGTCGCGAATGGACTGGGAAGCCGCACGATTCCAGGATGCTCTCCCCGGGCCGCGTGAACGGGGCTTCGTCCGGAGGCACAGTCTGACTTTGACGGTCGGGGTACCTTCTGGACTGCCAAGCCGATTCGCCGTCCTCAAGTTCTCTTCCCGTGCGGGGTAGAGTAGCGGGTAGCGTTGATCAACGGCCATCCGGTGCTGAGCGGGTGGGTGTCGAGATCGTGTGAGGTTGTCCGGGGCCGGCCGGTGTGCGCAGGGGCACGCAAGGCAGGCGCCGTGCGTGCACGAAGAACGGTAGTGGGTTCATGGCTATTCGCGGGGGTTGTCGGATGTTGGGCAGTGCGCACATCGGGGATGGGCCGACAACCCCGGACTCTTCCGCCGGCAGCACCGAAACCGGCGGTTCCGGGCGTGGCATCGCGCCGTCGCAGGCGACCGAGTCCGGCATCGGTACGGGGGTGGCGGTGGCGCTGGAGATGAAGAAATGACCATTCTGCTGCCTGCGGCGCTGGCCGAGGTGTTCTCGTTGCTCTCGGGTCAGAAATGGCCCGAGGGCGATGAGGACAAGCTGTATGCGTTGGGCGACGGCCTGACCGGTGTCGGGCAGCAGTTCAGTGATGTCTCGGGGAATTTCAACGCGGCGGCCGGTTCGGTGCTGGCCAATGTCGGGGGTGCGCCGGCGAACCAGTTTTACGATTTCGCCGCGCAGTTGCAGGGCAATCTGCCGACGATGTCGCAGACCGCGGTCGACCTGGGCACGATGAGCCGGAACATGGGCGCCCAGGTCGAGTACGCGAAGTACATGATCATTGTGCAGTTGGTGTGGCTGACGTATGAGATCGCGCAGTGGATGATCCTCCTGCCGGAGGCCGTGCCGTTGTTCATCGAGGCGGCGGATCTGGCGGTCGCCGCGATTCTGCGCCGTCTGCTGGCCTCGGCCGCGGCGGGCGGGGTGTCGATGGCGGTGATGGATCTGGCCGTGCAGGGCATCCAGAAGCTCAAGGGTGACCGGTCCGGCATCAACTGGGCCACCACGCTGGGCTCGCTGGAAGCGGGGGCGCTCGGTGGTGCGCTGGGTGGGGCGGTGTTCACCTTCGGCTCGAAGGCCATCGGTGCGGTGGCGAAGTCCGCGTTGAGCGACTCCTCGGTGGTCAAGAAGCTCATCGGTTCCGTGGACGACCCGACGCGGATGGAAGGCGTGATCTCTGGTCTGTCCACATCGGAAAAGGTTGGCCTCGGGGCGATGTCGACCGGGGAGAAGGTCGGCCTGGGCATGACCAATGGTGTCACCATGAGTGGCACCATGTCGGCCACTTTCGGTGGTCCGGACGATATGGGACTGTCCATGGCGTCCGGTGCGGCGGGCATGCTCACCGGTGAGCGGCGCGGGTCGGCTGGCGCCGACGGCGGTGGCGGCGATCTGCCACCCGACCTCGATATGTCCAGAGTGGACAGTGCAGCGGCGAAGCTGACCACTCCGCCCCCGGTCCCGGATACCCTGGGGGCGACAGGGATCGGGACGGACACCGGTGTGACCGACCCGACCTCGCCGGCGAACTCCTCGACGGTGTCCGAGACGAGCGCGCCGACCTCTGTGTCCACAATAGACTCCAGTGGGCTGCCCGGTCTGGCCACGACGCTGGTCGACGCGCGGCAGCCGGCCGGTGGGTCCGATGCCGGAACGACCGGGCCCCAGGCGCCCGGTACCCGTGGTGGTGCGGGCACTCAGGTTTCCGGCAACCGTGGCGGTCAGACCGCCTCCGGTGCGACCGGCCGCGGCACCATACCCGCGGAAACCGGTGCCGCTGCGACCGGCGACGCCGGGGGAGCTGTCAGGGAGACGACCCCCGTCGGCGGAGGACGCGGCCAAATCGTGACCGAGTCCGCCGGTGCCCAGGAATCCTCCGGCGCCGGGACCACGGCCGTCGGCCACCCCACGGCCGGGGAGCCGGCGACCGCCGGCGGGGTGTCCCCGTCCGGTGGCACGGCCGGGTCGTCCACCACCGGAACGCACGAGGTGGTGGGGTCGGTGCGCACGGGTCAGACCGGTGCGGCTGGCACCGCTGGTGTGCAGGGTGCGCCGCGGGAGGTGACCGAGCCATCGATGGGTGCCGGAACCGGGCAGGCGGGGGCGCCGGTGGTGGCCGGTGGAGGGCGGGGGGCGCCGGTCACCGGTGGTGGCTCGGCGGGTGGCGAGGCCGGTGCCACCGGCGCGCACACGGTCCCGGCCGAGGCCGCGCGTACTCCTGGCACGTCGACGGAATCGAGCGGTCCGGCGCCGTCGGTGACCGGTGTGTCCCGCGCGGGTGGTCCGGCGGACACGAGTGTCGCGCCGGAGCGTGGGGCCGGGGTGGATCCGGCGGCGGCGTCGAGTCCTGCGCCGGTGCGCCCGCCGCAGGAGACGGCGTCGAGTGGCGTGAACGACGCGAGTGGCGCGAGTGGCGTGAATGACACCGCCGTGTCGCGGCCGCGTACGAGTGGCCCGGTCGAGCCGGTCGTCACCGGGGGATCGCGGGCCGCTCGGTCGAGCGGACTGCCTGGTCTGGACACGCGTCTGGTCGGCCAGCCCGCTCCCGGTCGCGATGGCACCACCGGCGCGGCCATCGGGCAGCGTGAGCCTGCCGCGCCGAGCCCGGGCACCGGCGGATCGATCGGTGACTCGCGCGGTA
>Ga0310811_10012751_pt1 | contig 10925 bp, 12 predicted proteins | sample YCmetagenome_FD_207642 | JGI IMG/M metagenome (GOLD analysis project Ga0310811, IMG submission 207642) | Soil microbial communities from experimental microcosm in Duke University, North Carolina, United States - YC | ecosystem: Engineered > Artificial ecosystem > Soil microcosm > Unclassified ...
AACGCGAACGTCACGGACGCGTCTCCCTCGCGTCTCGATGGCGCGCCGCCTCAGGCGTGACCGTCGCCTGGCGCGAGTCCACGCTAGCACGACAACTGCGGGCGTTCTCACGCGATCCGACCCTCGAGCTGATATGACGCTGGAGCAGTGGCCTGCCCTTCCACTTGGCGACTGGTTGCCAACGTACGCCACGCTGCATCGGTGGACGCAAATCGTCGGCAAGACCAGGCTCGAGCTGAGCCCTTTCGAGAACCATTGGTGGCACTGCGCGCTGTACATCTCGGCTCACGGCCTGACGACCTCACCCATGCCGTTCCGCGGCGAGAACATCGAAGTCGAGTTCGATTTCCTGCAGGATCTCCTCGTGGCGCGAACGAGCGAGGGGGAAACGAAGACCGTTCGGCTGGAGAACAAGACGGTTGCCGATTTCTATCGTGAGTACATGGCGATGTTCGCCGAGCTCGGCGTCGAGTTGCGAATTCACGAGCGCCCCAACGAGCTGCTCGATGCGACACCGTTCTCGGATGATCGCGAGCATGCGACGTACGACGCCGGTGCCGCGCGTCGTTGTTGGCGCATCCTGAGCAGCGTCGATCAAGTATTCAAAGCCTTTCGCGGTGGCTTCACCGGCAAGAGCAGCCCATCGCACTTCTGGTGGGGCGCGTTCGATCTGGCTTGTACTCGCTTTTCGGGTCGACCTGCACCGACGCATCCAGGCGGGATTCCCAACTGTCCCAACTACGTCTCTCGCGAGGCGTACTCTCGCGAGTGCATCAGCGCCGGTTGGTGGCCGGGCACAGCCGACGGGCCCGTACGCGAGCCCGCGTTCTACGCCTACGGATATCCCGAGCCCGAAGGGTATGCGTCGGCGACGATTCAACCGCGCGAGGCGAGCTACAACTCCGACCTGAAGGAATGGGTACTTCCATACGACTGCGTGCGGAGAGCGCCGAACGCCGAGTCCCTCGTCACGCAGTTTCTCGAGAGCACGTACGACGCCGCGGCCAAGCTCGCCGGATGGGACGTGGACGGCCTCCGGTCCGACCGCGCACCGTCGTCGACAGCTACACCATCGACACGATGAGCAGCCCTCCGGCGATTGCTACCACGTCCTCCAGGCAAGCGATGACGACATCTGGAACCTTGAGGCTCTTCACGAGACGCGTGCGAAGCTGGTAGCCGCCGAACGCGCCGACGATTGCGCCAAAAGCGCCGAGCGCGGCGCGAATCCCGACCGATTGCACTCCCGCCGCGGCGACAGCCGCCCCGCACAATGCGCCGAACACCATTCGAGGAAGGAGCCCGATGACCGTCGTGCGACTCGGGATCGATGGCCGTTTGTCGTAGATCAATTCGCCCAGCGCGAGCACGGTGAACACTGCGACGGCGGCGGTCGACCCCATAAAAGAGAGTCGCGATGCGTGAAGATCGATCCAGTGCAGGTGCGCGGCCCAGGCCACGATCGCTGGAGCCGTCAACGCTCTGAGTCCGGAGACTATGCCGATGAGAAACGAGAGAAGCAGCAGCACGCGAGTGTGTCCTTTCCGTTCAAGCCTTCAAGTTAAAGCCCGGCAGAAGTAGCCCGATTCGTGCAATTGCCGTGCGCCATTCACAATGGCAAGGACACGTCAATGAACACCACGAAAAGGAAGCGGCGCCGCCACGCCCAACCGTTCCTTCCGACGACAATGCGCGCCGCGGCGATCGATCGCGCCGGCCCTGCCTCTGTTCTGAAGATTCACGAGCTGCCGCTGCCGACTGTGGGCGCAAGCGACGTTCTGATTGCCGTCGATACCGCCGGTGTCGGAAGCTGGGAGCCGAGCCAGCGGGCGGGAGAGTGGGGACTAGAGGACGCTCATTTCCCTCTGGTGCTGGGCGCGGATGGATCCGGGACCGTCGTCGCTCGCGGTGCTCGAGTCCGGCGCTTCCGCGTCGGCGACAGAGTCTATGGCTACGCCTTTGGTAGCAAGAAGGGAGGTTTCGACGCGGAATACGTTGCCGTCCCCGACCCCGGAGTCGCGAAGATCCCGCGCCGCCTCGACCTGCTCCACGCCGGCGCGTCACCCGCCGTCGCGCTCACGGCGGTTCAGGGGATCGATGACGCGCTGAAGGTCAAACGAAACGAAAGCGTCGTGATCGTCGGCGCGAGCGGAAACGTAGGGATGTTCGCCGTTCAGTTTGCCAAGCATCGCGGAGCACGGGTGCTGGCCATCGCGTCGGGGCGAGACGGCGTCGCCTTCGCCCGTCGACTCGGCGCCGATGTCTCGATCGATGGCAAACGCGCCGACATCGCGGACGCATTGAATGACTTCGCGCCCGACGGAGTCGACGCCGTTCTGGGACTCGTCGGCGGTAAGGTGCTCACGACATGCATCGGCGCGCTCCGGCGCGGCGGGCGGGTCGCGTATCCAAATGGTATCGAGCCGGCGCCACGACAACGGCGCGGCGTCAAGCTCATTGCGTATGACGCCGAGATGGGATCGAAGGAATTCGCCCGGCTGAATCGCGCAATCGCCACAATGCCTGTACAGGTTCCCATCGCAAAGCAGTTCCGGCTCGACCAGGCCGCGGAGGCACACCGTCTGGTCGAGAAGGGACATGTGCTGGGGAGAGTGGTGCTGCGCGTTGCGGATCGTTAACCGGCGGAAACGGGCTGCGACTCAGGGTGCTGCGGCCGCAGCCTGACCCCGTTGACTGAGAATCTTCGCCGCGACCAGCGCGAACAGCCCGAGGACGATGCCGGACGCAACCCCGACGACGGGGCCGGTCACCGTCATCATCAATCGCGGCGACTCCGGCATAGGCATTTTCCTGAGCATGTCGGCCTCGTTCGGATGACGAGCGAGGTACTGGCCGAAGAACAGCACGTGCGCGGTCGTGATCCAAACGCTGTTCACAACGCCGAGCGCCAACCCGTGCAGGAACGGACGCGAAATGGGACTGCCGCCAATGACGTACGCACACGTCAAGAAGATCACGAGCCAGAACAACGGCTCGACGGTGGAGGGGATCCAGAACACCGTCGCGATGCCCATCGCCAGCCCGAACAACGACAGCTGTAGAACCAGTCTCCAGTTCATCGATCCTCCTGGCGTTGGCATTCACGTCGAGCGGCTGCTCCCGCGAAGGTGGACGGTCCATCGATCGTCGTCAAGATGGAAGCCTGCCGCCCACTCGGGAGTTGAAGCCCGCGTTGCGCGCGCACCAGACGTCGATGAGTATCTTCGAAAGCGCGAGGATTCAGTGTCAACTAGTCGACGAGCCGCTACGATCCCGTCCTGAGCTTCGTTCGCTTGGCGACGCGGCGCTCCCCCGCGGCATCGGCGGTTTCGACGCGATCGATGACCTCGGACGGGTGTTCGCCGAGGAATTCGACCCACTGCGTTTTGAGCGCAGGATAGTGCAACGCGGCTTCGACGAGATCCAGGAAACAGCTGATCGTTTTCGCGAACCGTTTTTGCAACAGGGCATCGACGAGATGGCCGCGATCGTCGAATGCCTCGTGGCTCTGCGCGAGCGAAAACATGTCGGGGTACATTCGCGCACCAAGGTGCTCGAAGGGAACCCGCAGCGCCCACAAGCCGCGGTTGCCTCCTGACATCGATGGCGACGCCGACATCAACAATCCCTGCTTTCCAGTGAATGGCTGCGGCCGGAAGCGCGACGTCCAGTCGATGAGATTCTTCAGGACGCCCGGCATCGACGCGTTGTACTCCGGCGATGCGACGATGAAGGCGTCGGCGGCCTTGAGCCGCCTACAAAACACCTGAGCGCCCTCAGGAATCCCGCGATCAAGCTCGACATCCTGACTATACGAGGGGCAATCGAATTCCGACATCGCGCCACGGTCGACCATGCCGCCGCCGCGCTCCACAGTTTCGGCGGCTAGCGTCGCGAGTTGGCCGTTGAACGACGCTTTGCGCAATGATGCGCTGAAGACGAGCACGCGAAGCGGGCTGCGCGAGTGAGCATCAGTGGGTCTGCGGATTGAGTTTGCCATACTTGAAAGACCGCGGGCATTTCGCGGACCAGTCACGCTCGCGATCCAGCTCGCCGAAGTGTTGCGGCGTCCGCTGCAGCAATCGAACCGAGTCGCTCAGCCGACCATCGAGTAGATCATTCGCAAGTCCCACTGATCCGCATCGTCCAACGCGTGATCGGCGATCGCCCAGGGCTCCGCGAGGTCAGCGCTGCTCACGGACCGGACGAGAATCGACTGACTCCCTTCAGCAGACGTGAACCCGTACCGGTCGAGCAGCTGCCCAGTCGCGGATTCAACTCCCGGCCGCCATGCAGAGAGCACCGGGAAGCGACCATAGTCGATGGCGGCGTTCAGGAGCGCCTCCAGCACCGGCTCGCGCTCGGCCTCCCAGTCGACGATGCTTACTCGATTGGTATGTTCGTGCTCGCTCAACGAGCGTTGGAGAACGAGGTATCCCTCGACGCGGTCGCCGCCGGCGTACAGAAAGCGATAGCTGCGCAGCGGATTTCTGAACCGCCAGCCAAAATAGCTTTGGTCGCGAACATGCCGGATCCGCCCGGTCCTAGGCAGTCGATTGATCAACGACTCCATCTGCTCTGGGAGCGGTGTTGTCTGCGCGAACACCGCATCCGTCGGCCGACGTCGGGTGGCCTTCGCGGAGCGTGAGTCGAATCGATCGAACAGACGGTCACCGTGGTATCCACCGAGTCGCCGGAGCGACTTCGACCACCGCCACGCGAGCGGCAGTTTAGAGGCTCCCTCGGCGAGGAAGCCCATCGCGGTCCGTCGTGGCGCGCTCCGTTGAACGTGTCTGGTCCCACCCGCGTCGCGCCACCGCATTCGCATCGACATCAGTCTGGTGACCTTACTGGCGCTCAAGTTCACGACGTAGCGGTAACCGCGCCGATGAAGGTCCTCGAGCGCGAAGCTCATGATGCGCCCATGGAGCCCCCGGCCGCGGAACGCCGGGTCGACGACGAGATCATCCGGGTATGGTAGGGTCACCGTTTCGCGCGGTTCGCCACTTTCCCATCGCGTTCCAAAGGCGCCGCGCATTCCCACGAGCCGATCACCCGCGAATGCCAGATAGAGTAGCGGCTCTCGAATATACGGATTTTGGTGATACTTCCACTCGAGATACTCGGCGTTCAATCGAAGATCTGAAGTCCAGAGGTGGCGCTGTAGCGCGACCACCAGCGGCGCGTCCTCTGGGGAGTAACGAACAACGCGGTACGAGATCGGCAGGCGGCGCTCTTCTATGTTCGGCGATTCGATCATCGTGTCGGTGAGGCAGATTGAGCTACATTGGGTCCTTAGCAATGAAGGCGCCACGTCGCGGGGCATTATTATCCCTTAATAGCGCACTATTATCCCTTAACGACGCCGATGGGCCGCAGGCGCGCGACGCGTCGCGCGAGCCCCACCTGTTCAACGACGTCCACCACTCGCTCGACATCTTTGTACGCGAATGGCGCCTCTTCGGCCAAGCCTTTGCTCGAGCCCGCGCGGACGACGATTCCCTGCACTTCGAGCTCCTTGCGAAGATCCGCGCCACTGATCTGACGCTTGGCAGCCGACCGACTCAGCACACGGCCGGCGCCGTGGCACGCGCTTCCCCACGACAGCTTGTCGGACTTCTGGGAGCCAACCAGAACGTAGGACGCGGTACCCATGCTGCCGGGGATGAAGACCGGCTGACCCACCGCGCGATACTCGTTCGGCATCTCCGGGTGCTCGGCCCCGAACGCACGCGTGGCACCCTTGCGATGGACGCACACGCGCTCGCCGGAGTATTCCTCGATCTTCGCGATGTTGTGCGCGACGTCGTAGACAAGCCGAACGTCGTCCGGCCGGATGCTGGAAAACATCCGCACGACGGACTCGCGAATGTGGTGCGCGATCACCTGTCGATTGGCCCACGCGAAGTTGGCCGCTCCCGCCATCGCGGCGAGATAATCGCGGCCTTCCGGCGAGCCGATTGGCGCGCACGACAGCTGACGGTCCGGGAGCGTGATCCCGTACGAAGCAAGGCGGCCGTCCATGAGCTTCACATAGTCGGTGCATACCTGATGGCCCAGGCCGCGCGACCCGCAGTGGATGAGAACTGTCACCTGGTCCGAACGAAGTCCCATCGTCTTCGCCGCCGCCTCGTCGAAGATCTCGTCGACGAGTTGCAGCTCGACAAAATGATTTCCCGAACCCATGGTGCCGAGTTGGTCCCTCCCGCGATCGCGCGCGCGCGACGAGACCTTCGCAGGATCGGCCCCGGGAAGGCAGCCGCCCGATTCAGTGCGCCCGATATCGGCATCGAGCCCGAGGCCCTTTTCGTGGATGACGTACGGCGCTCCCTCCGCCAGCACACGCGACAGCTCCTGGTCCGAGAGTCGCAACTGCCCCCCACGCCCGACACCGCTCGGGATTGCACGCGAGAGCTCGTGCACGAGCTTCTCGCGATTCTTTCCCAGCGTCGCTCGCGTCAGCGGGGTCGCGAGAAGACGCACTCCACAGTTGATGTCGAACCCGACGCCTCCGGGCGACACGACACCGTCGTCGAGGCGAGTGGCGGCGACACCACCGACCGGAAAGCCGTAGCCGTCGTGCATGTCGGGCATGCCATACACGAGTCCGGTAACCCCGGGGAGGGTCGCGGTGTTCACGAGCTGTGTCAGTGCATCGCCTTGCAGAATGCCCTCGAGCAGTGCGTCATCGGCGTAGACACGCACAGGCGCCCGCATGTCGCTGCGATACGACATCGGCAGATCGAAGGCGAAGGGCGACGTCTGCGTCAGCTCACCGCGTTCCACCATATGCCTCGCCGATTAGACATCCATCAACACCGTGAGTCGCCAACGCTGCGCTCCCCGAGCCCGCTCCAGGCGAAGCCCATGATAGGTGGCGGCTTTGAGCGGCGAGCGCCACATATCAACGGCGCGCCCCCGCACCTCGGCTTGCAGCTCGCGGTCGTCGAGATGCGTGACACGCACTTGGTCGTAGGCACGATGCGCGATCTCGGATCGACCGATCAACTCGTTGGCCCAATCCGCCGCGAGCGTGGCGACGTCGGCTGCAGACACACGAACCGGCTCCCAGTCGCCGTAGTCGCCGGTTGCCCGCCCTCCGGTGCGGGCAATGCTGCGCGCCATTTCCGCGAACACATCCTCGAGTGTGTCCGCGGAAATCGTCACTCGCCATTCGCCAACGTGCTCGTCCGTGCGCGTCTGGGGTTTCACCGGGTAAGCGGGAAGCCGATCGGCGCGTGAGCGGAGCAACCCTCGTGCGAATGCGGAGGAAGCTCAGCTGCCGTATGCCGTCGTCACTCGACGATCAGATGGCCCTTCATGCCCAAGGCAGCGTGCGGGTCGCACTGAAAGTAGTACGTACCGGCGGGCATTTTGACCGCAAGGTCCCACGTCTGGCCGGGCAGTTGAAGGAACTCGCTCGGCGTCGCGGGGAATCCTGATCGGCCCGCATTGGAGTCAGCGAGAAAATGCACGTTGTGCACTCCCACCTTGAGCGTGTAGCGAATCACGTCACCGCGCTTCGCGTGCACTTCAGCAGGCTTGAAGTAGTTGCCTTCGCCATCGGTGTACAGCTCGACGGTGATGACTTTACCGCCAGGATCGGGAGTGAGCGGTCCGCCGGTGGCGGCAGCTGCCGGTGCTGATGGCGTTGGTGACGCCCCCTGCTCTGCCGTGGGCTTCTGTTCTCCCGTGCAGGAGAGCGCTGCGAACGAGACGAGGATGGCCGAGACCGACCTGGCGATGCGACGTGACATGAATGAGCTCTGAAGTAGTGTGTCAGGATGAGGGATTGCGAGATCGATCAGAAATCCTTTCGGCGAAACAACCGCGCGCCGATGGTAGCCGGCACGGCGATCCAGAATGCCAGAGCGGCCGACGCGAGCAGGACGCCCCGAGAGCCGGCGATGAAGCGCTCGAAGACCGCGCCGGTGTAGCCCATCAGCGCCGAAGCATCGAGCTTGAGGAGCAACAGAACCCGGCCCAAGTCCACTGGATTCGCGAACATCAGCGCGAGCAGCGGTCGCTCGATCGGATAGTCCGAGAGGAGCGCCACCGCCGTCAGCACCATGCCGTCGTAAACCACGGCAACGAGGAGCCAGACGCCGAGGGCAACGGCCACTCCCCGCAAACGATCCTCGGCGCGCAGGGCGATGCAGAACGCGATCGCGGTGAATGCAAACGTCAACGCGGCGCCCACCGCGAGCAGCGTCGCAAGCGCGCCGCCTGCTGTCGGCACGCCCCGTACGACGAACGGGGCTGCTACGCCAACGAGAAACCCGCCCACCGTCGGCAGCGCCAGGCCGAGGTAGAGACCCGCGTACAACTCGCCTCGCGCGATTGGCTGAGCGAGGAGAAGCTCGGTAAACTCGCGCGCGTTGTATACGTAGATCGTCGACAGGATCAACGTGGCGAGTGGAATGATCATCAGCGTCGCCGTCGCCAGGCTCAGAATCGCCATGGCATCACTCCCCGAGAAGCGAAGGACGCCCTCGGTGAGCACGAGAAAGAACGCCGTGTACACGAGAATCCACCGGCTTCGCAGGACATCGCGCGCCTGCGAACGAACAATCTTGCCGACTGTGGCGTGAGTGCTCACGCGACCTCCCGGATCATGAGAGACGCAATGGCCCGCTCGAGCGATCCCTGCGACGTGATCGACCTGAGCGCCCCGATCGGGCCGACGAACCGCGCCACACCGTCGAGCAGGAATGCGACGTCGTCGCAGAGCTCCTCGAGCTCGCTCATGATGTGCGACGTGATGAGGACCGTCGCTCCCTCGCTCCGCCGGGCAAGGATCTCGTCCTTGAGCGTGGCGCTGGAGAGTGGATCCAGGCCCGCGGTCGGCTCGTCCAGCACGAGCAGCGTCGGGCTGAATTGCAGCGCGAGTAGCGCATTGATCTTCTGGCGCGTTCCGCCCGACAGTACGCGAAGCGGCTTGTCCATCTGATCGCCGAGCTGGAGCCGATCGATGAGGCCGCGGTCCATGGCGACGTTGGAGGCGCGCAGGTCGCGGAGCATCGTGAAGAGGTCCGCGCCGGTCAGGTTGTCGGGAAAGCGAGCGATCTGCGGCATGTAGCCGATGCTGGCGCGATATGAGTCGGTGCCGGCGATCGATTGCCCGTTCACGCGAATATCACCGCCGGTCGCGTGCGAGAGGCGGAGTAGCAGCTTGATAAGCGTCGTCTTGCCCGCCCCGTTTGGGCCAATGAGCCCGAGCACCTGGCCACGTTCGACCCTGAGGCTCACGCCGCGCAGCACGTCGCGCGACCCAAAGCGTTTCGTCACTCCGTCGAATTCGATCATCGGAACCGTCGCATCGCTGGGGTCGCGTCGACCAGCAAGTCGGGTGTGAGTGACGGCATCACTCGCTCGACCGCGTCGAGCAGCGTGGTAAAGGTGCTTCGCATGAGGATGAGTGATGCCGCATGGTGTTCCACGATCACCGAGAACAACCGCACCGGATGGTGCGGCACGTCGCCCGTTCCATCGTGGTCGAGGTCATAGCCTCGGTAGTCGTCCCAGTAGTTGCCGGCGAAAGTCGTCGACGGCGACCGGCTGTTCGTCGCCACGTCGAAGCTGTTGCCGGTGAAGTCATTCTGGGCAAACCGACCGTCGACCGTACTGGCGTCGAGTCGGACGGCCCAGCCGTTGTTCGCGAACTCGTTCCCGACGGCGACGATGCGATTTGCACCGTCCGCCAACAGCCCTACCGTGTTGTGCGAAAAGACATTTCGCTCGAGGTGAGCGTCGCTGATCTCCTTGAGCAGAAGACCGTACGCCGCCGCGCCCCAGTTGTCCTCGAATCGATTCTCGGTCATCGTCACGACCTTCGTGTACATCACGGCCACACCGGAACCGTTGTGACGGAACACGTTCCGGACGTACCGACAGTCGTCGGAGTACATGAAGTGCAGGCCGTAGCGCAGGTTTCCCGTGCTGAGGTTGCCGCGCACCTCGGCATTGTGAACGAACTCGAAGTAGATGCCGTCTCGATGGCCTGAGATCTCGTTGTCGGCGATGATGATGCGGCGCGACGTCCACAGATGGATCCCGTTGCCGGCCTCCGTTTCGCGCGTTGCTGCGGCCCGTACGACGTTCGCGGCAATTCGGCAGTCAGTGACTTCGGCGAGGTAGATCCCGAAGAACGCATCGCTCACGCGATTGTGTTCGATGACACACCCCTTCGCGCGGCTGACTTTGAGCGCCGCCCGATCCTCGACGAAGCTCGTCCCGACGTTCCGGAGCGTGAATCCACGCACGGTGACATCGTCCGCCGTCACGAGAATGAGGCCATGTTTGCCCTCCCCGTCGATAATCGGATTCCCCTCTCCCATGAGCACGATCGGTTTGCCGATGACGATGAGCGGCTCGCGATACGTGCCGGCGTGCACGATCACGGTATCTCCGCCCTGCGCGGCCGCGACGCCTTCGGCCACCGAGCGCCGCGGTCCGTCGGGGGAGACGTGAATGGCGCGCTGGGCGCCGGCCCCTCCCCCGACGAACGCAACGAGCAGCAGTGCGAGTGCGCGGCTCGTCATCACAGATCCGTCCAGCGCTTGATCTCGCTGATATCGATGACGCCAAGCGCCGCGGCGTCGCGCGCCGTCGCGACGGCCGCCCAGCCGCGTTCCCTGCCCATTGGCGTCCGACCGGGACCGAGGTTGATGAAGCGCGCCGTATCCGCGCGCAGCAGAGTGCCCGGGTTGCGGAAGTCGGAAACCCACACGGTCGCGCCCCCCCCTTCGCGCTCGGCCGATGCTCGATGGAAGTAGGCGATCAGGCAGTCGATCGAGTCGAACTTCACCGTCCGCCCCTTTGCGGTCACGAGTACCGCGCCGAAGCGTTGATCACTGATCTGCATGCGGCAGTAGGCGCATGCATCCACGCCGTACAGGATCGCGTCGGGCACACCGGGCGCACAG
>Ga0310811_10012752_pt1 | contig 10925 bp, 12 predicted proteins | sample YCmetagenome_FD_207642 | JGI IMG/M metagenome (GOLD analysis project Ga0310811, IMG submission 207642) | Soil microbial communities from experimental microcosm in Duke University, North Carolina, United States - YC | ecosystem: Engineered > Artificial ecosystem > Soil microcosm > Unclassified ...
TGGCTGGCTGCTTTTATAATGCACAGGCGGTTACCGCGCTCGCCTTGAGCGCGGCCCATGAGCGGGGGAGCAATCTCCATATTGTCTGTGCCGCTGAGTTTGGCTTTTTTGCGCTGGATGATGCGACGTGCGCGGGCTATCTGGCAGCGGAACTGATACGTCAGCAGCCGGATTTGCAGGTGCATGAGAGCGTTTATGCTGCGACGGCGCTCTATGAGAGCTATGCGCCGCCGAAGTTGCTCGAGTATTGTCGCTCGGCTCGCTCGGTGCGTGCAGCGGGTCTGGAGGCGGATCTGGAGTATTGTATGCGTGTCAGTGCGACGGAGGTGGTGCCGCAGGTAGTGGGACTGGAGGAGACGACGGGATTGCTGGTGCTTGCACGCGCGGGACGCGGATTGGCATACTGACAATTACCCAATTTTTCAGGCAAGAGAAGTGAAGCGCGTTGTGGCAGAAGGAACAGCAGCAACGGTGTAAGATCGGGGCGTCCGCATGTGTTTGCCCGGCCTCTGCTCCCGCTGACTTCTCGTGGACTGGTCACGGCCTGCTCAGCGGCGGTCTGAGTCCTCAGATCACCCTCCTTTTCCCTCTGCCTTCTCCACTGGCTTCTCACGCGCTTCCTCCTTTATCTCATCCGTTGCAAGGCCAACGAATCGCTGAGGAAGAACCACCGTTCCTCCTGGCCTCATCCGCTCTCATCGTGACGTTCTTCGCCCTCCTCACGGTGGGGCTTGCGTCACGATCTGGGCTCCTTGTACCATCAACTGGATCTGGAACCAGCCCTCCCATAGACTCTTCCATCCCGGATGCCCGTCACTGCGTCTGCCCAGAAAGCCTCCCTGTCGCGCCACCGTTCGGACAAACGTCTCCACCGTCAGCGCCTCGATGGGCACCTTCGCCAGTTTCGCCACGATCTGTTGTTCCACCATCGGCAACAGCTCTTTCACCGGAGCCTGCGGCACGAGCTGGATCAGTTCCCGCAAGTGCAGCATCCGCACTGCGACCGGCGAGAGCACCGCCAACTGGTTCGTGAGCCCCTCCTGTGTCCGCAGCCGCAGCTTCTCGATCCGGCATCCCGTTTTCAAGCCATGATGAAATTCCTCACAGAACCAACGACAGCGGTACCACTCCACCCGCTCCCAGGCATCCTGCTCGTTCTCGATGGGCACCGACGTGAGTAATACCCACTCCAACGCTTCCACCCGCTCGTCTTCCTCCACGACGAGCTTGGGCGTTGCGCGTTTCTTCCCGCGTTTGGCCCGGATCACTTCCCGTGGGTGCATAGGGCGCTCGCCCTCCTGGCGCAGCGGCGGCTCCGGTTCCCAGATCCGCAGCACCCAGACCCGCATCGGCTCCTCCGGCTGATCCCGCCGTCGTTCATCCTCTGGTTGCTCCAAGGTGATCGCTCTCCAGCCCAAGAGGACTCTGGCCGTGCGGGCCCGGCGCGTATGCTCGCTGGAGACCTCTACGGTTCCCTGGGCCTGTGCGGGTAACTGCCGGGCGAGTGGCATGAGCTCCATCTCCTCTCCTTGCACACTCCGTCGGTGCCACGCCCGTACCACAAACTCGCTGTGCTGGTGACGGCAGGCGCTAAAGAAGCGAAAGAAATCAGCCACACGATCTCCGATGTGCACCAGACGCTGACCGGCGGCAGGAGGACCAAGGTCCTGCACACTGCGTTCCCAGACTAGCGCTTCACTCACCCCTTGTTGCCGCTTCAGGTGGCGCCGCTCCTGTTTTTGCTCGGCGGTCTTGACCAATTCCTGGCGCACGAACGGCTCCTGATACGCCAGACCCAGGAGCCGTTGGCTGTGTGGGCAGATGGCCAGGACCGTTTGGAGCAGGAGACCGCGGCGGTACTCATCATCCAGGGGCCCCAATCCTTGTACCGAAGGAAAGAGCCCGTAGTCGAGCTCGGTGGTATCTTGCACCAGCAAGATCGTTCCCCCCATGGCCTGCATCTGCGCGCGCGTCTGCTCCCAGACCGGCCGGGCGATCTGTTCATAGCACACGGCCTGGTTCTGGAAGAAACGATAGGCGGCTTTGATCTGAGCCCAGATGCCATGTGCTTGTTTGGGCAGCGAGAGATTGGGGCGCATCGCTTGGGCGCTCGCCACACACAGTAAGCGTTGCGTGCGTCGGGGATCGCCCAGTGCGACGCCTCCAAAGGTCTGTTCTGCCCATCGTTCTGCAGGTAACAACGTTCCCAGTTCGGCGCTTGCAGGGCCCCAATCGGCCCACGGCTCGCTTGGATACCGCATTCCCAGGTCCATCGTCTTCCTCCTTTCCTTGCTTTACGCTCGTGCTTGTGTCGCTTCCTCTTCTCTCTTGACGGGAGGACCAGGACGTTGGGGTAATGCTCAGGAAAGCCCGCGTGGGTCTCCAAGCAAGAAGAGAAAATGAAGAAAAAGGGGGAAAAAGCTCAATCTCATGGTTGCTTGTTCACTCCTCTCTTGCTCTTTTCCTGTCTCTTGCTCTTTCTCTTGCTCTTTCCCGAAATAAGTGGGTAATTGTCAGCTGTGTCCGAGTACGGATTGCACGGCGGCATTCACCTTCTGCGCTGCTCGTCCGTAGTCGCTGATGTGCGCGGGACAGGTGCTGATCGATTGGTCTGTACAGGGATACATATGGTAGCTGACCAGATCGGGCAGCGTGCCACTGGCTTTGGCCGCTGAGAGAAATTGCGTGATGTAGGCCGTGTTGGGCGAGGCCACCCAGGCGACGGTCGTGAGCTGTTCTACCGTCTGGAGCACTGCGATACTCGACTGATGCAACCCCTGGGCGAGAGTGGAACACTGCGTGATCAATGTCTGGGCGAGGGTGGCATGCGACCGGGTCGTCTGGGTGAGATCGGTGAGCAGGTGGAGATGATAGCGTGCGGTGTGCTCTAACTGAAGCAACAGGTCGGTGTGCCCCTGAGTCATGTGTTGCTGGTGTTGGAACTGGGTTTGTAACGTACACATACTGTCCAGGCTCAGTTGGAGCGTGGTACTGATGTGGTGGAGACAGGTCATCATCTGTTCCGTGGCCTCGATCATCTGGGAAAAGTGGAGGAGTTGGTCTTCCACCTGCTGTGCCAGGGGAATGGTACAGGCGAGCAGGATACGGGCCTCTTTGGAAAACTGCTGTGAGGAAGAGCGCGTCCAGCGGACCAGCGTGATGGTTTCTTCCATCAGGGCATGGCACACCCCTGCAAGCAGACCGACCTCCCCCGGAAGCACGTCCGCTCGTACGCGTAGATCGCCTTGCAACACCGGACGCAGGGTGCGGAGCAGGGATTGGACCTGGGTGCTCAGGTGCGCATGCGCAATCTGGGTGGTGTGCAGCTGGGTGGTCAGGTGCGCCTGGGCGGCCTGGGCGGTTTGGACCTGTGTGCGCCATTCGGCCTGCTCGTGCTGGTGACGGAGAATGGCTCCTTGCTGCTGTTGGCTGTGTTTATGGGCGAGCGCGATGGTATCGAGCAGCGTACTGAGCAGGCGGGCCAGCGGGAGCAAGGCAGGGTCCCCTTGCATATGGGGACGGATGTCTGCATTTCCGGCGAGGACCTCCTGGCAGGCGTCGATGAGGGCCTGATAGCGTCGTTGCCGCAGCCGTTGCAGGAAGAACAGGAGTGTGAGCTCACCCAGGAGGACGACCGCGATGCTCCCCACCAGGAGGAGCAGCAAAAAATGGCCGGTGGGTGCATCGAGATGGGGAAGCAGGAGCAGTCCCACGAGCAAAAGCGCGGCAACAGGCAAGAGTGTCACCCCTGCTCGGCCCAGATACGATACCATCACGTTCACAAGTCTCTTCTCCTTTGTCGTCCTTCACAGGCATGCCTCACAGAGCGGCATGCGTCGCGTGGCTAGCTTTCGCGATGAGGAGGGGTTGCTAGGTCAACCAGCCAGGAAAGCGCTCGAGGGCCGCCGCTTTCTGGAGTTCCTCAGTCGTTTCCTGTCCAAAGCCATGGGCAAGGTTCTGGAGCCGCTCACGATGGTGCTGGATGTCTTGAATCATCTGGTTGATCGCGGCCTTCCGTGCATCCTCCCTGGGCGTTTCCGGTACCAGGGACGCGTGTGGTGGCGTGGCCGAAGCGGTAACCACGGGAAGCAGTGGCGCGGTGCTCGCCTGCGCGGTGGTGCGCAGGTGTTCGATCCGCCGCTGCCAGAGGGAATCAGGTCACGACCGTGGATGGCCTGGAGGCGAGCAATCCGGGTACCTTTGGCAGCAAAGGGTGTACTCTGGCGACGGCTCCCAGCATTTTCCCGACGAGCAGTTGGAGTGGGACGCACTATACAAGTTGTAGTGCCTACAATGCGACCAGTGCCTTGCCCACCGACACCTGGAATGCGCTCAGTCAGCGCACGCAAATGAGCTACGATGTCACACAGGGCTTGTTACCCACGAGCGTGACTGATATCAATAGCCAAGTGACCGGCGAAAGCTATAGCTATGACGGGAGCGGCAATCTCACTACGAAGATGATTAAGCCGGGAGAGACAGGGAGTTATACCACACAAGGGTCAGTAAATCGGCTTGTGTCGATAGCAGTGCCTTGCCCTGTCTGGAGATCGATGGCAACACGTCACTCTACAGCAGTGCCGTGACACGCACCTTCTATGATAGTCTAGGACGCAACGTCGAGACGATCGCTCCTGGGCCTGATGCCACCCATTCCCTGGTAACCTTTACCTGGTATAACGATGCCACGCACTCAGTATTCAAAAGCCTGCCCTTCCGCGTCGCAAGCCGCACGGCCTGGCTGGATCCCAATGGAGCAACGGATGACACCAACGTCACGCCTGGAGGAACGATGACCGTTCTCGATGCTTTGGGCAGAACGATCAGTGTCACTGATCCCCTTTCCCACCAATCTACGACGACCTATGGGCTGGGCAGTGTGAACGGAGATAGTGCCACCTATGCGCTTGAGGCCAATGTGGACGAGAATCAGCATGTACAATTGGCTTACATCGATGCGCTTGGTCGAACACGCTATGCGATCGATGAGAGCGGCAAGGGTGGTGGTACGCTGACCCCTGTGAAAAAACAGGCCACCCAGTACAATGCCCTGGACAAAGCGACTTCGGTCGCTGTCACCGATCTGGTGCCGCAAGTGGGTCAAACGATCACTACTGTGACGACCTCGGCCCAGTATGATGATCTGGGACGCATGACGAGCCTAAATGATCCTGATCGTGGCACCCACACCTATACCTACGATGCCGATGATCATGCGCTCACAGATATCTCAGGTACGCACATCATTGGCGTCAGCTATGATCTGCTCGGACGAATGGGTTGTATCCAGGATGCGGCACCGGCCACCGATGGATCAGGCACCTGTAGCAGTGGCAGTCATCCACTCGTACAGAACAGCTATGATAGTAGCGTGTTGGGGACCGCAGGCACCAGCGATTTTCCTGTTGGAATCTTGACACAAAGCGTGGCGACGACATATTACGATCCTGCTGATTTGAGCAATAAAACAGTGGTCACGGAACAATATCAACATGATAAGCGAGGGCGACTGGTAACCACCACGTTGCAGGTGAGCGTCCCCAGTGCTTGGGGGGTGACCACGGCGCTGCCCACCTACAAACAAACACAGACCTACAATACGGCGGATCAGGCAGTGACTACCCAAACGACGGTGGGTACGAGCACAGGCTCTACCTTCAGCAATGCCTACGATAGTACCACTGGATTGCTTGCGGGTTTGAGTAATACCACCACCAGTACAGCCAATCTGGCAACGCAAAGTTATAACGTCTACGGTCTGGTGAGCGACATCAATTTCCAGGCCACCACTGGAACGCAGCTCGCAACCGAGCATTTCGACGTCGATGGCAACCTGCGTCCGGCGGCCACGGCAGCGACCTGGCAAAGTGGGAGCGGGTCTAGTGGCACCATTTTCTCGGAGGGAGTGGCCTATGATGCAGTGGGGAATGTGATCAGTACCAGTTTGACGCATGCCACCGTGCCAGGACAGACGAGTTCTGGAGGAAGTGAGACGCAAAACTTCTGTTATGACGAACAAAACCAGTTACTCTGGGCGGGCAATTCGGGGACGCAGCCTGCAGTAGGTAATGGCACGTGTGGCAACAATACGCTTGCCAACACCATCAGTGGAGCAGGCTATAGCAATATGTTGCCAAATGAGATGAAGGAACCAATCATTACAGAGAAAGCCGTTGCTTTTCGTGTTAAGGATGGTAATCAGGACCATACAAAGCTATTTCATCTTAGCCTAGAGGAACTTATAGCTGGTGGTAGCGAAGAATATCAAGGATATTTGGCTTGGAACACCCTTTGGTCTTTACATGCTTTACTTGTCATAGCTGTTTTGACTCGTCTGAAGTATTACTTTCCTGAGATAAGAATTGGCACCAATTTTTTACAAGTGGAAGATATGCAGGATGGCATTTTACTTTGTAAAAGAGTATTTGGCATTGGGAGAAATCCTATGGACGATGGTTCTACTACACTCCACAATATAGTAACGATCATTAGATTTGTTCTTGGAAGGTTAATGGAAGTATTTCAGAATAAAATAAAGATAAATATAGAAATAAATATAGAAATATTGTACAAAAACGTTAAAAGGAGGATGATCTCAAAATGACGTTGTGAGGTGAATTAAGATAAATTACGTGAATTTATCGAAGCGGCGGTTCTTATATATCTGTAGGCTCATTCATAGCGGTGACGGCTCATTCGCGAAGTTTCTGGATGCTGACGTGAGTGCCAATGTCAGCCTCTGGATCTTTCTCAATAGTTTGCATAAGCTGGAGCAGACGATATCAGATATTCAATTGCGCATCGTGGTGGAGCGATTCGAGTCAACGCTCCTCTTGCTCATTAGAGACTCGGAAGTACGGGAGGGGTGAAGCAAATGTAGGTATGGGCCTGAAAACTATGGTGATATCTCAGAGTGTGAAGCCATAACGATTGCCAACCGGGGCAGCGACAGAGAATAGTATGCTGGTGTTTGTGTGGCTCAGGTGTGTTCCCTCATAGATTGATTATAGTTGGAGTTGTTTTTTCGTAATCGCTTTGTGAACAGAGAGGAATTGTTGCCACATGTAGCAGCTGCGGATGAGGATACCTTCTGATCGGATGGCAGGACAGGCAGTGGCAGCGCGGGAAAAGCTCATCTTTGCCGTGTGTTCCACGGCATTCTCCCCGTCTGGCTTCTGTGTCGGCCAGCAACAGGTGCGAGAGGGGATCGGCATGGCGATGAAGAAAAGAGCAGCGGGCCGTCTGGGGGAAGGTCGCCGTAAGGCCTGCGTGCCGATGCTGCCTCCAGGTACCCGGCTCGTGTTCATCGTTTTCCCAGGTGATGGTGTTGCTTATTGCGAAGAGGTGATGATCCTGGCCGAGAGAGCACGTGCCTCTCTTTCTCTCCTCTCAGAAAATCTGCCGTGTGGCAGAAGGAGCAGGATTGCGTGAGGGCACTGTCAGGACTTCACCTCTGCCATTTTTGGCATTGTTCGTATAAGATAGGAGGGAACAAGAGCATAGGAAAGGAAAGGGTAGAACTGCGATGAGCGAGAGGGATGTGCTGTTCCCAAGACACCAGTTTATTTTGAGCAATCAGAAAGAGAACGAGGAAGAGGAGGCACGTTCTGGGCCATGTGGGGTTCTCAGCAGGAGAACGGGAGAGGACTGAGCGAAGGAAGCGATGCTGGGATGAGAGGATCTCGCGAGGGGAATGTGCTCCCAGGTAATTGCGTCATGAGGACATGGTTGGGCTCGTCGCCCGGTCTGGAGATGAAGAGCAGGTGAATGGCCTGATCGCCCGTTTCAGCGGAGAGCCGTGAACCAGTGCGACGGTGTCATCAAGGTTACCTGTTTATTTGTATAGGTATTTCCGATGTTTCGAGAAATAGAAGCAAGAGACATAATTTCCCAATAAATGGATGCGTTTGCTCTTGCAGGCAATCGTCACAGGCCGCGAACTGGTGACGAGACGATGGTTCAGGCTCAGAGGGTGAAGGAGCAACAAAAGGGGGAAAACGGATTTTTTTCAAGCTTGCTGCGTTTCTTCATGCTCCAGAGTGGTAGCCGGTTGATGGAACGCGTCAAGGCGTTGGTAGCCAACAAGCTCCTGAGGAGGCAATGAGGAAGTGAGTACCTCCTCTAAATAAACGCGAGCTCTCATGCCGGAAAGCAGCCCGCAAAAGGATGGTTGCTCAGATGGAGGGTGACAGCGGAGTTGTAGCTCAAGAGGGGATGCATCTCCTTGTTTGTGAGAATGGAATGTCCCTGCGATCCAATACTGCCCAAGATAGATCTCCAAAGTGGTTTCCTGCTGAAGCGGAATGGACGTGATTCCTGGGACAACAAAATAGAGCCTCCCGCCTTTGACCTGGAGTATTCCTTCTTCCATACGTGCGTCTCCTTTATTGAAAGCATACAAGGTGCGTCAACAAACAGGCAGCGGCGAGATCCAAGAAAAAGGAGCGTCCCGGTCTTCTCACACGAACCCGGGACGCTCTGGCTACTTCTACCAATGGGCATGAAGTGTAAGTGAGGCAAGAAATATGAGATAAGTATAGGAAGTGTGTCAATAGACAGAGGGCGAGAAAAGGAGAAAAAAAGCGGAGTCCGTCTGCGATACTGAATAATATTGATGAGATTGTTCATCCGCAGAAGGTGGGAAGGCAATGGTGTGCAAGTAGGCCCAATACAAACATTGATGACACCAAGGGCAAGATAGCAATATTGCTGGCGAGAGAAGACGGTTTTCCGTCAGCAGCCTTCTTCCCCTGGTTTTGTCATTCAGATGGTCGCCGGAAAGGTCTCATTTACATGGCTTTGGCTCGCTCGAAAGCCATGTGTTCTGTCATATCTAGTTGAATAAGACCATAAGGATTCACATTGCTGTAGATGAGAGGGGTAAGTCCCCGCAGATCCTCTTTTGTCATCTTGTTCATCCATGCTGGTTCTTCCAGCACATCTTGAATCATTAAGGTTTGGATATACACTAATGAGATTTGGAGTAAGTGAAGTGCAAGCATCGCCAGTTCTTGATCTTCTGGCCTGTTCGTTGCGAATTCCCCATGACGACCATAGTGAATAAAGTTGGTGGCCGAGTTCCAGTTTTCCACGACGTTGAGTCCTTCCTGAATCTCGCGCCTGAGAGCCTCAAATTGGAGATAGCGGAAAGAAAGATCGTGCGTTGAACCTTACCCAACTCCAGGAGTCCTTTGTAGGTGGGATGCTGCACACCATTGCGGGTAAATCGACGCAGAATTTCCTCCGTTTCGGCAGTGCCAAGGCGGAGAGCCGTAGCAAATTTGATCATCTCGTCATATTGTTGCCGAATGAGATCCCATTTGATGGGTCGGGTCAGGATCTGTTGGAGGTTGGGATAGGCATCGGTTTGGCCTGTTTCTGGGCGGTAGAGCTTTTGCGCGTGGATGTTTTTGAGGCGTGGTAACAGTTGGAAGCCTAACAAAGAACAAAACGTGAAGCCAATCTCGCTTTGGCCATGAGTATCGACGTAATTGCGATCAACCTGCATCTCTGAGCAATGCCGTAACAATCCTGTGATCATTGCAGCTACTTCCGAAGACGAGCAGCGTTTGAGTTGCGAATAGATACAGGTTGACTTCCGTTCGACATGCCAGTAGATGAGCACTCCTGGGCCACGATAGCGTGCATGCCATTCCGTCATGAGATTCTGATCCCAGGCTGGATATTTCTTGGAATCGGACGCACAGGCCGTTGTTCCTTCGCCCCAAATAGGAGCCAGCCGAACTTGGGCAATGACATTGACCACATCAGTAATAGCGACTCGCAAGGTATCGTTGCTAAGATACCGGTTGCAGGTGTAAAGCAAGTCACGGTAGTTCTCGCCGTGGCTGCCCGCAGCGACTCGTTTGAGACCACCAGCCCATACAGACAGAGCAAGAGGCGCCTTTGAATGGTTGCACGATCCAGATGCTCGCGCACCGTCGGACTCTTGAACTGATTAGTAAAGTGGACGCGCAAATCCGTTTCCTTGAGCAGATCGAGCAACTCCACCATCGGCCAGCGGCTGATCATCTTGGCTTTGAGTAGCCCGAGATGCTGTGGCTCAGGCTGTGGAGGCAAGGGGGTGAGAGAGATCCAGCCGCCACTTTTGGGTAAGAGCTGGACGTAGGGATTGTTGGGAATCGTCTGATTGAGATGCTCCAGCGCGGCCTTCATTTCCTGCTGCACCTTTTGAACAAACAACTCGGCCTCCTGGGGCTGATGTAAGGCGTCGTAGTAGGTGCTGTGCTTGCTCTCGAAGTCTTTGGGCAAGTCCTCATCGGGATTACGGAAGCGGCCAGCATCTTGGACCCAGACGCCTTTGCTGCGGACTTGCTCGCGCAGGGTTTGCAAGACACACAGTTCGTAGTTGACGCGACTTACCTGCTCATGCTTGCCGGTTTTGTCGGGAGTCACGACCACTTTGCGCCAGGTCGTAGGAACGATGTCATCGAGAGGAACGGTTTCTGTGCTGGCAAAATGCGCCTGAGTGAGGGGGATATCGACGTATTTCTTGAGCAATTCCAGTGCTCCGACAATGGGTTGATGAACCTCGTTATTCGAGCAGAACGCCAGATGCTTGATGATAAGCGGAACCATGCGTCGATAATGTCTACTGTAGGGACCACGCATCGCGTTCTGCACCTTCTGTTGGTAGGCAGAACCGCTGGCCCGATATTCCTTGACCAGGTCACGCAAGGTTTGCTCACTGACCACCGGAAAGATCACCTCGCGAATAGTCCCATCAGGTTGATCGATGGCGGCTTCCGCAACGTGAAAGAGCAAGTTGGTTTTGCCGGTGACCTTTTTGATATCTTTGACGAAGGCTTTCTCCACGCGCCGCTCTGCCTTCTTGCTCAAATGATGAGTCATATCGATGAGGAGATCAACCAGGGTATCGACGATCTCCTGTCGTCGTCGCCAAC
>Ga0310811_10012753_pt1 | contig 10925 bp, 10 predicted proteins | sample YCmetagenome_FD_207642 | JGI IMG/M metagenome (GOLD analysis project Ga0310811, IMG submission 207642) | Soil microbial communities from experimental microcosm in Duke University, North Carolina, United States - YC | ecosystem: Engineered > Artificial ecosystem > Soil microcosm > Unclassified ...
CGCACGAGACTTTTTGCGAAGGAGAAGGACCGATGAGCGACTGGCGCCACCGCGCCGCGTGCCGCGACGAGGACCCGGAGCTCTTCTTCCCCATCGGGAACACCGGGCCGGCACTGCTTCAGATCGAGGACGCCAAGGCGGTCTGCCGCCGCTGCGACGTGATCGACCAGTGCCTGCAGTGGGCCCTGGAGTCCGGCCAGGACGCCGGAGTCTGGGGTGGGATGAGCGAGGACGAGCGTCGCGCCCTCAAGCGCCGCGCCGCGCGTGCCCGTTCCCGGATGGCCTGAGAAGCTTCAGCGTCGTCGAACGGCCGCGCCGGCCTGATCTTCAGACCGTAGAGCCGTAGCCGAAACAGCGTCACCTTCCGTCCCACGGGAGTGGCCGGCATCACCAGCACCACCCGCACCACCTTGACGAGATCCAGCACGAACCTTGACTGGCCCCGCCCGCCGCGCGCCCACCGCCGCCGGCGGGGGGCCGCCGGCACGAGGCACAACCACACAGCGGCCGCAGGGCCGGCGGGCTCAGCCCGCGGCGATATCGAGAGAGACGACGGTACCCCCGCCGTCTCTTTGTCGCATGTCGAACTCCCCTCCGAGCTCGCCCTGCACCAGGGTTCGAACGATCTGCAAGCCCAGATTCCCCGCCGTGCGCGGGTCGAAACCAAGCGGCAGCCCCCGGCCGTCGTCGACCACGGTGATGCGCAGCCGATCCCCCTGTCGCAGGGCGCTGACCTCGAGCAGCGTGCCGGCGCCGCCGTCGAGTCCGTGCTCGAAGGCGTTCTGCAGCAACTCGGTCAGCACCATCGCCAGCGGCGTGGCCACGGTCGCGCCCAGCACCCCGAAGCTGCCCGTCCGCCTCGGGCGCACCGGCTCGAACGCCACCCCGCCCGAGGTGCTCGAGGGCGAACTCGCAGCGGAGAAGTCCACCACCATGCTCAGCACCCGGTCGGCGATCTCGTCGAACTCGACCCGCTCGTCCAGGGTCTGCGACAGCGTCTCGTGCACGATCGCGATCGAGCCCACCCGGCGCACCGCCTCCTGCAGCGCCGCCTTGCCGCGCGGCTCGTCCAGCCGGCGCGCCTGCAACCGCAGCAGCGCCGCCACCGTCTGCAGATTGTTCTTGACCCGGTGGTGGATCTCCCGGATCGTCGCGTCCTTCGTCATCAGCTCGCGGTCCCGGCGGCGCAGCTCGGTCACGTCGCGCACCAGCACCAGCGCGCCGACCCGCTCCCCGGCCGGGCGCAGCGGGATCGAGCGCAGCCGGACCGAGACGCCGCGGTCGTTGGCGAACTCGGTGTCCCTGGCCTTGCGGCCGCTGGCCGTCTCGACCAGCGCCTCGTCCGTCGGCCCGGTGCTCACCGCCAGGTCCGCGCACAGCTTGCCCAGGTGCGCGCCGATCAGCTCGGTGGCCAGGCCCAGCCGGTGGAAGACGGAGACCGCGTTCGGGCTCGCGTAGGTCACCAGGCCGTCCGGGTCCAGCCGGAGCATGCCGTCGCCGACCCGCGGCATCGCGTCCAGGTGGCTGCGCGAGTTCGGCAGCGGGAAGCGCCCGGTCGCGATCATCTGCGCCAAGTCGGAGGCGGTCTGCAGGTAGGTCAGCTCCAGCCGGCTCGGGGTGCGCGCGGTCAGCAGGTTGGTGTTGCGCGCGATCACCGCGACGACCCGGTCGCCGCGGCGCACCGGGATCGACTCGACCCGCACCGGCACCGCCTCGCGCCACTCCGGGTCGCCCTCGCGCACGATCCGGCCCTCGTCCAACGCCTGGTCCAGCAGCGGCCGGCGCCCGCGCGGCACGAGGTGGCCCACGAGGTCGTCCACGTAGGATGTCGGCCCGGTGTTCGGCCGCATCTGGGCCACCGCGACGTACTGCGTCTCGTCCGCCGTGGGCGCCCAGAGCACCAGGTCCGCGAACGACAGGTCGGCCATGATCTGCCAGTCGGCGACGATCAGGTGCAGCCACTCCAGGTCTTCGGCCTGGAGGCTGGTCTGCTCGCGGACGAGGTCGTTCATCGAGGGCATGGGCTCAGTATCTCTGATCGTGCGGAAAGATCGTGACCATGAACGACATGTGGGACTGGCTGCAGGCGCGGGCCGAGGAGCGCGAGGCCGCGGGGCTGCGCCGGCGGCTGTGGACCCGCGGCGCCGGCGAGGAGCTGGTGGACCTGGCCGGAAACGACTACCTGGGCCTGTCCGCGCACCCCGAGGTGCGCGCGGCGGCGGCCGCGGCGCTCGAGACCTGGGGCGCGGGATCCACCGGCTCCCGGCTGGTGACCGGGACCACGGGCGAGCACACCGCGCTGGAGCGGGAGCTGGCCGACTTCCTGGGCGCCGAGGCGGCGCTGGTGTTCTCCTCCGGCTACCTGGCGAACCTGGGGCTGGTGACCGCGCTGGCCGGGCCGGACGACCTGCTGGTGTCCGACGCGCTCAACCACGCCAGCGTCATCGACGCCTGCCGGCTCTCCGGGGCGCGCCGGATCGTGGTCGAGCACTGTTCGCCGCTGGCGGTGGAGCGGGCGCTGGCCGGCACCTCCATCCCGTACCGGCGGGCCTTCGTGCTGACCGAGTCGGTGTTCTCGGTGGACGGGGACGTGGCGCCGCTGGCCGAGCTGGCCGAGGTGTGCCGCCGGTACGGCGCGGCGCTGTTGGTGGACGAGGCGCACGGTCTCGGCGTGCACGGCGAGGGCGGCCGCGGCGGGGCCTACGACGCGGGCCTGCCGGGCGCTGCGGACGTCGTGCTCACCGTGACGCTCTCGAAGTCCCTGGGGGCCCAGGGCGGCGTCGTGGTGGGCCCTCAGGCCGTCGTCGACCATCTCGTGGACTCCGCCCGCGCCTTCATCTACGACACGGCGCTCGCGCCGTCCTGTGTGGCCGCTGCGCGCGCCGCGCTGCGGATCCTGCGCCGCGAGCCGGAGCTGGCCGGGCGGGTGCGGCGCAACGCCGTGCGGCTGTCCGAGATCGCGGCCGAGGCCGGACTCGGCGCCACGGCGCCCTCGGGCGCGGTCACCTCGGTGATACTGGGCGACCCGGAGCTGACGGTGGCGGCAGCGCGGCGGTGCGCCGAGGCCGGGGTGCGCGTCGGCTGCTTCCGGCCGCCGTCGGTGCCGGACGGGCTCTCCCGGCTCCGGCTGACCGCGCGGGCCGACCTGACCGAGCAGGATCTCGAGCGGGTCGGCGCGGTGCTGCGCTCCGTCGCGCGGGACGCGGCGGAGGCCGCGGGCCCGACGGGCGCCACTGGTCCAGACCAATCCGAGGAGAGGTCTGGACAACCCTCAGTGGTCTAGTCCACAATGGGCGCTGTTCGCAGCAGCCCGACTGGAGGAAGTCGCGTGAGGATCTCGGCGCGCAGCGCGGTGCTCGACGGTGCGGTGACGCCGGTGACCGTGACCGTCGACGACCGCCTCATCACGGCGGTCGAGCCGCACGCCGACCCCCGGGCGGACCTCGTCCTGGACGAGGGCACGCTCACCGCGGGCCTGGTGGACATCCAGATCAACGGCGCCTTCGGGGTGGACTTCGCCGCCGCGGACGAGGCCGGCTGGGACGAGGTGGCCGCGAAGCTGCCGGCCACCGGCGTCACCTCCTTCCAGCCCACGCTCATCACCGCGCCGCTCGCGCAGCTGATATCCGGCCTCGACACCGCCACCGAGGCGCGCGACCGGCAGGAGGACGGGCCCTACGCCCGGATCCTCGGCGTGCACCTGGAGGGCCCGTGGCTCTCGCCGAAGAAGCACGGCGTGCACGAGGCCCGGTACCTGACCGAGCCGTCCGCGCCCGCGGTGGACGCGTTGATGTCCGCCGTGGGCTTCGACATCCTGACGCTGCTGACCCTCGCGCCCGAGCTGGACGGGGCGCTGGAGGCGATCAAGCGGCTCACCGGAGCGGGCGTGCCGGTCTCGATCGGCCACACCGACGCCACCGCCGCGCAGGTCGAGGCGGCCGCGGACGCCGGGGCCACTCTCGTGACGCACATCTTCAACGCGCAGCGCGGCCTGGCGCACCGCGAACCGGGCGTGCCCGGGGCGGCGCTGGCCGACGAGCGCTACCGGGTCGGGCTGATCGCCGACCTGCACCACGTCGCCCCCGAGATCTGCACCCTGGTCTTCCGCGCCGCGCCCGGCCGGGTGATCCTGGTGACCGACGCGATCGCGGCCGCGGGCATGGAGCCCGGGGCGTACCTGCTCGCCGGCATCCCGGTGACGCTCGGCGAGGACGGCGTGCCGCGCAACGCGGACGGCACCATCGCCGGCTCCGCGCTGACCCTGGACCAGGCCGTGCGCAACATGATCGGCCTCGGCCTGCCGGTCGCCCGGGTGATCGAGGCGGCCTCCCGGGTCCCGGCCGACGCGCTCGGCCGCGGCGACCTCGGCCGCATCGCCGCCGGCGCGCGCGCCGACCTGGTCCACTGGACCGAAGACTTCCACCCGGCCCGCACCTGGGTGGACGGCCGGGAGTTCCCGGCGTTCGTGGGAACCGGGGCGGGGCGGGTTTGAGGGTCCCGTCCCCCCTGTCCCCACAACTGAATAACAGGAAGAGAACAGGAAGAAGAAGTGACGTCCCCTTCAGCCCGCACCTGAGGGGGACGTTCGCTTTCCGCCCCCTGGTTTCAGAGCTTGTGGACCTCGGCGTGGGTTCCGATCGCCTCCCAGACGATGTGTGTTTCGCCGTCGGCGACCTGCTCGCCGTAGCGGAACAGCGCCCGTCCGTCCTTCGCGAAGGTCAGCGACCAGATCTCGGTGTTCACCAGTTTGTGCACCCGCAACTCGGGACTGAACGGCCCGCCGACCTTCAGATGTGCGACGAAAACGGCCAAGGCATATCGGAACGCCTCCTTCTGCGCTGCGTCCAGCTTGCCGAACTGCCGCTGGAACGCAGCCAGAGCCTCGTACGTCGGCATGCCCGTCTACTCGCCGTCCAGCGCGGCGAGGAACTCGCCCTCCGAGGCGTAGACCGTGCTCTCGCCCGCGACCCGATCGGCCTCGGCCTCTGCGATACGCGCCTGCCACTCCGGGGTCCAGAACCATGCCTGATCGGCGGGGATAGACAGCGCGGGGGTCAGTACGATCCGCCCCTGCTCTTCGGTCACGATGAACTCGTCCCCCTCGGCGAGGTGCATCCGATCGGCGATGTCCCTCCCGCGACACGGCGCCGCCCCCGCACCGGATCGCGGTACGGGGGCGGGGTTCGGGACGCGGTTCGCTGCGCGGGCGCGGCTCTCGGCTCGATGCGAAGGAGGCGCTCGAGGCGCTGCGCGGGAGCTCCGCTGCGGCCGACGCGGCGTCAGACCGGAGTCGGACCGGGGTCAGACCCGGGCCGGCCTCACAGGCCCTGCCAGGCCGGCTTGGCGGCGTAGGTGGCGCGGAAGTAGTCGGCCAGCCTGAGCCGGGCCGCGGCGGCCTCGTCGACCACCACGGTGGCGTGCGGGTGCAACTGCAGCGCGGAGGCGGGCACCAGCGCGGACAGCGGGCCCTCCACCGTCGCCTGCACCGCGTCGGCCTTGCCCGCCCCGGTGGCCAGCAGCACCAGGTGCCCGGCCTCCAGGATGGTGCCGATGCCCTGGGTGATCACGTGGTGCGGCACCTCGTCCGGCGAGGCGAAGAAGCGGGCGTTGTCCTCCCGCGTCTGCGGAGTCAGGGTCTTGATACGGGTGCGGGAGGCCAGGGAGGAGCAGGGCTCGTTGAAGCCGATGTGCCCGTCCGTGCCGATGCCCAGGATCTGCAGGTCCACGCCCCCGGCCCCGGCGAGCGCGGCCTCGTACGCGGCGCAGGCGGCCGGGACGTCCGCGCTGGTGCCGTCGGGGCCGAGGAAGCGCTCGAGGCCGAGGCCGAGCGGTTCGAGCACCTCGCGCGCGATCACCGAGCGGTAGGACTCCGGGTGCCCGGCGGGCAGGCCCGCGTACTCGTCGAGCTGGCACACCCGCAGCCCGCCCACGTCCAGGGTCCCGTCCTTCACCCGCGCCGCCAGCGCGTGGTAGATCGGCAGCGGCGTCGAACCGGTGGCCACGCCGAGCAGCGCGTCCGGCTTGCGCGCGAGGAGCGCGGCGATCGCCTCGGCGATCAGCTCTCCGCCGGCCGCGGCGTCGGGGACGATGACGACTTCCATCAGGAGCCCTTGCTTTCGTTCGACAGTCTTCCGGTCAGATACTCGGCGGCGGCGATCCCGCAGACCCGGGAGGCGCCGTGGGTGCACAGGTCGGCGGACTCGCCGTGCGGCAGCCCGAACTCCACCACCACCGCGTCCGGGCGCTCGGCCCGCACCGCGTCCACCGCGCGCCGCATCCACGGGTTGCGGTGCAGGTCGCGCACGGCGAGCACGAGGGGCCGGCCGACCGCCGCGGCGAGCTCACCGCTCACGTCCACCACGGCCTCCTGGTCGACGACCGGCGCCACCATCAAGCCTACGGTCTCCACGTGCGTCGTCGGTGCCGGGATCACCGCCGAGGTGGTCTCCGGCTCGAACGCGCGCAGCGGCGCGGCCAGGCCCCACGGGGTGGCGGTGTCGACCGCGATGGACACGACCGGGTGGAACTCGACCACGTGCGCCGGGCCGGGAAGCCGCTTGACCTCGCCGCGCACGCCGAGGGCGCGGCGCGCCGCCTCGAGCCCGACCGCCCGGTCCACGTTCCCGCCGGCGGCGGCCGCGGCGGCCCGCGCCTGCCCGGTCCAGCGGGCGGCGGCGCGGCAGCGCTCCGCGGCCTCGCCGAGCCGCTCCTCGGTCAGCCGGCCCTCGCGCAGCGCCCAGGCGAGCGCGTCGCGCAGATGCAGGTACGTCTCCTCGTCGCAGTGGCTGCCGCCCCAGAGCAGCGCGTCCACGCCGGCCGCGATCGCGCGCACTGTGCCGTCGGCGACGCCGTAGCGGCCGGAGATGGCGCCCATGTCGATGCCGTCGGTGACGATCAGCCCCTGGAAGCCGAGCCGCTCGCGCAGCAGGCCGGTGAGCACGGCGCGGGACATGGTGGCCGGCAGCTTCGGGTCGTGCCGCGGCACCACCACGTGCGCGGTCATGATCGCGCGCACGCCCGCCTCGATGGCGGAGCGGAACGGCGCGAGGTGCAGCATCTCGGTGGCCTCGTCGTAGTCCACCGAGGGCAGGCCGAGGTGCGAGTCGCCGGCCGTGTCGCCGTGGCCGGGGAAGTGCTTGGCGCAGCCGATCACGCCCTGGGACTGCAGGCCGCGCACGTACGCGGCGGAGTGCCGGGCGACCAGTTCGCTCTCGGCGCCGAAGGAGCGCACCCCGATGACCGGGTTGTCCGGGTTCGCGTTCACGTCGACGCAGGGTGCGTAGTCGAAGCTGATGCCGAGCGAGGCGAGGTCGTGCCCGATCGAGCGGCCGACCGCCTCGGTGAGCACGACGTCGTCGACGTGGCCGAGCGCGAAGTTGCCGGGGTACGAGGAGCCGTCGCGGACCTCGAGCCGGGTGACGTCGCCGCCCTCCTCGTCGATCGAGATCAGCACCTCGGGCCGGGCGGCGCGCAGTTCGGCGCAGAGCGCTGCGACCTGCCCGGGTGTCTCGATGTTCCGGGAGAAGAGCACCACCCCGCCGAGCTCCCCTGCGGACAGGGCGCGCAGCACCCAGGCGGGGGCGCGGGTGCCGTCGAAGCCCATCTGCAGCACCGTGCCCGCGGCCCGGGCCAGCTCGCGCGAAATCGCGTCAGGCATACCGCCATCCTTATCCGGCCGTTGATTCGCTGGGGGGTGATTGGTTTAGACCAGTACGAGTGTTCCAGAGGTCGGGCGACCCGGTCAACCATGTGCGACGCGACGCCGCGGGGCCCGCGCGAAGCGCTCGCGCGGGCCCCGGGGAGCTGTTCGTAGTGCGGCGCGCAGGACGGGATCAGCCCTTGACGGCGCCGGCGGTCAGCCCGGAGGCGACCTTGCGCTGCACGAGCATGAACAGGATCACCACGGGCAGCGCCATCAGGATCGCGGTGGCCATCACGTCGCCGTACTGGATCTGCCGGTTCACGCCGAGGAAGTTGTTCAGGTAGAGCGACACGGTGAAGTGGTCGTTCTGGTTGATCATGAAGTTGGTCAGCTGGAACTCGTTCCAGCCCTGGATCAGGGTGTAGATGGCGGTGGACACCAGGCCCGGCACCACCAGCGGCAGGATGACCCGGAAGAACGCGCCGAAGCGGCTGCAGCCGTCGACCATCGCGGCCTCCTCCAGCTCCACCGGGACGCCGGCGACGAAGCCGCGCAGCGTCCACACGCAGAACGGAAGGGTCAGCGCCAGATAGGCGATCACCAGCCCGAGCAGGTTCTCGTTCAGCCCGATCTTGGTGTAGATGAAGTAGAGCGGGACGATCACCGAGCCGAGCGGGATCATCTGCACGATCATCACCATGACGATCATCGCGCGCCGGGCCCGGAACCTGAACCGGGCGATCGCGACGGCCGCCAGGAAGCCGACCACGACCGCGACGACGACCGCGGAGAAGACGACCACGGCGCTGTTCTTCAGCGAGTTCCAGAACTGCGGATCGTTCACCACGTCCGAGTAGTTCGAGAGGCTGAACGGCTTCGGCAGGAAGCTCGGGTGCTGGCTGTAGGCGTTCGTCAGCGGGCGGACCGAGATCAGGAACATCCAGTAGATCGGGAAGATCCAGAACAGCGTGACCAGCATCGCCAGGGTGTTCAGGAGGTACTTGCCGATCGGGCGGCGGGCGCGGCGGCGGGCCGCGGCGGCGCGCGCCGCGGACGGGTCCTCGGAGCGCAGGGCGGCCTGGCGTTGCGGGGTGAAGGCGTCGGTGCTCACTTGGCGTCTCCGATCCGGATCAGCTGGCGCAGGTAGGGGATCGTCACCACGAGCAGGATCAGCATGGTGATGGTCGCCAGGGTCGAGGCGGTGCCGTAGTCGTAGTTCGCGATGCCCTCGAAGTAGGACCAGATGCCGAGGGTCCAGAACTGCTCGTGCGGCTGGTTGTTGAGCATCACCCAGATCTGGGTGAAGACCTGGAAGTCCCAGAACACCGAGAGCGAGGTCATGATCAGCACGACGGGCCGGATGATCGGCTCGACGACGTTGCGGAAGGTCTGCCAGGTGCTCGCCCCGTCCACCCGGGCGGCCTCGGTCAGCTCCTTGGGCACCTGGGTCAGGCCCGCGTAGATCATCAGGGTGATCATCGGGACCGCGCCCCAGACGACGAGGCCGACGATGACCCCGAAGCCGGAGACCGAGCTGTTGAACCAGTCGTGCGGCAGCATGCCGAGCAGGATGTTGACGACGCCGAAGTCGGCGTTGAACATCCAGCCGAACACGATCGTGGACACCAGCGTCGGGATCGACCAGACCAGGATCAGGCCGAAGGTCATGATGTTGCGCGCCCACGCGGAGATCCGCTGCATCAGCAGCGCGAGCAGCAGGCCGATCAGCATGGAGACGGCGACCATGATGGCGGTCAGCAGGATCGTGCGCAGGGTGATGGTCCAGAACTGACCGCTGGTCAGCTGGGTGGTGTAGTTCTTGAACCCGGTCCAGCTGCCGGAGGTGGCGTTGGAGAACGGGTTGAGCTTCGCCCAGCTCTGGAAGGAGAGCACCACCAGTTCCACGACCGGCACCCCGAGGACGCCGATCACCAGCAGCACGGCGGGCGAGATGAGCAGGTACGGGGCCACGCCGCCGGAGCGGATCTTGCTCGAGCCGCGGCCGCGGCGTGCGCGCCCCGGCAGCTCGGGGGCGTTTTCCAGGCTGGTCATGGAGGATGCTTCTCTCCTCGGGCCGCCGGACGGGCGGGGATGGAAAAGGACTGCGACAGTCGGCCGGATAGCCGGACGCCGCGGCCCGGGCAGCCCCGGGTCGCGGCGGGGGCGGCGCCGTCGCACCGACGGCGCCGCTCTCACGGTGCTACTGGTTGAGGATTCCGTCCATCTGCGAGTCGTACTGCTTGGTGTACTGCGTGATGGCCGCGGTGGTGCCGCCGGCGGCGGCGATCGCCTCGAGCATGTTCTCGATGTAGTTGTTGGTGCCGTTGATCAGCGCCCAGTTCTGCGCGGCCGGGGTGAAGTACGGGGTGTCCTGGCCCTTGGCGAAGGTCTGGCTGGTGGTGCTGGTGATCGCGCTGTTGAGCGCGCTCGCGTTCGGGATGACGCCGGCCTTGGCCATGATCGTCTCGCTGGCGCTCCCGGTGTAGTCCTTGAGCCACTCCTCACCGCCGGCCGCGTTCTTCGCGGCGGCCGGGACGGCCAGGTCGGAGCCGCCGGTGAAGTCCGGCAGGAAGGAGCCGGGCTTGGTCGGGCTCGGGATGTTGAAGTAGTTCACGGTCGGCAGCGTGGCGCCCTTCGGCGGCGCGAACTCCCAGCTCAGGCCGTACATCATGGCCGCGGTCTGGTTGTCGAAGGCGGTGTCCTGCTTGGCCTCGTTCTGGTTCTTCGAGTTGTTCGGGCTGGCCGCGAACAGCTTGAAGAAGTTGGCCAGGCCGGTCTGGTCGGCGGCCGACTCGAACTGCATCTGCCACTTGCCGGAGGAGTCCTGGGTGGCGATCTGGCCGCCCGCGTCCTCGATGAAGGCCATCGCCAGGTACTCGTAGCCGGCGTCGACCTCGAAGCCGGTGAAGCCCTTGGTGGCGGTGTTCTTGGCGTTGAGCTTCTGGATGTCCGTGAGCAGGGTGTTCCAGTCGGTCGGCGCCGAGGTGACGCCCGCCTTGGTCGCCAGGTCCGAGTTCATGCCCACCATGCGGTCGGCCGCGTAGTAGGGCACGCAGTAGGTCTTGCCGCCGTAGGTGCACGAGGCCTTGAGGCCGGCGTTCCACGTGGAGTAGTTCGGGAAGCTGCTCGCCACCGAACTGAGGTCGGTCAGCGAGCTGCCGGCCATCGGGGCGACGGTGTCGGTGTTGCCGAACTCGATGACGTCGGGCACGGAGCCGGCCTTGACGGCGGCCTCGAACTTCTGCAGGTAGGTGCCCCAGGTCTGATAGTCGACGGTGACCTT
>Ga0310811_10012754_pt1 | contig 10925 bp, 7 predicted proteins | sample YCmetagenome_FD_207642 | JGI IMG/M metagenome (GOLD analysis project Ga0310811, IMG submission 207642) | Soil microbial communities from experimental microcosm in Duke University, North Carolina, United States - YC | ecosystem: Engineered > Artificial ecosystem > Soil microcosm > Unclassified ...
GACTATGTGAGCCTCTTGCTGGCGCCGATCCTGGCCGAGATCTGCACGGCGGAGGCGCCGCATGTGGTGCTGGAGTTCACCGAAGCACGGCTACGCACTCCCGACGATCTGGCGCGCATCGATTTCATGCTCGGCCCGCGCGCCTTCGGCGAGCGGCTGGGCAAGCGCATCGGCTCGATGCCGCTCTGGCGCGACGACATCGTCTGCATCGCGGCGCAGGAGAATCGGAGCATTCCGGCCCGCATCACGGCCGAGCAGTTCCAGCAAGCGCGGCAAGTCGGCATGAAGGCCGCCCCTGGTGTGCCACCGGACATTCGCCTGCAGTTGCAGCCGACCTCGGCGCTGGAGACGTCGCTCGTCTGCACGACCCCCAACTTCCTGGTGATCGGCGCCGTGGTCGAGCAGGCCGACTGCGTCGCACTGGTGCCGCGCAAGGTGGCGCAGGAGCTGATCCGCTCGCGCCGACTGCGCATCGTCGAGCTCACCTATCCGCACCGCCGGCTGATGATCGACGCCTATTGGAGCCTCGCTGCAAGCGGCAAGCGCGGCCACGCCTGGTTCCGCGGCCTGCTGGGGCGGGCGGCGAAGCGGTTGCGCTAATGCCTCGCCCTGAGGAGCGTGCGCAGCGCGCGTCTCGAAGGGCGGCAACCAACCCTCACCGTGGCCACGCTTCGAGACGGCCGCTGCGCGGCCTCCTCAGCGTGAGGGATACTTTGGCTAGCGCCGTGTCAGGCGTTCGACGACGAGGTCGAGCTGGTCGTAGTCGCGGATCTCGAGCGTGAGCACGCTCTGCTCGCCCAACCCGCGCAGGATCAGCGAAGCCTTCAGTCCCAGCGCTTCCTCGATGCGCCGTTCCAGGGCCTTGGTGTCGGCGGTCTTGGTACCGTCGCCGGACGCGCCGCCCTTGCCTGACTTTCCGGCCTTGCGCTTGGGCCTGTCACCGGCCGCCAGCCGTTCCAGTTCGCGCACGCTCAGCCGTTCCTTGAGCGCGCGCTCGGCCATGGCCGCCGGGTTCGCGAAGCTGAGCAACGTGCGGGCGTGGCCGGCGCTCAGCTCCTGGCGCTGCACCAACACCCGGACCTCCTCGGGCAGATCGAGGAGCCGCAAGGTATTGGCGATGTGGGGGCGGCTGCGCCCCATCGTTTCCGCTACCTCTTCCTGGGTCTGATGAAACTGCTCGATCAGGCGGCGATAGCCCATGGCCTCGTCGATCGGCGACAGATCGGTGCGCTGCAGATTCTCGATCAGGGCAAGCTGGAGAGCATCTATGTCGTCGAGGCTGCGGACGACAACCGGGACCTCGTGCAGTTGCGCCTTTTGCGCCGCCCGCCAGCGCCGTTCGCCGGCCACGATCTCATAGGCGTCGGGCTCATCGGCCAGGGGACGCACAAGTATAGGTTGCAGAAGGCCGAACTGCTTGACCGATTCGACCAGCCCATCCTTGTCCTCGAAGACAGTACGCGGCTGGAACCGGCCAGGGCGCAGATGCGCGATCGGCAGGGTGAACGGCGTACGCGATGCCGCGGTGGGTCGTACGGCATCGGTTGCAACTCCCGCGGGTGAGGGGGCGACCGTCGCCGCGACATCGTCGTCACCCAAGAGAGCGGAGAGTCCGCGGCCAAGGCCGCGTGGTTTAGGTGGCAGGTTCATGAGGGACCTGTTGCTGGGCCGCTTCCGCGGCGGTGCGCCGGCGACGAATGAACTCGCTCGCCAGCAGGATGTAGGCCTGCGATCCGGCGCAGGCGTTGTCGTAGATCAGGACGGGCAGGCCGTGCGATGGCGCCTCGGCGATGCGCACATTACGCGGGATGGTGGTGCCGAAAACGAGCTCGCCAAAGTGGGCGCGGACATCGGCTTCGACCTGCTGGCTGAGCGTCATGCGACGATCGACCATGGTCAGGATCACCCCGGCAATATGCAACTTCCGGTTGAGTACCTTCTTGACCCGTTCCACGGTGTTGCCGAGGGCACCAATGCCCTCGAGCGCCAGGAATTCGGCCTGCAGTGGAACCAGCACGGCATCGACCGCCACCAGGGCGTTCAGGGTCACGAGGCCCAGCGACGGCGGGCAATCGATCAGAATGGTGTCCCAGCGCCCGCGGGCGTCGTCATCCGGCTTGGCCAAGGCCTCGGCCAGGCGATGCTCGCGCCGTTCCATGTCGATCAGCTCGATTTCGGCGCCGGCCAATGACACGGAGGCAGGCATGACCGACAGCCCCGGAATCTGCGAGCGCCGCACGGCGTCCGAAAGGGTGACCAGCCCCAACAGGAATTCATAGGCGCCGGGGGAGCGCTCATTACGAGCGATTCCGAGACTTGTCGAGGCGTTCCCCTGCGGGTCGAGGTCGATGAGCAGCACCCGCTCGCCTACGGCTGCCAGGGCTGTCGCCAGATTGATCGCGGTCGTGGTCTTGCCGACGCCACCTTTTTGGTTAGCGATCGCGAAGATCTTTGGCCCGGTATGCGGCGATGCGAAGGAGGATGGCGTCACGATCCGTTACGCTGGGGAAAGGCTCGGCCTCAATCTCCCAATCTTTATGCGCCACGGTCAATTCCTCCCGCCAGCCTTTTCCCTTGTGGAAAAGGCAAATAGCGCGCTCACCCCGGTGCCGGTCGGCCCAAACCAGCAACTGACTGAGCGGCGCGAGGGCCCGGGCGGTAACGACGTCTGCTCCGGCCGGCGGGAGTGCCTCGATCCGATCCAGCCGGGTCTTGGGCGCCCGGGGAAGCTCCATCTGACGGGCGGCCTCGGCGAGGTAGGCCATCTTGCGGGCGTCGGAATCGATCAACGTGATCTCGAGATCCGGCCGCAGCGCCGCCAGCACCAGGCCGGGGAATCCACCTCCACTGCCCAGATCGGCCAGGCTTTTGGCGGTAGGAGGAATCAGGGGGACGAGCTGGGCCGAATCGAGGATGTGGCGGGTCCAAACCTCTTCAAGAGTCGACCGGCTCACCAGATTGATTGCCTTCTGCCAGCGAGCCAGAGTCTGGACCAGCGCCTCCAGCTTGGCTTCGGTTTCACGTGAAACAGCGATCCCAAGGCTTCTGATTTCCCTTAGGAAACGCACCCGGTCGGCCTGGATTTCGACCATGGCCTAGGCCGCATGACGACGGACGTACTTCAGCAAGGCCACTAGGGCCGCCGGCGTAACGCCAGAAATCCGCGCCGCTTGGCCAAGGGTGGCGGGCTGATGGGTGAGCAGCTTTTGCCGGACTTCATTGCTGAGGCCACCGATCGATGCGTAATCGAGGTCAACCGGGAGTTCCAAGGCCTCGTCTCGCCGATAGGCGGCAATGTCCTGGCGTTGGCGGGTGAGATAACCCTCGTAACGGGAATCAATCGCGAGCTGCTCGGCAATATCGTCCGAGACCTCAGACAGGGATGGCCAAAGCGACACCAACCGCGGCCAGGTGATCTCCGGATAGGCCAAAAGATCGAGTGCCGTCCGGGTGACGCCGTCCTGGTTGATAGGAATGCCTCGTTTGGCCAACACCGACGGACTGGCCGCCAGGCCCTGTGCCAGATTTCGCGCTTGATCCAGAGCTTGTTGTTTCACGTGAAACGCCCGGGCCCGGTCACTTCCAACGCAACCGATGGCGATGCCTTTGGGGGTGAGCCGTTGATCGGCATTGTCGGCCCGCAACCACAGACGATACTCGGCCCGCGACGTGAACATGCGGTAGGGTTCCGTGACGCCCAGGCTGACCAGATCGTCGATCAGGACGCCAAGATAACCGTCGGCGCGGTCGACCTTGAAGGGCGCAGAGCCGGCGGTCGACAGCGCCGCATTGAGACCCGCCATCAGGCCCTGGGCGGCCGCCTCTTCATAGCCGGTCGTGCCATTGATCTGGCCCGCCATGTACAGGCCCGGCACCCGCTTGGTCTCGAGCGTCGCGTGGAGTTCGCGCGGGTCGATATGATCGTATTCGATGGCGTACCCTGGGCGCAGCATGGCTGCACGCTCCAGCCCTGGAATGGTCTGCAGCATTGCGAGCTGCACCTCCCTGGGCAAAGATGTCGAGATTCCATTGGGATAGACGGTCGGGTCGTCGAGCCCCTCTGGCTCGAGGAAGATCTGGTGCCGCTCGCGCCCGGCGAAGCGCACGACCTTGTCCTCGATCGAGGGGCAGTAGCGCGGACCGACGCTTTCGATCTGGCCCGAGTACATTGGCGCGCGGTGCAGATTGGCGCGAATGATCTCGTGTGTGGCCGGGGTCGTCTCGGTGATGTGGCAGGCGATCTGTGGCGTCGTGATCGCGCGCGTGAGCGTGGAGAAGGGCCGAGGCGGGTCATCGCCCTCCTGGCGATCGAGGCCCGCATAGTCGATGGTACGGCCGTCGAGGCGCGCCGGCGTTCCGGTCTTGAGGCGGCCCAAACTGAAACCCAAGCTCTGCAACTTATACGAGAGCGGTGTCGATGGCTCTTCGACCGCGTCAACCGCAAGATCGGATGGCAATCCGTCGCGCTGACCTCGCGCACGTCCCGCAGGGATCTTGATTTCACCCAAGTGAATCAGGCCTCGAAGGAAGGTGCCTGTAGTCAGGATCACCCGGCCCGCGGCGATCTCCTCGCCGGACTCTGTCACGACACCTCCGCACGCAATGCGCGTATCGAGCAAAATATCAGATACAGCTTCTGCGTGTATTTCCAGATTGTCTTGCTCGGCCAACAGCACCTGCATGGCCTGGCGGTAGAGCCGTCGGTCAGCCTGGGCGCGCGGACCACGAACGGCCGGGCCCTTGGAGAGATTGAGGGTGCGGAACTGGATCCCGGCGTGATCGATCGCGCGGCCCATGACGCCGTCCAACGCATCGATCTCGCGGACCAGATGGCCTTTGCCCAAGCCGCCAATGGCGGGATTGCAGGACATCTCGCCAATCGTGTCGAGGCGGTGGGTGAGCAGCAGCGTGCGGGCGCCCAGCCGTGCGGCGGCCGCCGCGGCTTCGCAGCCGGCATGGCCACCACCGACCACAATGACATCGTAGGAAACACCTGTCCGCATGGCCGCTTAAGTCGGGGATCGTCCGCCGCCGGTCAAGCCATTGGTTGATCGAAAAACATTACAACCATACGGTCTTTGCGATCGACCTGCCGTCCGCATCGCTGCCGAGTAATCAGCCGCGAATCGCCTTCAGCGTTGCAGCGGCCGTGCTGCCCAGCAGGCCCGCGTCGCTGCCCAGGACGACGAAGCGGTAACCACGCCCGATCATGGCCTTGGCCTCGTCGGGCGAGACCGCAATGCCGCCCAGCGAGACACCCTTGCGCGCAAAAATCGCGGCTTCAGCCCGGGCCACGACCTCGCGCAGACGCGGATGATCGAATTGGCCGGCCACGCCAAGGTTCTCCGACAGGTCGCCGCGCGCCACCGCGACAATGTCGATGCCCTCCACGGCAAGGATGTCATCGAGCGCCTCGACGCCGTCGAGCGATTCGATCAGCACGATGTTCAGGACGTTGTCGTTGGCGATCTTATGGTACTCGAGCGACGGCATGCCCCAGCGCAGCCCTGCGTAGGTGGGTCCGTAGCCGCGCCGACCCTGCGGCGCGTAGCGCACAGCGCGCACCGTTGCCTGCGCTTCCTCGCGGGTCGCGATCTGCGGAAAGGCCACGCCGAAAGCGCCGCTATCCAGGACAGGCTTGACCAGGTCGGAGAACGGACCCGGCACGCGCACGATCGGCGTCGCCGGCGTTCCCGACGTCGCCGCGATCATCGCCGCCGCCGTTTCGATGCCGATCGGGGCATGCTCCATGTCGATCATCAGCCAGTCGATGCCGCTTTGCGCCATGACCTGTACGAGCTGCACGCTCGGTATCGACGCCAGATAACCCAGGATCGGCTGGCCTTCGGCAAGCCGTCGTTTGAGAGGATTGATCATCGACACCGCTGCTCCGAAACCGCCAAGAGCCGCGCACTATAGACGTGCGCGGATCGGCGTCGAAGCAGTGTCAGGCGGCGCGGCGACGGCCAGAGTTGCGCTTGCGGGTCTTCTTCTGTCGGGCGTTTTTGTGATGTGCAGCCATGAAACGCTCGGCCTTGTCTCGGCCGGCCCCTTCGCCCTTGAGGCTGCGGCGCAGAACATCCATGAGGTCCACCACCTTACCCTCGGGTTCTTCGGGTTCGGCCGCGACCAGCTTCTCGCCCTTCTTCTTGCGCGCGATCAGCTCGCGCAGCGCGTCCTCGTAGCGATCCTTGAATTTGCTCGGATCGAACTTGGCCTCCCGCTGGGCGATGATCTTCTCGGCTACCTCGAGCATGCCCGCGCTGGGCTTGGGCAAGCGTTGGTCGAACACCGCGCCGCTGTCGCGGATCTCGTCGTGGGTGCGCAGCGTGGTGAGCAGGATGCCGCTGTCGCGCGGCTCCAGGGCGCACAGGCGTTCGCGCTGGTGCAGCACCAGACGGCCCAACGCCACCTTGTTCTGCTTCGCCATCGCCGCGCGGATCACCGCGAAAGCCTCGATGCCGGTCTTGCCCGAGGGCGCGAGATAGTAGGGCTCGTCCCAGTAGATGCGGTCGATCGCATCGGCATCGACGAAGTGCTCGATGTCGATGAGGCGTGTCGATTCGAGCTTCACCGCGTCCAGCTCTTCCTTGTCGAGCAGCACGTATTTGTTCTTCGAGACGGCGAAGCCGCGCACCAGCTCGGAGCGATCGACCGCCTTGCCGGTTCCCGCATCGACCGTCTGCATATGGATGCGGTTGTGGGTCTTGGGATTGATCAAGTTGAAGTGGATGTCGGCGCCGCGCTCGGTCGCGGTGTAGAGCGCGACCGGACAGGTGACGAGCGAGAGCCTGAGATGGCCCTCCCACGTGGGGCGGAGCGCGTGTCGCTGTCCTTTGGCCATGAAGCTACTCCTTGCCGTTCACCATCGTTTCGATGGCGGCCCGCAACGAACGCGCCGCCTTGGCGTAGCCGCGCCAGGGCTTGTTCTTCTTGAGGAGCGCTGGCGCGGTGCGAATCGTGTAGCGCATGGGATCGAGGCCCGCTTTGACCTGGGTCCACTCGATCGGCATCGAGACCGGAGCGCCGTCGCGGGCCCGCGGCGAGAGCGGCGCCACGGCGGTCGAGGTCCGGTCGTTGCGCAAATAGTCGAGGAAGATACGACCGCCGCGCTCCTTCTTCGCCATGTTGAGCACGTAACGCTCGGGCTCATCGGCGGCCAGCCGGCGGCAGATTTCCTTGGTGAACATCTTGGCCGTGTCCCAGTTCGGGCTCTTCTTGTCGAACGTGAGAGGCACCACGACATGCAGACCCTTGCCGCCGGTGGTCTTGCAGAAGGGCACCAGTCCCAGCTTCTCGAGACGCCGTCGCACGGCCTGCGCGCCCTTGACCACTTCGTCGAAGCCAACATCCGGCGCGGGATCGAGATCGAACACCAGCCGGCCGGGCAAATCCGGGTCGTCGGGCTGGCCGTTCCAGGGATGCAGCTCGGTGGCGCCGATCTGCGCCAGCGCGGCCAGCGCTTCGACGCGGTCGACCTGCAGGTAAGGTTTGCCGTCGCCGCTCACGGCGGTCTCGGTGAGGAGATCCGAGCCACCCGGCATCGCATGACGCTGGAAGAATTTCTGCTTGCCGTGAATACCGTCGGGCGTTCGCACGATCGAGCAGGGCCGGCCCTTGATGTGCTCCAGCATCCCGTCGCCGATCTCCTTGTAGTATCGCGCCAGCTCCAGCTTGGTGATCGGCGGCGTCTCATCGGGCCACAGCGCCTTGTCGGGATGCGAGATCGTCACGCCCATGACGGTGTTCGAGCTGCTGTCGCGAACCTTCGGGGCCGCCGTCGATTTCGCGGCGGCGCCGCGACGGGATTTGGGTTCGGGGGGCTTGGGCTCGGTCAGCCGCGCATTGGTTGCCTTCACCGGATGTTCCGCTTCCACTTCCTCGGGAGGCTTGTCGTTGCGCAGGCCCTTGAAGGCCGCCTGCCGCACGTTGCTGTCTTGCGTCCAGCCGGCGAACTCGATCTCGGCCACCAGCTCCGGCCGCGCCCAGTGCATGTTGCTTTCCTTGGGTGGACTGGCGCCTGCGGCGAAGGGGCTGGTCTTGCTCTCCAGCGCCTTGAGCTGCGGCAACAGCTTGCGCATCACCGGTTCGCTGAAACCCGTGCCGACGCGGCCGACATAGACCAGCTTCTTGCCGCGATGAACGCCGGCCAGCAGCGAGCGCAACTTGGCGCCGGTCATGGTCCAACCGCCAATGATGACTTCCTGACCCTCTCGAACCTTGGTCTTGGTCCAGCTCCCGTAGCGGCCGGATCGGTAGGGGGCGGAGAGTTCCTTGGAGACGATGCCCTCGAGCTTCATCTGGCGGGCGGATTCCAGCACCGATTCGCCGGAGGTCTCGAAGTGCTCGACATAACGGATCGACGGATGCTTGCCCTTGAGATGCGACAGCAGATCCTGGAGCCGCGCCTTGCGCTCGCCGAGCGGCAACGGCCGCAGATCCTCGCCTTCGGCAAACAGCAGATCGAAGGCGAAGAAGATCAGCCGGTCCGATTTGCCTTCCGACAGCGCGGCCTGCAAGGCGCCAAAGTCGGGCACGCCCGCCTCGCCGATTGCCACCGCCTCGCCGTCGATCATGCAGTCGGGCAGCTTTGTTGCCGCCGCGGCGATTGCCCGGAACTTGTCGGTCCAGTCGAGGCCTTTGCGCGTGCGGAGCGTCGCTTCGCCGTCCTTGACCCGCAGTTGCAGGCGATAACCGTCGAACTTGACCTCGTGTGCCCAGCCTCGGCCGGCTGGAGCGCGCTCGACGAGCTTGCAAAGCTGCGGCTCGACGAACGTCGGCATGGCGCGGACTTTCTTCGGCTTCGCCGTTGTCGCCGGCAATGCCGCCTTGTCGCCGCCGCCTTTCTTGTTGCTCTCCCAGACCGCGCCCGCGGAACGACGCTTTCCGGTCATGAATGGCGTGGGTGCACGGCCGGTACCTACGGCGATTTCCTCCAGAGTGCGTCCGGACGCAACCGAGGTGTCCTCCTTCTTCAGGATGTCGTCGCCGTCACCATCGACCGCCGCCTGGTCGTGATGCTTGATCAAAAGCCAGTTGTTGCGCTTGCTGCCGCGACTCTTCTCGCGGCTCCATTTCATGCGCACCAGCACCCAGCTTCCGCCCAGCCGTTCACCCGCCAACGTGAACTTGAGATCGCCGCGCTTCAGCCCTTCGTGCGGATCGCCTTCGGGAATCCAGTAGCCGCGATCCCAGAGCTGCACCGTGCCACCGCCGTACTGGCCTTCCGGAATGGTGCCCTCGAAATCGCCATAGTCGAGCGGATGGTCCTCGACCTCGACGGCGAGCCGCTTGTCGTGCGGATCGAGCGACGGTCCTTTCGTGACGGCCCACGACTTGAAGACGCCGTCGAGCTCCAACCGGAAATCGTAATGCAGGCGCGTGGCATCGTGGCGCTGGATCACGAAGCGAAGCTGTTCGGCGGCCGGCACCGCTGCCTTGCCCGACGGCTCGGCGGTATGATTGAAGTCGCGCTTGGCGCGATAGGTAGCCAGGCTATTGTTGCTGCGCATAAAAGACCTCGGCGGCACAGTCAGGTGAACGAGGGCGCGCGCCGCCCGGTTCCCGTCATTTGCCGATGCAGAAGTCGCGGAAGATCACATCCAGAAGCTCATCGATCCGCACCGTCCCGGTGATGCGGCCAAGCGCGCGCATAGCCAAACGCAAATCCTCGGCGGCCAGCGCCACCTCGGAAACCTCGAGCGCCCGGCCCAGCGCCGTCTCCGCATCAACCAGCGCCTCGCGATGGCGCGCGCGGGTGAGCGGCGGGGCGGCGGTGTCGCCTTGCTCCATCAGCAGGCCCGCCGAGCGCTCAAGACGGGCCAGCAGCTCGGGCAGGCCGGCGCCCGATTTGGCCGAGAGCCCCACCACGCCCACCGCGTCGACGGGTTTTAGATCGACCTTGTTCACCACCACGATGTCGTGCGCGGCATCCCAAGGCGAGCCGCTTGCCGTCAGATCGGCCATCGCCGCCTTCCAGTCGGTCGTGGCATCGAGCACCAGGAGTCGCAAATCTGCAGCCCTGGCGCGCGCCCGCGCACGGCGCACGCCTTCCTGTTCGATCGCATCGCCGCTCTCACGCAGGCCCGCGGTATCGGCCAGCACCACTGGCCAGCCGCCGAGGTCGAGATGGACCTCGATCACGTCGCGCGTCGTGCCGGCGGTCTCCGACACAATCGCCGCCTCGCGCCGCGCCAGGAGATTGAGCAGAGAGGATTTCCCGGCGTTGGGCGGGCCGATGATGGCGATGGCCAGTCCCTCGCGCAGCCGCTCGCCGCGCGGGTCACCGAGATGGGTCGCGATCTCGGCCCGAAGCTGCCGGATCGATGTCCGCACCTGATCGTCGAGCCCCGCCGGCAGATCCTCGTCCGGAAAGTCGATGGCAGCCTCGAGGTGCGCAAGCGCATGCAGGCCCATCGTGCGCCAGTCCTCGTAGAGGCGGTGTAGGGCGCCGTCCATCTGCTGCAACGCCTGGCGCCTTTGCTGGTCGGTCTCGGCCGCGACCAGGTCGGCGATGGCCTCGGCTTCGGTGAGGTCGAGCTTGTGATTTTCAAAGGCGCGCCGCGTGAATTCGCCAGGATCGGCCAGCCGGCAGAAGCCCAGCTTCTGGATCGCGGCCACGGTTGCATTCACGACCGCCCGTCCGCCATGGAGGTGCAGCTCAGCCATGGTCTCGCCGGTTTCCGAATAAGGCGCCTCGAACCAGACGGCGAGGCCACGATCGATCGGCTCGGCCGTCAGCGGATCATAGACGGTGCGCAGGGCCATGCGACGCGGCGCTGGCAGGGACGGATCGCGCGCCGAGGAACCGCGCTCGAAGGCATGCGCCTCGGTGAGGAAGATCAGCGCATCGGCAGCCCGCGGGCCGCTCAAGCGAATGACGGCCAGCGCTCCGGGCCGGGCACGCGAGGGCGCGGGCGTGCCGA
>Ga0310811_10012756_pt1 | contig 10925 bp, 8 predicted proteins | sample YCmetagenome_FD_207642 | JGI IMG/M metagenome (GOLD analysis project Ga0310811, IMG submission 207642) | Soil microbial communities from experimental microcosm in Duke University, North Carolina, United States - YC | ecosystem: Engineered > Artificial ecosystem > Soil microcosm > Unclassified ...
GCCAACCGTGTAGCGGCGCATGGTGCGCATCAGGAACATCAGCTGGTCGGTGGGGATGTTGGCCCACTGCGAACCATAGGTGAAGGTGGCCGTGGAGGGAGCCGCCGCGCCTGCTGCACCGCTGATGGCGGCGCCGCAACCGGTGGCGAAAGCCGACGGGCTGGCGCCGTTGAGGCCGAAAGCGGTGCCCTGGAAGGTCTGGTACAGGAAGGCATTGTCGCAGCGCATCGTCATGCCGTTCTTGTCCGAGTTGCCCTGTGCCGGGATGTTCTCGGTGCGGACAGCCGAATAGATCAAGCTGGCGAAGACTTCAGCGTTGGGCGACAGATCGTAAGAGGCGCGCATATAGATATTGCCGCGCGTCAGCGGATCGTACAGGCCCTGGGTGAACTCGTGATTGTCGGCCTGGTTGCCCGGATCGGTCGCCGTGCCGAAGCAGTTCGAACCGCCGGTCGGCGAGCCGCCCAGAGTGTTGGTGGCGGTCTTGAAGCAGGAGCCGGCCAGATCGAACGGGATCGGACGACCGCTGCGGTCGAAGGTGGTGAAGGCCAGCGGGCCGGTCTGAATGATGCCGTAAGCCGCGACCTGGGTGTTCTGGATCAGGGGCCCATAAAGGGTACGGGGCTGGCCGGCCGGCGTGGCGGCGTCGCTGGAATAGCTCATCTGGCCGGACTGGCGGGCCAGAGTGCGGCCGCCGATGTTCGGCTGCGCCGTGTGCTGGGTCTCAACCGGATAACGCGGCAGCAGGCCATCGTTATAGGCATATTCGCCCGCGATTTCGAAATGGCCACGGCCGCCCGCAAAGGAGGTACCGGCGGCAGCCTGGAACAGCGTGTTGCCGGCGTCGCCATAGGTGGACAGACCGGCCTGGGCATTCATCTTGAAGCCCTCGAACTTCTTGTCGGTCACGAAGTTGACCACACCCGAGATGGCGTCCGAACCCCAGGAGGCCGACGCACCGCCCGTCACAACGTCGACGCGCTGGATCAGGAGCTGCGGCATCAGGTTGGCATCGACCACGCCGTTGAAGTTGGCACCAACGACGCGCTGGCTGTCGAGCAGCACCAGGGTACGCAGGGCCGACAGGCCGCGCAGGTTCAGCGCCGAAAGGCCGATCAGGCCGGTGGTGGTGGAGCCGGTATTGTAGCCGACGCCGGTGGAGCCCTGCAGGGCCGGCAGTTCGGTGATGGCATCGAAGACGCTGGGCTTGGCCTGGGCCTGCAGATCGGCGGCGCTGACCACGGTGGTCGGCGTCGGCGCGTCGAAGCCGGCATTCTGCAGACGGGTCGAGGACACGACCACCTGCTCGACAGCTTCCTGCGCCATCGCGGCGCCGGCGCTCAACGCCAGGATCGCGGCGCTGCCTGCCAGGCGCATACGCGTCTTGGTCAAACCATAGTTCATCAGAATAGTCCCCCTGGACGGTTGTTCTACCGGCAGTATGCCGGCCATCGGGGGGGTGGATAGCAGACGAGCGCGCCGCTAAGCGAGCGAAAGTGGCCGCCGAAGCTCAGGAAAAAGATGAACGTCACATTATTGCAACGCCACCAAAGCTATCGAATTTTGTGCGTCGCAATATAAATAAATTGCCTGTTAACAAAGGCTGGCCGTATTGCTACCTCGCCGTAATGACGCATTGCACAAATGGATGTATACAAGCGTCCATACCCGTATTGGGTACTTTGACTGACACGGCTGTCAGTTTATCGACCGCGCGCGAGAGCCAGCTGCAATTCTTCTTTCATGGACTCGAAAACTGCCTCCCATGTCCCGATGCTCTGCTGACGGAAAAGACGCGCCTGGGGATACCAGGGGCTGTCCGCCCGATCCAAAAACCAGCGCCATTCCGGGACATATTTCAGGGCGATCCAGACCGGCACACCGAGTGCTCCGGCCAGATGGGCTGCCGCCGTGTCCGAAGAAATCACCAGGTCCAGATTTTCCATGATGGCGGCGGAATCGAGGAAGGCGCCAGGACCGGCATCCAGATCGTCAAATGATTCCACCGTCATGCCTTCGGGAAGCGTCTTGAGCTGTTCGGCTCCCGCATTCTTCTGAAGACTGATCAGCCGCACGCCCGGCAGACGGGCAATTCCGGCAAGCGCGGCAAGCGGAAAAGCCTTGCCTTCCGCGCCCAGCACGGCGGCATCGCCCTGCCATGCCACGCCGATGCGATAGGCATGATCGCCGATCCGGGCGCGCCAGGCTTCCACCCGCGCGGGCTCGGCGGCCAGATACCGGTCCATGGACACGGCGCCCAAACCCAAGGCGCGCGGCAGACTCATAAGCGAGATGTGATAGTCGAACCTCTCCGGCTCCTCACCCAGACCGATGACAGGCAAGGGCTGAAGAGCATTGCGCAACAGCGGCAGAAGCGGATCGTTCAGGGACAGAACGACATGGGCGCCCCGTGCCTGGGCGCAAAGCGCATAGCGATAGAAGTGAATGGCATCGCCCAGTCCCTTGCGCAGATAGGCGAACAGGGTCTTACCGGCAATGTCTTCCTGGCCGGTCCAGACCGGCTGACGGTAAGGTCGTCCGTCCCGCCACTGCGGCGCCTCCTGCATCCATTCCAGGGCGGGCCAGCCGCGCGAAAAATCTTCCTGCAGCAGACAAAGAAGCGCCTGATTGACGCGCGGTCCCGCCTCGGACGGCTCAAGCTCGGCGGCGCGTGCAAAGCTTTCCTCTGCCGCCTCCAACTGCCGCAGATTTTGCAGCGCCACGCCGCGATTGTTCCATAGGCCCCCGAACGTGGGATTGAGCGCGATGGCACGATCGTAGGCAAAGACCGCTTCCTGATAGCGGCACTGCCGCTGCAGCGCATCGCCCCGCCCTTTATGGGCGTCGGCAAAATCCGGCTGCAGGGCGATGGCACGATCGTAATTGGCGACAGCCGCATCATAACGCCGGAGCGCGAGCAACGCGTCGCCCCGCCCCTTCAGCGTCAGAACCGAATCCGGCCGCAGCGCCAGCGCCCGATCGTAGCTCGCCAGCGCGTCCTCCGGGCGCTCCAGCCCCAAAAGAGCATTGCCGCGGCTGGTCCACGCATCCGCATAGTCCGGTGCGGCGCCAAGGGCACGTTCGGCCATGCCGAGCGCCTCTGCCTGCTTGCCCTGAGCGACAAGCAGATTGGCGAAATTGTTCAAGGCAAGCGGATCGCCCGGGGTCTGTTTCAGCACCTGGGAAAGCAGGTCATGGGCTTCGCCATAGCGGTGTTGCTGGGCGGATATCACTCCCAGCATATGCAGCGCGCCGATATGGCTGGGGGCAAGGCTCAGCACCCGGCGGTAAATGCGCCCAGCTTCAGGCAGATCGCCGCGCCGATGGGCCTGGAGCGCGGCCTCGAACAATTGTTCCGCAGTCATGCCGCTGCTCTACGCGATGCATGGTCCTGGCGCAAAGCCGGCCCCCCGCCCCCTGGTGCGCCGCAAAGCCCTTTTCCCGCCTCCAATCGGACACAAGTCAGCTAGTAAGATAAAGGCCTCACCGCTATCGTGCCGTCATCGCCAAAATCCAAACCTCCAGGGACCTCATGCGCCGCTCATTGATGACATTGATCCTCGCCGCGGCCATGCCGGTGGCGGCTATTGCCCAAGACGCCGGCGGCCAAGCCCCTGGCGGCCCGGGCGCCAAGCCTGCTCTCTACACCGCTGACCAGGCCAATGCCGGGGCTGCCGTTTATGCCCAGTCCTGTGCCGCCTGCCATGGCAGCCAGCTGGAAGGCGTCGCGGCCCCCGCGCTCAAGGGCCCGGCCTTCGGCGACATGGCCAATGCCCAGAGCCTGACCGCCGACGCGCTGCTGGACGTGATCGTCAACACCATGCCGCAATCCGATCCCGGCTCCCTCAAGCCGGAAGAGTTTGCCGCGGTGACCGCCTATATCCTGCAGCAGAACGGCTATCCCGCCGGGACCGTGGCGCTGACCAAGGATGAGGCCGGCCTGAAGGACGCCAAGATCACGCCCTAAACCGGGTTTTGAGGACGCCATGAAGACATCCGCATGGGTGTGGCTGGCAGCCACGTTGCTGCTGGGTGGCAGTGCGCTGGCACAGCCGGCGGCTCCGCCACCACAGGCACCAGTTGCGGGTGGGGCCGGCGAGGCCGCGCCACCGGTTGCCGGGCTGAACCCCGGTACCGGCAGCTTCCAGAACCAGCCGGTCACCCAGAAGGTCGACGTCACCGACGCGATGATGCTGGAAGCGGACCGATCCGACGACTGGATCCTGCACGGGCGCACTTACGACAATCAGCGCTTCTCGCCTTTCACCCAGATCCATGCCGGCAATGTGCGCCAGCTGCGACCCACCGCCATCATCCAGACCGGGATCACCAAGACATTCCAGAACACGGCGATCGAGGTGGACGGCGTGCTCTATCTGGAGACCGCCGACAACCAGGTCCAGGCCTGGGACGCGCTCACCGGCAAGCAGCTCTGGTCCTATATTCCGACCTTGGGTTATTCCAATCTCTGTTGCGGCCAGATCGCCCGTGGCGTCGCCGTTGCTTATGGCAAGGTGTTCGCCGCCCAGCTTGACGGTGTCGTTGTCGCGCTGGATGCGAAGACCGGCAAACCGGTCTGGAAGAGCGACAAGGCCAATATCCTGCCGCAGCCGGCCTATTTCTATTCTTTCACGATCGCGCCCATCGTCTTCAATGGCCTGGTGCTGGTGGGCAATGCCGGCGCCGAGTGGCCGACGCGCGGCTTTCTGGAAGCGCTGGACGCCAAGACCGGCAAGCTGGTCTGGCGCTTCAACACCACCGCGGCGCCGGACCAGCCGGGCGGCAATACATGGAGCGGCGAAAGCTGGAAATATGGCGGCGGTTCGGTGTGGAACGCGCCCGCCATCGACCCCAAGAACAATCTGATCCTGTTCGCGGTGGGTAATCCCAACCCGGATCTGGATGGCTCCAGCCGCAAGGGCGACAACGCCTATACCGACTCCATCGTCGCCATCGATTCCCGTACCGGCAAGATCCGCTGGTGGTACCAGCAGGTGGCGCACGACATCTGGGACTATGACGCCTGCGCGCCCGTGGTGCTGTTCGACACGGTGGACGAGCACGGCAAGATCGTGCCGGCGGCGGCGGAAGCCGGCAAGGTGGGCACGGTCTTCATCGTCAATCGCCTGACCGGAAAGTTGATCCGCAAATCGCAGCCGATCGTGCCGATCGGTCCCAATTTCATGAAGCCGTTGACCGACAAGTGGATGACCATCTGGCCGGCCAACAAGGGCGGCGCCATGTGGTCGCCGCCGGCCTATTCGCCGCAGACGAAATATTTCTACACCATGGGCGTGAACGAGGCGCACGACTATATCGCCAACAAGCCGCTGCCCGAGATCTACAAGCCCGGCACGCCCATCCGCGGCCAATACAGCGGCGGCGACATGGCGCTGAACACCAAGGTCTTCCCGCCCAGCGGCACTTTCTCTGCCGTCGATACCACCACCGGCGCCATCGCCTGGCAGTACAAATCCAAACGGCCCATGTATGGCGGGGCGCTGGCCACCGCCAGCGGCCTGGTCTTTGCCGGCGACATGGATGGGGATTTCATCGCCTTCGACGCCAAGACCGGCAAGGAGCTATGGCGCTATCCCATGGGCGCCGGCGTCTGCACCCCGCCCATCACCTATCGCATCAAGGGCGTGCAATATGTCGCCGTGGGCGCCGGGGGTTGCCATGGCGGCGAGGTCCTGATGCATGATGAGGGCCGGCCGATCTTCGGCGACGTCTTCGCCATATTCGCGCTACCGGAAAAAGGTTGAAGTAAGCGCCCCTCCCCCTTCGACAGGCTCAGGGTGAGGATAAGAGTAAAAATCCTCATGCTGAGCTTGTCGAAGCATGAGGCCACAAGCACATTGGCCACCAATCGAAAAGGCTGTAGTTATGGATGCTCGCACCAAGGAAATTCTCACTGGCATTTCCACCGCCACCCTGACGACGGTGCTGCTGAAGAAAGGCCTGCGCAATGTCTGGCTGCGCGGCGCCTTCCCCAAGCAGCCCGGCCAGAAGCGCGTGGTCGGCACCGCCTTCACCTTGCGCTTCGTGCCGGCGCGCGAGGACCTGGCGACGCCGGCAAGCTGGGCCTCGCCCATCTCCACCCGCGCCGCCATCGAGGCGATGGAGGAAGGCGTGATCGCCGTGGCCGACGCCATGGGCGTAACCGATGCCGGCATCTTCGGCGACATTCTCTGTGCCCGCATGGCCAAGCGCAAAGTCGGCGCCCTGATCACCGACGGGGTGATGCGCGACATGGAGGGCGTCCTTGGCACGGGCCTGCCGGTCTGGTGCGCGGGTGCCGCGGCGCCGGCTTCCGTTGCGGGACTGACCTTCATCAACTGGCAGGAGCCGATCGCCTGCGGCGGCGTGGCGATCTTCCCCGGCGACGGCATTGTCGCAGATGGCGACGGCGCGGTGGTGATCCCGCAGGCCATGCTGGCCGAAGTCACCGAACAGGCCGTTGAGCAGGAAACCCAGGAAGGCTGGATCATGGGCGAAATCGAAAAGGGGTTGCCCCTGCCCGGCCTTTACCCTCCGAACGAAGAGACCAAAGCGCGTTACGCCGCCTGGCGGAAGACGAACGGCAAATAACTTGCCGCCAGCCAGCGACCTGTTCCGCTTTCCCGAGGCCATGCGCCGAGATCCGGCGGTCGAAGCCTGGTTCGCGCGCGGCGATGCGCCCCGCGGCTTTGCCCTGCCCTGGTTTGAGCGCATGCGCGGCTGCGGCGACGATGTTCGCGAGCTGATACATGACGGTTGTCCGACCGCTTGCGTGGATGACGCCGCCTTCGCCTATGTCGGCGCTTTCGCCAGCCACGTGAATGTCGGCTTTTTCCAGGGCGCGAGCCTTCGCGATCCTGCGGAGTTGCTGCTGGGCAACGGCAAGCGGATGCGGCATGTGAAGCTGCGCTGGGGCGAGCCTATGAACGAGACCGCGCTGCATGCGCTGATCCTGGCCGCCTACCAGGACATGCGGGCGCGCGTTCGATCATCCGAATAACTACTCACCATGGGCGGGCTTACCCGCCCATCCAGGGGAACAACCGCGGTTCTCGCTTCTCACTCTGGATGGCCGGCTCGAGACCGGCCATGGAGGTGCGGCTCACTCCTTAATGAAATCCCGCAGCCGCCTGTAAGACCGCTCGATATGCCGGCGCATGGCGCCCTCCGCGGCCCAGTCATCGCGCTTGCGGATGGCGGCGATGATGGCGTCATGCTCGTCCACCGCCTCCTCGGCGATCTCGCGCCTAAAGCAGGAGCGGAAGATGTGGACATGGATGTGCAGCCGCGCCAGCGAGTCCGCGATCAGGTGGTTGCCGGCCCCCTGGGCGATCAGGCGGTGGAAATCGGTATCCATATCAGCGAAGGCATCGTGGGAAGGCGCAGCCTCGCCACTGGCCAACAAAGCCATGTCTGCATCGGTTATCATCTGGGCCGCCTTGCGCGCGGCATGGGGCTCGATCAGCAGGCGGAATTCGAACAGCTCATCCAGCTGGGCGCGGTCCATGCGCGGGGTGGTGGCATAGCCGGCGAAGTGCCGCTTGCTGACCAGGCCATTGGCCTCCAGCATGGAGAGGGCTTCGCGGATCGGTGTCTGCGACACCCCCAGCTCCCGCGCCAGGCTGTCGACCGACACCCGGCTTTCTGGGGGCAGTTTCAGGGACATGATATCGGCCCGGATCCGGCGATAGACCTCGTCCGCCAGGCCCGGCGGCCGGGCGATCTGCCGGTCGTCATTCGCCGCCAGCACTGGGACCTTGTTCACAGAAAGACTGCCTTTTTGCCTTGACCATCAGGACCATACCCCATACGGTGCCGAAATCCTATAGGATATTTGATCGGTGCGGGTCCCCGTCGAACAGGTTCGCAAGCTGGCTGAGGGCATTTTGCTCGCCAACGGCGTGCCGCAGGACCATGCCCGCACCCAGGCCGGCTTGTTCCTGGAAGCGGAGATGCGGGCGATCCCCTCCCATGGTCTGCTTCGCCTGCGCCGTGTGATCGAGCGCATCCATGCCGGCCTGTCGGTGGCCGACACCGCCGGCGACCAGCAATGGACGGCGCGCTCTTTCCTATCCGTGGACGGACAGCGGGGCTTAGGGCCGGTGGTTGCCATGGCGGCGCTCAACACCATCGTGCCGCGGGCGAAGGAAGACGGCATCGCCATCGCCGCCATCCGCAACACCAATCACCTGGGAGCGCTGGCCTATTACGCCGAGCATGTCGCGGGTCTAGGCCTGACCTGCATCGCCCTGACCATTTCCGAGGCGCTGGTCCATCCCTGGGGTGGGCGCAAGGCGATGATCGGCACCAATCCCATCGCCATCGGCGTGCCCTCCGATCCCACCCCCATGGTGCTGGACATGGCCACGGGCCTGGTCTCGATGGGCAAGATCCATGACCACGCCAATCGCGGCGCGCCGATCCCGCTGGGCTGGGCGCTGGACGAGAAGGGCGATCCCACCACCGATGCTGCCGCTGCCAAGAAAGGCGCCATCGCGCCCTTCGGCGGGCCCAAGGGATACGCACTGGGCATCGCCTTTGAGGTGCTGGTGGCCAGCCTTGCCGCGTCCGCCATCGGCACCAATGTCAAAGGCACCCTGGATTCGGTGCATGTCTCCAATAAAGGCGATCTCTTCATCGTTATCGCCCCGCCCCATGCCGAAGCCGCCAAGGCCCTGGTCACCGACTATCTGAACGAAATCCGCGCCGCCGCCCCCGCCGATCCGGAGCATCCGGTGCTGGCGCCGGGCGACCGCGCCCATGCGGTGCGCGCCCAATCCATCAAGAGGGGCATGTTCATCGACGATGGCCTGTGGGCCGACCTGCAAAAACTCGCGGCCGAAGCTCACGTCCCAGCCCGGAAGGAAAAAATACAATGACATCTCTGTTCGGCGCCCTGCGCCTGCCCGCCTCGGTCGTGTTTGGCTCCGGCCAGCGCGCCGCCCTCGGGCTTATGACCGCCCAGATCGGCAAGCGCGCCCTGGTCTGCACCGATGCGCGCATGGGCGGCGACGCCCAGTTCAAGGCCATGGTGAAGGACATTGAAGCCAATGGCGTCGAAGTGAAGGTCTACGACCGCACCGAGGCGGATCTTCCCATCAACGGCATTTCGGCCTGCGTGGAAGAGAATGCCAGATTCAAACCCGACGTGGTGCTGGGCATCGGCGGCGGCTCCTGCATGGACATGGCCAAGTGCGTCGCGCTTTTGCTGCAGCATGGCGGCTCGCTGCGTGACTATTATGGCGAGAACAAGATTCCCGGCCCCGTGGCGCCAGTGATCGCGGTGCCCACCACCTCCGGCACCGGCTCGGAAGTCACGCCCGTGGCGGTGATCGCCGATACCGAGCGTGGCACCAAGGTCGGCATTTCCAGTCCCTATCTGATCCCGCGCGCGGCGGTATGCGATCCGGAACTGACCCTCACCTGCCCGCCCGGCCTGACGGCCGTGAGTGGGGCCGATGCCCTGACCCATGCTATCGAAAGCTTCACCGCGGCACGCCGCGAGGTGACGCCCGACCTGACCGTCAAGAACGTGTTCGTGGGCAAGAATGTGCTCAGCGATACATTTGGCCTTCTGGCACTGAAGAACATCTTCAAGGCGCTGCGCACCGCGGTGAAGGATGGCAAGAATATTCAGGCGCGCGAGCAGATGATGCTGGCCTCGCTAGCCGCCGGTTGCGCTTTCGGCGCGGCGGGCACTGCTGCGGCGCACGCCATCCAGTATCCGGTCGGCAACGAGACCCACACGCCCCACGGCATGGGCGTGGCCCTGCTGATGCCTTATGTGATGGAGTTCAACCGGCCCACTTGCGTCGAATGCTTTGCCGAGATCGGCCGGGCTATCGGCCTCACGGGCACCGATGAAGAACTTTCCCGCAAGGTGATCGACGAAGTCGCCAGCCTGCTGAAGGACATCGGCATTCCGGTGACCCTGAAGGATCTGGGCCTGCCGGAAGACAAGCAGGACTGGACGGCGGAAGCCGCCATCGGCGCCGCCCGTCTGGTCAACAACAATCCCCGCAAGCTGGATGTGGACGCTCTGAAGGCGATCACCCGTGCCGCCTTCACCGGCAACCGCTCGACGCTTGCCTCCTAAATTATCGAACAGAAAGACCAGAAGAGAATCCAATGACCAATACCCTCACCATCCCCACGCCCGCCAAGGGGCCCGCGCCCTTCCCGATCCCCACCGATCTTTGGATCGGCGGCAAATGGGTCGAAGCCGCCAGCAAAAAGCGTGTCGACGTCTTCGATCCGTCCACCGGCAAGAAGATTTGCGATGTCGCCGATTGCAGCGACAGCGATACGCTGGCCGCCGTCGATGCGGCGGACAACGCCGCAGCCGCCTGGGCCGCGACCACGCCACGCCACCGCGCCGAGATCCTGCGCAAATGCTATGAAAAGATCGTCGAGAATATCGAATGGCTGGCCTATCTGATCAGCCTGGAGAACGGCAAGGCGCTGCCCGACGCGCGCAGCGAAGTGCTTTATGCTGCCGAATTCTATCGCTGGTATGCCGAAGAATGCTGCCATGTGCTGGGTGAAGTGGCGATGGCGCCGGCCAGCGGCGCGCGCATCCTGGTGCAGTATCAGCCCATGGGCATCGCGGTGCTGATCACGCCCTGGAACTATCCGGCGGCGATGGCCACCCGCAAGATCGCCCCCGCTCTGGCGGCCGGCTGCACCGTGGTGCTCAAGCCCGCCACCGAGACCCCGCTCACCGCCTTAGCCGTCGCCCAGATCATGCATGACTGCGGTGTGCCGGCAGGCGTGGTGAATGTCGTCACCACCTCCAAGGCCAGCTCTCTTTCCAAAGCGGCGCTGAATGACCCGCGGGTGCGCAAACTGTCTTTCACCGGCTCGACACCGGTCGGCCGCGCCTTGCTGGCGGAAGCATCGAACCAGGTGATTTCCTGCGCCATGGA
>Ga0310811_10012758_pt1 | contig 10924 bp, 8 predicted proteins | sample YCmetagenome_FD_207642 | JGI IMG/M metagenome (GOLD analysis project Ga0310811, IMG submission 207642) | Soil microbial communities from experimental microcosm in Duke University, North Carolina, United States - YC | ecosystem: Engineered > Artificial ecosystem > Soil microcosm > Unclassified ...
GCCATCTTCAACGGCATCACGCTCGGCGGGCTTTATTTCCTGGTTGCAAGCGGCTTCACCCTGATCTTCGGATTGATGCGCAATGTCAATCTGGCGCATGGCTCGCTGTATTTGTTCGGCGGCTATACCGGGTACGCCATCAGTGTTTGGACCGGTTCCTGGGTCCTCAGTTTCGTGGTCGCATTCCTCGCCGTTGCGCTGGTCGGTGTCCTGCTGCAATTGCTGGTATTTCGTCGCATGGAAGGCCAGGATCTGCGGCAGACCATGGTCACGATCGGGTTGTCGATCGTGTTCGCCGACCTGATGCTGTGGGCATTCGGGGGCGACTTCTACCAGATCCAGACGCCGAACTGGCTGGTCGGGCCGATCCAATTGCCGCTCGTCACGGCCGTGAAGTCCTCCGGCGAGCCCGTCTACCTGCTGTACCCGATGGTACGGCTCGTGATCTTCGCAGCGTCCGTCGTGATCGGCGTTGCGATGTGGCTCGCGCTCAATCGCACGCGGATCGGAATGATCGTACGTGCAGGCGTCGACGACCGCGACATACTGGCCGCTACGGGAGTGCAGATTCAACTCGTCTTCGTGATCGTGTTTGCCCTCGGTGCCGGCCTGGCCGGCATCGCCGGTGTCGTCGGCGGCACGTTCCAATCGATTTCGCCGGGCGAGGACACCCGCTTCCTGCTCGCTTCGCTGGTGGTCGTGATCGTCGGCGGCATGGGCTCGATTCCAGGTGCGGCGCTCGGCGCCGTCATTATCGGTCTCGCCGAGCAGCTCGGCTCGGTCTACATCCCGACCTACGCGATCGTCGTGACCTTCCTGATCATGGTGCTGGTGCTGGCGCTGCGGCCGCAGGGTCTGCTCGCGAGGCGATGACATGTCATTGATCCAGGGCACCCATCTCGAGGCAAGCCAACCGGCCTCTGCGGTACGGCGGGCGATCGTCCGCGCCGGGCCGGAACTGAACAGCCCCGCCGCCTGGCTGGTCGCGTTGATCCTCGTGATCATGCCGCTGATCGCCAACGGCTTCTTCCTGATCGAGATCTTCGGTACCACGCTGATCCTCGGCATCGTCGCGCTCAGCCTGATGTTCCTTGCAGGTTATGGCGGCATGGTCAGCCTGATGCAGCTCACCATCGCAGGTTTTGCGGGCTACATGGTCGCGGTCATCGGCGTGAGCGCCAATACCAATATCAGCATGGGTTGGCCGTGGTGGCTCGCGACGCCGATCGCGCTTGCGCTTGCGACCATCTTCGGCACGCTTGGTGGCGCACTCGCGGTGCGCACCGAGGGCATCTATACCATCATGATTACCCTGGCGATCGGCGCCGCCTTCTACTACTTCACCAACCAGAACTGGCCGATCTTCGGTGGTCATACCGGTATCAACACCGTCGCCACCCCGCATTTCCTGGGCGTCGACTGGCGTTCTGATATTCCGTTCTATTATGTGGCGCTCGGCACGGCCGCGCTGTGCTATTTCGCCGTTCAGTACCTCTCGCGCGCCCCGTTCGGCCTCGCGCTGCAGGGTGTGCGCGACAATCCCCGCCGCATGGCCGCGCTCGGCTTCAACGTCAACGCGCATCGGGTGGCGGCCTACGCGGTCGCATCCTTCATCGCCGGGCTCGGCGGGGTCCTGCAGGTCTGGAACTACCGGCAGATCTCGCCAGGCTCAGTCAGCGTCGGAGCCTGTATCGACATCCTGATTATCGCCGTGGTTGGCGGCATCACACGGCCGATCGGCCCCTTCATCGGCGCATTTATTTTTGTGATCCTGCGTACGTTCGCGCTCGACTTTCTTGTAAAATTCGGGCTCGACGGCAATCGCTTCCGGCTTTTGATCGGTCTTGGCTTCCTCGCCATCGTGTTCTGGTCGTCTGACGGCGTGGTCGGGCTCTGGGAACACTGGCGCCGCCGCACTGCCCGCACCCCGGCCCGGTCAGATGGAAGCCGCCATGGATAGCGTCGCCCAACGCCTGTACACGGTAGGCGCCGGCGCCGCGCTGGAACTGCGCGGCGTCACGCGGATGTTCGGCGCGCTCGCGGCGCTGACGGATGTCACCATCACGGTGCGGCCGGGCGAACGGCGCGCGGTGCTCGGTTCGAACGGCGCCGGCAAGACCACGCTTTTCAACTGCATCACCGGTGACTTTCCGCTCTCTTCCGGCACGATCCGCTTCTTCGGCGAAGACATCACCCATTTTCCGCCCTACGAGCGGATCCGCCGCGGCCTGCGGCGGACCTACCAGATTTCCGCCCTGTTCCCGGGCCTCACGGTGCAGGACAACGTTTATCTCGCCTGCTGCGGCGTTTCGCGCGGGCGCTTTTCTCCGCTGCGCCCAGGTGTCGACGACGCCTTGATGCATGCCGCCGACGCGCTGGTGCAGGCGGTGCATCTTACCGCGGTCAAGGAGCAGCGCGTCTCCGAACTTGCGCACGGTCAGCAGCGCCAGCTCGAAATCGCGCTCGCGCTCGCAGGCGCGCCGCGCTTCGTTCTGTTCGACGAGCCCGCGGCGGGGCTCTCGCCGGCCGAACGGCTCGAATTGATCCAGATTCTGACCTCCCTGCCCGCCCACATCGGCTACATCATCATCGAACACGACATGGACGTCGCGCTGCGGGTAGTGGAGAGCGTGACGATGATGCACAACGGGCGCATCTTCAAGGAAGGCCTGCCTCGCGAAATCGAATCCGATCCCGAGGTGCAGGAGCTTTATCTCGGAGGCGGCCATGAGTGAAGCACGCCGCTCCACGCCCTCGCTGGAAGTGAAGGGCCTCGATGTCTATTACGGCCATTCGCACGCGCTGCAAGGCGTCGACATCACGCTGCCGGGCGGTGTGTTCTCGGTGGTAGGCCGCAACGGCATGGGTAAGACCACCCTGTGCAAGGCCATCATGGGCCTGGTGCCGACCAGCGGCGGTTCGGTTCGCATCCGCGGCGAGGAAGCGACGGGGCTGAGCCCGGCCCGGATCGCGCGCCTCGGTGTCGGCTATGTTCCGCAGGGCCGCCGGCTGTGGCGTTCACTCAGCGTCAACGAGCATCTCGAACTCGCGGCCGGGATGCGGCGCGGGCCATGGACGATCGAACGTATCTACGAGACATTCCCCCGTCTGGCCGAGCGCAAGGGCCATGGCGGCAGTCAGCTCTCCGGCGGCGAACAGCAGATGCTCGCGATCTCGCGCGCACTTCTGACCAATCCGCATTTGCTGATCATGGACGAGCCGACCGAAGGACTGGCGCCGGTCATCGTCGCCCAGGTCGAGGAGATGCTGGTACGCCTCGGCGAGGATGGCGACATGTCCGTGCTCGTGATCGAGCAGAATATCGGCGTGGCGACGGCGATTTCCAGGAACGTCGCCATCATGGTCAATGGCCGTGTCAACCGCATCATCGAATCCGCGCGGCTTGCCGCCGACCGCGACCTGCAACAGCGCCTGCTCGGCGTCGGGCTCCATGGCGATCCTGGCGCCGACGTCGAAGCCGGCGCGGCAACAATGGAAGCGGGTGACGCGCTGCAGCCCGCCCGGAGCAAGGGACCGGTGCGGATCTTCATCTCCAATCCCGTGCTGCCGACGCGCTGGTCGCAGCCGGTACCGATCGCGCGTATCGAGGCGGCCGCGCGCACCGTCACGACCGGCGTTACGCGACTGGACGAGGTGGCGCGGCAACGGCGCGAGCCGGCTGCGACCCAGAGTTCCGGACCGCCTGTCGTGCTGGTCGTCGGCACGCTCGACACCAAGGGCGCGGAGTTGCGCTTCATTCGCGACATCGTTGCGAAGAGTGGTTTACGCACCCGCCTGGTCGACGTCTCCACCAGCGGCAAGGCGTCGACCTGCGACGTCTCTGCGCAGGAGATCGCGCTGAACCACGGCCGCGGCGGATCGAGCGTGTTCGGCACCGACCGCGGCGCATCGGTGACGGCGATGGCGGATGCCTTCGTCAATTGGCTGCGCCGACAGGGCAATATCGCCGGCATCATCTCCGCGGGCGGCTCCGGCGGCGCTTCACTGGTAGCACCGGGCATGCGCGCCCTGCCCGTCGGCGTGCCGAAGCTCATCATCTCGTCGGTCGCTTCGGGCGACGTCGGCCCCTATGTCGGGCCTGCCGACATCACCATGATGTATTCGGTGACGGACGTGCAGGGTCTCAATTCGATCTCCCGCGTCGTGCTCGCCAACGGGGCCCACGCGCTTACCGGCATGGTCAAGGCGCGACTCGACGCGCGCGAGACCCGGCAATCCGAAGCGGCTTCAGGCTTTCCGGCGATCGGCATCACCATGTTTGGTGTTACAACGCCCGCGGTGCAGAAGATCGCTGCCGATTTGAGCGATGAGTTCGAATGCGTCGTGTTCCACGCCACCGGCGTCGGCGGCCGCTCGATGGAGAAGCTGATCGATTCCGGGCAATTGGCCGGGGTCATCGACCTCACCACCACGGAGATCTGCGACCTACTGATGGGCGGCGTGTTTCCGGCCACCGACGACCGCTTCGGCGCGGTGATCCGCCGCCGGGTGCCCTATGTCGGCTCCGCAGGCGCGCTCGACATGGTCAATTTCGGCGCGCCCGACACCATTCCCGAACGCTATCGGCAGCGCCGGCTGCACGTTCACAATCCGCAGGTCACCTTGATGCGGACCACGCCGGAAGAGAACGAGCGGATGGGAAAATGGATCGGCGAGCGGCTCAACCAGATGGACGGTCCGGTGCGCTTCTTCCTGCCCGAAGGCGGTGTCTCGGCGCTCGATGCGCCCGGCCAGCCGTTCTGGGACGCGGATGCCGACGCCGCGCTGTTCCGCGCGCTGGAGCAGACCGTGCGCCAGACCGGCAACCGCCAACTCATTCGCGTCAAGAAACACATCAACGATCCCGAGTTCGCCGCCACCATTGTCAGCACGTTCCGTCCCCTGATGGGGCGCGCGGGCGGACGGCGACGAGTGGTGAGGTGACCCATGGCCCGGTTTGAACGCTCGGCACTTTTGAAGAAGTTTCACGAGATGGCGGCCAGGGGCGAGCCGATCGTCGGCGGCGGCGCCGGCACCGGGTTGTCGGCGAAATGCGAGGAGGCCGGCGGCGTCGACCTGATCGTGATCTACAATTCCGGCCGATACCGCATGGCCGGTCGCGGTTCGCTCGCCGGGATGATGCCCTATGGCGACGCCAATGCGATCGTGCTGGAAATGGCCGGCGAAGTGCTTCCGGTCGTGACCCGGACGCCGGTGCTCGCCGGCGTCAACGGCACCGATCCCTTCCGCAACATGGACCTCTTCCTCGATCAGCTGAAGCTGTTGGGCTTCTCCGGGGTGCAGAACTTCCCGACCGTCGGCCTGATCGACGGCACCTTCCGCACCAACCTCGAGGAAACCGGCATGTCCTATGCGCTGGAGATCGACATGATCGCCAAGGCGCGCGAGAAGGACATGCTGACGACGCCTTACGTCTTCAGCGAGGCGGAAGCCGCGGCGATGGCAATCGCCGGCGCCGACATCATCGTCTGTCATCTCGGCCTCACCACCGGCGGCTCAATCGGCGCTCAAACGGCTCTGAGGCTGGAACATTGCCCGGCGCGGATCGACACCTGGGCCGAGGCGGCGCTCAGCGTCAATTCGAACATTCTGGTGCTCGCTCATGGCGGTCCGATCGCGACCCCTGCCGACGCTGATTTCATCATCAGGAACACGCGCAACTGCCACGGCTTCTACGGCGCCTCTTCGATGGAGCGGCTGCCGGTGGAATTGGCGCTGACGGATCAAGTTCGAAAATTCAAGGCGATCGGCGCACGCTGAGCGCCAGGACCAAGGGAGGAAAAGATGTCGGGGAATCTGATCGGTGAATTGATCCTCTGGCTCATTGTCGCGATCGTCGCGGTGGTCATTGCCGTGTACATCGTGAACTGGCTCTATCATCGCTCGTCGAAGGAGGTTTCCTTCGTCCGCACCGGCTTCCTCGGTGAGCGTGTCGTGATCAACGGTGGCGCCTTCGTCCTGCCCTTCATTCACGACTACACGCCGGTCAACATGAACGTGCTGCCGATGGGGGTCGTACGCTCAAGGCAGGATGCCGTCATAACCCGCGACCGCATGCGCGTCGACATCGAGGCGGACTTCTACGTCCGCGTCCAGGCTACGACGGAAGCCGTCTCGATCGCCGCCTCGACGCTCGGACGCCGCACCATGGAGCCGGAACAGCTCCACGCGCTGCTTTCCGGCAAGTTCGTCTCGGCCATCCGTTCCGTCGCCTCGGAAATGACGATGGAACAGATGCATGAGCAGCGCGGAGAATATGTTGCACGCGTCAAGGCCAGCGCGGCAGAAGCGCTGGCGCAGAACGGCCTCGAGCTCGAATCGGTCGCAATCACCGACCTCGACCAGACCGACCTCGAACACTTCAATCCGTCGAACCGCTTCGACGCCGAGGGTCTGACCCGCCTGATGGAGGAGATCGAGGCCAGGCGCAAATTGCGCAACGACATCGAGCAGGATTCAATGATCCGGATCCGCACCCGAAACCTCGAGGCTGAACGGCAAGCGCTCGACATCGAGCGCGAGAGCGAAACCGCCCGGCTCGAGCAGGAGCGCGACATCGAAATGCGCCGCGCCCTGCAACGCACCGAGGTCGCGCGCGAGCGCGCCCTTCGCGAGACTGAAGCCGAACAGGCCCAGATCATGGCCCGCGAAACCATCGAGAAGGCCCGCATTTCGAACGAGCAGACGATCGCCGAGGCACGGATCGCGTCCGAGCGCGAGACACGGCACCGGGAAATAGAACGTACCCGCGCGGTGGAGGAAAAGGAACTCGTGGCCCGCGAGGAGATCGAAAAGGCGCGCATTGCCAACCAGCGGGCGGTGGATACCGCTCGCATCGCCTCCGAACGCGAGGTACGCCAGCGCGAGATCGAGCGGATGCGGACCGTGGAGGAAGCCGAGATCGCGGCGCGCGAATCAATCGAGAAGGCACGCATCCTGCAGGACCGTGTCGTTACCGATGCGCGCATCGCCAATGAGGAAGATACGCGTCGCCGCGAGATCGAACGCACCCGCGCGATCGATGAAGCCGAGATCGCGGCGCGCGAGTCGACCGAGAAGGCGCGTATCACGCAAACCATGACCGTCAATGTCGAACGCATCAGCTCCGATGAGCGCACGCGCACGCTCGAAATCCAGCAGGTGCGCGCCATCCAGGAGGCCGAAATCGAGGCGCAGAAGGCGGTCGAGGCCACGCGGATCGGCCGCGAGCGGACGCTGGCGGCCGAACGCATCGGCGCGGAGCACGCCACGCGCAGGCTCGAGATCGAACGCAATCAGGCCGTCGAGATCGCCGGCATCGCCGCGCGCGAGGCCACCGAAGCCTCACGGATCGCCCAGGAAGAGCGCGTTCGCGGGCTCGAGATCACGCGCAACCGCACGATCGAGGAAGCCGACATCGCTTCACGGGAAGCGATCGAGGCTGCCCGGATTGCGCAGGAAAAGACGGTGTCCGCCCAGCGCATCCGCGCCGAGAAGGAAACCCGCGGGCTCGAGATCGACCGCACTGCGTCGATCGAGGCGGCGGAGCTGAAGCGCCGCGACGCGATCGAGCGGCAGCGGATCGAGGTCGAACTGGCGCTTGAGAGCGAGCGCATCACCTCGTCGCGGACCCGCGAGGTGCTCAATATCGACCAGAAGAAGGCGATCGAGATCGCCGACGAGGAGCGGGTGATCGCGCTTGCCGCCAAGCGATCGGAGCGGATCGACGCCGACCGGCAGGTCAAACAGGCCGAGATCGTTGCCCGCAAGGAAGTCGACACCACGGATGTCTCGCGCGAACAGGCGCTGGAAGCCGCGCGGATCGAGCGTCGTCGCGCGATCGAACAGCTCGAAGTCGCCCGGGTCCAGTCGCTGCAGGAAGCCGAGATTGCCTCGCGTGAGGAAGTGGAGCGCGCCCGCATCGCTTCCGACCGTGGCCTCGACGAGGCCCGGGTCGGCCGCGAACGGGAACTGCGCAAGCTCGAAATCAACCGCGAAAAGGACGTCGAGACGACGTTAATGGAGAAGGCGATCGCCCTTCACCAGAAATCGCTGGAGGAATCGGCGGCCAAGGCTGCGGCCGAAAATGCCCGGGTTCACGCCACCGAAGCAACCGAGCGCGTCGTGACCGCGCGCGAGAGCGAGATCGCCAAGCGGCGCAAGACCGTGGAAATATTGATCGCCGAGAAGCAGGCCGAGGAGACCCGGATCGGCGCCGAAGCCGAGCGCATCCGCGCCGCGGTCGAGGCGGAGGCGCAACGCCTGCTCAACGAGGCGGAAAACGTGCTCACCGACGAGGCGCGCTACTCGCTGTTCCGCCGCAAACTGCTCGACCGGATCGAGGGCATCGTGCGCGAAAGCGTCAAGCCGATGGAGAAGATCGAGGGTATCCGCATTCTCCAGGTCGACGGCCTCAATGGCGCCGGCGGTGCAGGCGGTGGCAGCGGTCGCAGCGCCACCGACGAGGTCATCGATTCGGCGCTGCGCTATCGCGTCCAGGCGCCGTTGATCGACTCGCTCCTCGCCGACATCGGCGTCGAGGGCGGCAGCCTTGCCAGGATGCCCGGCCTGATGCGCGAGGCGCGCGACATGCAGGGCATCCGCGAATCGACAACGCGGAAGGGCGGAGAAGGCAAGCCCGCCGCGCCGGCACAAGGTCCACCCGCCACCGGTGAGCCGCGGGCCGAGCGCGCGCCGCGCAAGAAGGAGTAAGCGCCCGCCATGGCCAGGGTCTACGTCTCAACCGTCGTCAATGCCCGCAACGATCGCGTCTGGGCGCGCGTGCGCGACTTCAACGGCCTGCCGAACTGGCATCCCGCGATTGCGGAAAGCCGGATCGAGGGTGGCGAGCCCGCCGACAAGATCGGTTGCGTGCGCGACTTCCGCCTGCGCAACGGCGATCGTATCCGCGAAAAACTGCTGGGGTTGTCCGACTACGACATGTTCTGCACTTATTCGATCCTGGAGTCGCCGATGGGGGTGGAGAACTACGTCGCCACGCTGCGCCTGACGCCGGTTACCGATGGCGACCAGACTTTCGCCGAATGGACCGCCGAGTTCGACTGCGCACCTGAACGCGAAGCCGAACTCGTCAGCAACATCGGCGGCGGTGTGTTCCAGGATGGCTTCGACGCGCTGAAACGTGCTTTTGGAGGCTAGGTTGCCGCATATCGTCAAGAGCACGATCCTCGACGCACCGACCGGCGCGGTCTGGAATGTGCTGCGCGACTTCAACGGACACGATCGCTGGCATCCGGCGGTGGCGACCAGCGCGATCGAGCGTGCGCAGGCGTCTGACAAGATCGGCTGCGTCCGCCGCTTCAAGCTCAAGGACGGCTCGGAACTGCGCGAACAGCTGCTCGCGCTGTCGGATCTCGAACAAACCTTCAGCTATTGCCTGCTCGACACGCCAATTCCGATGTTCAACTACGTGGCGCATGTCCGATTGCTCCCGGTCACCGACGGTGATCGTACGTTCTGGCAATGGGAATCGCGTTTCACCACGCGGCCCGAAGACCGCGAGGGTATCACCCAAATGGTTGCGGAGCAGATCTACCAGGCGGGGTTCGAGGCCGTTCGCCGCCATTTGAAGGAGGCCGCATGAGCGCTGGGGAAAACCGATGCCCATCACGGTAAGGACGTTTGCGAGTTCCGGCGAGGCAGCGGCGGCGCTATCGTCCGATCGCAGCGTGCGCTATCTCGGCGGCGGCACGCTGGTGATGCGTGCGTTGAACGAGGGCGACATTTCGATCTCCACCGTCGTGCGCGCCAGCGACCCGGCGCTGACCAGGATCGACGCAGCGGGGTCGCGGGTCACGATTGGCGCCGGCGTGTCCTTTACGCGTATCCTCGGCGAGCGCGATCTCGCTTTCCTGCACGCCCCTGCCCGCTCGATCGGCGGACCAGCGGTGCGCAACATGGGCACCGTGGGCGGCAACCTGTTTGCGCCCAATCCGTATGGCGATTTCACCGTTGCCCTCCTCGCGCTCGACGCGATGGTTTCCGTCCAGGGTGGCCTCGGCAGTCGTGAGGTGGGAATCGAGGAATTCCTGCAATCGCGCGAGCGGCAGCCCGGCACCCTCGTGCTCTCGATCTCATGCCAAAAGCCCGGCAGCGCCGAGGCGTTCCGCTATCGCAAGATTGCCCGAATCAAGCCGAAGGGCGGCTCGGTCGTCACGCTTGCCGCGCATTTGCCCATGAGCAGCGGCCGGATCGTCGGCGCGCGGATTGCGCTCGGCTCGATGGCACCGACGCAAATTCGCGCTCGCGCCGCCGAACGCGCGCTGGAGGGACGTTCGCTCGACCGATCAACGATCGAGGCCGCTGCGGCGGCGGTCGCCGAAGGGACATCTCCTGGCGACAACGCACTCGCCAGCGCCTGGTACCGACGCGAGATCGTCGGCGTTCACCTGCGACGTTTGTTGTCAGGCGAGGGGTAGGATCGACATGGCCAAGACCGCCCTGCAATTTCGACACAATGGCCGCGACGTCGCCATCTTCGTCGATGGCGGCACCAATCTGCTGGTGGCGCTGCGCGAAGTGATCGGCGACATGACGCCGAAATTCGGCTGCGGCCAGGGCGGCTGCGGCGCCTGCAGCGTGTTGATCGACGGCGAACTCCACCTTTCCTGCCTGACGCTGGCCGAAACCGTGGCCGGGCGATCCGTAGAAACGCTTGACGGGATCAAGAACGGACCCGAGCTGCATCCGCTGCAGCGCGCCTTTGCCGAGAATTTCGCCGCCCAGTGCGGCTATTGCACGCCGGGGATGCTGATGGCGGCCAAGGCGTTGCTCGACCGCAACCCGTCGCCGAGCCGCGCCGACGTCGTCGAGGCGATCTCGGGCAATATCTGCCGTTGCACCGGCTATGAACCCATCATCAATGCCGTGCTCGCCGCCGCCTCCGGCGGCCGTGCCCGGGCCT
>Ga0310811_10012759_pt1 | contig 10924 bp, 8 predicted proteins | sample YCmetagenome_FD_207642 | JGI IMG/M metagenome (GOLD analysis project Ga0310811, IMG submission 207642) | Soil microbial communities from experimental microcosm in Duke University, North Carolina, United States - YC | ecosystem: Engineered > Artificial ecosystem > Soil microcosm > Unclassified ...
CCGCGCGCGCGTCGACGCGGCCCGCGCGCTGCTCGGGCGCCATGTAGCGCGGCGTGCCCGCGATCTCGCCGGGCGTCTCGTCCTCGGCGATCGCGAGGCCGAAGTCGAGCACCTTCGGTCCGCCCTCGCTGACGACGACGTTCGACGGCTTGAAGTCGCGGTGCACGAGCCCGGCCGCGTGGGTCGCCGCGAGCCCGCGCCCCGCCGCGACGAAGACGTCGACGATCTCGCGCCAGCCTCGCCGCCGCAGCGCGAGCCACGCGGCGAGATCCGGCCCGTCGACCAGCTCCATCGCGACGAAGATCTGATCGTCGATCGCGCCGACCTCGAACACCGCGACGACGTTCGCGTGCGCGATCTTCGCCATCGCCTGCGCCTCGCGCAGCAAGCGCTCGCTCTCGATCACCGCGCCGCGCGCCGTGATGCGCTCGCCGCGCACGAGCTTGATCGCGACCTTGCGATCGAGCTCGGGATCGTACGCCTCGTAGATGCGGCCCATCCCGCCCTCGCCGCGCTCGCGCACGACGAGGAAGCGGCCGACCGTGCTGCCGCGCAGGAGCGCGGCGCGCGCGACCGGCGGCGCTTCGTCGCCGCCCGTCGACGACACGGTGGCCTCGACGTCCTCGCGCATCGTTCGAAGATCGTACCCGCGTGGGCGCCGCGCGGCTCCCGCTGATCGATCTTTTAGATCGGTTTAAGGTACGCTCGCGCGATGGCGCTCCGTCCCGACGATGCCCGCGTCCGTGCCGCGATCCACTCGATCTTCGTCGAGCGCGGCGGGCCGCCCGAGGCCGACGAGCTGATCGCGCGCACCGAGCTGCCGCGCGACGAGATCTTCGATGCGTTGCGCCGGCTCGCGGCGACCGGATCGATCACGCTGCGGCCGGGCACGCTCGATGTCTGGGCCGCGCCGCCGTTCTCCGCGACGCCGACGATCCATCACGTCACGGTCGGTGACGGCGAGCACGCGAAGAAGTTCTGGGCCGGGTGCGCGTGGTGCGCGCTCGGCGTGTGCGTGGCGGTCGGGCCGGGCCGCATCCACTCGCTGTACGGCGGCGAGGACGAGCCGTTCGATCTCACCGTCGACGCGCAGGGCCCGCGCGACGTCCGCGTCGCCGATGCGGCGACCCGGACGAGATCGGTGACACGGGGCGGCGAGACCTGCGTGCACTTCGCCGTCCCCGCGAAACGATGGGGCGAATCGCTCGGCTACGCGTGCGCGACGATCCTCTTCTTCAAGTCGCCCGACGACGAAGAAGACTGGCTCGCGCGCACGCGCCTGCCGGCGGGTCGCGTGGTCGGGCTCGAGCAGACCTGGCGGCTCGCCCAGCGCTTCTTCGAGAAGTTCTCTGAGCCCGGTCCGCACCTGCGCCACAAGTCCGACGTCGACGCCCTCTTCCGGGACGCCGGCCTGGACGATCCGTTCTTCCTGCTGAAATGAGTAGAGCCGCCGAACGGGGCAGGGCCGAGGGCGCAGCCCGAGCGGCGATGAAATCTCGCAAGGTAGGGAAACGCTTCCCAATCAGGCCCCGACCGAGTAGCCTCGCGCGCGATGTCAACCGAACAAGAGCTCGAGCGGGTCGTGATCCGCTTCGCCGGTGATTCCGGCGACGGCATGCAGCTCACGGGCACCGAATTCACGAAGGCTGCAGCAGAGGCCGGCAACGACATCGCGACGTTCCCGGACTTCCCCGCCGAGATCCGCGCTCCCGCCGGCTCGCTCGCCGGCGTCTCCGGCTTCCAGCTCCACTTCTCCTCGACCGAGATCTACACGCCGGGCGACGCGCCCGACGTGCTCGTCGTGATGAACCCGGCCGCGCTCAAGTCGAACCTCAAGGATCTGCCCGACGGCGGCACGCTCATCGCGAACAGCGGCACCTTCATCGAGGCGAACCTCAAGAAGGCCGGCTACGCGACCAACCCGCTCGAGGACGGATCGCTCGCGAAGTACAAGCTCAACGCGGTCGACATCTCGCAGCTCACGCTCACCGCGCTCGACGGCACCGATCTCTCGACGAAGGAGAAGGGCCGCTCGAAGAACTTCTTCGCGCTCGGCCTCGTCTTCTGGATGTACGGCCGCGACACCGAGCCGGAGATCCGGCGCATCTACCAGCAGTTCGCGAAGAAGCCGGGCCTCGGCGACGCGAACGTGAAGGTCTTCAAGGCCGGCTATCACTACGGCGAGACCGCCGAGGTCTTCCAGACCCAGTACAAGGTCCCGCCCGCGCAGTTCAAGCCGGGCATGTACCGCAACATCACCGGCAACGAAGCGCTCGCGATCGGCCTCGTCGCCGGCGCGCAGTTCGCGGGCAAGTCGCTCTTCTACAGCGGCTATCCGATCACGCCCGCGTCGTCGATTTTGCACTCGCTCGCGAAGTACAAGAACTTCGGGACCGTCACGTTCCAGGCCGAGGACGAGATCGCGGCGGTCGGCGCGGCGATCGGCGCGGCCTACGGCGGCGCGGTCGCGGTCACCGCGTCGTCGGGTCCCGGCGTCGCGCTCAAGGGCGAGGCGATCGGCCTCGGCATCATGACCGAGCTGCCGCTCGTGATCGTGAACGTCCAGCGCGGCGGTCCGTCGACGGGGCTGCCGACCAAGACCGAGCAATCGGATCTCAACCAGGCGATCTACGGACGCAACGGCGAGGCGCCGTGCCCGGTGATCGCGGCGAAGTCGCCCGGCGATTCGTTCTACGCGGCGATCGAGGCCGTGAAGGTCGCGACCAAGTACATGGTGCCGGTCTTCCTGCTCAGCGACGGCTACATCGCCAACGGCAGCGAGCCGTGGCCGCTGCCCGATCTGCGCGCGCTGCCCAAGTTCGAGGTCCTGCACCGCACCGATCCGAACGGCTACTTCGTCTACCAGCGCGATCCGGAGACGCTCGCGCGCGCGTGGGTCATCCCGGGCACGCCCGGCCTCGAGCACCGCATCGGCGGCATCGAGAAGGACGCGCTCACCGGCAACATCTCGTACGACCCCGCGAACCACGAGAAGCAGACGCACGTGCGCGCCGAGAAGGTCGCGCGCGTCGCGCAGGAGATCGGCGCGCCCGACATCTTCGGCGACAAGACCGGCGACGTGCTCGTCCTCGGCTGGGGCGGCACGTTCGGCGCGCTCCGCCAGGCGGCGTCGGCCGTCCGCGCGCAGGGCAAGAAGGTCAGCCACTATCACCTGCGCTGGTTGAACCCGCTCGAGCCCGCGCTCGACGAGATCGTCCGCGGCTTCAAGCACGTGCTGGTCGCCGAGCTCAACATGGGCCAGCTCCGCCACATCGTCCGCGACCGCTATCTGATCGATGCGGTCGGCCTCAACAAGATCCAGGGTCAGCCCTTCAAGGTGCGCGAGGTGGTCGCGGCGATCGAGAAGCTCCTCGAGTCGCCGGCGAAGCAGCCCGCCGCCGCCGGCAACGGGCAGGAGTACGTGATCCAATGAGCGACGCCGCCAAGAAGCCGATCAAGCTCGGCAAGAAAGACTTCGAGTCCGATCAGGACGTGCGCTGGTGCCCGGGCTGCGGTGACTACGCGATCCTCGCGACCGTGCAGCGCGCGCTCGCGCAGATCGGCGTGAAGCGCGAGTCGACCGTGTTCGTCTCGGGCATCGGCTGCTCGAGCCGCTTCCCGTACTACATGAACACGTACGGCTTCCACTCGATCCACGGCCGCGCGCCGGCGATCGCGTCGGGCCTGAAGATCGCGCGCCCCGAGCTCGACGTGTGGGTGATCACCGGCGACGGCGACGGCCTGTCGATCGGCGGCAACCACCTGCTGCACGCGCTCCGCCGCAACATGGATCTCAAGATCCTGCTCTTCAACAACCAGATCTACGGGTTGACGAAGGGCCAGTACTCGCCGACCTCCGCGATCGGCACGCGCGCGGCGTCGACGCCGGTCGGCTCGGTCGACTACCCGGTCGCGCCGGCGACGATCGCGCTCGGCGCGGGCGCGACGTTCGTCGCGCGCGTCGCGGACACCGACGCGAAGACGATGCTCGGCATCCTCGAGCGCGCGTACCAGCACAAGGGCAGCGTGTTCATCGAGATCCTCCAGAACTGCCCCGTCTTCAACGACGGCATCTGGGACACGGTGAAGGACGACCCGACCGGTCACCAGATGCACCTCGCCGAGGGCAAGCCGCTCCGCTTCGGCGAGAACGGCAAGCACGGCATCAAGCTCGACGCCGAGATGCGCCCGCACGTCGTCGAGGTCGGCGACGGTCCGGGGCTCACGCCGGAGAGCGAGCTGCTCGTGCACAAGGAGCAGGGCTCGACCGCGTACGCGTTCCTGCTCGCGTCGCTCATGCAGCCGGACTTCCCGGTGCCGGTCGGCGTGCTCCATCGCGATCCGAAGCCGAGCTACGAGCAGATGGCGATCCAGCAGGTCGCCGACGCCAAGGCCAAGCAGGGCGAAGGCGATCTCGAGAAGCTGCTCTACAGCGGCATGGTCTGGGAAGTCGGCGCCGACGGCGTCAAGCACTGACGATGGCGCGGTGGGCGGCCATCGCGCTCGTCCTGTGCAGCTGTGGCCCGACGACGCCGGCCGCGCGGCGCGATTGGCCGGCGTGGCTCTCCGCCGCGCGTCCCGAGCCGGCGTACCCGCCGCGCCTCGACGCGCCCGACGACGCGACCTGCCGGCAGCGCGTCGCGAAGTTGCGTGATCGTTTCCACGGCTGGGACGTCCAGACCGATCCGCTGTGCCTCGCGATCCGCGCGAGCCGCACCGCGGGGCACGGCGACGCGCGGCTCACGACCGGCGAGGTCGACGAGCTGCGCGAGGTCTTGCTCGCGAACCCCGAGCTGTTCGGGCTCCCGTTCGGCGCGGCGCCGTCGGAGGACATCACCGACCTCGCGGGGGTCGGGACGATCGTCTCGTGGACCCAAGATCTCGCGAAGACGTCGGCGATCCTCGTCGGCGCGCGCGCGCACGAATCGGCCGATCACTTCGACACGCCGGCGGGGCCTCACCGCGCCGACGTGCCGCGCACGATCGCGATCGAGGGGCACTTCCTGCCGCTGGTGTTCCCGTCGACGCCGGCGCGCAAGTCGAACGCCGAGCTGCTCGCGCCGTTCGACGGCCGACCGCTCTACGCGATGTGGAGCTCGCGCGGTCCGTGCGAGTCGGATCAAGGCGGCTCGGGGTTCGGCGGCCGCGTCGAGAGCCTCGACGTGAAGGGGACGATCAACGCGTACCGCGGCGTGCTCGTGATCGTGCGTCCGTCGTCGATCGAGCTGCGCGACGTCGTGCACTTCCTCCCGGTCGGGGCGTTCCATGCGGGCGGCCAGACGTTCCGCTGCGCGACGACGCGCGAGCGCGAGCGCGATGGCTATCGATCCTCGGTGCCGCTCGGCTTCGTCGTCGACGCGCGCACCGGAGAGGATCTCACCGACGTCGCGCCGCCGTGGACCTACGAAGGCTGGTACGGCATGAGCCCGTACCGACCGATCGACCTCACGAACGACGGCTTCTTCACGAGCACGTTGCCGTGGCCGTCGTTCGAGCTGCCGGCGGCCTCTCCTCCCGCATAACGCGACATCGCGGTCATGGAAACCTGAGAGTCGCGCGGGCGGTTTCGCGAAGATGCGCTTGGCGCTACCTTTGCAACCGGAGGTCGCATGCGTTCGATCGCATTCGTCGTCTTCCTCTCCGCGTGCATGTCGCACGGCATCGGCACCGATCCCGGCGATCACGTCTACGACGGCGCGGTCGTCTCGATCGTGCTCGATGATCAGGGCGGCGGCTTCGCGCCACCACCGCCGAGCGGCCCGTGCGATCCACAGGTCGCGCGCTACACCGTGACCAACGCGACGCACGATCTCGCGTGGTCGGCATGCGACGTCGTCGGCACAAGCCCGAACCAGACGACCGCGCCGCGCACGGGCCACCGCGTGCTGGAGGCGAGCGAGTGGGCCTCGCTCACCGACGCGCTGTCCGCGATCGTCGTCGTCGCCAACGACGGCCGTTGCGGCGCCGACAAGCCGACCTTCGCGCTGATCGTCAACACGTCGAACGACACGATCGAGTACGCCGACAACTTCTACGCCTGCCAGAACCAGAACAAGCCGCTCGTCGACGGCGACGCGCTCTCGCACGCGATGCAGGTCGCGGGCGGGCTTGCGATGTCGAAGTAGCAGCGATACGAATCGGCGCATGAAGCGCTTGATCGGGATCGCGGGGTTGTTCGTCGCGTCGAGCTGCACGGTCGGTGCGCCGCCGGGCTTCTCCAAGGGCGAGTCGTGGCAGTTCCCGCTGGTCGGGCCGCTCGAGAACGGGCAGCTGATCACGACCGTCTGGGTCAACGACAAGGGCCCGTACCTCTTCTTGATCGATCCCGACTCCCCGATGTCGACGATCGACGACGGCGTCGTCAGCGAGGTGCAGCCGTATGCGCACGCCGCGGCGGACCGCTACGACGACGAGCAGGACACCTCGCACCCGATGCAGATCGCCGAGGGCACGCACCTCAAGATCGGCAACGACCTCACCGTCGATCACCACGATCTCTGGGTCGTGCACGTCGGCACCTTCAACGTCGGCGGCCGTCAGGTCCGCGGCGTGATCGGTCACGACATCATCGCCGACTCGATGATCTTCGGCTTCGATCGCGACAAGGGCGTCGCCTATCTCGCGACGCGCAAGGGCTTCGTCGCGCCGCCGAACGCGCAGGTGGTCGACTACCGCGCGCTGACCAACCACCTCGCGATCACGCTCCTCCCGGTGCCGCGCCACCTCGTCACCGCGCAGATCGGCGGCAAGGATCAGACCCTGCACGTCGATCTCGGCGGCGTGCAGACGCAGCTGCGCGAGCAGCGCTGGAAGGACGCCGGCCTGCAGACGATCGCGTCGAAGGACCAGCTCGTCGACGAGGCCGGCACGCTGCGCGACGTCGATCACGTCGGCATCGCGTCGGAGATCAAGCTCGGCAACCTCGCCGCGCACGGCGTGAAGATCGTGCCGTACGACGATCGCCGCTGGGAGCGCGAGGACATCGACGGCGTGCTCGGCCTCGGCTTCTTCCAGGACGACGCGGTCTGGGTCGATCAGGACGCGAAGAAGATCTACGTCACGCCGCGCTCGCCCAGCACCGACGCGATGACCAAGGCGCGCATCGATCGCTGGGGCTCGACGGTGCTGTCGAACTGCCCGCACACCGCGTGCTTCGACGTCTCGGTCGTGCCGCCCGATCCCAACGCGACCGGCCCGCAGCCGCCGGTCGTGCACTTCCAGCGCGACGACGCCGCCAAGGATCTCAACATCGAGCTCGTCCTCCAGCCGATGCGCGCCGACGGCTCGCCGATGTCGGCGCCGCTGCTCGTCGTCAGCTTCCCGCAGGGCGCCGACACGATGACCGCGCAGCTCGATCCGTCGTACGCCGACGCGCAGGTCAAGGTCGTCGACGCGAGCCCGTTCGTGCGCGCCTGCCCGACCCCGGGCAAGGGCTGCCTCTACTCGCTCGCGCAATGACGTAGACTCTACGCATGCGGCTCGCGGTCGCCCTGATCGTGTGCGCGTCGTGCAGCCTGCCCGAGGGCGACTACTTCGGGCAGATCCCCGACGTGCACGATCGCCCGCGCACGCTGCGCTTCTGCAACCAGGGCGAGCCCGACTACCTCGATCCGGCGCTCGGCAACACGACCAACGCGACGCCGATCCTGTTCGCGATGTTCGACGGGCTGACGCTGTACGCGCCCGACGGCAGCGCCGAGCCCTCGCTCGCGACCAGCTGGGACATCGCGCCCGACATGCGCACGTTCACCTTCCACCTGCGCAAGGAAGGTCGCTTCTCCAACGGCCGCGCGATCGACGCGTACGACTTCGCGTACGCGTTCCTCCGCCTGCTCGATCCGACGACGGCCTCGCCGATCTCCGACAAGCTCGAGTTCGTCAAGAACTACGACGGCTACACCGGCAACACCGTGCGCAAGCTGCTCCACGACGCGGGGCCGCTCCGGGCGGGCGCGGTCGTCGAGCTCGTCGCCACCAACGACAAGACGCCCGACACCAACCTGCGCCGCTCGACGCACGCGCTCGAGCTGCGCGATCTCGGCGCGCCGATCGCCGACGCGTACGCGCACGTGCCCGCCGGCGCCGACGTCGAGCTGGTCGAGCTGACCGGCGGGCCGGTCTCGTATCCGTCGCCCGCCGGCGTCGAGTGGGCGTACGTCTTCTGGGACGACGGCGACGGTCACTACGGCTGGGTGCCGTCCGCGGATCTCGACGTCGCGCCCAACGACGACGCGACGTACTCGATCCGCGCGATGCCGATGCGCCAGTGGCCCGGCGTGCAAGCGACGCCCGAGGTGCTCGCCGCCGACGACGCCGCGCCGCACCCGACCGTGCAGGTCAAGGGTCGCGATCTGCTGCGCCTGCCCGAGCTGATCGGCATGCGCATCCCCGATCGCTACACGTTCGTGATCGAGACGCCGGTCCCGATCCCGTACGTCGTCGCGTCGACGCCGAGCCAGTGCTGCCGCGTGACGCCGCGCGAGGTCGTGTCGCGCTGGCCGCGTCGCTGGACCGACGCGTCGCACATCGTGACGTCGGGCCCGATGCACCTGAAGCTCTGGCTCGAGAAGGATCGCGTCGAGCTGGTCCGCTCGCCGACGTTCTGGAACCAGAAGATCGTGAAGGCCGACGAGGTGATCGTCTTCAACATGGACGATCAAGCGGCGAACACGAACTACTACGCCGCCGGTGGCTGCGACGCGATGGCCTCGAACAACATCCCGACCTCGTACCTGCCGGTGATGAACGGCGAGAAGCACTCGTACAAGGACTTCGCGTCGAAGCCGTACAACGGCATCTACTTCGTCTATCTCAACACCGAGAAGCTGACCAACCGCCACCTGCGCCGCGCGCTCGCGTACGCGATCGATCGGCGCCCGATCCCGCGCATCATCCACAAGGGCTACGGCACCTCGCAGGTGACGCCGGGCACGCGCATCTCGGATCTGTCCGACGCCGATCGCGCGACCTGCGGCGTCACGCGCGACCAGCCCGGCTTCGCGATGATCGAAGCGCCCGGCGTCTGCTACGTCCCGCCGCCCGGCCTCGACTTCGATCCCGCGAAGGCGAAGGAGGAGCTCGCGCTCGCGCGCCAGGAGCTCGGCGCCGACTTCCCGAAGCTGACGTACCGCTACAACTCCGGCTCCGAGGGCCACAAGCTGATCGCGGAGTACCTGCAGCAGTCGTGGCAGCAGGTGCTCGGCCTCGACGTCGGCCTCGAGAGCCAGGAGTGGAAGACCTTCGTCAAGGACACGACCGACGGCCAGTACCAGATGGCGCGCTTCGGCAACATCGGCTCGATCGCCGACACCGAGAGCGACTTCATCGTGCTCTTCCACTGCAAGGCGCCGTCGAACCGCTCGCGCTACTGCAGCCCCGAGTTCGAGAAGGTCTACGCCGAAGCGAAGCAGATCTTCGATCGCAAGGCGCGCAACGCGAAGCTCGCCGAGGCGGAGAAGATCATGCTCGAGGACGCGCCGGTGATCCCGCTCTACGTCTACACGCAGGAGCACCTGACCAAGCCGTACGTGCGCGACCTGCCGATCAACTTCGTCGATCAAGTGCCGCTGTACCGCGCCTGGCTCGATCCGGACTGGAACAAGTAGTGCTGCGCCTGATCGTCTCGCGCCTGGCGGGCGGCGTCGCGGTGATCGTCGCGGTCGCGACGCTCGCGTTCTTCCTCTTGCACGCGGCGCCGGGCGGACCGTTCGACGCCGAGCGCGCGCTGCCCGAGAACGTGCGCAAGAACGTCGAGGCGCACTATCACCTCGACGAGCCGATCCTCTCGCAGTACGCGCGCTACATGGGCGACCTCGCGCACGGCGACTTCGGCCAGTCGATCAAGCGCGTCTCGACGGTCAGCGAGATCATCCGCGTCCACTTCCCGTACAGCCTCGCGATCGGCGTCAGCGCGCTCGCGATCGCGATCACGTTCGGCCTGCTGATGGGCGTGATCGCGGCGTGGCGCCGCAACACGTGGCTCGACTACCTCTTGATGTCGATCGCGCTGGTCGGGATCTCGATCCCGTCGATCGTGCTGGGGCCGCTCCTGGTCGCGTACTTCTCGCTGCAGCTCGGCTGGCTGCCGCCGGCGCGCATCGAGGGCTTGTCGTCGTACATCCTGCCCGCGCTCGTGCTCGGCATGATCTACATGGGCACGATCGCGCGCCTGTCGCGCGGCGCGATGCTCGAGGTCCTCTCGCAGGACTTCGTGCGCACCGCGCGCGCGAAGGGCCTGCGCGAGCGCGTCGTCTTGTGGAAGCACGCGGCGCGGCTCGGCGTCGTGCCGGTCGTGACGTACCTCGGGCCCGCGACCGCGACCTTGATCAGCGGCTCGTTCGTCGTCGAGAAGATCTTCGGCGTGCCCGGGCTCGGCAGCTTCTTCATCGAGAGCATCACCAACCGCGACTACCCGCTCTTGTGCGGGACGCTGGTCTTCTACGTGATGTTCCTCGTCGTCCTGAACATCGCCGTCGACATCGTGCACGGCATCTTGGATCCGCGCATCCGGGAGAGGCGCTAGATGTGGCGTGACGCCTGGCGCCGGCTGCGCAAGAACCGCATGGCGGTCGTGTGCGCGGCGTTCACGCTCGCGATGGTGATCTTCTGCGTCGCGGGCCCGTGGATCGCGGGCCTGTTCGGGCTCGACGAGACGACGATCGACGCGCAGCTCGGCGCGGTCAGCCCGCGCGGCGCGCACTGGCTCGGCACCGACACGCTCGGGCGCGACATGCTCGTGCGCTGCATGCACGGCGGGCGCATCGCCCTCTTGGTCGCGCTGACCGCGACGTTGGTCGCGCTCGTGATCGGCGTCTCCTGGGGCGCGATCGCCGCGTACGCCGGCGGGCGTACCGACTACGTCATGATGCGCATCGTCGACGTCTTGTACGGCTTCCCGACGCTCGTGTTCGTGATCGTCGTGATG
>Ga0310811_10012760_pt1 | contig 10923 bp, 15 predicted proteins | sample YCmetagenome_FD_207642 | JGI IMG/M metagenome (GOLD analysis project Ga0310811, IMG submission 207642) | Soil microbial communities from experimental microcosm in Duke University, North Carolina, United States - YC | ecosystem: Engineered > Artificial ecosystem > Soil microcosm > Unclassified ...
ACTTGCAAGGTACCCTACTACTATGTGAAGAGTGACAGGGCAGTGCTGGGACATGTCATCAAGGGTAAGAAACCGGAGCCTCCCAAAGACTTGCGAATAGCGCCTGGGCACCGGAACTTCATTCAGCGATGTTGGCTGCCTCGTGCGAGTCGTCCATCGGTTGGAGAAATCGTGGCGTTTGTAGAATTTGAACTACGGGCTCTGTCATCCTAGTCCGCTGAACGGCGACGAATTGAAGTGTAACACTTCTCTATGAGTGCTTCACACCTGGAAAGTATTGTTGAGGGGGCTTGTAATACATGATTCAAATATCAATCTGCATTTTCTAGGCTCTAGGCTCACCCAACTCAAGCTTCCATCAAATATAAGTGTGTGATGCAGGAATCATCAGTGTAACTTTGTCGCATTTCCCTACAAATTTAAATCACGAAGCCCTCGAGGCCTCAGCCGACAATCAAAATCGTTCAAATCTTCATGCTTCCAGGTTCCTTATGGTTCACGGGCTGGACACCATCATGATCATACCATCCTCAGACTCAATAGGGTTCAACCAATTGCTCTTCTTCTGAAGCTAAGCTCATTTTCTACGAGATAATAACCCCCCTTCGTCTTGTTCCATGGAGATATTTTTTATTTCGGTTGTACAGCGAGCGTCCAGAAGCGCTGATCAGCGAGGTTCATGTGTGCTAATTGACTGTATCAGAGCAGATGACCAGCCCAATCTCACCATTCAATTTGAAAATCTCCTATTTGAGCTCCTAGTTGCCAGTGATGACTTGCAGAGTTTGTGTCAGGTTGTTAGTATACCGGTTTTGAACTGTTTTATATCTTTGTTCTGCTCCATCTTTCCAACGGATACACCACTGTCCCAGGAGTCAGCACTAGTCAGCCGGTGGCATATACTACTCCAACAGACATGACGTATGTCATAGCCCCAGACCCTGGTTATATATATAAGTCGGGTGACGTCTAAATTCATTGCGCTCCATCCACCTTCAAAATGCCCACCACCGTTTCATCTACCGGGGATGTTGTCTTGTATTTTGTCGCAGTGTACGTCTGGCATCTACTATTCTCAGGCTCAACGTCCCATATCACTTACTATACTGAAATCACTCCAGGGTCCTTCCGCCGGTAGCCGTGTTTTTCAGTAAGTACACGACCCTTTCATGCCTCCTATACATAATATTAATGGCAACGATGATAGAACGTGGATGTGCTGCAGGTAAATATTAACAGTACCGTTTAAGTCCAGTGATTCATGCCATTTTGCCAGACTTTTGGATTAATATCTGTCTTACGATTTTGGGTTGGATACCTGGAATCTTGCATGCATGGTATGTTAGCTTCCATTCATGCAGTCAGTTCATTTGCTCTGATAGCGGACATCATCTAGGTACATCATTTCTCGGAGCGAGGGAGCAATGTGATGACGTCATGACGTCATTGAAATTATTCCCACTACAGTCTGCGCGTCTCTACCGTACCACACACTCCAGAAACCTCACTATCTCACATGTATCAGAACGAAGCAACGTCACATCGAATACACACCTTCAAGTGACAATATACTTTATATGCAAATATTATCAATGATCATCCTTGAAACTTGAAGGAGTGTTGAATCAAGTATATGCGAGCAGATTTTCTCGGTGGCCGGAAATTGGGAGATTCATCATATAATCTTGTTCAATTTGTCAACTGATTCAAGAGCCCGTAACTGTACTCGCACGGGCCATCTGGTTAGCGTTACGGCAAACTTGAAGGTCTGCCAGCGCACTGGCTCGGCGTAACTTCAAGCTGAAGTACTTAGTAGAGATCACTTTTCGAAATCACCTCAACGGATCGTCTTGAATGTTTTCTCTCGTACCAGTTGCAAAGCACTGCATTATGGCCGACTGTGAACCACCTTTCTCAATTTCTTACTGGCCGTATAGTCATAGGCCAATTGATTATATGCCTAACTCGGGAGCAAATTTAAAGGTGGGACTTACCGAAGTTCCAGCCACTACCGTGCGTCTATGTCGGAGTCTGCGAGCCCGTGTATGGTAAAGTCGTGGATAGTATGTAATCGCATCATAAGACCATGTGCGTCTATATGCCGCAGTTCCGAACGGACGGAGCCAATGACTAGATGCTATGCATGCCTTGCACGTATTCAAGCTATTCTAAGAGACCATTGAAAGGTGTGTAAGAGTCCTAATGCTTATCAGTTAATTCTTAACTTTGTTACTAGGACAGGAAAGATTAGGATCTATATCGACATCAGTTCAGTCTATATCTTCGTCGTCCATCAATGCAACTAATTCAACCCTTCATTAACAGATTGTCGACCTTGGCTCAGTTGGCATCGAGAACAGCTTGCGTTCCACGGTCAACGAGGCCAAGCAGAATCTCAACGATACCCTGGTGAACACCCCAATCAGTACTGTCGAGCGCGAGCGATTGTCCAAGTCTGAGGACGTTACTCCAATGAAGAGCATCCGTAACATTGCCGAGGAGCAGTTCCCTATTGCACTAAAACGTGAAAGCCAGGTCAAAGCTGCTCAGTCTTCTTCTCCTTCTTCTTCGCAGCTTCCCACAGATACTTCACAGTCGCATACTTCTGGTCTTACACCTGAACATGACATTCGGCCTCCGCAAAAACCCTCAGAGGTCAAGCACGATTCAGGAGATTTCTCTTGTTTTGCCAACCGAGAGTGTGACTACGTGTCTCGTAATACTGACGAGGGTCGTGCCAGATATATGAGCAGTGCAGTGGTGTCACCCATATTGGATATTACAGACAGAGGATTTGAGCGCCCAGAGTATCCACCCCTCATCGAACTAGATGGCACGCCCAGGTTTGCGCGTTCAACTACGGATGCTCTAGACAGGCGAAACCTTCTGCGCGCAGCGAGCCTTTCCAACAGACCTGTCCTTCCCGAGTCATGGCTTCCGTCAACGCCTGAAGAAGACGCCTTGGTACCCCATATCTTCGCCATTCCGCGACGGGGGAGTGCAAGCACTACCTCTGATCGGGCACCATCAGTGTTCAACACCCCGTCTTCTACCGAACCACACGACGTGACTGCCAGTGTGAAGGGAAAGGAGAGGGATCGCAATTTGACCATGGAACAACAGTGGAGTGCCATTTACAGAGCTCGGGATAGCAAGCGAACAATGTCGCACACATATATTGAAGCCAGTGCCGGCCCCTCTGCCTTCGAGCGAATGTATGAAGATTGTCCACCACCACAAACACCACCACATTTATCCACTTCAATGGCACCCAACCCGCGCTCTGTAGTCCCCGTTATCAGGTACTCTCGCTCCTCAGGTAGTCCAAGCTCTACAGCCCCCATGGGATACTCTCACGTCCCCTTGTCCTCGCAGTTACCCCCACCGTCTGCCAGCAGACCTATCACCATCAAGAAATTGTTTTCATTGGATGATGATGACTTTCAATCTAGCCCAAGTCCCAAAGACTGGGATGTTCCATCGCGCTCGCCGTACGAAACATATGAGTTCTCGCATTCTCCACAGACACCAGATGAGCTCCCGCGGAGCTGGCAGTCATCTAATTTCCGTGCTCGACTCTCCTCTCAAGACATGCGTTACGGGTACTACCACGCTCAGCATGTTCATCAGTATGACGATGGCCTGGACGATTCAGACTTGTGGGAGCACGATGGGCACAAGCTTCGCCAGAGGGAGGAGAGCTTCCGAAGGAGAGAGGAAGAGATTGCCCTGCGGGAGCAAGAACTGAAGAGGAGGGAGGATGATATTATGCGGCAAGAGGATGCCAAGCAGAAAGAAGACGGGCCCAGGCGCGAGGAGAAGGAAGCCAAACGCGTGGAGGACGAAATCATGTGCAAAGAACTGGAAATCGTAAGACAGGAGGGGGCAAATAGGGAAGGGAAAGGTATAGAACACGAAGAAGACGAAATCAAGTTGAAGGAGAAGCTTGCGAAGAAGAGAGAGGAAAAAGCTGGGAGAGAGGACGCGCAGGTCCAGCAAAGGGTGAAAGACCTCGGACGACGGGAAGAACCAGCAGCAAGGCGTTTAGAGGCTGAAGAAAGACACATAAGACGAGACATTTTGGAAGAGTCAGAGGAGCCGAAACGCCAGGAAGATGAAGTCAATTTCGAAGAACAGGCATCGCTCACGAAAGAGGAAAAGATACGGAGGAAAGAGGAAGAACTCGCGCGACGAGAGGAACAGCTGCTTCGTAGGGAGGCGGAGGCGAACCGCAGACATGACCAGCAGAAAGCACAACAGGAAGAATTTCGAAAGCACGTCGAATTAGTAAGGCGCCAAAGTGTGGAGGAAAAGACGAAGCAGGGCCGGAAGTCCTGGGGATATTATCCACGTCGAACAACACCACCTCCCAGGATGTCTATTTCTCGATCTTTTTCATCTTCTACAGGACCTTGGTCGATCTCCGACCGTGACGAGCGCACGTCAACGGCTCCGCTTGCTAACAGAGGCCGCTCTACATCGATCAGCACTAGCCGTAACAGCACAACCTGGACATCCTCAACTCGGTTTAGCTCGACCGCGAGTTCATGGCGGTCGAATATATCTAAGCCGCAAACACCATCTTCCCAGAGGAACCAATATTGCCGGACGTCTCCCCTCGCCAGCAACATTGAGCTTCACATGTCTGCAGCAGAGAACCCTACCTCAGACAGGGGCCGCACATGTACCAATCGTGGTAACACAACCTGGACGTCCTCAAGTCGGCTGAGCTCAAACTTGAGCTTACAGATGTCTACTTCAAAATCCTCTTCGTCTTCTGCAGGACCTTGTCCCATCCTTACCCACAACGAACATCACATATCTGCAACAAATTCGCATAGGGATCGCTCCAAATCAACCAGCACCGGTCGCAGCAACACGCCCTGGACGTTCTCGAGGTTGAGCTCGATCACACGCTCACAATCATCGAGCACACCAAAACTGCCAACGCCACCATCCCAAAAGAGCTCGCTTCCCCGAGTATCTTCTCGATCTGCTTCGTTTTCTACAATAGGACAGCCGATCACTAATCGTAACGACCTTCACATACCTCCAACAAGTGCGCCTACACATAAGAGCCGCTCCAAATCGACAAGCACCGGTCGTAGCGGCTCAACCTGGGCGTACTCCACTCGGCCGATATCGACCGTGAGCTCACAGCCCTCTATTACACCTAAGTCGCAAACGCCATCAGCCCAGCAGAACAAGAAAGTGGCACAATACACCATGGAAGCGGGGGCAATGAAAGAGGAGGGCAGCAAAGGTGGCGGAATCGGCTGTGGGGAGACGTTTGTGAGGATGAAAGTCAATGGAATCGGGAAGAAGATGCAGGTTGGGAACAAGGCAGACGTTGTTAGACCAGAGGAGAAGGAGGAAAGTCACACCACACATGACCTTTGGACGAGATCAGCGGAGTCTGGACGCAAGGAGGAGGAAGCCAAACTCAAGGCATTCGGAGCAGTGTGCGCCACAGAGGAAGAGATCCTGAAGGAGGAACAACCAGCACGAGGGAAAGAGTGTGATAAACCAACACCCCATGTATGCAGTTTCCTTCCTTTCATCCACCACTTATCATATTCTTTCAGAACAGTGAAAACATGCTACCTCATGCGCACTCGCTCCTGAATGTATGGACGTATGTTATTGATGTATACCCCTGGCTCATGCAGCTATCCAGACTTCCACTTCACCTTCCTCAGAAACGACGGCAACAGAAGAAGATTCTCTAGAAGATCTGACTAATGAACTCCAGGGAAAATCGCGCTATCCGATCGCTTTCGGAGGCTTTGGAGACATCTGGAAGTGTGATTTAGTGAAGCCCAGTGGGACTATCCAGGTAGGCTCAGCTTGTAGCTCTTCTTATGGTATTATCTTGAACATCGCGCAGGTAGCAGTGAAGACTATTCGTTCTTTTGAGTCGGATAACGAGAAATTGACGCTGAAAAATGCGAAGGTAATTTTCCTCTTACATGCATGTCAACGTTTCCAACCATACCCGACGTAGAGAGTGCGTCGTGAGCTGAAAGTTTGGGGCCGTCTCAAACACCATAGCATTCTTCCCCTCTATGGAGTAGCAAACGACTTTGGGCCCCATCCGGCAATGATTTGTCCGTGGGCTGAAAACGGAGCTCTTACCGACTTTCTTGAGCGTCAACAAGACGTGTTGTCGTCTCAAGATAAGTTTTCCCTTGTAAGCCCTTTTCTTTTCTGTGAGGACCCCCAGACGCTTACTGACGTGTTGATGTATGATAGCTGAACGACATTGCTCTCGGATTACAATACCTTCACAATGAATCAGTTGTCCGTGGTGACCTAACGGGGGTGTGTATAGCTACTCAAAGAAAGCGTTTCATTACTCACAATTAGACTTCAGTCAAATGTCTTGATTTACGCCGACGGTCGGGCATGCCTTGCTGATTTTGGTCTCTCCACCATAGTCCTAGAGTTTGTCGGTACCTCCTATTTTACAAGTTCCATCCGAGGGAACGTCCGATGGGTAGCTGCAGAGTTATGTGAAGCACCAGAAGATAATGAAATCTCGCTGAGCACTGAGTGCGACATATACTCATTTGGCAGTATCACCTTGCAAGTAAGTAACTACACATTTCCACCGAAAGACGTCTGCTCACTTTGCACATGTTCTAGGTATTAACTTGCAAGGTACCCTACTACAACGTGAAAAATAATATTTTAGTATTGGGACAGGTCATCAAGGGCAAGAAACCAGTGCCTCCCAAGGAGTCGCAAATAGCACCCGGGCACTGGAAGTTCATACAGCAATGCTGGTTGCCTCGTGCAAGTCGTCCTTCGGTTGGAGAAATTGTAGCATTTGTCGAGTGTGAACGACAAGCTCTGCTGAACAGCTCGACAGAGATCTAGGATTACTACCCTATAGGCAATGATGCCAAGGTAGATTTAGTTGCGACGGGCAACGCTGCAGGTGCATAAAGATGTTTGAGTGGAAACCTCTCCCGAGTAGCAATCTAGACAATACTTAATCCGCCCAGTGCTGTATAACCAAAACGATATCTCAAACACCGCGATGGGCCCTTCAGATCAAACTTCATCCAAACGAAGCAATTAAGACTGCATCGAATGCAAAACCCTCCTGACGAGATACTCAACAACATAGCGGTAACACCCACAATACAAATCATCAAAGGAGTGGAGGAGTAGTACTAGTGGGGCGTGAATCAAGTAGCAATCGCGAGCAAAAATATATGAGCTCTTGTAGTGAGTTGTCCAAACATCCAAAGCACCGGGACATCATTTTGCACTTGAAGTGTACTCCTGCCAAAGAGTGTCCACGAAATCTTTGTCTGTCTAAAGAAACAAAAGTTAGCAAGGATGCTCTGGATTCGATGAACGAATATGAAACATACGTGTATGAGAGTCAGAACTTCCCGGACAAAGTCGTTCTTTGATAAATTATTCGAATTTGCATTCTTCTTCTGGGCAAGAGCAGACAGGAGAGATGCATGGACAGCATGAGCGTCGATGGCGTTTGGGCCATCAGCAGAGCTCTGGCTAGCTACAGAACCAGCACGCTCCAAGCGTACATGATTGGCTTTGCCATTAACAGGAACCGCAGGTGTTGAAACAGCACCTTGAGGCTGTGAAAGTGGTACAACCGCGACAGGCGGTGGCACATCCCAGCTCTTCTCTATCTCCTCTCTCTCTCGCTCACGATCCTTCTCCCGCTCCTTCCGACCTTTCTTCTGGCTCCTCTTGTTCTTCGAGCGCTGCTCCCTCGCAAATGCATCCGGATCGCTCAATGCACTCGTATCAGCAAAGTCAAGCTCGATCATATCGGAATCTGCCTCGACAAAAGGAGCACGAGGGTATGGCCACAAGTCAGAATCTGCCTCAAATGGAATAAGCGAACGGGGTTTGGGTACACTGTGTGAGCCATTGACGTTGGTCAATGTCGGCGTGGTATCTGGGTCTCCGGGTCGCGGAGGTGCAACAGGGGGAATGTGAAGGTGGGGTGAGGCACGCGAATGCTTATGAGTCTGAGCAGCTGCGAGGAGGTCCCCAACCACCGTGATGTCAGAATTGAAGCCTCGGAGCGGAGGACGAGGGGTAACATCACCCAGGGTTTTGCCACTCCCATTTCTCGTGCTATTGTACTCAGATTGGCTCATAGGTACAGCGAGGAGCGGCAGCCCAGATGATGACCCTGCGGCTTGTAGCTCCGTGTTATTTTCTGCATCAGCATCAAGTACAGTGCTAGAAACAGAATATCCTCCTTCTGAGATAGACCCGTCATCGCTTGCCTCGTTGTCACCCTCATAGGCACGGGATGCGGGGAATCCAAGGAGCGTGGAGATGACATCTTGGTTGAGCACCTGAGGTAGTGCAGTAGAAGTTGGTTTGGGAGAAAGGATGAGGGGACTTTGTGAGCCAGCAGTGTGTCCGGCAGTGTGTCCGAACGTCGTGGACTGAGCTTGTGTAGTATATGTGGTTTGTGAATGTATGGAGGTAGGTGGGGGGAGGGATGCTGATGCCGCTCCAGAGCGGGATGGTCCACGACTGAGCTGGCTTGATGGTGGTGGTGGTGGTGCGGAGGCGAAAATGGTATCCAATAGAGCTAACCCGCGAGTCGGAGGGACAGAATTGGAGGTCGGTGGTGGAACGGATGCCGTTCTATGAGCATTTCCACTGCCGGATAAGCCGGCCAGTAAACTTGCAGTAGTTGACTCCTTAGTCTGCGATTGTGGCGTCTGCTGTGGAGTACATCCCGTGCCCCCCAGCTTGGCAAATAGTTTATCGAGTTCAGATACATTCCCGTTGGAATAACTACTTTCCGAAAGGGCGGGTTGACTTCCTGCATGATACTCTTCCGACTCCGAAATGCTATGTATGCTGGTGTTGGATGCGCTCGATGCCGAGCGCATATGTGAACGTTCTACAAGACAATGAGAGCAATTCATTAAACAAGCTTATAGTCCGCCTACCACTGGCCCTCGATGATGACCGGAAGTTTGGGGGAGGAGGTCGATCCGGGCCATATCTATACTCCTCTGGATATGGAAGATTCTTCTTGATATAGCTATGCAATCTACAAGCACGTCAGAGTATGCCCAAACATCACGACAGACCTGCCACTCACCTCAATACAACGTCTTGCATGCTTTCTCTTGCGTCAGTTGCAAAGCACCACAACCCGACCGTTTGTGATCGGCCTTTCTCAGCATCTTGTAGTTGTTCTAGATTTGGCACGACAAACTCAGGAGCAAATTTAGATGCAGGACCTTCCTGCTTGGAGAGAGGTAGATTGGCTCGTGTTTCTGCGAGCCTGCGTGCGGTAAAGTCGGGATAATGACGCATCATGAGATACGAACCATGTGCGCCTATGCCATCTTCTGGATAGAGTCGTTGGATGTAGTCATCCATACCCACACGATTCAAAATATAGAGACCATAAGGTGGGTAAGAATCCCTATAGAAGATGAGCATGCAGACAAACCAAACAAATGTGTTGAACGCACCGCTCGTACAAAAACATACTCCCCTCATAACCCTGCTTTTCCCATTTGTCACCGTTATGGTGGTACACACAGACATGGCTGAACTGATCGAATATGGATACAATAGAGGGGTCTCTACGACGAACAACCTTCATGTTCGATAGATAGCGCGACTGAGGAGACATTCCTAGATGTGATTGTGCAGACGGTGTTTCTGGAGGAGTTGGCTCTTGCAATTGCGGCTGTCGGTTACGGTGTTGCTGAGAGTGAGTTGATACAGAAGAATTAGAACGAGCTCGGCGAGGAGGACCCATGGCAGATTTGTTGAAGCAGAGTTATAGCAGATAGTGGAGGTTATGAGGCAAGGAACACGTACAAGGCAAAGTGCTTAGCCTGTATAATCTACCACCCCCATTTAGGGAGGTCGAATTGACTGTATCTTCAACTGAGAGCTGGTTCGATTTTCGATGCAACAGTGACGCATCCTGGCATCGATGTACAGTACCAATAGTAAATTGCTCCGCAACTTGTAATGAAAAGATAAGAGTTGGTGCACTAAATTCTTCCTTCTTGTTCCCGCCTTGCAGTGGGTTGTTTTGCCCAGACCAAATTCTATCCTCTACATGTCCATACAGAAGATCACTCTGATCATTTCACGCGTTACACACCGGAGCCCGTTGAGACTTGTCCGCGTTCCTGAAAAGCAATTGTACTCATACCAGTACCCTCGTCAGAGTTAGCCACGAGGTTAGCGTGATATTCTCGAATGCCAAGAATGAGACGCGGCCCCAGCACAAACATCTGAATAGGCTGAACAACTTGAAGAATGCCGAAATAAATATTACTTCCCGCGGAAAGTGAGTACTACATTAGAAATGATGAGCAGACGATGAATCAATCCCGGTTCAGCGTACCATGAGCGTCGGTGACAGTGTGCCAATGTTGAAGCAGGACACAGCAGCAAAGCTAGCACCCACGGAGCTTCAGCGGAACAATACAATAATATCCAAATAACCAAACTCACCCTACAAAGTCCAGCAAGTGACCTTTTATTAACACCATCATGATGAAGGGGTCTCCTCCTGTCGGCATTTGTCGCACCTCACAGAAGTGTTTTATAACAATCCAGAGTGCAAGACACAAGGCGAGGATCTCCCAGATAAGAGTGGGTATCAAAGTCTCGTGAACAATAAATATAGCTGCTTGGTTGATGTATTCGGTGAAACACTGAGAGATGCCAGAAAGGATGAGCTCCTCTGTTATTCGTGCATGAGTCTCATACATGAAGTGCAATGGTTTCACCCATAATCATTATTAAAACTTACTTGTCGAGACATAATTGTTTCCTATTGCGGTCATCACTCCAGTGGCGACTGTGGAAGCCAGTAAGAGTATAACGAGAAAGATGAGCATCTTTTTAGATCGCCGATACATGGCATATATCCGAGTCATC
>Ga0310811_10012762_pt1 | contig 10923 bp, 5 predicted proteins | sample YCmetagenome_FD_207642 | JGI IMG/M metagenome (GOLD analysis project Ga0310811, IMG submission 207642) | Soil microbial communities from experimental microcosm in Duke University, North Carolina, United States - YC | ecosystem: Engineered > Artificial ecosystem > Soil microcosm > Unclassified ...
TATGGCCGCATCCAAGCTCATTAATCTGGACATAGACGATTTTTATTCAACCACTTCCGAAGAAGGTCGTCTGCAATTAGGTCTCGGTCCGCTGGAGTTTGAGCGGAATAAGGAACTAATCGGACGTTATCTGCCTAAAAAAGGAACAATTATAGACGTAGGGGGTGGTCCGGGGATTTACTCAGAGTGGTTAGCTGGTTTGGGGAATGAGGTAATCCTGATAGACCCTGTTGAAAAGCATATCCGCCAGGCCAATAAACGATCAGCAAAAGCCAGGAAGCCATTCAAAAGCCTGTTAGGCGAAGCGCAGAAACTGGAATTAGCAGATAATATAGCAGATATGGTGATCCTGCATGGGCCGTTGTACCATTTGCAATCAAAGACAAACAGAATCGGCGCAATAAGGGAAGCAAAAAGAGTTTTGAAACCTAAGGGTGTTGTACTGGGATTCGCTATCAATCACACGGCATCGACGCTAGCAGCCTTGTTGAATGGTTTTATTCATGCACCGGAGATATTTGATATGTGCTTGGAGGAGTTAAAAAGCGGTATACATACTCCACCTAAAAGCATGCCGGGTGTAATGCCATCAGCTTATTTTCACCGCCCGGCAGAATTGAAAGCCGAATTTGAGGAAGCCGGCTTGACCCATCTGGATATCTGTGCCGTTGAAGGCCTTATATGGATGGACAAAAACTATTTTGAAACGCGTTCAGATTCAAATAAAAAGGAAAAGATAATGGAACTGATGAAGATCACCGAAAATGATCCGGCATTGCTTTCCCTAAGTCCACATATGATGATAGCAGGCAGAAAAGAATAGCAATTGAATAATCAGTGCTTTTTTACTTCGCCTTCACAAACTTCAACGCGTACGAATCCAGACAATAGCGCAAACCGGTAGGTGCTGGACCATCATCAAATACATGTCCCAGGTGTAAGCCTGTGCTGCGTTCTACCACTTCATCCCGCTCCATACCGTCTGAGTAGTCTTTTACGATCATAATAGCTTTGGGATCAATGGGTTTAAAAAAACTCGGCCAGCCCGTACCTGAATCAAACTTAGCATCCGAGCTAAACAAGGGCTTGCCTGTTGCTGCGCTCACATAGATGCCTTTTTCGTGATTATTCCAATATGGGTTATGAAACGGCGACTCAGTTCCTTTTTCTACCATAATCTCATAAGCCTCGGGCGATAACACGCTTTTCCAATAAGTATTGGGCTTTGCTTCTGGATAGGTTTTTACGTCTTCCGAGCTTCCGGCCACTATTTTATCTTTTGAATGGGTCTGTCCGCATGCGCTCAATACCATCAAAAATGCCACAAAAACCATCGGACTAACTTTTTTCATATTCATTATCAAAATGTTATAAATTTTATGTATATTTATTTGTCGAACGGGATCTAGTATCCTTACAATTCTCCCTTAAAATTTAATCTATTGTAATCTGCCGTTTATACAAATGGATATGTTGACTAATAACAATATAAGCAATAAATCCTGATACGAAGCTTACTTTAATTAGCTAAACTATACTTCTGATTTTCAATGCCTTATTGTGGAAAATTTTGCACAAATTCAAAAAGTTTTCCACGCTTTTTGCGGAAAATAGTTCCCAATTTATTTTAATACCGACATCTTAGTTTACATAAAAACGTTAAAATGTTAATAAGCAGCCTGTTATTAAAAACAGGCATGATATTTGCAGAATTGAAACACCATAATTCAAAAAACCAATGAATGCGCAAACCTTAACTGGGGTAATCGTATGTGTTTTACCAATAGTGTTAATTATCGCTACGATAGTTGTTAGAGGTAAGAAGTTATTCGATTAACCGGACCCATTGAACCTAAAGTTTGTTTAGGTTATGCAGTATTTACCAATACTAGCAAGGGGGATAATTATGCCTGTCCCATCCCCTTTTACAAATCTTTTCTTCTCTGAATAAAAATAAAACTATTCTTTTAATAGAATTTACAATCCCCGTTTCATAGCACGCCCTTTTGTTTTTCCAGGCTTTCTTTGCGGCATGTCTTCGTCCGCATCATAAGGACGGGTTAGCCTTGCAATACGTTCTTCCAAAGTTTCGGTGGTGAGGCGCTCCCTGCCTAAGCTGTCAACCATAATAGGAAAAGCAAATGGAGTAGGACGGTCTATCTGTTTAAGAATAATGTTTTGATTGACTATTCGTTGCAAAGCTTCCCTTAGTCTGAACTCTTCCAGCTGAAAGGCCAGAGCCTCATTATAAGCTTGCCGCACCAAAAGATTGTTCGGTTCATATTCGCTAAACACATCAAAAAGCAATGAGGTAGATGCCTGCAAATGCCTGCTCTTTACCGGCTGGCCAGGATAACCTGTAAAAACCAGTCCACCAATATGCGCGATATCCCTGAATTTCCGTTTCGCCATTTCATTAGCGTTCAAGCTATGCAGAATATCATCTAACAGATTATCGATAGAGAAGAAACTGGCATCCTCCAAAGCTATTTCGATCGGGATCTCATCATCAGCCAGCAATTCAAACCCATAATCATTCATTGCGATGGAAAACGAAAATGGTTTGATCTTAGAGATACGGTAGGCTAATAGCGAAGCCATACCTTCATGTACCAGGCGCCCCTCAAACGGATAAAATATTAAATGATGCCCTTCGCGCGAATGAAAAGATTCGATCAAAAACTCGTGGCTTTGCGGAAGGTGCGACAGCGCAGCCTGCAAGTTGAACAAAGGCTTCAGGGCTACCACCTCTTCATCATTTTCTATGCCCTGGGCTACTTCATCCAGCTTATCCCTAAACACTGCCGACAGTTGTGACGACAAAGGCATCCGTCCACCCATCCAACTGGGGATTATTCCTTTTTTGGCAGTCGATTTTCTCACATAAGCACTCATTTCTTTCACTCTGATAAACTCCAGGCTTTGCCCGGCAAACCAAAAGTGATCTCCGGGCTTCAATTTAGAAATGAATGACTCTTCAATAGTCCCCAGGCTCTTACCGCTTAAAAATTTCACCCGGATACTCACGTCACTGGTTATAGTACCTATGCTCAACCGGTGACGCATAGCTACGCGTCTGCTTTTTACCTGGTATAATCCGTTCTCTACTTCTACCTTTAAAAATTCGTCATATTGCGCCAGCACATTACCACCGTGGGTTACAAACTCCAGCAGTTCATTAAACTCTTTACGCGTCAGATCGGCAAAGGCATAAGTAGTTTTTATTTCGTTGTACAGGTCATCAGCCCTGAAACCATCCGAAACTGCCAGCGTAACCATGTATTGCACCAGCACATCGTAAGTAAGCAGCATAGGATCGCGGCTTTCGTAGATACCTTGTTTAATGCCTTGCTTCAAAGCCGCACCCTCTAATAACTCCAGGGAATGCGTAGGTACATAATAGGCTCTGGATATCGCTCCCGGAGCGTGCCCGCTACGACCTGCCCGTTGCATAAATCGCGATACTCCTTTGGGGCTGCCTACCTGGATCACTGTATCTACCGGACGAAAATCAACCCCCAGGTCCAGGCTTGATGTACAAACTACTACTTTCAACGCTTCAGCATGCAATGCCTGCTCTACCCAATTACGCAACTCATTATCCAGCGACCCGTGATGCATGGCCATAATACCAGCATACTCGGGGTAATTATCTAAAATTGCATGGTACCATATTTCCGACTGAGAACGGGTATTGGTGAATATTAATGTAGTCTTGCTTTTGGCTACTATATCCATTACCTGAGGTAAAAGCTTTAACCCGATATGACCCGACCATGAATAGCTCTCGATATTTTCAGGAATGACAGATTTAATTACGAGCCTTTTATCAATAAAGGCACGAACCATCTTCACCTGATCCTTTGGAAAATTATTGCCGAGTAACACTTCCGATGCTTGCTCCAGGTTACCAATGGTTGCGCTTATGCCCCAAATTCTGAGTCTTAGGCCTATCCCTTCCGACTTTTCCGAAAGCGCCTTAAGTTTCGAAACACCCAATTCTACCTGTACACCTCGCTTGGTTCCCAGCAGCTCGTGCCACTCGTCAATTACCACAACTTGCAGTAGGGTAAATATTTTGGGATACTCTTTCTGCGCCATCATCAGGTGCAGGCTTTCGGGAGTAGTAAGCAGTACTTCGGGAAGTTTCTTTTTAAGAGCTTGTTTTTCTGCAGCGGGAGTGTCGCCTGTGCGCGTGCCGATCTTCCATGGCAAGCCGATTTCATCACATACTTCCTGCATGGCTTTTTTAATATCATTGGTCAGTGCACGCAAGGGCGTTATCCAAAGCATCATTAAGCCATTGTTCAGACGGGTATGCCAGGTATCGGGGTTTTTGTTAATATAATCAGCCAGGAAGGGCAAAAACAAGGCAAAAGTCTTACCGCTGCCGGTAGGTGCATTTAACAGGCCGGAATAACCGTCCAGGTAAGCCTCTTCCATTTCCTGCTGAAAAGGAAACTGCTCCCAGTTTTTACGTTTATACCAGTCTGCTATGATTTGCTGCCCTGTCGTGATCACAACTCAACATACAATTTTAAAGACAAAATAGTTGTATCTCCCGGAATAAAATTTACCAGATCAAATTATTTTTTCTCATAAAAACGGTGTCAAAATGCAGTCACCACATTGTTGAGATAAGTGACGTAACTTAGTATAAATAAGCTACTTCAAACTCATTGACCTACTCTTCCCAAACACATTAATTTTAACGTTAACCTTATCTTTTAGTAGCAAAAATTAACTTATTTTCTAAAAGTTTCAATTTAATGTAACTATTGGTTAATTATAGCCGTACAAAAGACCCTAATTGATTTAACTATTATGATTGTTAGACGCAGACACAACACTTCGTGGATGACCGTAATGTTGGGCATTACAATGCTTTCCACGTCAATTTTCACATCATGTTCAAAGGACAATTCGGTTGTTCCTTCATCAACTAATACGAACACCCTGGATAAAAGCCATACCTCATCGGGTGTTGGTCCTAATAAAGGTTCTGGCAGTACTACAACCGGAACAACGACGGGTGGCACTACCACGACAGGGGGAACTACTACTACGGGTGGAACCACTACCGGAAGTACAAGCACTTCAACAAACTTCACATACAAAGCATCTGCTCCAATCAGCTTAAACGGGCAGAGCAATATCACCATCAGCGGCGTATCGATCGATGTGAATGGTGGTGGGACAATTGGTATTCGTCTTAGCAATTGCAGCAATGTTCACATTACTAAGTGCAAGATCATGAATTCCCTAACCGATGGTATTCAGCTGTCAAATTGCACCAACGTAACTATCGATAGTTGTTTTGTTACCAACGTAAGGGCAGGCGTTAATGCCATGCAGTGTAAAACTGTTAAAGTAAACAACAATCAGTTCCTGAATATGAATGGTCCATTTCCTTCCGGCAACTTTGTACAGTTAAACAATGTGAATGGTGGCGGGATACAGGTAAATTACAACCGTTGTGAAGATATTGCCGGTGTAGCATTACACCCGCAGGATGGTATCAGCATTTACCAGTGTAATGGTTTACAGGGCGATTCGGTGCAGGTAATTGGCAACTGGATCAGAGGCGGACAGATACAGAATGACTCAGGTGGCGGGGCAGGCATTGTATTGGGCGACGTAGGTGGCTCATACCAGGTGGCACGTAATAACATCGTGGTAAACGGAGGCTTTGTTGGTATGCAGGTTCAGGGTGGCAGCCATATTAAAATGGATCATAATACGATTTATAGCATAAGCACACCATATTCAAACTGCGGCCTTTGTTATGGCAACTACTCAGGCGCCGCCAGCTCTAATATCTACATGGGCTACAACAAAGTGAAGTTCTACCAGAAATCAGGTGCAGAAATGGACGCATGGTGGGATCCGTCAACCGCATTCCAACCTGACGGATGGAGTACCAATATACTAAAGGCAAGCATTGACGCGAGCATATTACCAACTACCCTCATTACTATGAATTAATCAACTGATCATATATAAGCGAAAGCCCCGGGTCGAAAGATTTGGGGCTTTTGTTTTACGCGAGCTTTTGTAACTTTAATCTTATGCTAAGAAAAATAACATTTACCTTTTTATTGATGCCGGCTATCTTTCTCCTAACAGGAGCAAAGAAAATACATACGTGGTTGAGCGGTCGCGAATACAAGTACGGCCATGAGGTAAGTATGTGCGGTGCATATCCATCCGAATCCACTGCCGATAAAAATGGCAAATTCATTCCTCTTGTTTCCGGCCTTGGGCACCATCATTACCACATTGATACCAAGTCAGACAGCACGCAAATCTATTTTGATCAGGGCCTGGCTTTCTATTACAGTTATCATTTGACAGAGGCGCTGGCATCATTCAAAGAGGCTGCCCGTTTTGATGAAAATTGCACTATGGCTTATTGGGGACAAGCACTTGCATTAGGGCCATATTACAACAACTATAATTATAAAATGAGCCCCCAGGTACCTGCCGTTTTAATGTCATTACAAAGAACGAACACGGGTTCAGTAGGAAAAGAAAACGACCTGATAAATGCGATGATGCAAAGGTATTCTTCTGATGCAACCAACGCCGACCGGAAAGAGTTAGATGAGCGTTATGCTGATGCCATGCACAAACTGACGATTAAATACCCAACTGATAACGATATCAAAGTCTTATATATTGATGCGGTAATGCTATGCCATAAATGGGATTTCTGGAGCCCTGAAGGAACGCCAAAACCCTGGACCCCCGAAGTAGTTGCTTTATGCGAAGAAATATTGAAAGCAGATTCCAGACAGCCGGGTGCGCTCCATTATTATATACATCTTACGGAAGCGTCGCGGCATCCTGAAAAAGCGCTGCCTTATGCAGACATATTAAAAGATGAAATGCCTGGTGTGGGTCACATGGTACATATGGCCACGCATTCATACCAGCGTAATGGCCTTTTTGCTAAAGGCGTAGTAGTGAACGAAAATTCAAACACCGCCTACAACAGATTAGATTCGGTTGCGCCGCAATTACATCTGGGCAAAAATAATATTGTTCATATCTATACCGTCCAGGCATATTGTGCTATGAACGCCGGAATGTTTTCCAAAGGTATGCCCATTTATCTCAGGGCAAAGGAAAGATTGTTAGCGCAGGCACCGACTTTCAAAAAAAGTGCTTACTCGCAGTTTGTTTACATGATACCTCAGATCGCTTATGCCCGCTTGGGAAAATGGCAGGAAATATTAAAACAACCCCGCCCGGATGCGCAGTGGAAATTTGCAGTTATATTGGATGATTTTGCAAAAGGCCTGGCCTATGTTCACAATAAGGATATCACCAACGCACGGCAATGTCTTAATGAACTCCAAAGTAATTTATCCGATAGCTTGCTTGCTGTTCGCGTTATGCCTTATAACAAGCCTAAACAGCCTGCACAGATAGCAGCTGACATCCTATCCGGCGAGATATTGTATGCTGAAGGTAAAACAGATGAAGCCATTAATGCCTTAAAAGAGGCGGTAAGCGAAGAAGAAAAACTAGTTTATCGTGAACCTCAGGAGTGGTTTATCCCTGCCAGGCAATACCTGGGTTATTACCTTTTAAAAAGCAATAAAGCTGTCGAAGCTGCTCAGATTTATAAAGACGACCTGGTTGCAAACCCTGAAAACGGATGGTCGCTGCTTGGAATGTATAACTGCATGAAGGCCCAAAACAAATCAAGTGAGGCGGCCGGATACAAATTGCGTTATCAAAAGGCATTTGCTGACGCGGATGTGAAGCCGGTTAATTCTGTTTATTAAAAGGCACATTACCGTGTCATTGCGAGGCGCAAGGCAGGTTGGTGTGAGCCGCGCAACGAAGCAATCGCATGCTATACAGGGCGAAGATGCATGGTTCGCGATTGCTTCTTCACCGCGAAGGCTGTTGATGCAATGACATAGTTGATAGCTGGTCATGTTGAAATGAACCCGGCAAGGTATTGCGTTTTGAATTCGCCCCCAGAAATTGAATGTAACCAATTCTGCGCAGCAACTTCAGGTGTGCAAGGGCCATAAGTTATGATGCGTATCTTTCTTTTTAGAGCCCCTTGCCTCAATCGCTCCAATACATCTTCCAGCATTTTACCCCTGAAAGGCGTGTACATAAAAAATACTGTTCCGGAACTATAATCCACCTCTCTGGCATCAGCATTGATAAAAGTCACGTCCTGCAAATCAAGCATAGCTGCACATTCTTCCGAGTATTTACAAAAAGCATGATCAAACTCTATTCCTACAGTCGGGATGCCCGCCAGTAAATTAACCAGCATGGGCACCTGTCCCAAACCAGAACCTATATCGAAAAACACATCATCTTTTTTGAATCCCGTTTTCTTTACCAATTCAAATACAATTCGCGCAGGAGTCTTTTGATAAAATACCATTTCCGACTCCAGTGGCTTGCTTTGCTCAGGCATATCCTGAAGAGCAAGCAGGCGGTTTATGAAAATGTCGAGGTTGTCGTAGCCTTCTTCGTCATTGGTAGTTTCAAAATTTACATATTCTCTAATCAATGCTTCAAACGCTTTGACGCTATATTTTCCTTCTCTAATCTCTTGCTTTAGCCTTTGAAAAAGCTTGTTATCTATTTCCTCTAATTGAGATTTTACTTTTTCAGCTTGATGACGAAGTACTGTTAAACTACCCTGATCTGATTCAATATTGCGAAGTGAATCGATCTGATCAAGGATATGAAATTCTAAAAAATCGATGGCATCGGTTCGGGCGTCGAAATTTTTCTCATCATAGAGTGATGGGTTATTTTGTATGGTTTGAACATATGATTCTATCTCGGCTATACCCATAGATGTCGGTCCGGATTTACAATCCCGGATCAAAAAAGCCGGGGATTTGTAATCCCCGGCCTCCAAAATTCTTACTGCTTTTCCGGCAACAAGATCAACTTGATCAAATTATTACCGCTTAAATATTTATTTGCTGCATCCTTTACACTTTGTACTGTCACTTTGTTCAGGTCATTGATATGATGTAAAACCGCATCCGGGTCTTCGCCATTTTGCGAGGATGATGACAGGTGTGCTGCCCAAAATGAGTTTTCTTTTAATTGAACTTCAGTCGAACGGGTTTCTTCGGCTACAAACTTCTGTATGTCTACTACTTCCGGGCCGTTTTGTTTGATCTTGTTGATCTCTTCCATCGTAGCGTTGATCAGCTTTTCTACATTGGCAGGTGCACAGCCAAATCTAACAATGATGCTGTAACGCTGATTAGGTATTTTCACCATGTTAGCTCCTACACCAGGAGCATATACACCGCCTTCTTTTTCACGCAGGCGCTCTATCAATTTGATGTTCAATATTTCGTTCAGTGCATCTACCTGAAGGTTGTTATCTGCATTAAAATCGTAATCGCCGCTAAAAACCAGTTGCACACTGCTCTTATCGCCGATGCCTTTATGCACCTCTTTGGTTAATGTTCCTGCCGGAATGTGGATACCCAAATTTTTATAGGTTTCGTCACCCTTGCCTGATGGCAGGCTTCCGAGATATTTCTCCAGCAAAGGTTTTATTTTATCCACCTCAAAGCTTCCTACTAAAGTGAAAGTGAAACCATTGGCATCAGCATAACGGTCTTTATAAAAACTGTATGCTTTATCCAGGCTGGCTTTATCTAATCTTTCTGCCGACGGCACCATCCGGCGGAAGCTATGATTGCTCAGCACAGCCGAAACAGTATCCTGGAACACACTGGTTGGATCGAGGCTGCGGTTAGCCAAAACCGACTTGGTTTGTGTAATGTTTGATTGCCAGATGTCGGCATCCTTACGCGGTTGGGTAAAATACAGGTATATCAGTTGCAAAGCCGTTTCAAGGTCTTTTGGCGACGACCTGCCACTAATGCCCTCTGTCGTTTCAGAAATATTCGGTGAGATATGTACATTTTTCCCACTCAGCATTTTCCCAAGCTGTATCTCGTTAAAATCAGCCAGCCCGCTATTGCCTACTACATTATCGGCCATATCTGCTGAGGTGAAATCAGCGTCACTTGCCAGCGATGTTCCACCAAAGTGATAGCCGTTGATCAGTATCTGGTCGTTTTTAAAAGTAGTTGGTTTCAATATCACTTTCACTCCATTTGATAAGGTCAATGTGGTGGTAGATATTGCGACATCTGCATTTTCAGACACGATTTTACCCGGAGTTGGCTCTTTGGCCAGCAATGGCTTGTTGCTTACATTATCAACGTAAGCCGTTACGCCTTTGCCCGCACTGCTGATCCATTCGAGCAAGGTTTTCTCATTTGGCAATTTATCTTTTTCCTTTTCAGGTGCCTCAACAATTACAGCACGGTTCTGATCGCTGATGTATTTTCCGGCCAGGGCATTGATATCGCTCAGGTTGATCTTATCAACATTTTCCTTAAAAAAATTATATTCCCATGCAATTCCCGGTATAGCTTCTCCTTCAAGAAAGTTCTGCTGATACTCCCGTACAAAGTTTACGGACTTGGTTTTGTCGCGTTCTTTGTAACCACTTTCCATTTGGGTTAATGCATCCTGTTTAGCACGGTCAAATTCCGTCTGCGTAAATCCAAATTTCCTTGCGCGCTCCGTTTCAGCTACAACCGCTTTTATTGCTTTTTCCAACTCTTCCGGTTTTTTTGCTACGGCAATGGAAGTTAAAGCATCCATATGGCCCAGGAACCCGCCATATGCCGCCCTGCCAAAAAGGAAGGGAGGATCAGCCTGTTTTGTCAATTCGCTCAAACGCTCGTTTAGCATCTCGTTAAACAGGTTTATGCGCATACTCTGCAGGTAATCGGCTTTGGTTTGAACTGTAGTGCCCGGGTGCCTCACCACTATCTCACACAAGGTATAAGGGAATTCTTTATCGGTGGCAATCTTTACTGCCGTTCCCGGGGTAACCGGTAT
>Ga0310811_10012763_pt1 | contig 10921 bp, 10 predicted proteins | sample YCmetagenome_FD_207642 | JGI IMG/M metagenome (GOLD analysis project Ga0310811, IMG submission 207642) | Soil microbial communities from experimental microcosm in Duke University, North Carolina, United States - YC | ecosystem: Engineered > Artificial ecosystem > Soil microcosm > Unclassified ...
CATTGAGGAAGGCACGACGGCTGAACGCACCGGGCTCGGCGAAGCGCAGGCCGAGCGCCAGCAGCGCTTCGGTAACGCCTTCCAGCACCGCTCGCCCGCCATGCAGATGCAGTTCGGCCGCATCCTCACCGGTATAGGAGTGGGGCGCGGGAAACCACAGCACCAGCGCCTCGTCCAGCACCTCTCCCGTGCCATCGCGCAGACGGCGGAGGCTTGCGGTGCGGGGACGCGGCAGAGAGCCGCCGAGGGCGATGATGGCCGCAGCAGTGGCCGGGCCGCTCAGCCGCACAGCGGTTACCGCGCCGCGGCCTGCGGCCGTCATCGGGGCGAAGATCGTCCGCTCACTCATGCCCAGGCTCCGTTCTCCGGGGTCCCGTCAGGCCGAACGCTCGGGTGGCAGCCGTAAACTCTCCGTCCGGCCACCCAGCCGGAGATGCTCCTCGATCACCCGGTCGACATCCGCCCGGTTCTCCACCCGGTACCAGGTTCCGGCCGGATAGATGACGAGGCAAGGCCCTTCTTCGCAGCGGTCAAGACAACCTGCCATATTGACCCGCGCATGGGGAATGCCGGCTTCCTTCACGCGCGCCTTCATATAGTCGCGCAACGCTTCCGAACCGCGGGCCGCGCAGGAGCCGCGCTTATGGCCGTCTGGCCGGCGGTTGCAGCAGACGAAGATATGGGCGTCGAAATAGGGCGGCGGATCGTTGCGGTCCTCGCGTTGAGCCTGATCCTGCACGGGGTCGTCCATCCACTCGATCCTGTTTATCGTTGATGAGACAATTTTATGGTCATGTGCGGCCGGCTTTTCTGGCCGCACGACATCGTTCTTCTGCCGTAGCCCGGCGCGTCCGTCCACTCGCCCGGCGGTCGTTCCCGTGCCGCCGCGCGCAGTGCTTGACAACCGGCGGGCACGAGCGTCGCATGCAGCGTCATTTGGTCGGACGGAGCCTTGCCGCAACTCTCTTTGCACACGCCGGTCGGTCCCGTCACGATTTCGGCGGAGGACGAGACCATCGTCGCGGTCGATTGGGGCTGGGGCCGCGACCAGGAGGCGACCCCGGTCTTGCTGCGCACGAAGGATTGGCTCCACGCCTATTTCGACGGTGATGTAAAGCCCATGGACCTGCCGCTCGACCCTTTCGGCACAGCCTACCGGCGCCGCGTCTGGAAGGCGATCGGAGAGATCCCCTGCGGTGCCGCCTGGAGTTACCGGCGCGTCGCCGAGACGGTCGGCGGCTCGCCGCGCTCGGTCGGGACGGCCATGGCGACGAATCCCATCCCCCTTCTGATCCCTTGTCATCGCGTGGTCGGCAGCGGTGCGTCGGGGAGACTGGTGATTGGTGGCTACAGCGGCGGTGAAGGCATCGAAACCAAGCGCTTCCTGCTCGATCATGAGGCCCGGATCGCGGGTTTCGCGTCCGGCTGGACCGGCCGTCCTGCGGCCGCGGGATTGCAAGAGGTCCTGCTATGAGCCACGCCATCCGGGTGCTCGCGACCGGCGGGCCGGAGGTCCTGCAATGGGAGCAGGTGCCGACGCCGGAACCCGGTCCTGGCCAGGTCCTCATCAAGCAGGCGGCGGTCGGCCTCAATTTCATCGACGTCTATTTCCGTAGCGGCCTTTACAAAACGCCGCTCCCGATGACGCCTGGCATGGAGGCGGCCGGCACCATCCTGCGCCTCGGCCCAGGTGTTGCGGATCTCCGCGAAGGCGATCGTGTCGCCTATGCCTCCATGCCGCTTGGCGCCTATGCCGAGCATCGTGTGATGCCCGCCGACCGGCTCGTGCACCTGCCGGATGGGCTCAGCTTCGAAACCGCGGCCGGTATGATGATGACCGGCCTCACCGCCCAGTTTCTGCTCCACCGGACCTACAAGGTCGCGCCGGGTGATACCGTCCTCATCTATGCCGCGGCGGGCGGCGTCGGCCTTGTTCTCTGCCAATGGGCGAAGCATCTCGGCGCCACCGTCATCGGTGTGGTCTCCCGGGAATCGAAGGTCGCGCTGGCAGCCAGCCATGGCGCCGACCATGTGCTGCTCGCACATGAGGACATTCCCGCCCGCGTGCGGGACATCACAAGCGGCGCCATGGTGCCGGTGGTCTATGACAGTATCGGCCGCGACACCTTCGAGGCGAGCCTCGACTGTCTTGCCCCCCTCGGCATGATGGTGAGCTACGGCAATGCCTCTGGCCCGGTGCCGCCGGTCGACATCTCTCAGCTCGCGGCCAAGGGAAGTCTCTTTCTCACACGGCCCAGCCTGGTCACCTATACCGCCAAGCGAAAGGCGCTGCTTTCCGCCGCCGAGGCGCTGTTCGCCGTGGTCGAAAAAGGCATTGTGCGGATTGAGGTCGAGCAGACTTTTCCGCTCCGCGACGCCGCCGAGGCTCATCGCGCCCTTGAGGCCCGACAGACCACCGGCAGCACGGTTCTTCTGCCCTGACGGCGCGGGAGAGCCGACAGCGCCGGCTCCACGACGGCCATCAGGCGAGAAGGGGATCGAGCTCGCCCTTGCGGTCCAAAGCGACCAGATCGTCACAGCCGCCGATGTGCCGGCCGTCGATGAAGATCTGCGGCACCGAACTGCGCCCCGCCCGGGACATGGATTCTGCCCGCGCCGGGGTGCCGTGCGGGGCGTCGATCTCCCGGTAGCTGGCGCCCTTGCTGTCCAGCAGCTGCTTGGCGCGCGCGCAATAGGGGCAATAGGGCTGGGTATAGACTTCGATCTCGGCCACGGTCATCTCCTTCAGACGCTTGTAAAATCGTCTGCGTCTTCGCTGTGGACAAGAGCCTCCGACGATATTCGCCCCTGCCGGCGGCGCGGGTCCGGCACCCGCGCTACGACCAGTACGTCGACGCGGGCGACCCCGGCTGCCGCCAGGGCTTCGGCGCAGGCGGAGGCCGTGGCACCCGAAGTCAGGACGTCGTCGATCAGCAGAATGCGCCGGCCGCGCAGCCGCGCCAGGGAAGAGGGGCTGACTGTGAAAGCGCCGGCGACGGCCCGGCGCCGCTCCGCGGCCGACAGCTCGCCCAGCGGCTGGGTCGCGCGGCAACGCCGCAGGGCATCGGCCGCCCAGGGCCGTGCCGCGAGGTTCGCAAGCCGCCCTGCCAGCAACGCCGCCTGATTGTAGCGCCGCTGCACCAGGCGGTGGCGATGCAAAGGCACCGGCACAAGGAGATCCGCCTCGGCGAGGAGAGGCGCGCCGGCGCGGTGCATGAGCATTGCGAGCAGGCCCGCGAGTTCGGTCCGGTCGGCATGTTTGAATGGCAGCAGCAGGCGCCGCGCCGGCTCGTCATAGGTCAGGGCGGCCCGGGCGCGGGCGAAGCTGGGCGGATGCGCCAGGCATGTGGCGCAGAGCCGCAGGCGGCCGGCCTCGCCGTTCGTCTCGAAGGGCAAGCCGCAGCGCAGGCAGGCCGGATCGGCGATGAAGGTGAGGCTGCCGAAGCAGTCAGGGCAAAGTCTCTGCGGGCCATGGACAAGCATGCCGCAGGAGGGGCAGCGCGGGGGCAGCAGGCAGTCGAGCACGAGGTGTGCGGCCCGCCCCAACTCCCGGCCCATGAGGGTCTTCAGCGCGGTCATGGGTCATTATGATTCGATTTCGAATCAAATGCACGATCCCCTTTGCGGCTCCGTCACAGGACCGTCATTCCCCGCTGCCCACCGCACCGCGGGCCGGCGCAACGGCAGCCTGGGCTGGGGCGGCCGAGATGGGCGCCCGTACCATGTAGAGCAGGGCCGGTTCGAAGATGAAGGTCGCGACGAGCGTGCAGGCAAGGCTGCAGAGCAACAGCAGGCCCATGCTTGCCGTGCCCGGATGATGCGAGAAGGCGAGAGAGCCGAACGCCGTCCCCGTGGTGAGCGCGGAGAAGAGAATGGCCCGCGCCGTCGGGGAGGCGAGGAAGCTGCGCTCCCCCGCCCGCCAGTTCATGACGAAATAGAGGTTGAAGGACACCCCCACACCCTGCAGCAGCGGCAAGGCGATGACGTTCGCGAAGTTCAGCGGCAACGGCAGCAGCACGATGATGAGTACCGTCATGAGGGAGGAGAGCACGAGCGGTGCCAGGATCATCAGCACGGGCACGGGGCGGCGCAGAAAGAGGAAGAGGATCGCGGCGATCGCGACGAGGGCGAGGATCGCCGCCTCCCGGAAGGCCCCGATGATGGTCTCGGCGCTTCTGATTACGGTCACCGCTGAGCCGCCGGCCGCGGGGGCGACCGCCGTCACTTGCTGCACGAAGGCCTTCAGCCCACGGCTGTTCATCGCGGCCGTTTTGGGCAGCACCTGGATGCGGGCACGCCCGTCCTTGGTCAGCCAATCGACCTTCAGCGCCTGGGGCAGGGATTGCAGCGTCACCGGCTGGGCCGAAAGCGAGGCGCGGAGATTGTCGAGCTGCTGCGGTAGGAAGGCGGTGAGCGCCGCATTGGCCGCCATCAGCTGGGCATCCGTCTGCCCTTCCAATGTCTTGAGGTCGTGGCCGATGGCGAGCAACGGACTGTCCGCGGGCAGTTTCGGCCGGGCGCTGTCGATGGCCTTCAGCGTGGTCGCGAGGGCGATGCGGATATCGCCCGCCGTCACCGGCGCCGAGGGGCCGGGATTGAGCGTTGCCGCGAGCAGATCGGAGGTATCGGAAATGGCGTCGAGTTTCGGCTTCTGGTCGGCCGGCACGAAGCTCGCGAGCGTCAGGGCGTGGTCGACCAAGGGCAGCTTTTCCAACCGGTCGGCCAGCGTCGCCGCCTGAGCCACCGAGGGGGCGAGAACGTCGATGCTGTAGGGATCGGTCACCGGATTGTCGAGCAGGCTGCGCAGCGTCTGCATCGCTTCGGAATGCGGATCCTGGGTGTCGAGCGGATCGCTGTCGAAGACAATGTGGGGAATGAGGATGAGCCCGATCAGCCCGAGGACCGCGAAGAGACCGACGACGGTGCGCCGCCGGTGCCAGAGGAACATATCGGCCCGCGCCATGCCGGCGAAGCCGATCTCTCCCTTTTCAGCCGGCATGCGGAAAAGCGTAATGAGGGCGGGGAGAAAGGTGATCGTGCAGGCGAAGGCGATGAGCATGCCGAAGCCGGCGATCAGGCCGAGTTCGGCCACGCCCGCGAAGCTCGTAGGCACGAAGGCGAAGAAGCCGGCGGCGATCGCGACGGCGGCCAGGAGCACGGAATTGCCTGCCTTCCGCAGTGTCTGTACCAGCGCCATCTCGGTATCCGCCGCCTCTCGGCGCTCGTCCCGGTAACGCACGCAAATCTGAATCGCGAAATCGACTGCAAGCCCGATGAAGAGCACGGCGAAGGCGACGGAGATCAGATTGAGGGTGCCGATGGCGACGGCCGCGAAGAAGGTCGTGAGCAGCAGGCCCAGAACCAGCGTCAGCATGATCGCGACGATGTAGCGGATGCGCCGCACGGCAAGGACGAGCCAGAGCAGGATGAAGAGGATCGAGACGACGGTATCGGTCACGATCCCTTGGGTCAGGGATGAGAACTGCTGGTCGGCGAGCGCGATCTGGCCGGTGATGCGGAAGTTGGCGCGGCCGTCGGCGATCGTCGGCACGGCCGCCGCGATGCGGCGGAGCGCGTCGGTCGCGGCAGCACCGGGTTCAATCGCGCCGTAATCCTGCACGGGTTGGACGAGGACGAAACGGTCCGGCCCGGCGCGGTCACTCAGCGACCCGCCGAGCAGTTTCTGCCAGGAAACCGGCTCCGGATGCCCGCTTGCCGCCTGCTTCAGCCCCCGATCGAACCCGTCGAGCGCGGTTTTGTAGCCGGACAGATCGACCTGGCCTTGGGCCGCCCCCTGGCCGATAAGGCCGATCGCCGTCAGCAGACCGCGCATGGAGGGATCGGCCGCAAGCTGGCCGATGAAGGGCTGAGCCTGCACGAAGCTGTTCAGCAGCCCCTCGAGGTCTTTCTGGTTCAGGAACAACAGCCCTTCGGTCTTGAAGAAGGGCAGGGCGTCGGGCCGGCGCACGGTCTTGAAATGGGCCTTATCGGCAGCGACCGCCTTCGCGATGGCCGCAGCCGTCGCATCGGCCTCTTCCGGCGTCTTGGCCTGGATCACGCCCACCAGCAGGTCGTTAAATTGCGGGAAGTCGTTGTTCATCGCGGTCTGCGCCTGCCGCCAGGGCAGTTTGGGCGAGAACAGGTCATCGGTATTCGTATCGATTCCGAGATGGCGCGCCGTATAGAAGGCGCTGCCGACCGCGAGGAGAATACCGACGAGCACGACCCACAGCGCATGGCGGCTGCTCAGGCGTGCGATTGCCGCCAGCTTTGACTGAACCCACATCGACGCTTTTCTGTCCTTGTTCAAATTCGAGGCATGCCGGGTCGCGACAAGTCGGGGCGAGGCAGGGCGGATCGGCACGGGTGCCCCAGGCACGGTTCGCTGACGGGCCGCTCCTTCGACCGCATACCGGATAGTCCGGGCAGGGTGAAGATCGCGACGCGCCGGGCAGGGCTGGCCAGGGGCCGAGGCGAGGCAGGGGCCGCCATCACGTTGCCGGGAGCGGCAGCGCCGGACCCGCCGTTGGCAGCAAGGCCAAAGCCGCCGATAGTCGGGGCGGCGGACAAAGCTTTCCATCCAGCACGGCAGGGAGACCAGAGATGACGGTGAGCGGCGATGCGATCGAGAGCCTGGGCATCATCGGGGCCGGGCAGATGGGCAACGGCATCGCGCATGTCGCGGCGCTGTCCGGTCTCGCCGTCGTCCTGATCGATGTGCGGCAGGAGGCCTTGACCGACGCCATGGCGACGATCGGCCGCAACCTTGACCGCCAGGTGCAGAAGGGCGCGGTTACCCAGGAGGCTCGGGCCGCAGCGCTCGGCCGCATCACGACCGCCACCGAGACCGCCGCACTCTCCGGCAGCGACATGGTCATCGAGGCGGCGACCGAGCGGGAGGACGTCAAGATCGCGATCCTTAAAGGCCTCGTCCCCCATCTCAGCCCCGGGGCGATCATCGCGACCAATACCTCTTCGATCCCCATCACCCGTCTCGCCGCCGCCACGGACCGGCCGCACAAAGTCATCGGCATGCATTTCATGAACCCGGTGCCGGTGATGAAGCTCGTGGAGGTGATCCGCGGCATCGCAACCGACGAGGAGACTTTTCTCGCCGTCGCGGCGCTGGCGCAGCGCATGGGCAAGACCACGGCGGTTGCCGAGGATTATCCCGCCTTCATCGTGAACCGCATCTTGATCCCGATGATCAACGAGGCGGTCACGGCCCTGATGGAAGGGGTGGGATCGGTCACGGCTATCGACGCCGCCATGAAACTCGGCACCAACCAACCGATGGGGCCGCTGGAACTGGCGGATTTCATCGGTCTCGACACCTGCCTCGCCATCATGCGGGTGCTGCACGAGGGCATGGGGGACAGCAAATACCGGCCCTCACCGCTGCTCGTAAAATATGTCGAGGCCGGTTGGCTCGGCCGCAAGTCGAAGCGCGGTTTCTACGACTATACCGCCACGCCGCCGCGCCCGAGCCGTTAAGAGCGGCTCAGAGGCCGACCGCCGCGTAGAGCCGGCCGAGTGCCGGCACGGCGCCGACGACCTGCGGCTCGAAAAGGATCGCTGCGATGACCAGAACGATGATGAGCATCGCGACCAGCCACGCGCCGCGCCACCCGCTCCAGGAAGGGCGGTCGGCGACCGGCGCCCGTTCGGTTTCCCCGAAGGAGAGTTCGTGGGACAGGCGCCGCTCCTCGGGATCGCCCATGTCGAACTCGGCCTCCGTCTCGTCCCGTTTGAGCAGGCTGCGCGTGGAGGCCGGCGGTTCGGCCACGACGGGCTCGAGCGTCCGGCCCGGCAGGGGGCCGGCCACGCTGTCCGCCAGCGGGGAATTTCTTGCCGCCAGTGGCGCGGCAGGCGAAGCGGCGGCTGCACGGCCCTGCGCGGAGACGAGCTTGGCGGGCGGCCGCTCGGCCGGTAGGGCAGAGGGATCGCGCATGAGATCCGGCGGCATGCCACCGGCAGCAGCCGGCTCCGGCTGGGCCATGGCCTGCTGTGGCCCCAGGCCCGGCACCGCCTTCACCGCACCGACCACGGTCCATTGATACCCGCAACGATTGCAACGCACCTCCCGCGGCTGGGCGCCGAAGAGAGTGTCGGGCGCCTCGTAGATGGCGGAACATTCACGACAGACCAGTCGCATCAGCGGCTATACCTTCGCCTTGGGACGATTGGGGACTTTGCGTCCCTTCATTTCATCCACGGATTGTGGCCAAGAGCGGCGGCCCGTGCAATCCTCTCCCTCGGACTTCGCTGGACGGGACCTTGATCGACTTTGACCATGGCTGACGAGAGCAACGTCTTCTCCGCGAGGGGATCCGACCGGGCCGAGCACCGCCCCAACCGTCGGCCATGCGCTTGCCAAGGCGCGAACTGCACGCGGGCAGCGGCCAGGCGGGCCGGGTGGCGCGCGGGCGGGGTCTTCCGAGGCTTGCCCCCAGGGACTTGCACCCCGTGATCTGACCCCAGTGACCTGACCGTGGATAGCTCTGCTCCATGATTCATTTCGAGAATGTCAGTCTGCGCTACGGCTCGGGTGCCGCCCCCCAGACGGAGGTGCTGCACGACCTCAGCTTCCGGGTGCCCGAGGGCGGTTTTCGCTGGCTAACCGGCCCCTCCGGCGCCGGCAAGACCAGCCTGATGCGCATGGTCTATCTTGCCGTGCGTCCGTCGCGCGGGCGACTCTTCATCCAGGGCGCCGATATCGGGCGGGCGGAGCGCCGGCAGCTGCCGCGGCTGCGCCGGCGCATCGGCGTCGTCTTTCAGGATTTCCGACTGCTGCCGCATCTGACCGCTTTCGACAATGTGGCCCTGCCACTGCGTATCTCCGGCCGGCCGGAGGGACAGATCCGGGCGGATGTGATGGAGATGCTGCGCTGGGTGGGCCTCGCCGCGAAGATCAATTCCCACCCTTACGAACTCTCGGGCGGCGAGCAGCAGCGGGTCGCCATCGCGCGCGCCGTCATCAGCCGGCCGGTCATGCTGCTCGCTGACGAACCCACCGGCAATTTGGACGATGCCCAGGCCGAACGCCTCATGCAGCTCTTCCAGGAACTCAACCGCCTCGGCACGACGGCGATCGTCGCCACCCATAATGAGTCCCTGATGGCGCGCTATCCGGCGCGAACTCTGCGCCTCGAAGCCGGGCGGCTGGTCCAGGATGGCTGAGTTCGACGAGGACTATTACGACGAGGATCCGGCCCACCGTCAGTCGGTCCCGCCGCCATTGCCTCCGGCATCTCCGCGCGAGCCGATGGGTCGCGTATCCGGCGGCCATGCCGCGTCGGGCCGCGCACCCGCCCGGCCGGAGCCTCGGCCCCAGGCCCCGCGTCGGCCGCCTTCCAAGCGCAATTTGCGCCCCGTTGGCTTCGACGATCTCGGTCTGCGGCGCGCGCTTTCGGACCGGCTGCTGCCGCTGCTCGTGGCCGCCATGACCTTCCTGGCCGCCCTCGCCTTTGCCGGGGCGGTCGCGACCTCGACCTTAGCCCAGCATTGGCAGACCGGAGCGGAAGCGGAGCTCACCATCCAAATCCCGACCCCGAACGACCCGGCATCCGCCAGTCCTGCCGGCGGCCATCTCTCCCGGCTCGATGCCGTACTCGCCGTACTGCATGCCGAGCCTGGCATCGTCTCGGCCCGCGCCATGACGACGGACGAACTCACGACCCTGCTGAAACCCTGGCTCGGTCCCACGGGCTCAGCCCTCGCCCTGCCGCTGCCGGCCGTCATTTCGGTGGAACTTGCGGCGGGCGGCGCGGTGCCGGCCGATCTCGCGAGCAAGCTTCAGGCCGCCGCGCCCGAAACGGCCATGGAAAGCGCGGATGTCTGGGCCGAGCGCCTCTCGGCGCTCGCGCGCAGCCTGCAGGCCTGCGCGGCGGTGGCGCTGCTGCTCGTGGTCGCGGTCGCGATCGCCGTGGTCGCGGTCGCGACGCGGGCGGGTCTTTCCGCCCGGCGTGACGCCATCGAGATCATCCACGGGCTGGGCGCGACCGATTCCTATATCGCCGGCCGCTTCGCCCGGCGCGCCATGCGCCTCACCGCGACAGGCGGGGCGGTGGGCGCGGTCGCTGCCTTGCCGGTGCTGCTCTGGCTCGCCTATCTCGCCGCGCCCTTCGCGCAGGGAGGGGCGCCGATGGCGGCGGCCACGCCCCTGCTGGCCTTGCCGCTCTCGCTCTGGATCGCGCTGCCGGTGCTGCCCTTCACCGCCGCCCTCATCGGCTATCTCACCGCCGAGGGGACGGTGCGCCGCTGGCTGAGACGGCTGCCGTGACGCGGCGGGGCCGGTCGGTCTCGCGGCGCCGGGCCGCCCGCGCCCGCACGCGTGTCGCCCGCCGGACCGGGCGGCAGCTGGTCCAGCGCGTGATCGCCGCGCTTTGCCTCCTGCTGCTGATTGGCTGGTGCGGGGGCTTCCTGTGGTTCCTCTATGTGACCTATTCGCCATCGGTCGCGCCGGCGCGGGCGGACGGTATCGTCGTCCTGACCGGCGGCGAGGACCGGCTGGCGACCGCCTTCCAGATGCTCAACGAGGGTCATGCCGACCAGCTGCTCATTTCCGGCGTTCCGGCGGCCGTGACGCTTCGCGATGTCGAGCGTTCGGCCCATCTCGCCAAGCCGCCCGCCGCGACCCATGTCACGCTCGGCCATCACGCCCAGACGACTGTCGGCAATGCGGACGAGACCGCCGCCTGGGTCCGCGCCCATCACATCCGCAGCCTGATCGTGGTCACGGCCGGCTATCACATGCCACGCGCGGTTCTGGAACTCAGCCGCGCCATGCCGGACGTCCAGCTCTATCCCATGCGGGTGCAGCCGGCCGCCATCTTCGATGGCACGCGCCTGCATGTCTGGCGGCTCCTGCTCGGCGAATACACCAAGTGGCTCCTGGCCGAGCTCCGCTTCGCGCGGCTCG
>Ga0310811_10012765_pt1 | contig 10921 bp, 9 predicted proteins | sample YCmetagenome_FD_207642 | JGI IMG/M metagenome (GOLD analysis project Ga0310811, IMG submission 207642) | Soil microbial communities from experimental microcosm in Duke University, North Carolina, United States - YC | ecosystem: Engineered > Artificial ecosystem > Soil microcosm > Unclassified ...
ATGATCCGATAGGCCTGCGACCAGCGCATCCAGTGCACGGCGGAGCCGCGCCATCCCAGCGAAGCGACGCCGAAGAAAATCTGCCAGCCGCGCCTGGTCGCGCGGTCGCGCGCATCGGCGAGGTCCGGAATGAGGCCGGTGTACCAGAACAGAACCGACACCGAGAGATAGGTGAGAACGGCCCAGATGTCCCATTCCAGCGGGCTGCGGAATTGCGGCCAGACTCCCATCGTGGCCGGGTAGGGAAACATCCAGTAGAGATACCAGGGCCGGCCCAGATGAAGCACCGGATAGATGCCGGCGCAGACCACGGCAAACAGCGTCATCGTTTCCGCGAAACGGTTGAGCGAATTGCGCCATTCGCTTCCGGTCAGCAGCAACAGCGCGGAGATCAGCGTCCCAGCATGGCCGATGCCGAGCCACCAGACGTAATTATGGATCGCGAAAGCCCATGTCACCGGGACGTTGATGCCCCAGATGCCGACGCCACGGGTGAACAATACGACCACGGACACCACGAACAACGCCAGCAGCAGGGAGGCGATGGTCATCGCGATGAGCCAACGCCGCCTGGCCGGGAAGTGCAGCGGAATTCCCGTCAACTGCTCGCTGACGCCGCCGATCGTCTGGTTGACCGGAAGGATGTCGGAGGCCGGCATCAGGTGCGCTCCGTGTCATCGGGTGAGTCGTTCCAGCGCGCGAGATAGGTCGTGCGCGGCCGGGTGCCGAGTTCTTCCAGCAGGGCGTAGTGGCGGCCACTGCGGCGAAGCTTCGAGATTTTCGAATTCGGATCGTTGATGTCGCCGAACACGATAGCTTCCGTCGGACATGCGCTCTGGCAGGCGGTGACGATATCGCCCTCGCGAAGGTCGCGGCCCTCCTTGTCGGCTGCCGCATGCGCGGCCTCGATGCGCTGGGTGCAATAGGTGCATTTCTCCATCACGCCGCGCGAGCGCAACGTGACATCGGGATTGTGAGCGGCCTGTTCGGGAGATTCGGGCGCGTTGCGATAATCGTAAAAATTGAACCGCCGCACCTTGTAGGGACAGTAACTCGAGCAGGTCCGCGTGCCGATGCAGCGGTTGTACACCATCTGGTTGACGCCTTCGGGGCTGTGCGTTGTGGCGTGAACCGGGCAGCCCATTTCACATGGCGCGTCTTCGCACTGCATGCAGGGAATGGGCTGGAAATAGCTGTCCGGCGTCTCTGGCTCGCCGGAATAATAGCGCGCAATCCGAAGCCAATGCATTTCGCGGCCGGCGATGACCTGATCCTTGCCGACCACGGGCACGTTGTTTTCCGCCGTGCAGGCGACAACGCACGCGTTGCAGCCGATGCAGGTGTCGAGGTCTATGACCATGCCCCATGCGTGTTCGGCGGATGGCCACGCCGGATACATGCTGGCCTGTGACGGCGAAGGAGGCAGCGCGGGATGTTGTTCCGTGACTTCCCGGACGAAATCGAATCCCTCAAGGCGGTGATGAAGCTGCGTAGAAGCGAGTTCGCTGCTGCCATCGCGTTTGCGGATCGTTCCGCGGGCGCGCCACGGATGATCGACCGGGCGGATGTCGTAGGCATCGTAGCCGATGCGATCACCGACGCGCCCGGCCCGGCGGCGGCCATAGCCGAGAGCGAGCGAAATCGTATTCGCAGCCTGACCGGGCAGGATCCAGACCGGACCTGATATGGAGCGGCCGTTCACCGTCACTTCGACATGGTCGCCATTGTCGAGGCCGTCGCGCTTCGCCATGTCGGGACTGACGGTGATGACATTGTCCCACGTCAGCGTGGTGAGAGGCTTTGGCAGTTCCTGAAGCCAGCCGACATTGGAAAAGCGGCCGTCCCATACGGCCGGGTCGAGTCGAAACACGACATCGACATCGCCGCTGTTGTCTGCATTGATGGCCTCCACGGAGCCTCGTGGCTGGGGCGTGACTGGCTCGCTGCTGGCTGCGACCAAGCCGTCATGCAGCGCCTGTTTCCATTTGTCCTCGAAGGTGTCGCCAAATCGCGCGCGCCATGTCTCCTTGACGGGTGCATCCGCAGCGGCATCACCGTGGCCAAGCAGCATCTCGATGATCTGATGGTCCGTTCGCACGTCATAGAACGGGCTGACGGTGGGTTGGATGATCGTTGCGGTGCCGTCGACAGCCAAGGCATCGCTCCAGCTTTCGAGGCTGTGTGTCGATGCAAGCTGATAGGTACACAGGCTTCCGGTCTCGTCGCGTTGCTGCCCGATATGAATCGTGCAGGGCACCTTCGCCGTCGCATCGGAGAAATTCAGCGCGCCGGGCGCGCTGTAGGCCGGATTGGAATTGATGATGACAAGTGTTTCGACCGCGCCGGAGCGCATGTCGTCAACGAGAGCCGCGAATGTACCGGATGACGGCAGATCGCTGGCCGGTTTCATGAATGCGAGAGTTCGGCCCGGTGCGCCGATCGCCTGATTGATCTGCGCGACCCGAATTGCGGTTTCGCGCCCGGCGCCGAGGCCGGATGTGACGAGAGCCTTGTCCGGTGCGTTGCGTATCGCATCGGCGGCCCGCGAAACCCAGAGAGTTTCATCTTTCAACAGGCCGGATGCGGCGACGGCTTCACCCCCGATTTTTGCCGCGAGGGCATCGGCCAGAACGGACATGCGGGATGAATCCACTGCAATGCGCATCGCCGCCATCGCTCCCGTCGCACCGGGAATGCTCTCGGCACAATAGAGGTGGATGCCGGGCTTTCCCTCGCCGCGGCGGGCTTCCGACCAGCGGATGGCATTGCCGACCTGATGCGGGCCGGGGCCGAGAAAATCATCGTCGAAGGAAATCACAGTCCCACACCGGTCGAGCCTATAGTGTAGATCGATGGGCTCTCCGTAAGCTGCTGCAGTCAAGGCACGGCGATCTTGCGTGCCTGTCGGATCATGAAGATGAATCCGCGTTTTTGGAAATTCGGCGAGCCATTGTGTTATTTGACGCCGCAACGTCGGAGATGTGTAAGGCTCGACCAGCAGGCGCACACCTTCGCCCTGACTCGCTTTCCATTGATCGCGTAGTGTCACGAATTTTCCGATCAGATCCTGCCAGCTGGTCGGCTCGTTGCGATAGCTAGGGTGTTGCGCACGATCCGGGTCATACAGTTGAAGGACGGCGGCTTGCATGAAAGCGTCGCTGCGTCCTTGGTTGATCGGATGGCCTGGTAATCCATCCAGCTTTGTTGGGCGGCCATCGTAAGTCGTTGCGAGAACAGGCTGGGCATAGCCATCAAGCGTGACGGCTGTTGCATAATAGCGAGGCACACCAATCGTCGCGGCGTCCGGCTGGTCGACATAGGGAAGGGCGGTCGTGAACGGGCTTTTCTCGCACCCGGTCAAGCCCGCCAGTGCAAATGAGGCTGCCATCAGCTTAATGAATTCACGCCGCGCGACCGGTTCGAGCGTCGCCGCCGCTGGATATTCCGCCGCCATCCAGCTTTGAAGCGCGGGATCGTGCTCCAGTTCTTCGAGGCTGGTCCATTGGCGCGGTTTGGTCATCGGTGGCACACATAGCAGTGGGTGAGTTCGCCGACGCGAATGCCCGCGTGAGCCGCGATCTGGCTGACGCGCGTCGGCGTAGCCTTTTTCTTCGGCGTCCATGTCATGTCGGTGATGTGATCTTGCGGCCGCAGATGCGGAATCGGATCGCGATGACAATCGAGGCAGAACTGCATGGTGAACGCCTTGGCGCGATAGGTGAGCGGCATGGTGTCGATCCGCCCGTGGCAGCTCACGCAGCCGACGCCCTTGACGATATGGACATCGTGCCGGAAGAAAACATAGTCCGGCAATTTTGCGACTCGGACCCAGGGGATAGGCGTGTGATTTGCGAGGCTCTCGCGGACCGGCGCGAGCATGGCTGCGTTGGTCCAGATCTGCGAGTGGCATGTCATGCAGGTCGCGGTCTGTGGCAGTCCGGCCTTAGGGCCTTTCTCGACGTCAGCATGGCAATAGCGACAGTCGATTCCCAACTCGCCGACATGGTGCCGATGGCTGAACGGTACGGGCTGATGAGGGGCTCGATCGGTGGAGGTAACGTAGGCGGAGTGGGCGATCCCGATGGCGCCGACGAGAGTGCCTGACATGAGCGCAAGCAACGCCAGCATGCTCAATCTGAGCCAGGTATCGGCAACAGGCGAAAATATTTGAGCCATGAAAGGATTCCGTGGTCCCCCAACGCGGTCCATCCGGGCGAGTTCCGCATGGAACCGGCAGACGACGTTCGCATTGGTAGTGCGAGCAGGATGCGGCGATGGACTCCAATCCAGATGTTGATTTCGAGCGTTCGGATGCCGATCCGAAATTAATTGGATGGATTAGTGCAGGAATTGCTTCATTCGTGGTGCTGGTGCCGTTGCTGATTCCGTTGTTTTTCCCCGAGACGCTTGTTCGTAGAACACCACAGCCTCCCAACATCTCCGATGTTGCGCCACGGCTTGCGGTTCATCCGAGAAACGATCTCGGTCGCTTCAAGAGCTCCGAGGACAAAACGCTGCACGGTTATGCATGGGTCGATCGCGATCGCGGCACAGTGCGCATTCCGATAGAGCAGGCAATGGACATGCTGGCAAAGCAAGGGCCTCAATGGCCCGAGCCGGCGCGGTGACAGCGAAAATATTCTGCGATTGAGCATGGGACGGCGGACGGATGTGGCGCGAATGGATACCGTTCTGGCACGCGGGCATATCGCCATATGGCGGAGACGTTGACCTTCTGTTCTGGGGGCTTGTCATTGTCAGCGGGCTGGTTCTGGGGCTGCTGTTCTTTCTCCTGCTTTATTTCTGCATTCGCTATCGCGCCGGAAACAACGTGGATCGCCGGAATCACGACGAGAAAAGCTGGCGGCTCGAAGTGGGATGGACGACCGCATCAATGCTGGCATTTCTCGGGTTGTTTATCTGGGGAGCCGTGGTGTTTTTGAAAATCTATCAAACACCGGGCGACGAATTGACTGTGTTCGTCGTCGCCCAGCAATGGATGTGGAAGGTGCAGCATGTCGGTGGCCAAGCTGAGATTAATGCCCTGCATGTGCCGATCAATCGTCCTATTAAACTCGTGATGGCGTCGCAGGACGTCATTCATAGCTTCTTCATTCCAGCATTGCGATTGAAGCATGACGTCGTGCCTGGCCGCTATCAGGACATCCAACTCCAGATCAGCCGTCCCGGCCACTATCATTTGTTCTGCGCCGAATATTGCGGGACCGACCATTCCCGAATGTTGGGCGAAGTGGTCGCGATGGAATCGGCTGACTACGCGAAATGGCTCGCCGAGCAGGGGCCGTCGAACTCGCTGGCACACGAGGGAGAGAGTCTGTTCAGGACACTCGGATGTAGCGGCTGCCACGAAAATAGCACGGCTGTTCACGCGCCATCGCTTGCAGGTCTTTATGGCAAGCCCGTTCCGCTGTCGGATGGATCGACCGTGATTGCCGATGAAAAATATATTCGGGATTCAATCCTGCTGCCGCGCAGCCAGATCGCCGCAGGCTATCAGCCGATCATGCCGTCTTTTCAGGGGCGTGTCAGTGAAGCGCAGTTGCTGCAACTGGTTGCCTACATCAAATCGCTTGCAGGCCAGCATCCATGAAGAATTATCTGACCGAGGATTACACCTTGCGCTCGTGGTTTTTCACGACCGACCACAAGCGCATTGCTATCCTCTATTTTGCAAGCCTGATTTTTCTTTTCTTCATCGGCGGTGCCGCCGCGACGCTGATCCGGATCGAACTCGCGACACCGCAGGCCGATCTCGTCTCGTCCGATACCTACAACCGGCTGTTCACCATGCATGGCATCATCATGGTGTGGTTTTTTCTGATCCCTTCCGTTCCGAATACGCTGGGAAATTTCATCGTTCCGCTGATGATCGGCGCCCGCGATCTGGCTTTCCCGCGCCTCAACCTTGCGAGCTGGTATCTGTTCATGCTCGGCGCGGCGATCACGCTGCTGGCGATTTTTATGGGCGGCGTCGATACCGGATGGACCTTGTACACGCCGTTTTCGACGCTTTACTCCAATAGCTACGTCGCCGTCGCCGCGGCGGGAATTTTCATTGCAGGATTCTCCTCGATCCTGACGGGTCTCAATTTTATCGTCACGATTCACAAACTGCGTGCGCCGGGCCTGACTTGGTACCGGCTGCCGTTATTCATCTGGTCGCTTTACGCAACTTCGATCATCCTCGTGCTTGCAACGCCCGTGCTGGCGATCACATTGGTTCTGCTTGCTGCCGAGCGGATTTTCGGCATCGGCGTGTTCGATCCTCGGATCGGCGGGGATCCCTTATTGTTTCAGCACCTATTCTGGTTCTACTCCCATCCGGCGGTTTACATCATGATCCTGCCGGGCATGGGTGTCGTGAACGAATTGATCACCTGCTACTCGCGCAAGAAAATCTTCGGTTACAAATTCGTGGCGTGGGCAAGCCTGGCCATTGCTGCTGCGGGATTTCTGGTGTGGGGTCACCACATGTTTGTCAGCGGGCAATCGCTGACCGCGAGCCTTGTGTTCTCGTTCATGAGTTTCGTGGTGGCCGTGCCATCGGCGATCAAGGTGTTCAACTGGACCGCGACGCTGCATAAGGGAACGTTGCGGTTTGACGCGCCGATGCTCTATGCACTCGGCTTCATTGGCCTGTTCACGATGGGTGGCTTGACGGGGCTTTTCCTCGCCTGCCTAGCCTTCGACGTGTACGCGACTGACACCTATTTCGTCGTCGCGCATTTCCATTACATCATGGTCGGCGGCATGGTGACGGCCTATTTTGGCGGGCTGCATTATTGGTGGCCGAAGATCACCGGACGGATGTACTCCGAATATTGGGCGCGGGCGGCGGCGATCCTGATCTTCCTCGGCTTCAATCTCACGTTTTTTCCGCAGTTCATTCTCGGCGCCGAAGGAATGCCTCGCCGCTACCATGTTTATCCGCCGGAATTCCAGGTCTGGAATGTGCTGTCGTCGGGCGGCGCGACCATATTGGCGGCGGCCTATCTGTTGCCACTGTTCTATCTTGGATATTCGATCTTCTTCGGCGCAAAGGCACCGGCCAATCCATGGGGTGCAACGGGACTGGAGTGGCAGACCCCATCGCCGCCGCCGAAGTTCAATTTTGATCGGCAACCCGTCGTCGATTCACCGCCTTATGATTACGAGCACGCCCCGGAGCCGCAGAATGTCTGAGCCGGGCGACATTGCTGCGCATCTGTCATCGCCGAAACAACGCGACGAGGTTCTCGAACTCGGGATGTGGACGTTCCTGTCGACCGAGGTGCTGTTGTTCGGCGGGTTGATCATGACTTATATGGTCTATCGCCATGCTGATCCCGTGTCTTTTGCGGAGGCCGGACGACAAACCCGTATCGTGATTGGGACGGCCAATACGGCGGTGCTGCTGACTTCAAGCTTTTGCGTCGCTGCAGCGATTCAGGCGGGCCAGGCTGGCGCGGCACGGGCAGTGAAGGCGCTGCTGGCGGCGGCCATCATCCTTGGAACGATCTTTCTCGGCCTGAAAGGCGTGGAATACGCAGGCGAGTATCGCGACCACCTCGTTCCCGGTATCGACTTCATGCAAAGCGGGCCGCACACACAAGGTGTCCGGTTGTTCTTCATTTTCTATTTTCTTGCGACGGGGCTGCACGCCGTTCATTTGCTGTGCGGAATTGTTGTTCTAATCATTTTTTTGCGGTGTTATCGTCAGATCGTGTGCCATCCGCGCTATTTGGCAGGGCTGCGAACCGCAGGACTGTATTGGCATTTTATCGATGTCGTCTGGATATTTCTCTACGCGCTGATTTATCTGCCGGGGAGGTCTGGATGATCTCGTGGCGCCCGTCAAATAGCCTGATCCTATGCTGGGTTGCGCTGATGGTGCTGTTGGCACTGACGGTCACGCTTGCCTATCAACCCCTTGGCGCTCTTAACTTTGTCGTCGCATTAGCCATTGCGACCGCTAAAACAGCCTTGGTCATGGTCATCTTCATGGAGCTCGGCAGTCGCCCCGGCCTCGTGCGCGCTTTTGCTGGCGCGGGCTTCTTTTGGCTGATGATTCTGCTCTGGCTCGGGCTGGTTGATTTCGTGACGCGCTCATAATTCGAGGATATTTGATCATCTCAAGGAAGATCACAAATATCGTAAAACGATATAACAGACAGGATCTGCGTCCCTTAAATCTCAAAAAAATTGGAACTGGAAGTGATCGCGGCGGTTAGAGAGGCAATTCTCCGGCGGACGCGACATGACGATCAATCGACGCCAATTTCTGGCCAGTGCTGCGTATATTGTGACGAGTCTGTCCGCTGCCCGTGCATCGCCGATCATGCGGCATCTGCCCTGGACCCCCAACGCAGGAAATCCTCCCAAGCCGATTCAGCCGGGTCCGTGGCATTATTTCACCGGCGCCGAAGGCAGGGCGATGGAAGCGATCGCCGATCGCATTATCCCGCCCGATGCAGAGACGCTCGGCGGCAAGGATGCGGGCTGCGCGGTGTTTGTCGACCGTCAGCTTGCTGGTCCCTATGGCCATCGGGATGGTCATTACAACCGTCCTCCCTTCATGAGCGGCACCAAGCAGCAAGGAGAGCAGGGCGAGGCGGGCCCGGCGCAGCAATACAGGAAGGCGCTCGCCGCGCTGGACCAGCATTGTCAGAGCAAATTCTCCGGAAAGGCATTCGCCGAGTTGCCTGACGGCGACAAGGACGCTGTCCTGCACGATTTGGAAGGAAACAAGGTTTCGCTTAATGGCATCGAAGGCAAGGCGTTCTTCGAACAGGTACTGAAGGATGTTCAAACCGGGTTCTTCGCCGATCCGCTCTATGGCGGCAATCGCGACATGGTGGCGTGGAAAATGATCGGCTACCCCGGCGCCCGCTACAATTATCTCGACTGGATCGACCGTCACAATGAGCGCTTCCCGTTGCCGCCCGTTGGATTGACGGGCCGCATCGACTGGACTCCGAAAGGCTGAAGCATGGCGCGCAAGCTCCCGCGAAAGGATGTGGTCATCATCGGTCTTGGCTGGACCGGCTCGATCCTTGCGAACGAACTGACCGACGAAGGACTGGATGTGGTTGCCATCGAGCGTGGTCCCTGGCGCGATGCGCCGACCGAATTTCCGCCGAACTACCAGCAGGACGAATTGCGTTATCGCATTCGGCATGAGCTGTTTCTGCAGCCGGAACAGAACACGTTCACGTTTCGCAACAAGATGGATCAGACGGCACTTCCGATCCGGACTTGGGGCGCCTTCATGCCGCCGAATGGTGTTGGCGGCGGCGGGGTCCACTGGAACGCGGAAACGTGGCGGTTCCTGCCGTCAGATTTCGTACTGCGCACGCATCTGACCGAGCGATACGGCGCGGAGTTTTTGCCCGAGGACATGACGATCCAAGACTGGGGCGTCACGTACGACGATCTGGAGCCGCATTACGATCAGTTCGAATATCTCTGCGGGACGTCGGGCACGGCAGGGAATTTGCGCGGTATCATTCAGGAGGGAGGCAATCCGTTCGAGGGGCCGCGCTCCCGGCCGTATCCCAATCCTCCGCAGAAGCAAGGCTTCGGACACACGTTATGGGGAAAAGCGGCGCGGGAGCTTGGCTACAAGGCGTTTCCGCAGCCTTCCGGAAACATGTCACAGGCCTACACCAATCCGCTCGGGTTGCATCTGGGGCCCTGCACTTATTGCGGCTTCTGCGAGTGGTTCGGCTGCGGAAATTATTCAAAGGCAAGTCCGCAGACGACAATCCTGCCGGTTCTGATCCGAAAGCCGAATTTCTCGGCGCGGGATAATTGCGAAGTCACCCATATCAATCTCGATCGCACGGGTAAGCGTGCGACAGGGGTGACCTTTGTCGATACAAGCAACGTGGAGTGGGAGCAGCCGGCCGATCTCGTGATCCTCGCGGCGTTCTCGGTGTTTAACGTTCAGATGCTTTTCAACTCGGGCATCGGCAAGCCTTATGACCCGGTCACCAATTCCGGCGTGGTCGGGCGCAACTTTACGCATCAGACAATGTCCGCAGTCGATGGCTTCTTCGACAAGGAGAAATTCAACTTCAACCCCTTCGTTGCCTCCGGCGCCATCGGCATGTGCATCGATGAATTCAATGGCGACAATTTCGATCATGGTCCTCTCGGCTTTGTCGGAGGAGGTTATCTCGGACAGGTTCAGACCAGCGGCCGTCCGATTCAGAACACGCTTGTGCCGCCCGGCACGCCGAAATGGGGCGCGAAATGGAAAAAGGCCGTTGCCGACAATTATCTGAGCACGCTGGTCGGCGGCAGTATTCACGCCAGCTTTTACAGCTATCGCGACGTCTATCTGGATCGTGACCCGACATACACGGACCGGTTCGGCCGCCCACTGATGCGGATGACGATCGATTTTCACGACAATGAACTGAAGGCCGCGAATTTTCTCACCGACAAATATGCGGAGATCGTCAAGGCGATGGGCGCGCGTCAGATCGCGAAAAAGCCGCGTAAAGGTCCTTACGACATCTCGCCATATCAGACCACGCATCTTAACGGCGGCGCGATCATGGGCACTAATCCGAACACCAGCGCTGTGAACCGCTATCTCCAGAACTGGGATGTTACCAATGTCTTCGTCATGGGCGCCAGCGCTTTCCCGCAGAACGCCGGATACAACCCGACCGATACCGTCTGCGCGCTCGCCTTCTGGTCGGCGGCAGCGATCCGCAATCAATATCTGAAAAATCCGGGACCACTGGTCGATGCGTAAGCAAAGCAAAACAGCTGCTGTTCTGATTGCGGCGTGCACGGTCGCAGGCTGTTGCGGCGTGTTTGTGAACCGGGCAGGTGCGGCCGGCCCGGACGAGCAGAAGTTTGGAGAGATCGAAAGAGGGCGCTATCTCGCGGCGACGGCAGATTGTTTCGC
>Ga0310811_10012766_pt1 | contig 10921 bp, 8 predicted proteins | sample YCmetagenome_FD_207642 | JGI IMG/M metagenome (GOLD analysis project Ga0310811, IMG submission 207642) | Soil microbial communities from experimental microcosm in Duke University, North Carolina, United States - YC | ecosystem: Engineered > Artificial ecosystem > Soil microcosm > Unclassified ...
TGCGGCAGCCGGTACGGTCCTGGCAGAATGCCGCAGGCGGTGTCGACAACGCGCGTACCGTGGGTCCTGATATAGGCGCCCTGGTCATGAAAGAACTCATCGTCGATGCCGAGCAAGCGGCCTTCGGCATCGACAGCCGCGCGGATGCGATGACGCTGTTGCCGCGAATGATTTGCGGCGATCAAGTGCTCGCGGCGGTCCTCAAGCCACTTCACCGGACGACCAAGCCGCATGGCGGCGACCAGCACCAGGACGTCCTCGGGATAGATTTCGCCACGGATGCCGAAGCCGCCACCGACATGGCTCTCGTAGAGGTGAAGCGCGGCCGTGCTGCGCCCAAGCATGCGCGCCAGCGACTCGCGGTTTCTGTGCGGCACCTTGGCCGCCCCATGCAGTTCGAGCACGTCGCGCGCCGCGTCGTAACGGCCGATGGCGCCCCGCGTCTCCAGGGGGACGCCGGAATGGCGGCCGATCGACACATCCACTTCCACGATCGTGGACGCATCCCTGAAGGCGGCACCGACGTCGCCATAGCCCTGGCGGCAGACTGTGGCCTCGGTCGTTAGTCCCGCAGCAAATTTGGCCGGGGGCGCCGCCGCGTCGAGCACCGGCGCGAGGTCCTCCACCTCCACCACGACCATCTCGGCAGCATCTTCCGCCACATAGGGGTCATCGGCGAACACTGCGGCGATCGGGTCGCCAACATAACGCACGAACTCCTTCGCCAGCACCGACTGGCGAAACGGCGCCAGCTTTTCATTCGGGCCTTCGCGGAAGTCGATCGGCGACAGGTCGGCGATATCGTCCGCCGTCCAGATCGCGACCACGCCGGGCAGAGCACGTGCCAGCGAAGCATCGATCGTTTTGAGCCGCCCATGCGCACAGGATGACCGCACGATGCGCATGTGAAGCTGATGCGGGAACGATACGTCGCCGACAAACCGCCCGTGTCCCGTCACCAAGGGTCGATCTTCGAGCCGCTCCACCGATGCGCCGATCCAGTGTTTTTCCGAGTGGCTCATGCGCGCGCTTTCATTTCAACCGCCGCAGCTTTCACCGCCTTCAAGATATTCTCGTAGCCGGTGCAACGGCACAGATTGGAAGACAGCATCTCGGCAAGCTCGTCTTCGCCAATGTCCGGTCTTCTTTCCAGGATACCGGCTGCCAGCATCAGAAAGCCTGGCGTGCAGAATCCACATTGCAAGGCATGGTGACGGATGAATGTCTGCTGCAGCGGATGCAGCTCCGTGCCGTTCTGCAAGCCCTCAACGGTGCGGATCAGGCGCCCATCGGCCTGCACGGCGAACATCAGGCAGGAACGTATCGGATCGCCGTCGAGCAGAACGGTGCAGGCGCCGCAGACGCCGTGCTCACAACCGAGATGCGTTCCGGTCTGCCCGCAGTTATCCCTGATGACATCGGCCAAGGTGCGGCGCGGTTCGACGCTCAGCGGGTAGGCCGTCCCGTTGATCGTTAGAGTGATGTCCACGCGCTTTGTCATGCCGCGCTCTCCAAGGCGCGTTGCGCAAGCGTGCGCACCAGGCCACGCCGGAATGCCGCGGTGTTGTTGTTGTCTTCCATCGGCTCTATCGCCGCGGCCGCGATCGTCGCGGCCTCTTCAAAGGCCGGCGCGCCGGGCGCGCGGCCATGCAAGGCATCTTCGGCCTCGGCAATGCGGCGCGGATGGGTCTCCGCGCCGCCTACTGCCAGCCGCGGCTCGGCGATCACGCCATTCTCCAACCGATAGGTTGCGAGCACCATGCTGATTGCAAAATCGCCGGGGCGCCGGCCGAATTCGGCGAAACCGCTCACAGTGTCGTCGCCAAGAACCGGCAGTTCGACTGCGTACAGCAATTCGTCCTCCCGCAAAGCCGTCGTCATCACGCCTTGGAAGCAGTCTGCGGCCGCGATACGACGGATCGTCTGTACGTTTCGGGCGATCACTACGCCGTCGAGGGCCGCCAATACGCAGCACCACTCGGACGCGGGGTCAGCATTGGCCACGCTGCCGCAGAATGTACCGCGCGTCCGGATTGGATGATGCGCGATGTGGCGCACGATCTTGCGCAATAGAGCCCCGGTCTGACCCGAAATCACGTCCGTTTCGAAAGCAGCATGGCGAACGCAAGCCCCGATCCTGATTATGGAGCGTTCGACGGCGATCTTACGCAATTCCTCGATGCGATTGATGTCGATGAGATGCGCAGGTCGCGCCATGCGGAAGGCCATCGTCGGCACTAGGCTCTGTCCGCCGGCGAGCACGCGGCCATCGTCCGGCCCGAACTCGGCAAGCAAAGCGAGAGCTTCATTGACGGATGTCGGTGCGTGGAAGCGGAAGGGTGCCGGTTTCATGATGTGGCGCAGACCGATCCAAACGGTTCTCTGCCGCCCCGCAGCGCGGCTGCGAGGCGTCCTGTACACTTATTGCTACAGTCCGGCGCAGAACACTTGCACACTTCATCAGACCCGTAAAGCACTACATCTATGTATAAATCCGTCTTCTATTAATTTCCCCAACGGCCGATCTGTTGCAACTCCTGGGCTTCTGTACTAAAAAAGAGATGCCACTTCGTCATGTCGTAGAGCTGATGAAACCTCCTGCGTTCGAATATCATGCACCGGAAACGATCGAGGAGGTTGTCGGTCTTCTCTCGTCGCTCGAGAACAGCCGCCTTCTGGCAGGCGGGCAATCGCTCATGCCCATGCTCAACATGCGCTACGCGATGCCCGATCACCTTATCGATCTCAATCGCGTCCAAGGGCTCTCCCAAATCGCGCTGACGGACTCCGAGTTGCGCATCGGCGCGATGACCCGCCAGCGCGATATCGAATTTTCGTCTGACGTCGCCAAGCGATGCCCGATCTTCGTCGAGGCCATCCGTCACGTCGGCCACAGGCAGACGCGCAACCGCGGCACCATCGGCGGATCGCTCTGCCATCTGGATCCCTCCGCCGAGATGGTGACGCTTTGCGCCTTGTTTGACGCCACTGTCACCGCGGTCGGCCCCGGCGGCACACGCACGATTCCGTTTGCGGAATTTCCAACGTCCTTCATGACCTCGTCGTTGTTGCCGGACGAGTGCCTCACGGCGATCAACATTCACTTGTGGCCGCAAGGTCATGGCTTTGGCTTCGTCGAATTTGCGCGCCGGCATGGCGACTTTGCGCTCGTTTCCGCGGCAGCGTTGCTGGAACTTGACCGGCACTCGACGATAAAGCGGGCTGCCCTTGCCTTGGGCGGTGTGGGATATGCGCCCTTGCGCATGCCGTCGATCGAGAAAGGTTTGATCGGACGCCGAGCTGCTCCGGCCCTCTGGGCTGAGGCGGCCAGGGCTTGCGGCGACATCGAGGCGCTCGAAGACGTGCACGCCTCGCCTGCGTACCGGCGGCGTCTGGCCGTTGCCATGGCCCGGCGCGCCCTGGCGGCGGCCGGCGAGCGGGCTCTTGCTGCCCAAACAGCGCATTGAGCAGCGAGGAGTTGGCGTGGACCAGCGAACGATAACTCTGACAGTGAATGGCCAGACGGTCACCGAAAACGTGAGCACACGCACGACGCTCGCGGACTTCCTGCGACATCATCTGCACCTGACAGGGACCCATCTCGGTTGCGAGCATGGCGTCTGCGGCGCTTGTACGGTCCTGCTCGACGGGCGTTCGATGCGCTCGTGCCTGCTTCTCGCAGTGCAAGCGGACGGGCACGCGGTGACGACCGTTGAAGGCCTTGCCGAGGCGGACGGCGCACTGCATCCGTTGCGGCAGGCTTTTTCCGACCATCACGCGCTACAATGCGGGTTCTGTACACCCGGCATGCTCACGACCTTGACCGAGCTCTTGCGCGACAACCCGAACCCTACCGAAGCCGAGGTACAAATCGCGATATCGGGAAACCTGTGCCGTTGTACCGGATATCAAAGCATCGTCGCGGCCACGCTCGACGCGGCGAAGCAGATGAGACTGGGGTAAGGCGCGTGACGGCGAAAACGATCGGACAGCGGACGGCGAGGCTCGAGGACCCGGCACTACTTCGCGGCAAGGCTCGGTTCGTCGACGACATCCGCATCGACGGCACGCTGCACGCTGCCTTCGTGCGAAGTCTGCACGCGCATGCGAAGATCAACTCCATCGACACGGGCGTTGCCGCCGCGCTGCCTGGCGTCGTCGCGGTGCTGACGCGGGACGATATCAAGGCCGTCGCGCAGACCGATCGCCTCGTCGTTGCTCTGCCCGATCGCAGCTACAAGCAACAGCACCACCGCTGCATTCTCGCCGGCGACGAGGTCGTCTATGTCGGCGAGCCGATCGCGATGGTCATCGCCGTCGATCCTTATGTGGCGGAGGACGCGGTCACGCTCGTCGAGATCGATTACGACACGCTTCCCGCGGCGACGGACTGCCGCGCAGCGCTGGCGGCCGGCGCCCCGCCCGTGCACAGCGGCGCGACCCATAACCTGATCGCCGAATTCGCCAGTTCCTACGGCGATGTCGAATCCGCCTTCAACGACGCCGCGCATGTCTTCAAGGACTCCTATTGGGTGCATCGGGGCTGCGCGCAGTCCATGGAATGCCGCGGCTGCATCGCGACTCACGACAAGGTCCACGACCAGTTGACGCTGTGGAGCTCAACGCAGACGCCGCTTGTGGCCGTGCGCCTGCTGGCGGAGATGCTCGGACGCGAGGAGGCCAGCATCCGCGTCGTGACGCCGGACGTCGGCGGCGGTTTCGGGCCAAAACTGGTGTTCTATCCGGAAGAGGCTGCAGTCGCCATCGCAGCGATGATCCTCGACCGGCCGGTGAAGTGGATCGAGGACCGCCGCGAGCATTTCGTCGCGACGACGCAGGAGCGCGATCAATACTGGGATGCTGAGATCGCCGTCGATGCCGCTGGCAAGATCCTCGGCATACGCGGTTCGCTCGTGCACGATCACGGCGCCTATACCGCACGCGGCCTCACCGTGCCGCAGGGCGCCGTGGCAGCCCTCACGCTCGCCTATGTCGTTCCGGCCTACCGTATGGACGTCAAGGTCGCGCTGACCAACAAGGTCCCGGTGACGCCGATCCGCGGCGCCGGACAGCCACAAGGCGTATTCGTCATGGAGCGGCTGCTCGATCGTGCCGCCGACGAGCTCAATCTGGACCGCGCCGAGATACGTAGACGCAATCTCGTGCCGGCGGAGGCCATGCCGTACAAGAAGGACTTCGTCACGCGCGGCGGCGTTCCTATCGTGCTGGACTCCGGCGACTATCCGGGATGCCAGGCGGACGCGCTCGCGCGCGCGGACCTGAACGACTTTCGCATTCGCCAGAGCGAAGCACGGGCGGCTGGGCGCTACATCGGCGTCGGTCTCGCGAACTATGTCGAAGGGACCGGCCGCGGCCCCTATGAACAGGTCGCCATCAAGATCGCCTCCAGTGGAAAGATCGAGGTCGCGACCGGCGCCGCGGCGATGGGACAGAGCACCAAGACGATGCTGGCGCAGATCGTCGCCGAGCAGCTTGGCGGTGCGATGGATCAGGTCGTCGTCACAGCCGGCGATTCTGGCAAGGTGACGATGGGCTTCGGCGGCTTCAACAGCCGGCAGGCGGTTATGGCCGGCTCTTCCGCGCATGCCGCCGCCGTCAAGGTGCGCGAGAAGGCGCTGCTGGCGGCCAGCCATCTCCTCGAAGTCGACGCCGCCGATCTCGATATCGACGGCGAGAATGTCGTCGTCAAAGGCGCGGCCGACATCAAAATTTCGCTGGGACAGGTTGCGAAGACCATGGCCGGAGCGGCGGGCTTCGTCCTGCCCGGCAATATGCAGCCGGGTCTCGATGCGACTGAAAGCGTCGTCATCAACGCCATGACCTACGGAAACGGCAGCGCCGTCGTGGAAGTCGAGGTGGACATCGAGACGGCGGACGTGAAGGTCACGCGCGTCGTCTTCATCCATGACGCGGGGCGCATTATCAACCCCACCATCGTCGAAGGGCAGGTCGTCGGCGCCATCGCGCACGGCATCAGCAACACGCTGTACGAATGGATGGGATACGCCGACGACGGCCAGCCGGTGACCACCAATCTCGCCGACTATTTGCTGATCACAGCGACCGAAATGCCGAAGATCGAACTCGGCCATCGCGAGTCGCCGACGCCGCTCAATCCGCTGGGTGTGAAAGGCGTGGGCGAGTCCGGCGTTTTGCCGATCCCGGCGGCGATCGCGGCCGCGGTCGAGGACGCACTGTCGCCCTTCGGCATCCGCATCCGCCAGTTCCCGCTGCGGCCGAACGATCTCGCCGCCATGCTGGCCGCGGCCGGCGCCTGAGGCATTCGCGCTACGTTCGCGCCTGATCGATCAGCGTCCACAAGCGCGGCGGCGTCAGCGGTAACTCGCGCGGCTGAACCCCGAACGTCGCGAGCGCAGACGCAATCGCATTCGACACCACGCCGCCCACGGGAATAACCCCGCCCTCGCCTGCACCCTTAGCGCCGAGCGGGTTGTTCGGCGAAGGGTAGACCTCGAGCGAGATCGCCCGGATATGCGGATAATCGGTGGCAAGGGGAATTTGATAGTCGGCGAGAGAACCGACCAGAAGTTGGCCATCGGCGTCATAGATCAACTGCTCGCTGAAGACGCTGCCGAACCCTTGCACGGCGGCTCCCGTGATCTGACCGTGCAAAGTCAGCGGGTTGATGATGCGGCCGACGTCATCGACGACGACGTAGTCAACGACCTGCACGGAGCCGGTGCGCGGATCGACGGCGACATGCGCCGCGGCCGCACCGTAAGTGTAGGTCTGTTTCGAACTTGCGAAGCTGCCGTCCGCCGCGAGCGCTTCCTCGGCGCCAACGTCGCCGAAACTCATCGAACGTCCGTCCGGCGCGCGCGCCACGCCGTCGGCGATGCCGAGTTGCTCCGGCGCGACCGACAGCCGCCGCGCGGCAATCGCGCGGAACGCGCTCAGCAGCGCCTGGGCAGCCGACACGATCGCCGACCCGCCCATCACGGTTGCACGCGATCCGTACGAGCCGAAGCCCTCATGCAAATAGCTGGTGGACCCGTGCATCACCTTGACCCGCTGCATCGGAATCCCGAGCGCGTCGGCGGCGATCTGCGCCATCACGGTCTCGATGCCCTGACCGATGGCCGAGGACCCGACATACACGTCAACGCCGCCGCCGGCGCGCGCCTCCATCCGCGCATTCTCGCGCGGGCCGGACGCACCACCTTCGATGAAACAGCCGATCGCCACGCCGTGGTAGCGGCCATCGATCAACTTGCCGTCGATGGCCTGCTTGTCTTTCCAGCCGAACTCAGCGGCGCAGCGATCCAAAGTGATCCGGTAATCTCCGCTGTCGCAGGCCGTGTCGCCGAAGCCATCGTCGGGTCTGACCTCGGCCAGCCGGTATGGCATGTCGTCGGCGATCAGAAGATTACGGCGGCGGATTTCGATGCGGTCCAGCCCCAGGTCGCGGGCCGCGATGTCCAGCATCCGTTCGCAGAAGAAGCAGCCCTCGAACCGTCCAGGCCCGCGATAGGTGCCCGCAGGCGTCTTGTTCCTGACTAGCGCGCGAGCTTCCAATTGAATATTGGGAATGCGATACGGGCCGCCGAGGAACTGCACGACGTTACGGACCGGGGTCATGCCGTTCGGGCGGACGTAGGCGCCGACATCGACATGGATCGTGCCGCGCAGACCCAGAATATCCCCAGCCTCGCTGCAAGCGATCTCAATATCGGCGTCCATCTCCCGCGCGTGCGCGATGGCCGTGAAATGCTCGCGCCGGTCCTCGATCCATTTGATCGGATGGCCGAATGCTCGCGCGGCATGCGCAACGAGAAAATCCTCCGGATAAAACTCTCCCCGCGCGCCGAATCCGCCGCCGACATCCAGCTCGACATAGTCGACGGCCGTCTCGTCCAAATCCATCATCTTGGCGAGGACGCGACGGTTGAAGAACGGCAGCTTGGCCGCCCCGAACATCGTGAGCCGTTGGCTCTGCGCATTCCAATCCGCCAGAAGCCCGCGTGTCTCCATCGGCAACGCCGTGTGGCGCTGAACGCGAAACTGCTCGCGCCGCACATAGTGGGCTGTGCGAAAGGCAGCGTCGACGTCTCCGAACCGTGCGGTAAACATCGCCGCGACATTGCTATCTGTGCCCTCGAACAGTAGCGTCTTTTGCGCCAACGATGTTTCGCGGTCGACGACCGCGGGAAGCGCATCGATGTCGAGCACGATCTGCTGCAAGGCATCTTCCGCAACCTCGGCGCTTTCGGCCAGAACCATCGCCACCGGTTCACCGACATAGCGGACTTTTCCGCTTGCGATGACCGGCTGGGCGTAAGGCGCGATGGTCGGATTGGGGCGGCGAAAAGGAATCTTCGGTATGGGTGCCGGGATATCGTCCGCGGTGACGACGGCACGCACGCCTTTCATAGCCAGCGCCGACGCGACATCAAGCCGGCGAACAATTCCGTGCGCCACAGGGCTTCGCAGAAATGCCGCGTGCCACTGCCCCTCGCGCTCGAAGTCGGCAATGTAAACGCCTTGCCCGCGCAGGAAACGAAGGTCTTCGACCCGCTCAACCGGGCTGCCGACATACGTATTGATCGGTTTCATGTGTGGTCGCTTCCGGCCGCGGCTTGATAGGCCGAGCGGGCGTCCAAGGCCGCCTCGACAATGGGTATGTAGCCTGTGCAGCGACAGAGATTGCCCGACAGCACGTCGCGTATGCGTTCTTCGCTGGCGAACGGCTCCCGCGTCAGAAGCGCGTGCAAGGTCGTAAGCATCCCCGGCGTGCAAAACCCACATTGCAACGCATTATGGCGGCGAAACGCCGCCTGCAGTGGCGATAGGTCCTCGCCGTGCGATAAGCCTTCCACTGTCACCAATGACGCACCGCGCGCCTGAACCGCGAGCATGAGGCACGAGCGCACCGCCGCGCCATTCATGATCACGGTGCACGCACCGCAAACGCCGTGCTCGCACCCGAGGTGAGTGCCGGTCAGCTTGAGTTGCTGGCGAAGGCAGTCGGCCAAGGTCGTGCGCGGCGCGACGTCGATCTCGACCGGCCGCCCATTGACTTCGAATTCCACTTTCATGGATGTCCCGCCTGCGACGCATGTAGAAGCGCGCGCTCCACCAGTGTCTCGACAAGGGCGCGTCGATACGCGGCACTCGCGTGAATATCGTCGGCTGGTTCGACTGCCGCGGCTGCCGTGCGCGCGGCCTGCGCGATCAAGCCCGTGTCGATGCGCCTGCCGTTGAGGACCGCCTCGACCTCGGCCAGACGGCGCGGCACGTCTCCGGCTCCAATCACGCCGACATGGGCGTCGCGGACGACGCCGTCCGTCTCGTCGTAAAACAGGGCGGCTCCGGCGAGCGCGAAATCCCCACGCCGCTGGGCGAACTCTTCGAACGCCCATTTCCGGCCGGTGCGCCAGGCCGGAAGGTGAACCGCTTCGATCACCTCATCGGATTCGAGAGAGGTCATCAGCGGCCCAACGAAAAACTCGCGCGCCGGAATGCAACGGCGGCCGCCTGCGCCGACCACGCTGAGTTCGGCGCCACAGGTGATTGCGATGCCGGGCATCTCCGCTGCCGGGTCGGCGTGCGCCAGACTGCCACCGATCGTCCCTCGATTGCGGATCTGATAGTGCGCGACATGCGCGACGGCTGCCGTCAGCAAAGGCTGCGCAGCCGCCAGAGCCTCGTGGCTTTCGATATCGCACCAGCGCACCATGGCGCCGATCCGAACGCCATCTTCGCGAATATCGATCCGATTTAGATCCGGGATAGCGGCAAGATCGACCAGCACCGATGGCGCCGCCAGGCGAAAGGCCAGAAGCGGAATGAGGCTTTGGCCGCCGGCGATCACCTTCGCCGCACCGGCCTCCTCACGCAGGATATGGACGGCGTCGTCGATCGTTTCAGGGCTGCGATAGTCGAAGGCGGGCAGCTTCATCGAATATTACCGGGACTTCATCGCCATCACTTCGGCAGGACTGCGCCGAACTTGCTGCGGACGAGGTCTTCGACCTCCTGGCTCGCACGCACGACGATCGGGAACGTGTCGCGGCGCCCGAAGGGCCTGCACGCGTCAATGACGACGCGGGCGTTGCGCGGGTCCTTCTCCGAATAGGCCATCGGATCGAGCGCCGACGACCAGCAGCCGCGCAGGACTTCCATGCCCTCGCGCGGATCGAAGCGCGTGCACATTGCCCAGATAACCTTGTCCATGTCGGCCGGATCGATGTCGTCGTCGACGACCACGACGAAACGGTTGACGTAAGCGCCGGCATGACACTGTGACGCGATCAGTCCGGCCTGTTTGGCGTGGCCGGCATATTGCTGCTTGATCGCGACCGTCAGCCAGAGCCTGCTGCCTCCGGCCGCATGCGACCACACGCCCTTCACCTCGGGCACGCCGGCCGCTTCGAGCTGGTTCCAAACGGCGCCGGAACGGTACGAACCGCGGTAGAAGGAATCGTCATCCGGAGGAATACCCGGGATGGCGCCGAGCAGGATCGGATCGTTGCGATACATCATCGTCTCGATACGGATCGCCGGCTCCTTCTTCAGGCCGCCGGCATAATAGCCCGTCCATTCGCCAAGCGGGCCTTCGTCGATCTTGTCGTTCGGATAAATGAAGCCCTCAAAAGCGATCTCAGCATAGGCAGGAATGGGCAAACCCGTCTTGGGCCCGCGAATGACTTGCACCGGCTCGCCGATCAGCCCCCCGGCCGCATCGTACTCGTTCTTGCCATGTGGGATCTCCAGGCCCGCGATCATGAACAGCGCCGGGTGCATGCCGCACACAACCACCACGGGGCACGGCTCGCCGCGCTCGTGATACTTCTTCTGAATCATGTCTCCGTGCTTGCCCTTGGAGCACATCACGGTGGCAAGGCGCTTGTCGTGGGCCTGCACGCGATAGGCGCCATAG